>Ga0187849_1005166_pt1 | contig 10491 bp, 7 predicted proteins | sample June2016WEW_4_10_2_FD_132412 | JGI IMG/M metagenome (GOLD analysis project Ga0187849, IMG submission 132412) | Peatland microbial communities from SPRUCE experiment site at the Marcell Experimental Forest, Minnesota, USA - June2016WEW_4_100 | ecosystem: Environmental > Terrestrial > Soil >... | reverse complement strand
GAAATTATCCCCTGGTCCGTAAAGGTTTACCGGAAAAAGACAAATTGAATTGAAGCCATACTGGGCTCTGTACGCTTCCGATTGAACCAGCTGCATCTTCTTGGCAAGGCCATATGGTGCATTGGTTTCCTCGGGATAGCCCATCCAAAGATCTTTTTCCTTAAAAGGAACAGGGGTAAATTTCGGGTATGCACAAATGGTAGCCAGAGCAATATACTTTCCAACTTTGGCAGCCCTTGCCGCCATCATCATGAAAGTTCCCATCAAAATATTATCGTCATATAGAGTGGCTGGAAACTGTCTGTTGTAACCAATTCCTCCGACATTGGCCGCAAGATGGATTATTACATCACCCTTCTTGGCTACTTTCAGACAATCATCATACTTTCTAAAGTCATACTCGGGGTATTTTGGAATAAAGATGCTTTTTGGGTTTTTGGCCTTAATTTTTTCTACCAAGTGTCTACCCAAAAAACCATCGCCTCCAGTAACTACAACTCTTTTGTCACTCCAGTAAATTTTTGCCATTCTAAGTAAGGGTATTATACAACTCAGTGGTTTCTTTCGCTGTTTGGTGCCATGTATAAACTCTTGGTAATTTACTGCCTTTATTCGGGTTCAAAATACCTTTAGCTATATCTTTCGGATCATTCGCACCAACATAGTTAAAATCGTCCCCAAGGATCTCAACCAAACACTGTGTTTTGGTAGCAACAACAGGAGTACCGCAGGCAAGTGCCTCAAGAACCGGTAATCCAAAACCTTCATATAAAGAGGGCTGGACATAGACTGTTGCAAGATTATAAATTTTGATCAAATCTGCATCAGGTACAAAACCAACTCTTATAACGCCTGCCCAATCAACATTCTTAAGGTGTTTCAGCTCGAGATGATTTAAATCCATATTTTCAATTTCTGCAGCTTGTTTTCCGACTATAACTAATGGCATTTTAGCTAACTTGCAGGCTTTAACTAAATTTGGAATATTTTTATTGTAATTAATATCCCCAACATATAAAGCAAAACGGTCCGGCAAATTGTATTGTTTCTTAACTTCTACTTTCCATTCACTTATTTCCAATTTTTTAAAAATCAGACGAGAAGCAAGATAAATCACATGAACCTTTTTAGGATCGAATCTTAAAAACCTACAAATATCTTTTTTGGAAGTTTCGGAGATCGTAATAATGGCATTAATGTTTTTTCTTATCAGGAATTTATTTATATGCCACTTAATCCACCCTCTTATACCAGACGGGTAATGTTTTGGATAAATAAGCGGAATTAAATCATATATTGTCAAAATAAATTTAATATTTCTGGGTTTTGTAAAAGGAACCGAAATAAAAAACGGGTTAAAACGTGTAAATTGCACAATATTATATTTACTTAAATCTGTTTTGGAAACATCAACACCAGCTAAACCCGTTGCCACAAGGAGCTCCCTGGTATAAACTCCCTTTCCCCTGACGGAATCCCCATTTTCGGTAGGACCAATATCAATTGCAACTTTCATAATTTTTTATTACCAGCGGTTAAATACTTAAAATAAGAAATCGCAAAACGGGAAGCGGAAAAAAATGACCACAAAAATCCCTGTACACCGTCCAAAAACCCTTTATGACGGAAAAATAAACTCAAAAAAGTCAATTTTGGCTTAATAATCACGTAAAGAATAAAACTAAAGAAATTTTTGGGAAGCTTCTCTTCTTTATACTCTTTAGCGATCAGGTCGGTATAACGGTTAAGGCGCGACAGGTAGCGCTTTAGAGTCGGAGAATCGTAATGCAAAAGATTCCCTGTTAGCCACGAGACTTGACCGTCAAGCTGAATTTGTTCGTGCGCGGATTTTTGAGGAAAATGGGCATATCCTTTTCTAACTAATCTGATTACCCCGTCAGGATAAACTCCAGCATGAACTAATGGTTTACCCAAAAACATATTCAGACGGGGAATAAAATACCCTACAACTTCTCCTGTCTTTTGCCCAATTTGCCCATCACGCTCTTCAATCAGTTTTTGATGTCTTTCAAATAGCTTGTTGATTTTGTATTTGTAAGTTCCGGTTAAAACTTCCTTAATTTCTTTCGACAGTTCAGAGGTTACAACCTCATCCGCATCAAGTTGAAGTATCCAATCCCCTGTCGCTTTTTCCAAAGCCTTTTCTTTAGTTATATGAAAAATATCATGATGGGGTTCCAAAAATACTTTCGCTCCATTTTTTTCGGCAATTTCGCGGGTTTTATCAGTTGAATTTTCATCAACCACAATTATCTCATCGACAATATTTTTGACAGACTCTAAACACCTGCCAATATTTTCTTCTTCATTCCTCGTAGCCAGAATAACTGAGAGTTTAATCATTGTTTTGCTTCTACAATATAAAACGCGTTAGCATCGTTTGGATATTTAATCAAATCTTTAACATCAAATTGACTGATATACCTCAGTCCCCCATAATAGCTTGGTGTCATTATGTACAAAACATCATCGTTTGGATAGCTATCTATTATATTCCAGTTTCCACCGAACTGATATTCTCCAAAGGATACTACTGTGTTATAACTTTTTGACCGGCTGTCGTCATAATGTACTGTATTGAGCAAATCCGGAAGAGGTGTCTTAAAGTAGTACAAGAAAAAGATATACGGCTGCTGTCTAATATTATCCATATACACTTGAATGTAATTTGGGTTAGCTTTTAAATATTCAACAATCTGTTTCATGCCATACTGCCATTCGATCGCATATTTATTCGAGTATTCCGTATAGTAATATTTCAAATACATTCCAAATTCCGTAAAAAGAGGAACTAAAATAATAAGACCAGCAACAACATACCAAATTTTATTCTTAATAAAACTAATAAAACCACTTGCCCCTAAAGCAGCAAGGATATTAACACCACCCATCATAAAACCGGCTCTAATTGCATTTTGTGGACCACCTGCAAAAGCAGCCGCAATAGGAGCCAAGACAAGCCATAATGCCAAAACCAATCCTTCTCTTGGCCTCTTCCAAATAAGATACACAATTCCAGCCAAAACTAAAAATGCATCAACTTTATAAAACTCTCCAAAGTTCTGCACGGCATTCCTAGGATTACTATCCCCCGTGACAAACAAATAACTTGGGTAGAAATATGTTTTATAATGATTCAGAGTAACCTCCACCATAGCCAAATACTGATTGTGAGTTTTTTTGTACAGAACGGTTGCATCAAGTTCACTTTGGGGTATTTGATTTTGCTCGATCCTGGCAAAACCTAAAATCCTTGGGTCATGGATAGTTAAGCCTGTAAAAAGAAGTATTACCAAACCGCTGAAAATAAGTGCTGTTTTGTTTTTAATTATGTCTTTAAAATATAAAACGGACAAAAGAAGAATTGTCGGAGGCACCATAACTTTTGATGAGTGATAAGAGAAAAATGAAATCCCAAAACTGAAACAAGACAGGGGCAGAAGCCAAGATTTCTTTTTAATTCCTAGATAGAAAAGTAGTAGAGCTAAAATATAAAAAAATACAGCAAATGTAATCTCCCAAAGGCCTCTGGAAAATTGCAAGTGATAAGGTGAAATTGCCAGAAAAAGAGCAGAGAGAATACCAGCAAGTTCGTTTTTAAACATCAATTTTATAAGAAAATAAATTGCAACCACTGTCAAAGTTCCAAAAAGAGCACTGGGAAATCTTGTTGTAAATTCATTCAAACCAAAAATCTTTACGAAAAATGCAGTTATATAAATATGGACTGGATGTTTATCGTCCCCAAATGATCTAAAAACAAGAGGAAATTTGTTGCCATACTCATCCTCACCCCAATTGGCAATTGTGAAAGCATTATACCCTGCTGCTACTTCATCCCAGTTAAGAGATGAAGGCACTTGAGTAAGTTTATAGATCCTTAAAAAAGCAGCCCCAATTACTATTAATGTCAGTAGTAGATATTTAATATAATTTTTCATTTAGAATAAACCCAAAAAGCTACGCTTCCGTCCAAATTCCTAATAACTCCCAATGGTGTCGCATTTGTAATCATATCCATAGGCGTAGCAAAAATTAAAGTATTTTTTTGTAAATCAGAATTTTCAACCTTTTTAAATACAAACTTATCAAAACTTTTTACGGTCGAGGCTCCCCAATCGTTTTCCGGGTTATAGACAACGGTTTCCCTGAACAAATCAGGGTTATATTTAAGGTAAAAAAGGGCAAAAATATATGGCTGTCCATCTTGATCGGAGACAACGATGTGGTTGTATCTGCCAAAATCATTTTTATAGCCCGTAAATATTTTCATATAACCATATTGCCAATCACTCGAATAGTTTACGGAATAAGCCCCAAAATATTTAAAAAGATAATTTTCGGTAAAGAGTAAAAACACTAAAGTTGAAATTGTAACAAACCACAATTGGAATTTAAGCTTTTTAGCTAAGTCCAACAACCAGCAAAAACCCAATGTCGAAACAACCTGCCACCCTCCAATTGCAAACATTGTACGCGATGCATGTGGAGCTTCCGTCGCTATTGATGCCGGAATTGGAGCCAGAAAAAACCAGACAAGTAAAAGCCATGACCATTTCTTGTTATTTCTAATTATGTAATAGAAACCAATAGGCAATAATATGGCATCAAACCAGTAAAGTTCCCCTACTGTTTGTATTGAATGTCTTGGGTTGGAATCACCCGAAATAAAAAGGAATTGAGGTGTAAAGTGGAATAAATAATTTTGAGCGACAAGCTGAAGCATGCCTACTTTTTCGTGCTTTGTCAATTTATATAGGTATGTGGACTTAATCTCACTGTCCGGAAAAACTACTTGACCCAAACGACCAATGCCAGATAAGTCGGGCTGAAAAACATTAACTAAGATAAAGCCAAAAAATATCAAGGCACCTATTATTGAATAAAATTTATTCTGAAGTAGATCTTTCCAATAAATAACTACCAAAGCAAAAACAAATAAAGGTATAAAAACCTTTGCAGCATTATAAGTAAAAAGGTCGATCCCAAAAAGCAGAAAAGAAAGAGGGATAAACCATCTTTTCTTTTCCAAACCTTTAAAGAAATAAATTATCCCCAAAAAGAAAAAGAAAAGCCCAAAATTTGTTTCCCAATTAACTCTGGAGAATTGAATCGCCCAAGGGGAAAATGCCATAAGTAAACTTGCCGTAAATGCAACCGTTTTACTCTTCGTCAAAATCCAAACGAGGAAAAATAACAGTACAATATTTATAACTCCAAAAAATGCCGACCCGACTCTAACCGAAAAAGTGCCATATCCGAATATCCACGTAGTCAAAGCCGTAAAATAAATATGGATAGGGTATTTAAATTCACCGAAAGATTGAAAAACAATAGGAAAAATCTTTCCCCACTGGTCTTTGCCGGTTTGTAAAATCGAATAAGCATCGTATCCAACTGAGGCCTCATCCCAATCCAATGAAGGAGGAATACTGGTTATTGCGATAAAACGTATAACGGCTGCAATAACTACGATAACCGACAAAAAAATAATTTCTATTCTTTTCATTTTATATCTGTAATCTGGAAGTCACCTTTTCCATCCAAGAAATTTATTTGTTCCAAAATCGGAGTACCCGCCGGAAAGTCCCCAGGTTTACCTATAAAAAGAATCTTTTTGCCAGGATTTGCTTTAACTATATCCTGATAGTGCGTTCCGGGATCTCCCAAATCGGGAAAATAAAACTTATCAAACTTCAAAACCCATTCCCAATTGTTGGCTATAAAACGGTCCAAGTTCGGATTATTTTGAAATTCAGCAGGATCATATTTGAGATAAAAAAGAGTAAACATATATGGCTCACCATAAGTTCGGGTAAAAACAATCAAATCATACTTACTGTAATTTTTTTGAATATATGAAACCGCCTGTTCATATCCATATTGCCAATCTTCAGAATATTTATATGGATAGACGTCATAAAAAAGATAAAGGTAATGATAAAAATTGTAAGAAGCAAGAATTATTGTTGCCCCCCAGAGAACATAACTTGTTATTTTTTTATCTTTAGCCCACAAGTACACCTCATAAATTCCATATGCAGTTATAAGTTCGTAAAAGGGTTCAGCAATAATAGTTCGCAAAGCATTGGGAATACTATCATCGGTTGTGGCAACAGGAATAAAAGCAATCAAGAGCCAACTTAGTAGAAGCCACCTGAAAGGCACTTTCTTTTTGAAAAGAAAATATAGTCCTACGAGAATAAACGGCGCTTGAAAAAGGTAGAGTTCCCCCATTCCCTGAACATTATGCTGCTTATGCCCAGCACCACTAATAAAAAGAAAGTTTGGCGTAAAATGGGCCAAGTAATTTTCGGTAAAATAGATACTTACATAAGTTACTCTGTTATAGACAAGTTTAGTCAAAAGAGGTGGTAATTTTGAGTTATTCCTGGCCTGATCAATTCGCGGAATAAGACCTGGGTCGTTGGTAATACTAACTAGCTTGTACCGATCGGTTGCCTGACCATTAAGAATAATTGGTATCAGAGGTGCAACCAAAACAAAAAGTAAAATGGTGGCAGCGACAGCATACTTGACGTTTTTAAGAAATTCTTTTCTGTAAATCAATAGAATCGCAAGAAGGAAAAGTGGAGTAAAAACCCTAGCACTATTATATGTATAAACAGAAATCGCAAATGGAATGGCAGAAACTATCCAATACTTGGGTTTTTTAAATCCCAAAATTAAGAGCCAAAGTCCAAGAACTACCCAAAGAACCGAAAATGAAGATTCGAAAGACGCACGTGTGAGCTGAATATGCCAAGCTGAAGTTGCAACCAAAAAAGCGGTAAGTAGAGCAACGCTTTTTTTCTTAAAAAGGGCGTAAGTCAAAAAATATACAGACAGAACCGTTAGTACACCATAAATCACAGGAGTTATTCTCACCGAAAAGTCATTAAGCCCAAATATAGCAATCGCCGGTATTGAGGCATAGATCTGGGTAGGAAGTTTATATTCGCTATATGATTCAAAATTTAAAGGAAGCTTTACTCCCCACTCATCTTTCCCTGTTTTCAGGATTGAATAGGCATTGTATCCGATTGCAACCTCATCCCAATTCAGAGATGGCGGATCGCTGGTGAGTTTGTAGAACCTCAAAAAGAAAGCTAAGACCAAAACCAAACTTAAAAGCGCGGGGTAAATGACTTTTTTCATTCTCATTCAATGGTACCAGCTTCAAAACTGCAAGTAAAATTTTTCCGACAAATTAGTGCAGAACCGAATCTCCAAGTACAAAGAAGCGCCAGATAACAGGATAATGCAGGCTGGAAAGAATTGTTGAGGGTACCATGGGACAAGTCTGACTCTCACAATCAAGTTCGTAAGCATTGTAAATATATTTAACATTCCACCACATTCCTACAACTACCACTCCAACGATAACAATCCGACTCAGAAACTTAAGCCACCTCCTATTAAAGATTGTGTTAAGTAAAGACGGTGCTAAAAGCATCGAAAAAGAAAAGCGAAAGGTATCAGCAGACACATTTGGCCTAAAAGCATTTACTAAAAGCATTCTGCTACCCAGCAAAAATCCTACGCCAAAGAAAGATGCAAAAAAGTCAGCTTTTTCATAAATATATTCAACCCCCCATGCCCCGAGTATTGCAAGGAATGGAAAAGCAGGAAATCTATACCAAGAAAGCAGATCATTTTCACCCCCTGAAAGCATTACAACCACCACCCAATAGATAAAGCTGAGACTAATAAGCTGCTTTACTTTTTCTTTTGGCTGAAAGATAAAGAAAGCAGCTGATACAAGACAAAAAACATACCAAGCACTTCTAAGAATTGTTGTATCTGCACTGGGAGTTATGAAAAACCAAGCAAGACTATTAAAACCAGCAGGTCTAAAACCCTGAGTTAAGACTATACTCTTGAATATTTCAGAATTGAAGTGATTCCCATACCAAATGTATATCAAAACAAATGGAACAGTAGCTAGCACCAAATATAATAAATATTTAACTACCTTGTCCCATTTAATAGGTTTCAGTTTATAAAACTCTGAAAAAACAACATAGATTGCAAGACCTAAAATAAAATAACCAGTTGGTTTGGAAAGTCCAGAAAGTCCTGCAAAAACTGGGATAGGAACAATATACCAAAAACTTTTATTCTTCATAAACTTCAGAAGCAAATAGATCATTAAGCAAAAGAAAAATGCGATAAGAGTCTCGGGCATTGCCGTACGTGATGCAAAAACCATAATTGGTTCAGTTCCGTAGATAAGCATTGTCAAAATACCCGTCCAAAATCCGCTAACTTCCATGGCTATCAAAAAAATCAGTATTGAGGTAAAAGCAGAAATTATAACTATCGGAAATCTGATATATGAAGAGGGTATCCAACCGGTTCTGTCTACATGGAATATATGCGCTGACTCCCCTACCAAAAGAGAGAACAGAGGTGGCTCATCAAGCCAGGGTCTGAAAAGTGTCACGTAAGCTGATGGTTGTCCTCCTTTATAAGTTAAAAGTCCAGAAAAGACTTCAGCACTTTTGGGATAATTTAAGGTTGACCAGGAAACCGGTGTCCCGGTTTCTACCAAATAAATCCCGGAAAGTGCATATAACTGTTCATCGAGATGGTTAGAAGTTGGTGTTCTTTCATAATTATGAGCACGAAGGATAAAAGTAAAGACAAAGACCAACGCAAATACAAAAATTTTAAACCATTTTGATTTTACAAATATCTTCAATTTTTTGAGATTATTTGTCAGTAATTGTAACATTGCCATAAACTTTAGGAAATTTGCCCGACTGGGCAATAACTTCCCGCGGATCTAGTTTCGCATAAACTTCATATGCATATTCAATATTATCTACTTTTGTTACATTTAAGGTTACTTTTTGTCCCGATTTTTGAGCCTGGATAGCTTTCAAAGCAACCGATTCCGCATCCGCCGACCAAAACGATACAAACTTTGCAGGGGCAATATTGTAAATATGTACTAATATATAAATTAGTTGAATTGCAATAAGAGCGATTGCAACATAAGTAAACTTTCTTGATATCTTTGTAAAAGCGTAGGAAATAATTACAAGCAGTGGTGGTATCATCAAATCATTTCTCAGTGCATGCGGATTCATAAAAAACATTGTTGCTAAAGGGGTAATTAAAATCCAAGCCAAAAGAAGAGTAAATTTTTTTCTTTCATCTTTCCAAAGAAGAACCAAACCTGCAATCAAGAGCGGAAAATCAATTAAATAAAGCATTCCCATTTCTCCCGGATTGTCGCGTGGTTGTCCATCACCCCTCAAAAATAGAAAATCCGGAGAAAGATTGGCTACATAATTATCAAGAAGAAGCCTTCCATATTCAATTTCTCTATTTATAAATATATCCTTAAAAACTATTGGCAATGTCGCAAAATTCCTGTCATTGTCAACAGTCTGAATAATGTTGTTTTTTATGGTTTCATCAGAAAAAATATTTAGTGAGAAAAATCTTTGCTCGCTTCCCGCAAAAAACGTTTGATAACCGATTATTAATCCGAAAACTGCAAGAACAACAATTCCTATCCAAAAAATTTTATCCTTAACAATATCTTTAATTCCTTTCCAAAAAACTAGAAAAATTAACATTAAAGGAAGAGTTAATTTAAAGGTTGGATACGTAAAAATGGTGAGTCCCCATGCAATTGCCCACCCAATATATTTTTTATCAAGAAAAAATACTACTCCCAAAAGCGCCAAAAATAAAGCAAAATGCGCCTCAAAACCGGCCCGACTTAGATAAATGTCCCAAGGACAAACAGCAGTAAGAAGAGATGCTATTATCCCAACTTTTTCGTTAAAAAGTTTTTTACCCAAGAAATACATCAGGACTATAATCCCAAGACCTGAAAGTAGGGATAGTGTTCTTTCTCCCCAAAGCGTGGGTCCGAAAACTGCAACAAATGGAACAGAAAAATAAATATACCCACCAGGTCGTCCTGCTCCCATCTTGAAAGTTAAGGGAAATTTTTGACCTGTTGCATCCATTCCGGTTTTAAGAATGGAGTATTCATCATAAACCATCGTCAACTCGTCACCATACATAGGAAGGGATTGAATTTTGTAAACCCTTATAACAAACCCCAGAGTTACAATTCCGAGAAGAATTAGCCACAACTTCTTTGCCATATGCTACTATTATATATAATTTATATATGGAAGAAATACTAATGAGTGGAATTGCTGCATTTGCCACATTAACACTTATCTCCTATCTTTTAATATTAATTCACGGATTATATCTTATTATCCCAATTGTAATTATCGGGGTAATACTGGCAGCAAAGTCATTCATTAAAATAGTTAAATCTATTAGGGTCAAATTTGATTTAACCGCCATCATTACAATTTTGGTCTTTGTTGTTGGTATTGCGGGACAATTAGCGGTGATTTCCCCAAGTGGAACTTTTGATAAAGCAGGAGACTTACTTTTTTGGAGTTCTAATGGACACGACGGAAGCTGGCATAT
>Ga0187849_1005162_pt1 | contig 10496 bp, 10 predicted proteins | sample June2016WEW_4_10_2_FD_132412 | JGI IMG/M metagenome (GOLD analysis project Ga0187849, IMG submission 132412) | Peatland microbial communities from SPRUCE experiment site at the Marcell Experimental Forest, Minnesota, USA - June2016WEW_4_100 | ecosystem: Environmental > Terrestrial > Soil >... | reverse complement strand
GAGCGCCTTTAATCTGAGCCTGATCATGCGGCAACTGCTGGGCGCGGGTACCCCGCGGGAGCTGAAAAACCGCGCCGTACTGCTCGTTTTGCGCCTTTTCTTGTTAATCACCTGCCAGAATCGACCCAACAGCGTGGTTGAACCCCGCACGCCCTCGACTCTCGACTCAACCGGGGCCTACCGCTCCATCACACCCCGATGCCGGACCTTCTGGAATTCAGCTACTTGCACCACGGGCTGCTAAGCTTGCCCTGAGCGCAGTCGAAGGGATGGGCACACAGGAATGAATCAGATGCAAATCGAGGGCGGACGCGATGCGTCCGCCCTCGATGGCAGCTGACTGAGTAGGGGCTAAGCGCCGGCGCTTGCGGGGGCCGGCGGCTCGACCGGTTGGCTGCGGGCAACCTTCACCATCCTGTTGCGCTGGGCGCGGAGCTTGAGGAAGGATTTGGCCTCGACGTAGAGCCGGGGCAGATCGCGATTCACAAACGCCTTCCAGACCACGCGGAAAGCGGCCTTGGGACGGAAGTAGTACTCGTCGTAGAAGCGGTGGACCATTTCCAGGACGTAGTCGGTGGGCAGGCCGGGGTATTCGATGTGGGCCATCTGGTGGCCGCCTTCATCCATCATCGCCGCGGTATTGACGATGAAGCCGTTGGCCTTGGCGTAGTCGTAGAATTCGGTGCCGGGGTAGGCGTGGGCGATGGAGACTTGGATGGTTTCCACGTCCAGCGACTTGGCGAAGTTGATGGTATTGCGGATGGACTCCTTGGTTTCCCCAGGCAGGCCGAGGATGAAGTCGCCGTGGATGGTGAGGCCGAGCTTGTGGCAGTCCCGCGCGAAGTCGCGGGCGCGTTCGACGGTGGCGCCCTTCTTGATGTTCTTGAGGATCTGGGGGTCTCCGGATTCGAAGCCCACGATGAGCAGACGGCAGCCGGCCTCGCGCATGGCCTTGAGGGTGTCGTAGTCGGTGGTTACGCGGGAGGTGCAGCTCCAGGTGAGACCCAGCGGCTTGAGCTTTTCGCACAGCTCGATGGTGCGGATTTTTTGGATATTGAAGGTGTCGTCGTCGAAGAAGAACTCCTTGACGCCGGGGAAGTTCTCTTTGGCCCAGGCGAGTTCGGCGGCAACGTCGTCAGTAGACCGCTTGCGCCAGGCGTGACCGCTGAGGGTCTGCGGCCAGAGGCAGAAGGTGCACTGCGCCGGGCAGCCGCGCGTCGAGTAGAGGGCGATGAAGGGATGGAGCAGGAAGGGGACGTTGTAACGGGTAACGTCCATATCGCGCTTGTAGATTTTGGTGGCCCAGGGCATGGCGTCCAGGTCTTCGACCTGGGGGCGGTCGGGGTTGTGGACGATCTTGCCGTTGAGCTTGTAGCTGATGCCGAGAATCTCGTTGAGCGGTTTTCCCTGGGCAAACTCGACCACGGAGTAGTCGAACTCGCGGCGGCAGATGAAGTCCAGCGCGGAGCACTCGTTGAGGGCGCGTTCCGGGTCGGTAGTGACCGGGGGGCCGACGAAGGCGATGCGGATGGAGGGGTTGGCGGCCTTGATGGCCTCGGCGAGGCGCTGGTCGCCCTCCCAGCCGACGGTGGAGGTGAAGAGCACCAGGAACTCGTAATCCTTGCAGATTCTGATGGTTTCATTGGCGGAGACGTGGTGCGGAGGGGCATCGAGCAGGCGCGAACCCTCGAGCAAACCGGCCGGGTAGGTGAGCCAGACGGGGTACCAGTAGGACTCAATCTCGCGTGTGGCTGGCCAGCGCGAGCTAGCGCCACCGTCAAAGTTTTCGAACGAGGGCGGGTTCAGGAGAAGTGTTTTCAGGGGCTTAGGCATCTCTTTAATTCTAACATTTTGGCAGGATTCGCGCCGTTCTCTTTAGGGCACGGTTTACTTTGCATGCAGTTCGTGCAGCCAGTCTTCCATGTGGCCGAGGGCGCGGAGCAGGCTGAGCCGAGCCTTGGCGAGGTCGAATCCAGCGTCAAGAGCGTCCTGGTACCTCTGGCGCTCGTCGATGCGGGCCAGTTGCTCGGCTTTGGGGGTCAGTTGCGGCTGTGCGGCAGGGCCGCTTTCGCTGCCGTTGCCCAATTCCAGTTGGGCCAGCACGGACTGCAACTGTTCATTGGCGATCTGTTGTTTGAGGATGGCGATCTCAGCCTGCGTATCCAACTCGCGCAGGCTGCCGGTAAGCGAGGCGATCTGAATCTCGTTCTGCCGCTGCGCCTGTTCGGCCTCGACGGTGGCCCGCAGCGCGTCGGCCGCCGACTCTTTGGCTTTGGCGCTGCGGCCCAGGTCAAAGAAAGGAATCTGAATCGAGAATCCCGAACTGAAGTTATTGATCGGGATGTTTGCCTTATAGTATGCGTTGAAATCGTTCAGAATCGTGGTGCTGCGGCTGTAGAGGGCACTAAAGCTGAGCTGTGGAAGGTACTCTTCCATCAGGTTTCCATGCGCCGTCTTCTGCCTGGAGAGCGCAAGCATCTGGGCTGATTGGATGGCGACAGTGGTAGGTTCGGTGTCGTCTGCCTTCACTACCGGAATCTCGGGGATGCTTGCATGATCGGGCGTAATGGAACCCACAGGCAGGCCGGTGAGCACGGCAAGCTGCCTGGCGAGCGTTGCGGCGCGGGTCTCCAGATGCAGGCGCTTGAGCTTGAGTTGGGCCGCCGTGAGCCGGGCCTCCAACAGATCGCTTAGCGGGTCGACTCCGGCCTCGGCGCGTTCCTGCTCGATCTCGACCAACCGTCCCGCAAAGGCTTCCTGCTGACGGGCGGCTGCAAGTTCGGTGTTCACGATATCGAGTTCGATGTAAGCCGTTGAGGCATCGAGCGCCACTTGCTCGCGGGCATCCTTGAGGCTGAGTGAGGCGGCATTGAGTGCAGCGCGTGCCGCGGCAATGTATTGCTTTTGGGGAAAACTGAAGACCAGCGACTGTGCGGTTGCGTCCAGGATCGAGGGTATACCCCCGGTGAATCCAACATCGGGTACCGCGGGAAGCCCTGAGCGGAAGTTCAGGCTCGGAATATACGCATCATGGGTCTGCGCCAGTACTGCCTGGGCTTTTCGCACATCGGCATCGGCCAGCCTGACGGCAGTCGAATTGCGCTGGGCCAGGTCCACCACTGTGGCCAGCGAGACCTGGGCCGGCGCGAGGGAGGGCGCAGCCGCAAGCGCCAAGGCAAATAGGGCTGGCGCCCAGGCTCCGCGCGGATTGTGAGCGATCTTCACCTGCATTTATCCAGTCAATTCCTGGCTTCCTGGGGTCCTGCTTCCTGAGCGGGCTTGTAATCATGCGCCAGGGCCAGGGCCGCAGCCCGTTCCCGATTTGCCCCCGCGGCGTCTCCAAGCTGGTCGTCGAGGCGGGCCAGGCGATGGTGGGCCACAAATGCCGGCGCTTCTTCGGTTTTCTCGGAGCCGGCCAGATAATCTTCCAGCATTCTGGCAGCCAGCGCCGGGTCGTGGTTGGATTCAGTGAGCAAGCCAGCGCCGATATAGAGCGCAGCGGATGCGTGCTTGTCGCGACGCGCGGCGGTCAGGACGCTGTGCACCGCCGACTCCATCTCCGTCCAGCGCTGGCGGCGGGAATAAAAGCCGGCCAGGGACGTCCACTGGAAGGCGGGATGCGCGCCTGCCGCGACGGCCAGCTTGAACTCGCGCTCCGCTGCGCCGTAGTCCTTGTGTTCTTCAGCAATGCGGCCCCGCAATTCGTGGGCGCGCGCCGGATCCACCTTGTCCAACTGCGCGGCGATTCCTTGTGCCTTATCGATGCCGCCGCCGACTACTCCGGGCGCTTGACGGTAAAACTCGCCGAGGTCGGCCAGGGCTTCGGCATTGCGGGGATTCAGACTGACAGACTCCTCGAACTCCGCGCGCACGCGCTTGGCGAGCGAATACGCTCTGAGAAACGAGGCCCTGTCGGCTTTCTCGCCCAAGGCGCGGCCCAGCCACAGGTGATAGTTGGAGTTCTGCCCGTCCAGCCGCACCGCCTGCTCGCACTGGCTGGCGGCGGCATTCCACTGCTCCAGGGTAAAGCGCACGCGGCATTGCAGGTTATGGGCCTCGGCCTGGCCCGCGCCTGACGGGGAAAGGGAGTTGAGCAGGGCCAGCGCCCGGTCCGCCTCGCCGGCCTGGAGAGCCGCGTTGGCCTGAGCCAGCGGGGCCTGCGCGGAGGCCGCAATCGCCGCGGCTGCCGCGAGCACAACTGCCGGTAGCATCTTTGTCGCACAGCGCAACAGCGTCACCGCACAACCTTAATCGGAATGCCCTCCTGCAAGGGCTGTCCATTGGCTGTCCCGGTTGCCACCCAATCTCCCTCCTTGAGTCCGGAGAGAATGGCCACCTGGGTGAGGTTGATGGTTCCGACGGTCACGGAGGTTCGTACCAGCCTATCGCCGGCCACCTTGTAGACGTAGGGCTTGCCATTCTCGGAGCGGAGCGCATCGCGGGGCACGCTGAGGGTATTTGGCTCGCTGGAGGTGGTTACCGTGACGGTGACGTTGGTATCGGGCAGCAGATCGCCGTCCGCATCGTCGATCTCGATGAGCACCTCGCCCACATTGCGCGTGCCGTAGGTAATCACGGTTACGGGAGTGCGCACGATGTGCCCATGCCACAACCGGCCGGGCTTGGCGTCCCACTTGATCTGTATCGGCTGATCGACGGCCAGGCGGCCGATCTCGGGCTCGTCGAAATAGGCCCGCACGCGCTCATGGTGCAGGTCAGCCAACTGGAGCAGGAGTTTTCCCTCTTCAGTAAAATCCGTGCGTCCGGCATTGAGGCTATAGACCGTTCCGGCCACGGGAGCATGGATGGAAGTTTGCGCCATCACCTGGCGCGCCGCCTCCAGATTGGCTTCCGCGTCGGCCAGCTCTGCCTGCGCCCGCTCGACCTCAGCCGATGAGTAGCGGCTGGTGGCGCTCTGGTCGGATGCGTGCAGGCCGGCTTCGGCTGCATCCAGCCGTTGTTGCGCGGTCTCCACCTCGCTGGCCGAGGCTGCGCCTGTGGCCTTCAGCTTGACGAGCGCATCCAGATCGCGGCTCGCCTGATCGCGGTTCAGCCGGTCGCGGGCAATGTCGGCTGCCGCTGTCTGGCGCTCTTGCTGGGTTCCGTTGTGGGTGGCCGCTTCCACCGCTGCCAGGGCCGCCTTGACGCCGCTTCCGGCGGTAGCCAGCCGGGCGCGCGCCTGCACATCGTCCAGGACCAACAGCAGCTTGCCGGCCGGCACCAGGTCGCCGGGCTGCGCGTAGACGGCCTTGACGGTAGTGGCGACGGGACTATAAAACTCGTAGTTGTTCTCCGGCTCCACGCGGCCATTGGTGCTCACCGTGTTGACCAGCTCCTGGTGGATCGCCTGCGCTTCACGCACCGGCAGCCGATCCCGCAAGAGGAACCGCGCCATAAAGAACACGATGATGATAAGGATGCCCGCGACCCACCAATGCCAGAGCGGGCGCCGGTCCGATTGCTTTCTTTCTTCAGCCATGCACTTAACCAGAGTTAGTATATAGGACTCAAAAGCTGCTCTTATGGAGCAAGTGAATGGGTTGGGGGCCGAACTGGCCGGCCAATCTCCGGGCTCGTACAATATAGTCACAAGCTCTGGAGCGTTTTGGTCACAAGAACGCATTTACATGTTAGCGTGGCCGGACTTCATCGCAGCTGCGACGAGAAAGGTGGCACCATGCCTGTGAGAAAAAGAGGCGTTAGCTGGCAGCTGGATGTTCGGACTGCAGAGGGTTTGCGGATTCGGCGTCAGTATGCGACTGAGAAAGAAGCGTTGCAAGCAGAAATAGCTCTGAAACCAAACCCCACAAAGCGAGCCGAGGCGCGGAGACAACGGCGCAAATCCTCGGCTCGCTCAGAGGCAACAAGCGCCACGATAATCAACGTGTCTACGACGGCCTCATCATGCAGGGATATGGCTCTGGAACCACGCTATACCGATGAACACGCCAAGGCCGGCCTCGATTTCGCGTTTCCCGCCATCGAGACCTGGCAGAACCAGTTTCCCGGCTATGAGGTCACGATCGACGATCCGGAACTGACCTCGGTATGCCCGAAAACAGGGCTGCCGGACTTCGGCGTTCTGACCATCCGGTACATGCCTCGAGAACGGTGCCTGGAGCTGAAATCGCTGAAAGAGTATCTCTTCAGCTACCGGAATCTGGGCATCTTCCAGGAAAACATCGTGAACCAGGTGCTCAAGGACGTGGTGAAGGCCTGCGACCCGGTGTGGGCCGTGGTGCGGGGTGAGTTCCGGCCTCGCGGCGGCATCGGGACCACCGTGGAGGCGCGCTGGCCACGGCCGACGGCCTGAATTTTATTAAAGAATTGGGCTATCGATAGCCGATTGTGATATTCGTGTAAACTCTCGCTTCTGTTGCGAGATCAACGCTCTTGCCCACATTGCCCCAGCCTCTCCGTTCGCGCATCAGCCCCGCCCTGGGGACGCTGCTGCTGCTCATCGGGCTGAACCTTTTCAACTACATCGACCGCTATATTCTGCCCGGTGAAGTTACGCTGATACAGCGCGAGTTCCACTCCACAGACCAGCAGATGGGGGCGCTGACTACCGCGCTGTTTGTCTTTTATATGCTTGCGGCGCCGCTGACCGGCTGGCTGGGAGACCATTTTCGGCGCAAACCGCTGATCATAGCCGGGGCAGTGTTATGGAGCGTGGCTACGCTGGGGACGGCTTGGGTCCACGACTACCGGACCCTCTTCATACGCCATGCGCTGGTGGGGGTGGGCGAGGCTACCTTCGGGATCTTTGCGCCGGCGGTGCTGGCGGACTTTTATCCCGAGCGGGATCGCAATCGGATACTGTCGATTTTCTATCTGGCCATTCCGGTGGGCGCGGCGCTGGGCTACCTGGCGGGCGGGGAACTGGGCACGATGTGGGGCTGGCGGGCGCCGTTCTTTCTCTGCGCCATTCCGGGACTGGCGATTGCGGCGCTGTACGGGTGGATGGGGCGGGAGCCTGAGCGGGGCTCGAGCGACCACATCCGCCCCACAGCCGATCGCACCACGGTTCTGGGACTGTTTCGCAACCCTGCATTTCTGACGGCCACCTTCGGGCTGGCGACGCTCACCTTTGCCATGGGCGGCATCTCGGCGTGGGTGCCGACGTTTCTGCACCGTTCCGCCGGGCTCTCAGTGGGCAACTCCAGCATGGTGGTCGGCGCCATCACGGTGGTGGACGGAATCGCCGGTACGCTGGTGGGCGGCTGGCTGGCGCAGCGCTGGCTGCGCACCAATTACCGCGCGCTCTACCTGCTCTCCTTCTGGAGCGTGGCGCTCACGCTTCCCTGCGGCGCGCTGGTCTTCTTCGGTCCGCGGGGTTGGGCGATTCCGGCGCTGTTTGCTGCGGAGTTCTTTCTCTTCCTGAATACCGGACCGCTGAACGCCGCCATCGTGAACTCGGTTTCCGCGCCGGTGCGGGCCACGGCGATTTCGTTCAACCTGTTCTGCATCCACTTCTTCGGCGATACCTTCTCGCCCACCATCATCGGCGCCATCTCCGACCGCTCGAATCTGAGCATTGGCCTGGGCGCAACGCTGATTTTTCTGGTTATCTCCGGCGTGATTTTGCGGATGGGGGCGCGGTTTGCGCCGCCGCTGGAAGAGACGGCCTGATCCCGCCAAGCTGGGTGCCCCAGGTCTCGATTTTGAGACCTGGGAGTCCATAGACCTTACTTTGCCGGACGCGTTTCCTGGTCCCGCGTATTCATGAAAGCGCGCCGCCCGCCCTGCGAGCGCAGGTTAGGGTCGTTGATTGGCGGGCGGCTCTGCTCGGCGTTGAAGCCGCGCACGAGTTTGGGGTTGGGCCTGAATTTGGGCGGGCCGCCGTAGAACTGGCGGGCATGGCTGAGAAGCATCCCGGCGCGGCCGTGCATGGGCTGCACAATGCCGCGCACCTGCACGTTCATATCGCGATATTTGAGCAGTTCGCCGACCTCGTCGTGGTCTTCCCAGAGGCTGATGATGGTGAATCGGCAGGCTTCGTCGGGGGTCTCAGGCGTGCAGACGTCGAGGTAGCGGGTTCCGTCGGGAAGTTGCACCACGTCATAGATATGCGCGGAGATGCAAATGTCTTTGTTGAGGAGTTTGGAGGCTTCGTCGGCGGGGATGCAGGGTTTTTGCGAGGCGGCCAGGGCTGGCAGGGTTGTGGTGAGGGCCAGGTAGATGAGCCAACGCAAGCGGCGCAGTGGCATACGAACTCTTTCCGGGGAATGTGGAAAGAGTAGCGCGAAATAGCCGGTAAGAGAAGTGAATTTATACCCTATACAATCCAAAATGGATATACAATAGATATGTATATCTTGAGGTGCTCATGAAGTTTGCGAAATGGGGAAACAGCGTTGCTATCCGGGTTCCCGCCGATGTAGTCGCTAAGCTGGGGATTTCTCCCGACGAGGAAGCTCAGATCAAAGTGACCGGGGAATATTCCTTTGAGGTCACGCGCGACCGCAGACGCCAGGAAGCGGTTGAGAAGTTACGCAAGCTGCGAGTTGTGGTCCCGGACGACTTTGTCTTCAATCGCGACGAGCTTTATGACCGTTAAGGCTTTCTTCGACACGAATGTATTGGTCTACGCGCTCGCCGTTCGCGCAGGTTCTCCGGTCGATCTTCGCACGGTGAAAGCCGAACAGATGTTGAGTCTCGGAGGCATGGTCAGTGTTCAGGTACTGAATGAGTTTGCGGACGTTCTGTCCTGGAAGTTGAAGATGGATTGGGATGCCATCGAGGGATGCCTGGATGTGATCGACGCGCTGTGTGGACGCGCAATCCCTTTGACAGCGGAGACGAACAGGGCAGCAGTCGATCTTTCGAAGCGGCACAGGTTTCGAATTTACGATTCGCTGATTCTTGCGGCGGCGGTTGCTGCGGGATGCACAACACTCTTGACCGAAGACCTGCAACACGGGCAGATAGTGGAGGGCGTGCGGATTGAGAATCCGTTCCTCCCGACACAGATTCCTTGATTTCCGAAAACCAATCTATCAAGACTGCCAGCTTCTTACCGCGCGCCTACCAGCTCTTCACGCTTCGCGCCCTGCCCGTAGTGGCTCTCGACGTATCGATCCAGTATCTGCTTGAACTCAGCCACAATCGTATCTCCGCGCAGCGTAGTCGAGAGTTTGCCGTCGATATAAACCGGTGCCTTCGGCTCCTCAAATGTCCCCGGCAAACTGATTCCAAGGTTAGCGTGCTTCGACTCGCCGGGGCCGTTGACGACGCAGCCCATGACGGCCAGCTTCAGCTCCTCGACGCCAGTGTACTTCTTGCGCCACTCAGGCATTTGGGTGCGGAGGTAGCTCTGGATCTGCTCGGCCAGTTCCTGAAAATAAGTGCTCGTTGTCCGGCCGCAGCCGGGGCAGCTCGTCACTTGCGGCATGAAGCTGCGAATGCCGAGCGATTGCAGAATCTGCTGCGCGGCCTGTACTTCTTCCCTGCGGTCGCCGTTGGGCTTGGGGGTGAGGCTGACGCGGATGGTGTCTCCAATGCCGGCGAGCAGCAGTGGGGCGAGGCCGGCGGTGGAGGCGATGAGGCCTTTGGCGCCCATTCCGGCTTCCGTCAGGCCGAGGTGCAGGGCGTAGTCGCAGCGAGCGGCGAGGGCCATGTAGACGTCGACCAGGTCGCGGACGCCGGAGAGTTTGGCGGAGAGGATGATCTGGTCGTGGCGAAGGCCGTAGCGCTCGGCGGCTTTGGCTGAGTCGAGCGCGCTGACCAGCATGGCTTCCATCATCACTTCGCGGGCGGGCAACGGGTCGGGCCGGCGGCTGTTTTCGTCCATCATGCGGGTCAGCAGCGCCTGATCGAGCGAGCCCCAGTTGACGCCGATGCGGACCGGTTTCTGGTTTTCGACAGCGCACTCGACCATGACCTGAAAATTGTCGTTGTCTTTCTTGCCGATGGGTGCGTTGCCGGGGTTGATGCGGTACTTGGACAGCGCCCGCGCCGTGGCGGGAAACTTCTTGAGCAGCAGATGGCCGTTGTAGTGGAAGTCGCCCACGATGGGGACGCGGAGGCCGCGCTTGTCCAGGCCTTCGACGATGTGCGGAACGGCGGCGGCGGCGGCTTCATTGTTGACCGTGACGCGAACGATCTCAGAGCCGGCCAGGGCCAGGGTCGCAACCTGTTCGATGGTGCCGGCGACGTCGGCCGTGTCGGTGTTGGTCATGGACTGGACGATAACCGGGACCTCCCAGCCGACGCGAACGGCTCCGATTTTAACCGTGGGTGTTTTCCTGCGCTGAATCTCCGCCATGGTTCTAGTTTACCTGTAATGACAGTTAGAGGAAACTCCTTGGTTTCCCACCCTTTCGCCAGTTTACGAACCGCAGGTCCTTCGACTCGCTCCGCTCAGGATGACAGAAGATTCTCTCTTGCGCGTCAAGCATTTTCGGTGAAGAAGGGTTGGATTTTCAAGGCATGGCGGGTCTATCCCTCCGATGCTTGTCGAGGCCGGGCGAGGATATTGCCGCCCGGCCGTTGGT
>Ga0187849_1005158_pt1 | contig 10504 bp, 17 predicted proteins | sample June2016WEW_4_10_2_FD_132412 | JGI IMG/M metagenome (GOLD analysis project Ga0187849, IMG submission 132412) | Peatland microbial communities from SPRUCE experiment site at the Marcell Experimental Forest, Minnesota, USA - June2016WEW_4_100 | ecosystem: Environmental > Terrestrial > Soil >... | reverse complement strand
CTACGTCCGGTACTACAACCACCGCCGGCGCCACTCCGCGCTCGCCTACCGGTCGCCCGTTGACTACGAGGTCCGAAGTGCGTAGAAGCAGGTGTCAACGAAACCGAGGGAAGATCCCGGGCGTCTTCGGCAGGGAGTGGCTGGTGAGCGCGACTGAGGTTATGCAGGTGTTGTGTGGCTGGCGGGTTGAGGCCCGCCGCTGAGGCGCACTTCGTTAGGCGGACCCGTACGTCAGGTGGAGTTCATGTTCACATCAAATCGATATCTGACGCAGTACTTCGCGACTCGACGGCGCCTCAAGCTGGGGCTCGTGATCGCGGGCGCAACGAGCGGCGCGATTGCGGGAGCCTCGCTTACCGTCTTGGGCAAGGTGGTCGCAGGCGCACCACCGGCCACGCTGGCGAACCACGTGTGGAACATGGCTACCTTCGGACTAATCGCGGCCGCCAGTAGTCCGATCATTACCTGGTCCGCGCTGCGTCGCGTGCCGCTTTGGCGAACGATGCTGGAACCGTTGGTCGGCGGCATCGCCGCCGCGTCAGTTGGCGTACTCATTGGATCGGGAGTCGCGTTTCTTCTTCTTACCCCGCTCGGCATCGGAGCGGCAGTTCTCAGGCTTCGCTATTCCTATCGCGTCAAGCGCCCGGCGATGCTGTTACACGACGGTGATGCCGCCTAACCCGCGCCTGCAGCGGCCGGGCGTCTTCAGCAGGTACTGGCTGGCGAGTGCAACTGAGGTTATGCAGATGTTGTGTGGCTGGCGGGCGTGAGGCCCGCCGCTGAGGCGCACTTCGTTAGGCGGCATCCTCCGACATGTGCCGCTTGTACTATCGTGATTGACACATCATGTCCCATATTGTATCATCTCTAACGATACAACAGGGGCACCGTATGTTTGGCAAGTCGGACCCGCCACGCGGCTACCGCTTCACCGATGGATGCCGAGCAAGTCTGCAGGCAGCCCGCAATGAGGCGAACCGGCTGGGGAATCCCTACGTCGGCACCGAGCACATCTTGTTGGCCCTCGTAGCGCAGCCTGACAGTGAGCCTGCTCGAATACTCACGGCCCTCGGCCTGAAGCTCGGCTACGTTCGCAACGAGTTAGAGGGCGTCCTCGCCAAAGAACGCGGGTCCAAGGCACCCAGGGTTGACCTCCCGTACACGAGCCACGCGAAGGCCGTTCTCGAGGCCGCCATGCGGGAGGCTGCTGCATCCGCCGAGTATGTAGTGGGCTATACTCAGCTGTTGCTCGGTGTGATGGCCAACCCTCGCTCTCGCGCTGCGCAGATACTCCAGCGCCTCGGCGCCACGCAGGAGGACGTCCGCACCGCGCTCCGCGGCGCCCCCCGCCCGCGGGTCGATTTTCGGATTCGGATCGATGACAAGTCGAACAGTCTCATCTACCAGCAGATCGTTGATCAGATCAAGGAAGCAATCGCAACCGGCCGTCTACGAGCCGGTGATCGCTTGCCCACTGTCCGGCAACTTGCCGACGACATCGACATTGCGCCGGGCACAGTGGCGCGCGCATACAGCGAGCTTGAGAGTTCTGGCATCGTTGTCACCGACGGCGCTCGAGGAACCTCGGTAGCCCTGCCGGGACGTCGAGCTGGCCCATCTGGTCGGAAACCCGTGGAGGTCCGCGAGCTCCTGAGATCTGCTGTCGTGGCGGCGTATCATCTTGGGGTTCCACCCGATGAACTCCGCGCTGCCCTCGAGCAGGCAATGATGGACGTCTTTCCGGATGCCGCCTAACCCGCGCCTGCAGCGGCCGGGCTCGCGCGTTGGCCGAGACGCTCCGGACCATGGCGGCTGTCCTCGTCGCCGGTGCATGCGTCGAGCTGTCACTTGGCGGGCGCCGCCTCAGCGCCGCGGAGATCGTGGCAGACCCCGAGTTGGCCGGCCGGCTTGCCATGGTAGTACAGGCGCTCGCGTCCGCCGCCCGTGACGGACGGAAATGAGCCGTCATCATCTCAGGGAGAGGCCCATGCGCATCGCAAGCTGGGGTCATGGGGTCTTCGCCGCGACGATGATCGCCCTCGGGATCATGGGCCTGATCAACGGCGCTTTCATACCGATATGGCTGCCCGTGTCCAAGGGTGTGCCCGCGCGAGAGGTACTGGTCTATCTCTCCGCCGTCGTCCCTCTGGTATCCGGCATCGGGCTGCTCTGGCGGCGCTCCGCCGCCGTCGCGTCCCGCGTGCTGCTCGGCTTTCTCCTCGCTTGGCTGCTGCTGCTGGATGCGGTCCACCTCGCCCTCGCTCCCGGGATGGAGCTGACGTGGGCAGCCTGCAAGACCGCGGCGATGGTGGCGGCCGCCTGGGCGCTGTACGTCTGGTTCGCCGGCGACCGCGACCGGAAGCGCCTCGGGTTCGCCACCGGCGACGCGGGGCTCCGCATCGCGAGGGCGCTCTACGGCCTGGCCCTGATCCCGTTCGGCATAGCACACTTCACCTATATCGAAAGAACCACTTCCCTGGTGCCTGGTTGGCTGCCATGGCACTTGGCCTGGGCGTACTTCTTCGGCTGTACCTTCATCGCCGCGGGCCTGGCGGTGCTCATCGGCGTGTGTGCACGGCTGGCGGCCATGCTCTCGGTGGTGCAACTGGGCATGTTCACGCTGCTGGTGTGGGTACCCGTCGTGGCAGCAGGACCCAGCGCCTCGGATTGGGGCGAGTTCGTCGTCTCCTGGGCGTTGACGGCCGCCGCTTGGGTGGTGGCGGATTCCTACCGCGGGATGCCCCGGCTTGCCGTGGGCAAGGCGTGAGCGTGCCTCAGGGTCTACCGCTGCTTCGCCGACGGGCCATTCCGGACCACCGCGGCCTTCACGAGCGCCTTGAACGCCTTCGCGTCGACCGTGGCCCCTTCGTGGATGTCGATCGCCCTTCGCGTGTTGCCTTCCAGGCTGGAATTGAAGAGGCGCGCCGGATCCGGGATCGTGGCCCCCCGGGCGAACGTGAGCTTCACGACCTTCTTGTACGCCTCCCCGGTGCAGACGATCCCGTTGTGCGACCAGACCGGATTGCTCCACTTCCACTCCTCGGTCGTCTCGGGGTCCGCTTCCAGGATCAGCGCCCGCATGCGGGCCAGGGTCTCTCCGCGCCATCCCTCCAACTCGCGGATCCGCTGGTCGATGAGCCGGGAAGCGGGCTTCCCGGTCGCCGGCTCGCGGCTCCTCATGAGCCCCACGTGAGCTGCACGAGCTGGATCAGGTTGCCGCACGTGTCGTCCAGAACCGCGATGATGGAGCCCGTCGTGGACGTGACCGGCATGGTGAACTTCACGCCCCTGGCGGCCAATCGATCGTGCTCGGCCTGCACGTCCTTCACCAGGAACTGGGCTGCCGGCCGGCCCTGGCCGCGGAGCGCTGCCTGGTAGGCTTTGCCGGCGGGGTTGGCGTCGGACTCCAGCTGGAGCTCCGCGCCCTCCGGGTCCTCCGGCGAGGCAACCGTGAGCCAGCGATAGTTCCCATTGGAGAAATCGGCCTTCTTCCGAAAGCCAAGCTTGTCCGTGTAGAACTGCAGCGCCTTCTCCTGATCGTCGACGTACAGGCCGGTCCACTTGATGCGCATCGCTTCCTCCTCGTTCCTGGTCACACTGGCACGGTTGCGAGCATGAGGCGTTCGCGCTGCACGGACCGGCTCATGGGGTCCTCGCGAGCAGGTCGACGAGCCGTTCGAGCCGATCGACGCGCTCCGTCCAGAAGGCGCGGTAGTGCGCGATCCAGTCGACCAGCGGCCTCATCCCCCGCGGCTCCACCCGGTAGTAGACACGGCGCCCCTCGCGCCGGCCGGCCACCAGGCCGGCCTGTTTCAGCGTGGCGAGGTGCTGCGAGACCGCCGGCTGCGAGATGTCGAAGCGCGCCGTGAGGTCCTTCACCGCCACTTCCCCGCGCGTGAGCGACTCGAAGATCGCCCGGCGACTGGGGTCCGCCAGCGCCTGGAAGATCCTGTTCTCGACGACGGCCGCGCTCTGCACGCATCACATATAAGCAGATACTTATTGCTTGTCAACCTCCCGGATCGGCCCGCTCTCGGCAGCCTCGTGCCGCTAACGGAGTGACGACGTACCGGATAGAATGTCTGGCGTGGGCACCCTGCTTGCCCCGTACGTCGGTGGAGGTCCCAAGGCCGTGGCTGATGCCGCCAGCACCGAACGCACAGGCTGGGCCCGTCTCTGGGCCACCGCGCATCCGTTCGCCCGTCCCATGCCCCGCGCCGGAGCGTGGTATCCCGTGGTGGGGGAGGCGTCGGGCGAACGGGCCGTGCTCGAGGTGCGCGGAAAGCGGGTCGCGGTCCGGAAGACGCTTCTGGAGTTCCGGTCCGAGCGGCCCAAGGTATTCACGGTCGTCGTGCGTTCGCGCGACGCCGACTCCACGTTGTCCGCGAAGTTCGGCCGCGAGATGGCCCGGATCTATGCGGTCTGCCCGGCCTGCACCCAGCGCGTGCCGGTCGTCGAGAACCAGGTGGCGGCGACGTGTGCCAAGTGCGGCCACCAGGCCGAGATCGCGTGGTGGGAGACGGACTGAGCGTGGTGCGGGGCCGCTGGCGCGGGCGGCAGGGGGTTCCGTGGCTCGCTGAGGTCCGCTGTCCACGCAACCTCACGTTCACGGTCGACGGCGGTCCGTGAACGGCCACTACCGCAGGGTGGCCAGTTGGCGCTACGATTCATACGAGGCCTATCGACAGAAGAACGACCCGGACGACTGCGTCTCCCTCATGGTCGTGAGCGTCTTCTTCGAGAACATGGGCCTGCTCCTGCGGCGCAAGTTCGCGCCGATCACACTCCTCGACGACCCTCTCTCCGGCCCGATCCTCGAGATCCGGCCCAAGGTGAGGCCGGTCTGGGTGGGATTGCGCAAGGAGCACAACCAGCCGTCCTGGGCCGAGTGGGGCGAGTTCTTCCACGACGCGATGGCCGATCGGATGGCACGGTCGAACCGGAACTGGTCACGATGAGGGTAGCGGGCGGCAGCCCGCCGCCGCGGCACAGTGCGTCACCAGCGGAAGGAGCACATGGCGGCTAATACACGTCAGGTTCTGATCGACTCTCTCATCTCGGAGTTCCCCGATCTCCGCGCGGAACTCGAGGCCTCGGCAGGACTGCTCTCTGCGGAGATGGGCACGTTCGCCCTGTTCACGCAGCAGGCCAAGGAGAGCGGAGACCTTGGCACGTACGAACGCTGCCTCACGCTCGCGGACAGACTCTTCGATCAGGCCGACGCCGCTCTGGCGGGCGCCTTCCGGACCTCGTACCTCGAGCACCTGGAGTTCGAAGGATCCGTGGGTCGCGCGGCATGGAAACTGGTTCCGCCTCGACTTCAGGCCGTCTGGAACCAGCTCGCCGCCGAGAACCGGCGGCTCATGGCCCTGCCGCAGAAGCACGGCCAGCTGCAGCGCGGCCCACAGGAGCGCGGCCCACAGGGGCAGGGCCCACAGGCGCCGCGCCGCGACGCGAGGAAGAAGCGCCCGCCGCGGCGAGGCCGCCGGCGTTGACCTCGATGCCCCCTTCCGTCTGAGGGAGGCTCCAGTTGCGAACAGATGACGCCGAGGACCAACGGCTCGCCGCATGGCGCACGAGCTGTCGCGTCACCGAGTATCTGGTCTCTCACGTCCCGGCGCAGCTGTGGCGCACCACGATCCCCGGGATCCCGACCCGCACCGTCCGCAGCATCGCCGCGCACCTGCACAACGCGCGGTGCAGCTGGGTGCGGACCCTGGGAGGCGAGCACGGCCTCGCCATCCCTACACGTGTGGACCAGCGGACCGTCACGCCCCGACAGCTCGTATCGGCCCTGAGGCGGAGCGGTCGCGGCATCGCGGCCCTCCTGGAGCTCGGCGGCAGGCACGGCGGCCGGGTGCCGCCATCGAAGGCCTACGTGTGGCGGAACCTCGCGCTGGACGTCGAGCACGTCCTGACGTACTTCGTCGCCCACGAGGCGCACCACCGAGGCCAGATCGTGATGGCGGCGCGCCAGCTCGGCCACCGGTTTCCGCCGAGCGTGACGGCAGGGCTCTGGCAGTGGCGCGAAGGGCGCGGCAGCAGACCGTGAGCGACGCACACGCCCGGCAGCCGGAAGGACGAGACAAGCCGGAGGCACGATGAGCACCCAGTCCTCGGACCGCCAGCTACCTTCGCTGCCGGAGAAGCGGCGCGCGTGGCTGCGCCGCGTGGAGCGGCGGTTCCTGGTGGGGCTCGCGACGCTGGTCCTGCTGGTGGTCGCGTGGGGGGCGCTCTCGGGCGCCGTCCGCCAGTTCCCCCGCTCGGACACGGTCGCGCAGAAGGTCGAGACCGCGGTGCAGCTCGCCTGCGGGTTCCTGAGCCTGCTGGGCGTACTCACGACCTTCGTATGGCGGCGCTCGGCCTCGCGCATCCTCCCGGCCTGGGCCGGCTCGCTCGCGGCGGCGGCCGGCCTGTCGGCCCTCGTCTGGGGCCCGCCGCAGCCGGCGGTCGCGCTGATCTTCGCCGCCGTCGCGCTGCTCATTGGGCTCGGGGTCATCCGGGTGCTGCGCAAGGGACTGGCGACGTGACCGCCCGGTTCCGGGAGTCGTGATGGCACGCGCCTTGATCTTCCTCGCGCTCATCCTCATCGCCGGCGCCTGCGGCTACGCGCTCTGGCGCCTGGTCGTCCTGCGGCGCCGGCGCGGCGCGCGCCTCCAGCAGGAGACCTCCCTGCCCTACGAAGTCTGGTACGCGCTTCGCCAGACCGACGAGGCGGCGGCGGAGCGGTTCCTCACCGCCCTCTGGGACCGGCTCCAGGCGGAGCGCTCCCGCCTCGGCGGCCAGGCGGCTGCCGGCCTTCAGACCGTGCTCGAGGCCCAGGTCACCCAAGTGGCCGGCGCGGCGGATGCGCTGCGGCGCGCTCACGCCGGCGAGCCGGAGCTCCCCCCCGCCCTCGCGATCCTGGAGGAGCGGGTGCGGCGTCTGTGCGGCGACGTCGCCGCGCTGCAGGCCGGCGGCAATCCATGACCGTGCTCGACGCGATCGGCCACACACCGCTGGTGGAGCTGCAGCGGCTCCCGCCGCCCGGCGCCGCCCGCGTGCTGGTGAAGCTGGAGTTCGCCAATCCCACCGGCAGCATGAAGGACCGGATGGCCGTGGCCGCGATCGATGCGGCGGAGGCCGACGGCCGCCTCAAGCCCGGCGGCACGGTCGTGGAGTACACGGGCGGGACGACGGGCGTCTCGCTCGCCTTCGTCTGCGCGGCCAAGGGATACAAGGCGCGCATCGTCTTCTCCGACGCGTTCAGCCAGGACAAGAGACTGATGATGGAGGCCCTCGGCGCCGAGGTCAGCCTGGTGCGGAGCGGCGGCTCCGGGATCACGGAGAAAGTGGTCCGGCAGATGATCGAGGAGGCCCGCACGCTCGGCGGCCGGCCCGGGCACTGGTGGTGCGATCAGCTGAACAACCGCGACGCGATCGCGGGCTACGTCCCGCTCGGCGAGGAGATCCGCCAGCAGGCAGGGCGCGTGGACGCCTTCGTCCATTGCGTGGGGACGGCGCACTCGATCCACGGCGCGACGCGCGGGCTCCGGAAGGGCGGCGCGGTGCACGTGGTGGCGGTGGAGCCCGCCGAGTCGGCGGTGCTCGCGGGCGGGCCGGCTGGCAGCCACGGCATAGACGGCATCGGCATCGGGTTCGTGCCGCCGCTCTGGGAACCGCACGAGGTGAACGAGCTGATGACCGTCTCCACGGCGGATGCGAAGGCGATGGCGCGCCGGCTGGCTGCCGAGGAAGGCGTGTTCGCCGGTACGTCGTCGGGGGCGAACGTCGTGGCGGCGCTCCGGGTCGCACGGCGTCTGGGCACGGGTGCCACGGTCGCGACGATCATGGTGGACTCGGGCCTGCGCTACGTCAGCACGGACGTCTTCCGGAAGGAGACCAGACCATGATGCTTCGACTTCGCGGAACGCTCCTCGCCCCGCTGCTCATGATCGGAGGCTGCGCAGCGCCCTCCTCAAGCCCGATGACTGCGGCGCACGCGTCGGCGATCGTGGACAGCGTGAGGGCGACCCTGGCGGCGTTCGCCGATCGGCTCAACGCGGCGGATCGGGATTCTCTCCTCAAGTTCTATCGCGACGATCCCCGCTTCGTCTGGGCTGCGGACGGCCGGGTCGCCACGCACTCCGTCGCCGAGATCGGCGCCCAGCTGAAGGCGCTATCCGGATTCCCGCACTGGCACATCGAGTACGTCAAGCCCATGATCGTGCCGCTGGCGCCCGGCGTCGCGGAGGTGGCGACGGAGTACACCATGACGCTGGCCGATTCGGCTGGGAAAGCGATTTCGTTTGTCGGCGCCAACACGATGGTCTGGGTCGCGTCGCCCGGAGGCTGGAAGATCCTGGGTGGCCACAGCTCGTCGCCGGGAGCGCCGGCTCGCTAGCGTCGAGGAGGAGTCATGATCATCGGTGCGCACACGATCGTCTACAGCCGGAAGCCCGAGGCGGACCGGGCCTTCCTCCGCGACGTCCTGGACCTCAAGAGCGTAGATGCCGGTGACGGGTGGCTGATCTTCGCGTTGCCGCCCTCGGAGCTGGCCGTGCACCCGGCCGCACGCAACGGCGTGCACGAGCTGTACTTTCTGTGCGCCGACATCCGGGCGTTCATCAAGGCGATGAAGGCGCATGGGATCGCGTGCAGTCCCGTTCAGCGGCCGGGATGGGGCCTGCTCACCCACGTCAGGCTACCGGGCGGCGGCCGAGTCGGCGTCTATGAGCCCCGCCATGCCAGGCCGAAGCCGCATCGGGCGCGGCGATGAAGGCCTCAGTCTTCGTCGGCGTCAGCGTGGACGGCTTCCTGGCCCGTCCGGACGGCGGTCTCGACTGGCTCCCGTCCGGCGACGGCGAGGACCATGGCTACACCGAGTTCTTCGCCTCGGTGGACGCGGTGGTCATCGGGCGCAAGACCTACGAGGTCGTCCTGGGCTTCGGCTCCTGGCCGTACGGCAAGAAGCCCGTCTTCGTCCTGAGCACGAACGCGCTCGCGCCGGCGCCGAAGGGGGCGGTATTGGAGCGCCTGTCCGGGGAACCAGCGGACATCCTGTCGCAGCTGGCCGCCCGCGGGATCCAGCACGTCTACGTGGACGGCGGCGTCACGATCCAGCGCTTTCTGCGCGCCGGCCTGATTCAGCGGCTCGTGATCACCCGCGTCCCCGTGCTCATCGGCGAAGGGATCCCGCTCTTCGGCGCCACCGGACGCGACATCGCCCTGAAGCACGTCGCGACGCGCCAGATCGCGGGCGGCATGGTCCAGAGCGAGTACGAGGTACTCGCCCCGACGTAGCCTAAGGCTTGGGTTTCGGAGCCGCGTGCGTCGTATCGCGCGGCAGCTCGTGCTCCACGCGGCCGACGAGCGCGCCGTTCGCCGCGCTGACGTTGACCTCGTAGGTCCCCGGCCGGTTCGCAACCGTGAAACCGAACGACCAGATCAGCTGGCCGTTCTCGTTCTCCAGCTCCAACGCCTTCACCGTGCCCGTCGGGATCCTCGCCTGCGCGACCTTGAGCGCCGAGTCCTCGCTGACCTTCGTTTGCCGCAGGAGCCCGGGCGGAACCTCCCGCTGGTAGGTCGGCCGCTGGGCCTGGGCGACACCGGCGATCGCGACCAGCGCCGCGAGCGCGACGAGTTTCGTGACGTTTCTCATGACTGCCTCTTGGGTGGCAGGTAGTCCCGGCCGCGGATCGCCACGACCAGGGTGGGCACCAGCAACAGGGTGATGGGCGTGGAGAGCGCCAGGCCGCCGATCACCGCCAGCGCCAGCGGCTGCTGCATCTCGCTCCCCGCGCCGAGCGCCAGGGCCAGGGGGAAGAGCCCGAACAGCGTACAGAGCGTGGTCATCAGGATCGGCCGGAGCCGCACCCGCGCCGCGTCGATGATCGCCTGCTCGAGCGGCATCCCGTCGTAGAGCCCGCGGCGCCGGGTGAAGTCGAGGAGGATGATGCCGTTCTTCACGATGAGTCCCACCAGCAGGATCAGGCCCATGAAGGACGAGACGTTGAGCGCGGTGCCGGTCACGAGCAGCATGCCCACCGCGCCGACGAACGAGACCGGCGCCGCGAGCGAGATGACCAGGGGCTCCACGAACGACTCGAACTGCAGCACCATCACCATGATCACGCTGACGGCGGCGATGGCGAGGACCGCGAGCATCGCCTTGAACGCATCCTGCTGGCTGGCGTACTGCCCGCCGAGCTCGATCCGGATGCCTCCGGGGGGCGGCTGCGCGGCGAGGACGCCCTTCACGTCGGCCATGATCTGGCCGAGCGAGCGGCCGCTCACGTCGGCGGTCATGGCGATCATCTGCTGCTGGTTCTCACGGTCCAGCTCGGCGCGGGACTCGAGGGGCCGCAAGGTGGCCAGCGACGCCAGCGGCGCCGCCCGGCCGCGTGCGCCCGCCGCGACGGGGAGCGCGCCCAGCTTCAGGGCGTCGTAGCGCACCGAGTCCGGCGCGCGGACCCGGACGTTGATGGCGCGGTCCTGGGTGCGGACCTCGCCCGCGTTCACGCCG
>Ga0187849_1005143_pt1 | contig 10527 bp, 8 predicted proteins | sample June2016WEW_4_10_2_FD_132412 | JGI IMG/M metagenome (GOLD analysis project Ga0187849, IMG submission 132412) | Peatland microbial communities from SPRUCE experiment site at the Marcell Experimental Forest, Minnesota, USA - June2016WEW_4_100 | ecosystem: Environmental > Terrestrial > Soil >... | reverse complement strand
CTTGGATCAGTTTCGCCTCAGACTGCCGGGGGGACTAATCCGCAATCACCCCCTCCGAACTTTATCTTTGTAACCACGGACGGCCACCGGCCTCAGGCCCTCAGCTTGAACGGGAATCGCATTGTCCAGACTCCCAACATTGACCGCATTGGGCGCGAGGGTATTCAGTTTCAGAATTCGTTTGTGGTCAACGCCCTCTGCTTGCCATCCCGCGCCACAGCGCTGACCGGACTCTATTCCCACAACACGGGGTGCGTCGACAACAAGGACCGGGTGATTCCCGCCGAGGTCCCGCTATTTACCGAGCTCTTGCGCGAGGTAGGCTACGAAGTCGCGCTGTTTGGGAAAGCGCACGTGGGGCGACTCGGAGAGCGGCAGTGGGACCACTATTTTGGCTTCCCCGGAGCAGCCGCGGACTATTTCTGGCCACGGATTCAAAATGGATCACACGGAAAGATAGACTCGACCCGAACCTACGAAGGGTATGTTGACGACCTCGTTGCGGAAAGTGCCATTCAGTGGCTTAAGCAGAAGCGTGAAAAGCCATTCTGCCTGATCCTGTGGTTTCAGTCACCGCACGCTCCTTTTTTCCGGGCGCGACGATATTTGGATCTCTACAACGGAGTTGCCATTCCCAAGCCCGCTACCTTTGATGACGATTTGAAAGGATACCCCGGAAAGCCCAGGGCCTTCGCTGACGCGGATAACAAAATCGGAGGGCCCTACACCAATGACAGTGAGACGCAAGGCAATCGCGCCAGGTCGCTGGAAGAGCTCGTCAAGGACTATTACGCCGGCGTGGCGGCAGTCGATGACAACCTTGGGAAGGTCTTCCAGGCTCTTAGTCATATCGGCCAGCTCGATGATACGGTGATGATGTTCAGTTCGGATCACGGTTTCTTCCTTGGAGAATGGCGACTGTACGACAAGCGGTTCATGCACGAACCCTCAATCCGCACCCCCATGCTCATTCGGTACCCCCGCCTGATCCGCCCCGGTTCCACCGCGAGCAAGATGGCCTTGAATACGGATATTGCACCCACTTTCCTCGAACTGGCCGGAATCAAAATTCCCGAACGGATGCAGGGCCAGAGTCTGGTTCCACTCTTGAAAGGAGAAGAACCAAAATCCTGGCGCAAAGACTGGCTCTACGAATACTACGAGTACCCCGGGGCGCACAACGTGCGAAGGAATCGCGGCGTCCGCACCGAGCAATACAAGCTTATCCACTATTATGAGGCTCCGGAGGAACTGGAGCTTTACGATCTCAAGGAAGATCCGGGTGAACTGCACAACCTCTATGGCGACCCGCGCTACCTGACGCTGACACGAGATCTTCGCCAACGTGTCCGCGAACTTCGCGAAGAAACCGACGACCACTACATCTACGAAGAACCTCCTCCCACTGAGCGACCGCGGCCAGGCTCGTAGACCCGCGGTGGCTTTGCCCGGGGGCGGGGGCGCGGTTACCGCATGTCGAATCATTTGGATAATATGGCGAGCGAATCTACCGGCTCCGGCTCAACGCCGTCTGAAGAGCCTGGACGCCTGCCCGGATTTCACGTGATGGCAAAGCCGGTGGGGCCGATCTGCAATCTGAATTGCAGGTATTGTTTCTACCTGGAAAAGGAAAATCTCTATCCTGCAACGTCTTCATGGGCCATGCCCGATGACCTGCTGGAGTCATTCATCCCCCAGTACATTGAGGCGCAGGAGGCGTCCACGATCAGCTTCGCGTGGCAAGGCGGAGAACCAACCTTACTGGGCGTCGATTACTTCCGCAAGATCATCGAAATGGAGAAGCGGTATTCGAACGGCAAGCGCATTGAAAACACTCTCCAGACGAACGGCGTCTTGGTGGACGACGCGTGGGGCGAATTTCTGGCGGAGAACCGGTTCCTGATCGGGCTTTCCATTGACGGACCTACTGAACTTCACGACTGTTACCGCATCAACAAAGGAGACCAGCCCACCTTCAAGCTGGTCCTGCGCGGCCTCGGCTATCTCAAGAAGCACGGGGTGGAGTTCAATACGCTCACCGCGGTTCACCGCAAAAACTCCCACCACCCGCTTGAGGTCTACCGTTTTCTGAAGGAGGTGGGGAGTGGGTTTATGCAATTCATTCCCATCGTGGAAAGAGTGGCTGAAGCTCCAGACCGTCATGGCCTAATTTTGATCGGTCCCCACTCCAGCCGGGAGGCTGCGGTCTCCGAATGGTCCGTGGAGCCGTTACAGTTCGGAAAGTTCTTGTGCGCGATCTTCGACGAATGGGTGCGTCGCGATGTGGGGCGGTATTTCGTTCAGATCTTCGATGCCGCACTGGAAAGTTGGGTCGGGACGCCGCAGAGCCTGTGTGTATTTCGGGAAACCTGCGGCGGAGCTATGGCCATAGAACACAACGGAGACTTGTATTCCTGCGATCATTACGTATATCCGGAGAACCGGTTGGGGAATATCGTGGAACACTCACTCGCGACTCTGGTCAGCTCAGAGCAGCAGCGCCGGTTCGGGCTGGACAAGCGCGATGCCCTGCCGCGATACTGCCAGGAGTGCGAAGTCCGCTTCGCATGCAACGGTGAATGCCCGAAGCGCCGATTCACAAGAACGCCGGCCGGTGAGTGGGGGCTCAATTATCTGTGTGCCGGCTACAGGCTGTTCTTCAAGCATATCGACCTCTACATGCAGTTCATGGCTTCCGAACTCCGGCAAGGCCGGCCGCCGGCCAATGTCATGCAGATGTTCCAACCGCACAGACAGCGAGCGGAACCGCGCTCGCACCTGGGGCGGAATGATCCCTGCCCCTGCGGCAGCGGAAGGAAATATAAGCGGTGTTGCGGGGCAAATGCTTAGCCTGGATATCTCACTGCGCCCAGGGAGGAAGATCACCAGTAGGGGAACGCGCGGCATCATTGTGCTGGGTTCCGGTCGATGACCAGGTCCGTCACCTTCTCGATCGCCTAGTTTCGCCGCGCTCCCCGCTCAAGCCGTCCAGGGCGGTCGAGCCTTCCGATTGGCTTCTGCCGCGCCCCAGAGATCTTCGCGCTTCTTACGTCCGAATCAGGCGGGCTCTTACTACAACTGCGCAGCGGGCCGGTGTGAGCTTGCCCGCTCTTAAGGAACTGATCGATCACAAGAGCCTGCGCATGACCCTCCGCTACGTCCAGGTCAGCCAGAACGATTTGCAGCGGGAGTTTCACGCGGCGAGCCTCAAACTGGCCAACTCCCACTCGCCACTCCCGATGCCCCTCGCCGCCATGGGACCCGATGTGAGCACCGGTCTGCCCGCCCTCTCTCAAGCTCTAGCCATCACCCAGCACTTGCTGGAGATGTACCGTCGCCAACTCTCCAACGGTGCCGAGCAGCGCACGCTCAACCGCCTCACAAACCGCCTGACCAAGGTCGCCACCGAACTCGCTTCACTGACCACACCCCCAAATTGAGCAGAGATTGGCCGGTCAAGGCGACTCACAGCGGCTTTTACTGCACAGGATACTTCGTTGGCGCTATAATTGCCTCGCCGGGAGCAGACAAGAGAGCGGTCGGAAGGACCCAAATCGCAAATCAGTGGATGGATCAAAATGCCACTCCCTTTCCTTCGGTGGAAATCCCGTTGAAACCCTTCTCAGTAAATGGCGGAGGAAGTCCCGGTCGGCATCGCCAAAGATCCCATGGAGGATTGTTGCCATGACTTTTGCTTCCGGTTTGAGTTTTCCCGAGGGTCCTGTAGCTTTGGCCGACGGGAGTTGGTTGTGTGTAGAGGGTGGGCCGGATCGCGGCTGCGTCACGCAGATCAGCCCCGACGGCAAGACGAAACGTGTGGTGGCCAAGACCGGGCGGCCCAACGGGCTGGCAGTCGATAGCGATGGTTACATCTGGGTGGCGGAGTCTAAAACGCCTTCTCTTTTACGCCTTACGCTTGATGGAAAAGTGGAGGTTGTGGCGACGGCCTGTGATGGCGAGGCATTTCTTTTTCCAAACGACCTTTGCCTAGGACCGGATGGGGCGATTTATTTGACTGATTCCGGCGTGCATATCGATGAGTTTGCGCCCGGCGGCAAGATTCGGCCGGACTACACCCAGGTGAAATATGACGGGCGTATTTATCGGGTGGACGTAAAGAGCGGCAAGATCCGTCAACTCGATTCCGGCATCGAGTTCACCAATGGAATTGCCTTCGGACCGGACGGCGCCCTCTACGCTAATGAAACTCTGACCGGCATGATATACCGCTATGAGTGGAAGGACGGAGATAGCATCGGTCCGCGCAAGGGTTTCGGCAACGTCATTGACCCGCACGCGCCGCCGGGATGGAAGGGTCCCGACGGCATGGCGTTCGGCGCCGACGGCAAGCTCTATGTTGCCGTATTCGCTCAACAGGACATCACCGTGCTGGGCCGTGACGGCTCGGTCGTGAAGCGCATTCACACGCAGGGCAAGCTGCCCACCAACTGTGCCTTCGGCCTGCCACGGCAAAAGAAGCTTTATGTTACAGAGTATGAGCTCGGGCAGTTAGAAGTGTTCGACGTGGAAACCGACGGCCTGCCGCTCTTCACCTGATTATCGGCGGTGTGGGATATCTTGACGCGGAGGCAGACGCTGCTCCGCCTCAAGACGCTCCGTGCTCTATGGTGAAGACCTCTTCAACCACACCGTTACGGATCCCGAACATGCGTTGGTGTAGGTGAATAGTCCCGTCGTGATATTGAACAGCCAATTCGATCTTGTCACCGACTTCGGGGGCGGCCGCAGAATCGAGGAGTTCGATAGGCGCATGCTCGGCGTGAAGGGCTTTTACGCGCAACCCGGCGATTCCCTTGATTGTAGGCAGTCCCCTTTCGCCGCTGATGGCCTTTACCCCTGCATCCACAACAACCCGCTCGCCAGGTGTTTTGCTGATGACCGTAGCGAGAACACTCAGGGCAGGCTTGAAATCCGGCGCAAACGGCGCATACCAAGTATCCATCAGCAGAAATGACCCCGCCTGGTTCTCGGTTACCCCGGGATACTGTCCTGCGATTTGATAGTCACCGGTGCCTCCACAGCTTACGATCTTAACCGGAATACCCTCTCGTTCGATCATCCTCTTCGAGCCGACTAGCCATTCCATCGCTTGGGTGACAACTTTCTCCTTGTCAGGGCCGGGTAGAAGCGGTTGCAGGTGCCCCTCGTATCCCATCAGGCCTCGAAACTGGAGACCGCTTTCCACCATCTGCTTTGCCAGCGCCACGGCGGGTTCACCGGGCTGCACACCGCAACGCTTCAGTCCTAAATCAACATCCACAACCACGTGCAGGTCGGCGTGCGTCTGGCGCGCGATGCGCGCCATGTCCACGAGCACTTTTGCATTGTCCACAGCAACGATGATGGGGACCTGCCGTGACACCTCTGCGAACCGGCGGATAGGGTTCTCGCCGGCAATTTCGTTGGCCAGCAGGATGCTCTTGATCCCATGGCCTGCTAGCGCCTCGGCTTCCCACAAGCGTGCGCAGGTGATGCCGATGGCGCCCGCTTCTATCTGTCGCGCCGCCAACGCCAGCACGCGGTGATTCTTAAAGTGCGGCCGCACCTTAGCCGCCTTATCACGGAAGAATGCGGCCATCTTCGCCAGGTTGCTGTCCATGATCTCGAGGTCAACGAGCAGCGCTGGCGTGTCAAGCGCGTGAACAGGAGTTCCCTTCATGATTTGGTCCCTTGGCAAGTTCGGGGCAAGAGGGGCAATCTTGCGCGTTAGGGCAGAACTTCCTTGTAAAGCGTGACGACCACGCCATCCATCAGATTAGGCGCCGTGTTGTCGAAGAAGTTTTTGATGTAGGGCGTGTTGCAGTGAAAGTCAAAAGCCTCCTTGGTCTTGAACTTCTCAATAAAGGTGATGGTTCGAGGATTATCAATGGCCTGGTTCAGTTCGTAGCGAATGCAGCCGTCCTCTTTGTGAGTGGGTTCCATCAGGCAGTGAAGCGCACTGAGCAACTCCTCCTCTTTGCCTGCTTGGGCGCTAAACTGCGCCACACAGACGATTTCTTTATCAGCTTTTCTCAACATGGTGTCTCCCTCCAATTTCGAATATGCCCTTTACTGTCCTGCGAAGTTATGTGGTTTTGATGATGCCTTCGCAGAATCCCTCGAAGATCATTGCCACAGACGTGGCCCCTGGGTCCTGGTGGCCCAGCGTCCTTTCGGCAGCGAATTTTGCTTTGCCGAACTTGGCGATCAAGTTCTTTGTTGAGGCTGCGCCATTCCAAGCGGCCTCCGCGGCGTCGCGCAGCGAGTCGGCAAGGGTTTTGCCCGCATCGGCGCCGGCGCGCAATGCTTTGACGGCAGGGACCAGCGCGTCAATCATGGTCTTATCGCCCACCTGAGCCTTAGTCTGCCTTTGGACGGAAGCCAGACCTGCCTCAAAGGCAGAGGCAAAAGCCGCACAATCCAACTCATTCTGTCCGCCCACACCTTCCGCCATGCCCATGAAGAAGCTTCCAAACAAGGGTCCGGTTGCACCGCCGTCCACGCCGAGCAGCGTCCAAGCCAGCCGGTCGATGAGCGCACTGAGGCTCTCTTCCTCTTTCTCCGCGAGGGCCTTTTCAAGCAGGCCCATGGCGCGGCGCATCGTTAAGCCATGGTCGCCGTCCCCACACGCCGAATCGAGCTCAGAAAGAAAGGGGCTGCCGTTCCTCACCCGTTCGATGGCCCCTGCCATCATCGCCACGAACTCCCCCTTGCCAATCCGTGTACTCATGGAAATCCCTTAGCGTCTCCTGCTAGCGGACAACGAAATAAGGCGTGTCACAAGGTGCATCCCACAGCCTGAGAAGCTCGCGGTCCATGCGGGCGATAAACAATTGGAAGCCCGCTTGTTCCTGCGCGGTAATGTACTCTCCGGCCAGGCTCCGCGCGAGTCTTATGCCCCTCGCAGCCAGCAACTGGCTGACACGCCGGAAGATGATGAAGAGCTCCATCAACGTGGTCGAACCCATGCCGTTCACGATGACCAGCAACTCTTCACCGCTCCTAACCTCCAAGTCCTCGAGCAGCCGGTTGAGCATGATCTCGGCCGTCTCGTCTGCACCCTTCAGTTTCATCCGCCCTGAACTGGACTCCCCGTGCTGGCCGGCGCCGATTTCCATCTCGTCTTCGCCGAGAGGCGAAAGCTCCAGGCCGGTCGAAGGATGCGTCGCGGTGCGCGCCGCCACGGAGAGCGTGCGCATATTGAGTGCCAACCGCTCGGCAATGGCCTTTACCTCGTCAAGAGACTGGCCTTCTTCTGCCGCTGCGCCTGCCACCTTATAGACCGGCAGAAAGCCGACCAACCCGCGGCGCTCCTCGGGCTTCTCGCGGGGGCCAGAAGCAATGTCTTCCTGAGTAAGGATATGCTTCACATTCAGCCCCTGTTTCTTCGCTAGCTCCATCGTGATGTTGGCAGAGAGGACGTCGCCAGGATGATTAAGGACCACGAAGAGCACGCCCGCGCCGCGGTCTGCCAGCTTGATGGCCTCCAAGCAGCGCGGGGAGCCGGGGGCTGCGAAGATTTCGCCCGGCACGCTGACGTCAAGCATGCCCATGCCAACAAACCCGCTCAGTCCGGGCTCGTGGCCGCTGCCGCCCAGCGTCACGATCCCGACTTTCCCCAGGCCTTTGGGGACCGCGCGGACCACCAGGTTGTTTCCCGCCAGCTTCACTTTGTGGGGATAAGCTAGAACGTAGCCTTCCAGGAGTTCCTGCACCAGGGTTTCCGGATTGTTTATGAATTTCTTCATCTTCATAATCGCAAACCTCCTTATCCGCTGAAAGGAGCACGCTGTTGATGCAGTCAGCATCGCCGGGCTCTTTCACGCCATCGCGCACAGCTACCGCCCACCCCCGGGAGCGGGCAGTTGCTTGGCGGCATCGTCCAGCACGAGTACCCAGTCGCCTTCTCCGGGCGGCGTGAATTCGTGCGTGCCGCTCGACGGGAACATTCCGGCGGCTGCGGCTCTACCATTTCGTGGATCGAACCACCAGGCCTTGACTTGGTTACCCGAGACCTTGCTCATGTCCACGTGGATCGTCCTACTTGTTGGCATGTACGCAATCACCGTACTTCCATCCGACGTGCGTGCTGCCGCGAGATAATCGAGCCCGCGGAATTCGCCCAATCCACTCGTCACGACTTCGTGTTTTTGATCAGGAATCAGATCGTACCAGCTACGTGAGTGGAAGAGTTCCCCCCAGAACTGCATACTAACTGAGCCCGGAAGGTCCATCGCCTTCTGCCACCCGGGATCGAAGAGCCATATGGGGCGATTACCCAGGACGTGGCCGAAGCCGCCGCAGAGGACCGCCCAGTAGGCTTGCCGGCGGATCTGTACGTCGGAGGCGTTGTGTTCGCCTTCGTAACTGGACTCGATCAGGATAAAGGGCATTGCGGGCGTGCGTTTGTAATCCTGAAGCAATTTCGCATGCACAAGTTCGTAGGTATAAGTTGTATTGAAGTCGAGCCAGCGGCCCCCGGAGAAGTCATCCACGGCGGAATGCTCGGGGTCGCAATGAGCTGAGAACACGTGGCGCTGGTCGTATTCCTTGATACCCAGCGCAACCATGTCGACATCCTCCAGGGCCGGCCCGGGATGTCGGTCGCCACCCATCAGCCAGATGATATTGTCAAAGTCCTTGTAGCGCTTGCCGAGATAGCGGCCATAATCGAGGCACTTTTCGGGGCCGTTGGCCAGGGCCTCTTCCACCCACCCCTCGTCGGTGCCCTTGTATCCCAAGTATATGGGATAAAGGAGCACCTGGATGCCGTTTTCCGCGGCCTTTCTGATGACCCAATCTGCGTGGGCAAAGTACTTCTCATTGGGAGTGGAAAAATCGCCGGGCGTCTTAAAGGGCGCGTCGCCGGCTACATTGAGAGGAGGCTTCTTGCAGAACTTGTGCTCGATCAGCTCGACCATGACCGTGTTGAAACCCTTGTCGCGGCGGTTTTTGAGGTACTCCTCCACCTCCGTTTGATTCAGCCCCACGATCAACGACCATGCGGCGTCGCCCTGCATGAGGAACGGATTGTTGTTTTGATCCACCAGATAACGTTGGTTGCTGCTCACGCGAAGCTGCGCGATTCGTTCCTGAGGGCGAGGGCCCGCCAGGCCGGGATGAAGGACGCTTATCGTGAATGATGCCACGAGCGCTGCCAGACGGATGCCTGGGGTCCTTGCGATTCGCAATCTCGCTTTGTTCACGATGTCATCTCGTGCGCGTTTGGCCGTTCACTCGATGCGTTGCAATTCGCGTCTTTTCCACTTCCTGTTGGATAAACGCCGTCGTTTCCTCGCAGAGATCGAGCATTCTCTTGAAGTCCGAGGCCGGTGTGGTCAGGGGCGGCTTGAACTTCAAGACGTTTTCGCCAATGCCACCGAACTGGCTAATCAGGCCGCGGTCAAGCGCGTACTCCCATGCCAACCGGCAGGCCGCCGTGGCGGGTGTTTTGGTCTCCCGCTCCTCGACGTAGTCTACGCCTATGAACAGACCGGGGCCGCGGACGTCGCCGATCACGTCGTAGCGCTCCGCCATCTTCTGGAAACGCGCCGTGGCTTCGGCGCCCAGATCGCGGGCACGGTCCACCAAGTGCTCCTCCTCCACGATATCGAGCACTGCCAGACCTGCCGCTGCGGAAAGCGGCTGATTCATAAAGGTAAGCATGTGCCAGGGCTCGGATTCCATGCCCTCGGGGATGAGGTCCTTTCTGGTAATGAATACACCGATGGGCATACCGCCTCCCAGAGCCTTTCCCGCCACGATGATATCCGGCTCGACATCAAATAAGTTGCAAGCCCACATGGCGCCGCAACGCGCCACGCCGGTCTGGATTTCGTCCACGATCAGCAGCACATTTCGCTCGCGGCACACGCGTTGCACTTCGCGGTAGTACTGGAGCGGGAAGACCACGTGGCCATTCGGCCCCTGCACAACTTCCATGAGCAGCGCCGCCACCTGCCCGTAGCCCTCGCCGTCAAGGGCCGTTTCAAGTGCGTGCACGGCGGCGTGCCAGTTGTCAGGCCCTTCTCCGCCTAAGGGTGGCCGGTAAGCATCAGCGGAGGGAACCTGCCGGAAGGTCGGCCACCGCACGCCGCCGGGGAACCACTTGCGCAGCGCCGGCATTCCGCCCAGGCTGAGCGTCGCCAGTGACATTCCATGATAAGCGCCCGTCAGTGAGAGCACCTCGTTGCAACCCGTCACACGGATCGCAAACTTGATGGCCGCTTCAATAGCTTCGCCACCTCCCGGACAGAGAAATGTCTTGGTCAGGCCGCGGGGAGCAATGGCCGCGAGCCGCTTACTAAACTCGATCATCGGCACATTGTCGTGCAACAAATTGTGCGAAGGGAGCTTTGCCATTTGCCGCGCAACGGCCTCCGCCACTTTGGGGTTCGCATGACCGACCATTGCCGGGCCTGCCGAACCAGACATCGTATCCAAATACTCTTTCCCGTGGATGTCCCACAGCTTGGCATTCTCCGCATGGTCGAATATGATAGCCTTGTTCCGCCGTACAGCGTGAAG
>Ga0187849_1005142_pt1 | contig 10529 bp, 8 predicted proteins | sample June2016WEW_4_10_2_FD_132412 | JGI IMG/M metagenome (GOLD analysis project Ga0187849, IMG submission 132412) | Peatland microbial communities from SPRUCE experiment site at the Marcell Experimental Forest, Minnesota, USA - June2016WEW_4_100 | ecosystem: Environmental > Terrestrial > Soil >... | reverse complement strand
CGTGGCTCTTCTGGCCTCCAAAATGGGCTACACGGTCACTGGGTGCGATCTGGAAGGGAGTACCGCCTACTCAACAAGTATTTTCAAAGGGCATAGTTCCGAACACCTGAAGGATGTGGATTTATTGGTTGTTACCCCCGCCGTTTATTATCAAAACGCGAAAAATCCTGAACTTGTAGAAGGGGAAAAGAGAAAAATTGTAATGACATGGCAGGAATTTTTGGGAAAATATTTGGCAAAGGGTAGAAAAGTAATTTGTGTTGCCGGAACTCACGGTAAGTCAACCACAACTGCAATGGTTGGAAAACTTCTTGCCGATGCGAACCTTGACCCATCCGTAATTGTCGGTGCGGCCGTCCCCGAATGGAACGGGAATTCCAGGTATGGGAAAGGGGAATATTTTGTAATTGAGGCAGATGAATTCAATAATAATTTTTTAAACTATTCTCCCGAAATAATAATTTTAAATAATATTGAATTTGACCACCCGGATTTTTTCAAATCCGAAAGTGATGTGTTTGAAAGTTTTAAGAAATTTATCGGCAGATTGATCGGAATGAAAATATTAATTGTAAATGGAGATTCCGAAGGGATTATTAAATTATTAGACTCCATAGATAAAAGCGAATTGAAAATTATTAAATATTCTCAGGAAAATGAAAAATTAGGATTTGATTTGGCAATTCCAGGCAAACACAATATTTCGAATGCGCTTGGTGTTGCGGCTCTGGGAAAACTTTTGGGAATTGAAGAAAATGTTATCAGGAAATCACTCTCTACTTTTTCCGGAATCGGAAGAAGAATGGAACTGATTGCCGATAAAAACGGAATTAAAGTTTACGATGATTATGCACACCACCCGACCGCGATTGCGGCAACATTGGAAGGACTAAGGGAACTTTACCCTTCCGCAAGAATTTGGGTGGTTGATGAACCGCATGGTTTTGCAAGAACGAGTGCTTTAATCGATAAATATAAAGGCGTTTTTAAAGATGCCGATAAAGTTTTGGTTGGCCCTATTTTTAAAGCCCGAGATAATGAAACTTTCGGCATGTCCTCACAAATTGTTGCCGAAAAGTCGCACCACCCGGATGCTAAAGGTTATGATTCATTTGAGGAAATTAAAAAAGTTCTTGGGAAAGAATTAAAACCCGGGAATGTTGTTCTGGTGATGGGTGCCGGAAAAAGTTATTTGTGGGCGAGAGAGATTGCAAATTTAATTAAATGAATATTGTTAAAGGTAAAAAATTTAGGGATATAACCACTTTCCATGTCGGCGGGGAGATTGGTTCTTATGTTGAGTTCAAAAGTGCGGAAGAAATTGGCGATGTTGTCCGTGAAGTAAAGAGAAAGAATCTAAAGATATTCGTTCTCGGTGGCGGTAGCGATTTTCTAGCAAGTGATGAACCTTTCGATGACTTTGTCATCAGATATATTGGTAAAAATTGCAAAATTGAGGGAGACATTATTACAGCTGAAGCGGGGATGAAGTGGGACGACTTGGTTAACGTTTCGGTTAAAAATAATCTTCAGGGCATAGAGTGTCTTTCGGGAATTCCGGGAACAGTCGGGGCGGCGCCAATTCAAAATATTGGTGCTTATGGTCAGGAGCTTAAAGATACTTTTGTAAAATTGACAGCCTACGATATCGAAAAGGAAAAATTTATAACTTTTGATAAAAATGATTGCAAGTTTGGCTACAGAGAAAGTATTTTTAAAGAAAAATCGCATTGGCAGAAATTCATAATCACCGATGTTACATTGAAGCTAAATAAAAACGCTAAGCCCGTGGCGAATTATGAATCGTTAAGCGGACGAATCGGTAAGAATCCTACGCTTTTGGAGGTTCGCAACGCGATTCTGAAAGTCCGGAGGGAAAAATTGGAAGACCCCGGAAAAATTGGGAATGCCGGCTCCTTTTTTAAAAACCCCATTATTACTTCAGATCAGAAAAATAAATTGGAAGAAGATTTTCCTGATGTAAAAGTATTTCCATTTGAAGACAAGTTTAAAATTTCTGCAGCATGGCTGATTGAGAAGGCCGGATGGAAAGGAAGAACTTATAAGGGAGCGGGAGTTTCCCCGAAACATTCGTTGATTTTGATAAATGCCAGCGGAAATGCCAAGGCGGAAGATGTAATGAAACTTTCGGAAATGATAATTGCAGATGTTTCTAAAAAATTTGGGATTAAACTGGAAAGAGAAGTTCAACTCATTAATTTCTAAATGACGGATTTTAAAAATAAAAAGGTTGCGGTTTTAGGATTGGGAATGGAAGGAAAAGATGCGATAAACTTTCTTCTTGCCCATGGGGCCAAAGTAACTCTTTTTGACAGAAAAGAAGAAGGCGAGTTGGATTTTTCTGGAATAGAAAAAGAAAAACTGGAAATTTTCACCGGCGAGAATTATTTAAGTGGGGGATTGACAGATTTTGACTATATTGTTAGGTCCCCCGGAGTTTACCGATATAACTCTGAAATAGTCGATGCCGAAAAAGCCGGGGTTATTGTTACTTCCGCCGTAAAAATATTTTTTGATGAATGCCCGGGAAAAATTATTGGTGTAACCGGAACCAAAGGTAAAGGAACAACTTCAACATTAATTTATGAAATTTTGAAAGCAGACAACCGAGATGTTTATTTGAGCGGAAATATAGGCAAGCCCTATCTCGAACTCCTGCCAAAATTAGATAGAGATTCATGGACTATTTTGGAAATGTCCTCGTTCCAACTAATCGATATGGATGTGAGCCCGCACATTGCGGTGGTTTTAAATATTACCGTAGACCATTTGGATTGGCACAAGGATAGGGAGGAATATGTTAACGCTAAGAAAAATATTGTCAGTCATCAAAAACAGGAAGACTTTGCCGTAATCAACGAAGAGTATGAGACTCCAAAAAGTTTTGCAAAGATTGCAAAAGGGAAAGTAGTCTTTTTCTCCAAGAATTCACTGGAAGGAAAGTTTAAAGAAAAATTATTGCTGCGCGGTGAACACAATTTGGAAAATATTGCCGCCGCAGTTGCAGCTGCAAAAATCGTCGGAGTTCCTGAAGAAAAAATTTTGCAAACAGTCAGAGCTTTCAAGGGACTGGAACACCGTCTGGAACTTGTAAAGAAGGTCGGTGGAGTTACTTTCTATAATGATTCTTTTGCAACCGGCCCTCAACCAACTATTGCCGCAATTAATTCTTTTACTGAACCGGAAACATTGATTTTAGGCGGAAGCGACAAAGGATTGGACTACGGGGAGCTGAAGGATGTTATAAAACATAAGGAAAATGTAAGAAATTTGATTTTGATAGGTTTAATTGGTGAAAAAATCTGGAAGGGGATGACAAACAAAAATATAATTAATTTGGGACGTACCGCAATGTCAAACATTGTAAAAAAAGCTTATGAAATTACACCTGATGGGGGAGTTGTAATACTATCCCCCGCCGCCGCAAGTTTTGATATGTTTAAAAATTACAAGGACAGAGGAAATCAATTTAAAGAAGCAGTACAATCACTCCATGGACAGAAAATATAAAACCTGGGTCGAAGTTTCGAAAAGCGCGTTGCTACATAATGTAAATGTATTCCGTAGGGCTATCGGAAAGAACGTAAAATTGGCTGCTGTTGTCAAGGCGAATGCATACGGACACGACATCGAAAAAACCACCTCCCTATTAAAAAATAAAGTTGATGTATTTGCCGTTGATAATATTGATGAGGCGCTAGCTGTCAGAAAAATTGACGGTTCGACTCCCGTACTAATCATGGGATATACGACAATGGCGAACATTGCTACGCCAATCGAGAATGACATCTCATTTGTCGTTTACAATATGGAGTCTCTAAGGAAAATCGTTTCGCTTAAGTTGCCAAAATCAGCCAAGATACACCTGAAAATTGAAACGGGTTTGAACCGACAGGGAGTTCAAGAAAAAAATCTATCTGAATTTCTACGGTTTATAAAAAGCCACAAAAATATAATTTATCTGGAGGGTGTTTATACACATTATGCCAATATCGAGGATACATTGGATCCGTCATTCGCGAAGAAACAACTTGCGGCATTTAAAAAAGCACTCAAGATCATTTATTCTTACGGTTTTCGCCCCCCGCTTATCCATACGGCGGCATCAGCCGGAACGTTGCTTTACCCCGAAACCCATTTTAGTTTGGTCAGAGTCGGATTCGGCATTTACGGTTGGTGGATGTCTCTTGAGACCAGAGTCTCACTTTTGGCAATGAAGAAAAATTTACAGTTGAAGCCCGTTTTAACATGGAAGAGTATTGTGGCTCAAATTAAACAGATTAATGTTGGCGAATCGGTAGGGTATGGGCAAACATGGTTTGCCTCAAGAAGAACAAAGATTGCTGTTGTCCCCGTCGGATATTCAGACGGATATGACAGGAGACTTTCGAATATAGGCAGAGTAATAATTAACGGACATTATGCCAATGTTATCGGCCGGGTAGCGATGAATATGATTGTGATTGATGTTACCGATATCAAGAACGTTAGGCTAGAGGATGAGGTTGCACTTCTGGGGAATAAAGACGGATTGAAAGTTTCTGCCGACGAAATAGCCAAGAAAATTGGTACAATTAACTACGAGGTGGTTTCGAGAATTAACCCGCTCTTACCCAGAATTGTTGTATGAAAAAAATCAATCCATTTATAAGATGGTGGGTAACTCCACTTCTTCCGCCGGAAGATATTTTTGCTTCACATAATTTTTTTTCGCAATGGGTAATCCATCCCGTTAAGAGGCGTCTTGCCCGTTGGTACCTGAGGTTTCTTCAGAGGTATACCGGAATAAAAGTTGTTGCAATAACCGGCAGTACAGGTAAGACGACGACTACGGAAATATTAGGAGCTATTTTGAGTACAAGGCAGAAAACCAGCTGGTCGCAGGAGGGAATAGATCCTGTTTATAACATTCCGAATACAATTCTTAAGACTGCCCGGGGAACCAAATACCTTGTGCTTGAAATGTCGGTCGAGTATGTGAATGAGATGGACTATTACCTTTGGCTGTCAAAACCTGATGTTGCAATCGTGACAAACATAGCCACGACGCATACACAATTTTTGAAAAATAGAGAAGGAGTAGCTGAGGAAAAAAAGAAACTGGTGAAATCGTTGCCGCAGGAAGGTGTTGCGGTTCTTAATATGGAGGACCCGATTGTTAAATCGTTTGCACAGTCAACATCCGCAAAGGTTCGCTGGTTTGGCTCGGGAAGTGATATTTTTGCGGAAAAGATTAAGCTGGGTCGAGATTTGAGTACTTCTTTTACCCTGGTAATCGGTCCGAGTAAAAAAACTGTACGTATGAATGTTTTTGGAAGGCAATTTGTAACAAATGCCCTTGCGGCCGCAGCTGCGGCCCACTCTTTAGATATAAGCCTTACCGATATTGTACGGGGGATTGAGAAATTTAAACACCCCAGCCATAGACTTACTGTAATAAAAAGTCCGGCTTACGGAATCATTTTTGATGATTCATATAACAGCAATCCTAAAGCCGCAAGCGAATCCCTTGATACTTTTAGGTCGCTCGCTGGATCTAAAACAAAAATAGCGGTTATCGGCGATATGCTTGAACTCGGAAAGTTTGAAGAGCCTTCCCACAAAGAACTTGGGAAAAAGGTTGCCAAAATGGGTTTTGACTACCTAATTGCTGTAGGGACTGCCGTCAGATTTACAATTGAAGAAGCGAGAAGCTCTATCGGTGCGGACAAATGTTTCCTCGTTTCGGATGTGGCGGAAGCTGTACCGATTGTCAAGCAACTTGCAAACAGCAATTCGGCCATTTTTGTTAAAGGGTCACGTTCTATAGCTCTTGATAGGTTGGTGAATGCATTGAAATAATCTTCATCGGAGTGTTTTCACAGACCCCCGGGAATCCTGCTATAATATTTTAGGTATGAATGTTCCAAATTTTTTGCCCTTGGCCTTGGGCTCGGTTATTTTCTCCTTTTTAATTTCCTCCGTCCTCATCGTCCCTTTTATTGATCTTCTTTATAAACTGCATCTGATCAGAAAACGCGAGGCGCCGACGCACGGAAAGATTCCGCTTTTTGACAAACTACACGATGTTAAAGCCGGTACGCCGGTTGGAGGCGGAATATTGATTATTGTTCTCACCTCCCTACTTTTTGCAATTCTTTTTCCTTTCTCGGCCAGAATGGGACTTTTTATCCGAAGCTCTTTTGCACTAAGAAATGAACTGTTTGTGATTTTCTTTACTTTCATTGCCTTTGGACTTCTTGGTTTATCTGATGACCTACTCAAAATGTTCGGCAAACCAACCAGGGGAGTTTTGGGCTTGTGGTTTGGTCTTAGGCGATGGCATAAGTTTGCAATACAGTGGGTGTTGGCATTTTTTGTCGGCTTTGTTATTTACAGATTTTTAGGAATTCACATAATAAATATACCGCTTGTCCATACTGTTTACGATTTGGGAATTTGGTATGTGCCTTTTGCTGCATTTGTAATAGTTGCTTTTACCAACGCATTTAATATTACTGACGGACTCGACGGGCTTTCGGTAGGACTTCTGGTCATTTGCCTGATTGCTTTTGAAATAATCGCCGCAGGAAATCTGGATACGCCTCTTTCTCTTTTTATATCTTTTTGGATGGGTACCCTCATTGCGTTTCTTTACTTTAATGTTTGGCCGGCCAGAATTTTTTTGGGCGATGCGGGTGCCTTATCTTTTGGCGCAATGCTTGCCGTAATAGGGCTTATTACAGGCAAAATTGTAGCACTGGTTGTTATTGGTGGAGTTTTTGTTTTGGAAGTTGCCTCTTCATTTATTCAAATACTCGGATGGAAGTTTTTGAAAAGGCCTATTCTTCCGATTGCCCCGCTTCATCATACCTTTTTGGCAAAAGGGTGGCAGGAACCAAAAATTGTCATGAGGGCTTGGATTGTAGGTATTCTTCTGGCCTTTTTTGGATTATGGCTTGCGGCGATATAAACATTTTAAAGTGGGAAATAGAAAATCAAGGCTTTCAAAACAAACTAAATCTCCTGATCGGAAACTTCTTTTTCTGGTTATAGCCTTTGTTGTTATAGGGATTGTTGCCGTTGCTGATGTTTCGGCACCGCAGGCTCTTAATACTTATGGCGATAAATTTTATTTTTTAAAGCTGCAGCTGGAATGGGCAGGACTGGGCCTTGTTGCTTTTTTTGTTGCCTCCAAAATTAGATATACTTTTTGGGAAAAAATTGCAACACCACTATTTTTAGTCGCTCTGATTCTTCTTTTGGTTGTTCTTTTGCCGCATTTCAGCTCGGTCGCACTTGGCGCCCGCCGCTGGATTACCTTTGGCCCTATCAATTTTCAACCAACGGAATTTATTAAATTTGCTATCTGCATTTACTTGGCTAAGGTTGCTTCAAAGGGTAAAGGTGCTCTTTCTTATTTTGTTCCGCTTGCCGCGGTTGCGGCGCTTATTATGTTTCAGCCGGACCTCGGAACTACTCTTGTGGTTTTAATAATCGGGCTTTCCCAGATTTTTGTTTCGGATGTCAGTTTGCTTTATCTCGGGGCATCTTTGGCTTTGGGGGCAGTTATAACCTTTTTGCTCGTACTTCTTTCTCCTTACAGAAAGGAAAGACTTCTAACTTTTCTGCAACTAACCGAGGACCCTCTTGGCAAATCCTACCACATAACTCAGGTTCTATTGGCACTTGGGTCCGGCGGTATTTTTGGTGTAGGACTCGGGGCCTCCCGTCAAAAATATCTTTTTTTGCCTGAAGCGTCCACGGATTCGATTTTTGCGGTCATTGCCGAAGAACTCGGTTTAATTGGTGCAACGGTAATAATAGTTTTGTTCGGTTACTTTGTTGTTAGGAGTTTGAAGATTGCAAGAGATGCTCCTGACATTTTTTCAAAGGTCTTGGCAACGGGGATTGCGGCCTGGGTTGGGGGACAAATGTTTTTAAATATTGCTTCAATGGTTTCTCTGATTCCTCTAACGGGGATTCCCCTTCCGTTTATTTCCTACGGAGGAAGCAGTTTGGTAATGGTACTTACCGCTTGCGGTATACTTCTTAATATATCCAAATATGTTACAAGCGAAGGAAAATAGGTTAGTTTTGACGGGCGGGCACGCAGCCACAACCGCAGTTGCCGTGGTGGAAGAAATAAAATCGGAAGGCAAGGAGTGGAAGCTGTATTGGATCGGGGTTAAAAATGCAATTGAAGGGAAAAAAGTAGTTACTCTGGAATCAGAAGCCCTTCCGAGGCTCGGTGTAAAATTTTTACCGCTGGTTACGGGCAGAATCCAAAGGCGTTTTACGGTTTGGACAATTCCTTCGGTTTTAAAAATTCCTGTCGGGTTTTTGCACGCCTTTTATTATTTGTTAAGGATTCGGCCGCAAGCTGTTCTGGCTTTTGGCGGTTTCGCTTCTTTTCCCGTTGTTTTTGACGCCAAACTTTTGGGAATTCCGGTTATACTTCACGAACAGACTTCCGCCGCAGGTCGGTCAAATCTTCTTTCGGCGAAATACGCGTCGACAATTGCTGTTGCGAGAGAGCAAAGCATAAAATATTTTCCTTCCGGAAAATGCGTAGTAACGGGAAATCCGGTTATGAAACAAATTACTAAAGTTAAATTTAAATCAAAACCGGGCAACCCTCCCACTATTTTTATAACTGGGGGATCGCGCGGGTCGCAGAGTATCAATAGTACCGTTGAAAAAATATTGAGAGCTCTTCTTTCCAAATACAAAGTAATTCACCAGACCGGCGGGTTGGATTACCTGAAATTTTCGGACATAAAGCAGAAACTTCCGCAGGCCGTTAGGGATAATTATGAAGTTTTTATCAGGGTGAATCCGCTTGAAATTTCCGAAATGTATTATAAAAGTGATGTCATTGTGGCGAGAGCCGGTGCCAATACCGTTTCGGAAATAATGATTGTAAAGCGCCCGGCAATTTTAATTCCCCTCTCCATCAGTTTTATGGATGAACAGACTAAAAACGCAAAAATTGCACGCGATTGGGGAATTGCCGAAATAATTTCTCAGGATAAATTAACTCCGGAAGTATTACTCGCCGAAATTGAAAAGTTAGTTTCGAATTATTCAAAAATTACCGAAAAGGTCAAACCAAAGAAAAGCCCGGATTTACAGGCTTCAAAGAATCTTTTAAGTTTAATAAATAAATACTTTCAGTGAAAAATATTTTGGCGGTTACAGGAATAGGCCTGGTTCTGGTAGTTCTTGTTGTTTCTCCGTTTTTTATTAAGGTCCGGGTTGATTGTAAAAGCCAGTACGGCGATTGTCCGTCTGAAATTCTGACTGAATTAAATTCAGTCAACGGAAAAAGTTTGTTTTCCGCGCGGAATCAGATAAAGAAGATTCTCAAATCGGATTTTCTAGTTTCGAATTTTTCGTATCAGTTTAAATTACCCGACTTGATTCAAGTTGATCTTATTGTGAAAAAACCCGTGTTTGCCCTCAAGAGTACTCTTTCTAGTCAAATTGCTTTGGTTGACAAAGACGGCGTTATTCTTGAAGTTGCGGATAACTCCACTCTCCCGACCGCAATTGTGAGCTTGGCGCTGCCGAAGGTCGGGCAGAAAGTAGATTCAAATACTTTTTTTGCTCTTGCGCTGGTCGGCGGAATATTTCAAATGTATCAAATTGATACGGGCGAGGTTCAAAATGACACTTTGCTTGTTGAACTTCCTGGCCAAATCAGAGTAATATTGCCTTTAGAAGATGCAGATAGCCAGCTGCTTCTCGGTTCCCTTAGGTTAATATATTCAACCGTTGAAGGCGGAACTAATAAAAATTTGTATAAAGAGATTGACATGAGATATAAAAATCCAGTATTAAGATAATGCAAAATGAGTAAAACCAGAATTGTTGCCGCTATTGATATGGGGTCGAGCAAAATTGCCACACTTGTTGGGCAGGTGGCAGTGGATCCCGTTACGGGTGAAACTGCAGTTAACGTAGTGGGTGCGTCGCAATCCGAATCCAGGGGAATCAAAAAAGGCCAGATAGTTGATATCGACGAGGCGGTGGAGGCCACCATAGCATCCGTTGAAGGGGCGGAAAGAATGGCAGGATATAACCTTGAAACTGCGTATATTGCTCTCGGAGGGGCTCACATTCATTCTCAGAATTCGCACGGAGTTGTTGCGGTTTCGGATCCTAATGGAGAAATTACCCAAAATGACGTGGATAGAGCGATCGAGGCGGCCTCGGCCGTCTCCCTGCCGACGTCCCGTGAAGTAATTCATGTTTTTCCCAGGGAATTTATAGTGGATGGGGAATCCGGAGTAAGAGATGCGGTCGGAATGAGTGGAGTGAGACTTGAGGTTGATACTCACATTGTTTCTGCAGCATCCGCCGCAATTAAAAATGTAAGAAAGGCCGTAAACGAAGTAGGAATTCAGATAGAAGAAATCGTTTTCTCGGGAATTGCCTCGTCGGAGGCGGTACTATCCCCGACTGAGAAAGAGTTGGGATGTGTTTTAATTGACATAGGCGGAGGTACAACTTCAATTGCGGCATAT
>Ga0187849_1005140_pt1 | contig 10531 bp, 5 predicted proteins | sample June2016WEW_4_10_2_FD_132412 | JGI IMG/M metagenome (GOLD analysis project Ga0187849, IMG submission 132412) | Peatland microbial communities from SPRUCE experiment site at the Marcell Experimental Forest, Minnesota, USA - June2016WEW_4_100 | ecosystem: Environmental > Terrestrial > Soil >... | reverse complement strand
GATCGTAATATTTATCGTATTCACGTAACCACTTCACATAAGTTTTCCATTTTGTCGAATCGTAAAAGTACTCCCGATATCCATCAAGAGAAACGAAAGGGGGGGATACAGAGTCCAATGTTCCGTTATCGATAATGAATCGGGGATACGTGTATGGCCAAACAGAATCAAAATGGTTGGTTGTTCCGGAAGTCGTGCATATCAGCGGCACTCCTCTCGTCATGATCGCGAGCACGACGACTTCGGAATATTGTCGTTCTCTATCAGACAAGTATGCCGCATACGACCAAGTGGGGACTGCCCCGGGCGCGCCGAAAGACCGGACGGCCAGCGACTTGTCGATTTTAGCCATATCCTCCGCCAGTTGGACCGAATGAGACATTCCATACACGGTAACAACGGGGTTGTTTGCGCCGGCTTGAATGTTCGAAAAGGTCTTTACACGGGGGTCACGAAGCCATCCGGTCGCCACGATAGGCGCAGATTCCTCCTCAGTTTTTCTGGTCATTCTTACCAACTTGCCTTCGACCGACCTTCCATACTCAAAAAATTGCTGAAGAGTAGACGGAGAGATATTACGGGGATCCTTAGGATAGCGAAAAACGATATTGATCGCGATATCGAAAACTGCCAAATAGGCGACTATCCATAAAAGGGCGGCATATGGCTTACTCTTTTCTTTCATCGTGGATCAGAATACGAAATAAATAAAGCTGGTCGGAACATTGGCTAACCCTAGAATAATCAGGAAGATCATTGCCGCACAAGCCGCTGTCCATATGGGCATGGGGATGACTTTATCCATACGTTTTCCGCGGGAATAATTACCTAGAAACTCCATTATTAAGAACACGGGAAACCCGAGGAGGGCTGCTTTTGTCGGCATTTCAACGTTCAACTTGAGATTGCCCACATCACGTACCAATACTCTGAGGATGTCCATGATTTGACTAATCGAATGCGCCCGGAACAAGATCCAACCTAGGCTGGTTAAAATAAAAAAGCCCAGGATGGTCACGTACTTTATTATGGGATTCTTTGAACGTTTTCTTGTTGAACGTAAGGATTCCTTGATTCTGTGCAAGCAGAGCAAAATTCCGTGATATAAACCCCAGAGAATATAATTCCAGGCCGCTCCATGCCAGAGCCCCACTAAGAGAAAAGTCACCAGGACGTTACGTATCCAGCGAAATGCGCTTCCATAAGGTCCGCCCAGAGGGAAAAAAACATAATCGCGAAACCAGGATGATAGAGAAATATGCCAGCGCCCCCAGAATTCTGAGGGATTGCGGGCGAAATATGGGAAATTGAAGTTCCTCATTAAATCGAATCCCAAGAGATTCGCCGTTCCTATCGCTATGTCAGAATACCCCGAAAAATCGCAATATATCTGGAACGTGAACAAGACGGTTCCGACGACTGCATCAGCCCAGCTTAGCTGATAGGTTGCAGCAAATGCGCCGCTGACAGTTTTTGCTACGCCATCGGCAATAACGATTTTCTTGAAGAGCCCGTAAAGAATCTGCTGTAAGCCGCGCATGACGTGATCTGTCGTGATGTTTCTTTTTTTCGTTATTTGGGGAAGAAAATTCACGGCTCTCTCTATTGGTCCTGCCAGGAGCTTTGGAAAAAAGGCTACAAAGAGAGCATATTCATGAAATTTCTTCGTCGGCGCGAGCTTACCCCGGTAAACGTCAATGGTATAGCTCATGGTCATGAACGTGTAGAAGGAAATGCCCACGGGCAAAAAGATGTTCAGATGAAGGCTGCCAGGATTTAAGCCAAAGTCGCGAACTATCGCACCGAGGTTCTCAAGGAAAAAATTAAAATACTTGAAAAAACATAATATTGACAGGTTTCCGGTAATACTAAGGATAAGGAAAAATCTCTTTCTTCTGGAGACTTCTGAGCGTGACAATCTGCCATAGAAAAAATTGAAAATTAGCGTTATCAGCACAACAGCAAAAAAGATCAGCCATCCGGTTTTCCACGAAAATAATTGGGTCGATGAAGGTTTTAGGCTGATGGCCTGGGCGCTCAGCTTAGTCCACTTTACGACAAGCAGGAAAAATGCGCTGAGAACAACCCAGGAAGATACCGCATAACGCTGCTTTTTCGGAATTGATCCCTCATTGATCATGAGGCCAGATGTAAAGTCCAGAGAGGTGGACATGATGATAAGAAAAAGGAACCTGATGTCCCACCAGCCATAAAAAACATAACTCGCTATCAAAAGAAAAATATTCTGTGCTCTGTGGGGGAGTATCCGATAAATCGCATAAACGATAATAAAAAAGATAAGAAAGGAAGTTGAGTTAAAGGGCATGTCTAATGGACTTTGGTGTTCGAATTTCCGAAAAGCTCCAGATGTTCATTCCGAGTAATGCAGGCAATCGAAATCATGCAGCAATTCGAAAGACTTATTTTTATAGGGGAAAAAGAGCAAAGTCAAGCGAAATGCTCTGGGCCGGGATATCGTCGTAAAGTTCGACAAAGGAGCAGTCTGTTCTGATGAATAAAGCTTGAGGATTGGCACGGGTTGGCAAAAGATCATAATCCCCCCCGTCCCAATTAAGGGTTAGGTTAGTATCATAATCGGCTAGCCATAATTCTTTCTGAATGCCCTTAGGAATCCCCTTTAGGGGTGAGCATCATCATCCCGATAGCGTCGACTCATCCTCATAGAGAACAATGTTTGGCCAATCCTCGCAATTCTTGATGCTCAATGTCCGGAGGGAGGAGTCAACCATGACAAAACACTCAGATCGTTCATGCAAGCGCTTGAGTATTTTTTCTTTATTATTGTTGATGGCGACCTGCATTCTGGTATTACCCATTCAGACAAAAGCCCAGACTTCGTTCGCCGGCTTTAATTATCTACTGAACAAAAGGGCAACGAGCCAAACGCAGGTTTCGTTCACTTATAGCCCCACCCATCCCACGGCCGGACAGCTCGTGCAGTTTGCTTACAGTTCCAATACCGCCCTGACCTCCTGGAGCTGGAACTTCGGTGACGGGACGACGTCAAGCAATCGAAATCCGAGCCACACCTTTCCTGTTATTGGATTCTATAGGGTGACTTTGACCGGGGGCGGCAAGTCTGGATCAAAGAGCGTGACCCAAACGATCTCCGTGATGGACGTGATTCAAAAGACCTCAACGATGACGGTGACCTCTCCCGTTGCCTCCTTCACCTTCAGCCCGGCTTCGCCTGTCGCTGGCCAAGCCGTCCAGTTCACGGACACCTCAACGGGCTCTCCCACGTCCTGGCAGTGGAACTTTGGCGACGGGTCGACCTCGACCGCCCAGAACCCGAGCCATTCCTTTATAGCGGCGGCATCCTACACAGTGACTTTGACGTCAGCCAATAGCACGGGTTCCAACGCCAGAAGTCAGACTGTGACTGCGACCCCTTCGCTCTCCGCTTCTTTCAGCTATAGTCCAGTCTCGCCGGTAGCTGGGCAGGCAGTTCAGTTTACGGATACTTCCACAGGATCTCCGACTTCCTGGCTTTGGAACTTCGGAGACGGGAAGACCTCAACCGTTCAGAATCCGAGCCACTCTTATGCGACTGTAGCCTCTTACAATGTGAGTCTCACGATCAGCAATAGCACCGGCTCCAAGAGCGTCAGCCAGACCATCAGCGTTTTGCCATCATCCGCACTCATTGCATCATTTACCTACAGCCCAATCTCACCCTCGGCCAGTCAGCCAGTGCAGTTCACAGACACCTCCACTGGATCTCCGACCTCCTGGCAGTGGGACTTCGGGGACGGAGTGGCAAGCACCAGTCAGAACCCTAATCATGCATACGCGGCACAGGGGTCATATAGTGTGACCCTGACCATCGGGAGTGGTTCGGCTTCAGCCAGCATTGGTAGGACCATCAATGTTGAGTCTGGAGAGGTTTACTGGGTAAGCCCGACCGGGACGGCAACGTGGGCCTCTGCCTATAGTGCTACTGCGTTATCTGGGTCGGCCTGTTGCTCTCTATCTACGGCCTGTGCCAACGCCGTTGCCGGGGATACGGTGATTCTTCGCGGTGGGACCTACAACGCCGCGCTGATGCCTTCGCACTCCGGGACATCGTTGGCGAAAATAATCTGGATCGCCTATCCGGGCGAAACGCCGACCCTCCATAACAATGCCCTTCCGGGCAGCAATTATTATTATTACGGCATCTGTCTCCAGGCTGTCAGCTGGAACCAGGTTAACGGCATCAACGTGGACAGCCCTCCCTTCCCGGAGATCCCGCAGGACTACGGACGACCTCTGGCAATCTATAGCGGGGCTTCCTATAACGAAATCGTGAACTGCGACATCAACGCCAACCGCAACGGGTCAATCCAATGGTGGAGAGGGAACCAGCCGAACCCTCCCGTCACTAATAATTGGATGCACAACTGCACGATTCGGAACACGGGCCATCTGTATGCGAGTGGCAACCCCTCCGACCCCGTCTATGCGACGATGGGGCTACAGATAGGAGTTCCTACCTACGACTCGGCGAGCGGGAACAATACCGTCGAGGACTGCGTTTTCTATGCGGGCGGCCATCACGACCTCGAAGTGTTCACTCTATATAATGTCTTCAAAAACAACTATTTTCATAACGAGGGCAATGAGCCGAACAACACCGGGGCGACGCCGCTCTACGGGCCGGATTCAGTCTCGCCAGCCGCGGCGCCTAACCTGTGGGGCCATCGTCTTTTCCAGTTTGACAATGAGTCGGGATTGCCCAGACAATACCAGCTCTTCGAGGGAAATCGCTGCGGTTATTCAGGTCCGCCCTCGGAGGACGACGGCGGCGACGGGATGACAATCATGTCGCCTGGAAACATCATCAGGTACAATGATGTTTACGCCTCTCAGAATAACGGCGTTCTTTTCAAGCACGGGTCGCTCACTTACGAGAACGCGGACGACAACCGATTCTACAACAACACAATCTTCTACAGTGGGCGCTACAACAATATCGGGGCTCCCTATCTGGCTAACCTATGGGAGGGCTATTCATTCCGCTGGTATGGGTCTTATGCGTTCAACAAAAATGTCATCATCAACAACATTATGAATACCTACGGCGGCACACAAGAGATCAGTACCCTTGGGTCTGGGACGAACCGGGTAGAAAATAACTTTCTGACGGCCAACGGCAACCCCAGATTTATTGACACGACTGCGACCGACCCGACCAATGCGGCACTCCCCAACCTCGCCCTTCAAGCGGGTTCTCCGTGTATTGGCGCAGCAGAGAATCTGACGACCGCCGTTGGTTCCGGTTCCAACTCGGCAACCCTTGTCGTGGCCGACGCCTTGTTCTTCCAGGACGGCACATGGGGGTCTGCGTTGACCCACGGAGTCACGCTTTTCCCAGACTGGATCGCCATAGGCTCAGTAACAAACATCGTTAAAATATCCTCTATCAACTATACGACGAACACTATAACTCTTGCGTCTTCGATGACATGGGGTGACAAGGCGAAGATTTGGCTGTACAGCGATTCTCGCGGAAGGCGCGTTCTCTATGGAACGGGCCCCGACATCGGAGCCCATGCATATGGCAGCCAATAAATTAGATGGCGTGTAAGCCTGTGTGTATCGGATGCCCATGCCGGCATCCAGGCCGCAGCGAAAAAGGAGCTCCTGGGAGCTTCTTGGCAACGCTGCAAGGTCCATCGAGAAGCCGTCGCCCGCCCATGTCTTAGAGCCGGTTGCCATGATGGCGGCCGAGCAGAGCGGGGAGTAAGAATAGCGAGGGATTTCAAGAGGGGAGATGGTCTGCCTTTCTCCGGGCAGTTTCTCAGCCGCACTGACCGGTCACCAAAGGGGAATGCCCTGTTCCGGCTGTTTTTTTTGCTTCTTGACTACGACTCGGCGCCGGCGATATCATCATTTCGTAATGGGAGGTATCAGTTCCGAGCCTAAGGGCGGGGATTCCGTACGGCCCGAAAAAGGAAATTTCTATTTGATTAAGACGGAGATGTCGCAATGAACACTGGATTTTCAGGTTCTTGATATTATGTTACCGGCATTAGCTCTCTTGATATGTGCCGCTTTAGTTTTTGCGCTCCTCAGCATTGAACGTAAGCAAAACCCTTCCGCATCCATCGCTCTCTGGATACCCACTTTATGGATGCTCATCAGCGGGTCGAGACCTGTGGGAGCTTGGTTTTCAGGTCCTTTGAGGGGGCCTATGACGCGGGAGGCCATTGAGGCCGGGAGTGTTTATGACCGCATTGTTTTAAGCGCATTGGTTCTGCTCGCCCTATACGTTCTTTACAAGAGGAAGGTTGAGTGGCCTCCAATATTAAAGGATAATGCTGGTTTGGTTTTTCTTATTATCTTCTCCGGGCTAAGTATAATATGGTCAGGTTTCCCATTCCTTTCCATTAAAAGGTGGATTAGATTGTGGGGGATAATCCCGGTAGCCATCGTCATCCTGAGCGAGCTAAATCCCCGCCAAGCGTTGGAGAGTATCTTCAGACGATGCACGTATATTCTTATACCGCTCTCCATTGTTTTGATTAAGTATTATCCTTATTTCGGCCGCTCGTATTCTCCTTGGAGTGGGAGAGAAATGTGGACAGGCGTCACGACAACGAAAAATGAACTCGGACAATTATGCATGTTCTCAATCTTCTTCATTTTTTGGGAATATCTTCGAAAATGGCGAGACAAGCGATTCTCAAGAACTAGATTCGTCAAGTATGCAGATGGTTTAGTTCTTGCGATAGCAGCCTTCCTGCTTTTGGGATTTGGCACAGGTGGAAGCATGACATCGATTCTAGCTCTGATAGTTGGTATTGTTTCCTTGCTGTTAATGTTTAGAAAGAAAAATGGGGGGCGGCGCATGGCGTCCCTTTTAATTTGCGGGGCAGCCTTCACATGGGTACTATTTAGTTCTGGAGGACCATTTGTAGAAAAGGTAACAAATGCCTTGGGGCGTGATCCGACCTTCACTGGCCGGACAGAATTGTGGCAGATGTTGTTTGAGGAAGGAGCACGCCATCCGCTCTTGGGCGCCGGGTTTGGAGGTTACTTTGGGACGCCCGGCAATTACTACCAAGAAGTAACTGGCTACGTCTCGGCACACAACGGCCTACTTAGTGTTTACGTTGAACTTGGTATAGCGGGTGTCATATTAGTTATAGCGTTTCATCTGGGTTTCTTTAGGAGGTTTCTCAGGGAACTCGATAGCGCCTTTAGCTGGGGTGCCTTCGGAGTATGCTTTCTGGTTTTATCGTTGCTTGCAAATATTTCGGAAAGTATTTTTCTCAGCCTCTACATTTGGAGCATTACTGTTCTCTTGTCGGTTGTTTTCTCATTGCCTTACTTGAATATTGGACGGAATGAAAGCAATGCTTGACGCATCTTATTATGAAAACATGCTGTTCTAGGTGCCGGAGTTATATGTAAAGGGAAAGTGAAAATGTGCGGTTTTGCCATTGAGGTCCATTTCCGAGGATCATGTGCCGCCAGGGGTGGTTCGCCGGCGGGGCATACCTCGAGGTTAAGGGTCATCGGATATTTACCTCCTTAAGGCATCGAAAATTCCCCCACTTCTCTCAAACGTAACCTTGAGGCGTTGGCTTCCCAGCCGAATGGTTATCCAGCGAGCAAAGGCCCTATGATCGGCAGGCGACGAATCATCCGAGTAATCCTGTGTTGTGGGCCAAGACGATAACAGATCTGGCGAAGGCAGTAGTATGTCGAGGCGATGACGATTATCCCACCGACGAGATTGACCACGATTCCGGGAGCAATCTTCACTAGGACAAACGTGACGGAGACGGCCAGCCCGGAGGTCAAGAGTAGGTGAAGGACTGGCTTAGACCAGCGAAACTTGCTCAGTCTGCCTGCCACCCAGAGCACAACCAGTGCGTAGGCACCGTAGGCGGTGGCAAAAGCGATGGCGACGCCGCCAAGGCCTATCCAACGAACTCCGAGCCAGATCAGTGCCAATTGCAATGCGTTGAAGGACGTCTCGCTTGCAGCAAACCATCGGGCAGCGCCTTTGGCGAGTTGAATATAGCTCAGCGGCCACGAGATGACCCGCCCGAAGATACCTAGCACAAACCATGGCAATAGGTCTGCCGCATCCACAAACTTCGCACTATAAAAAATCCGGATGACAAGCGGGCTGAACACAAGGGTGCCGAGTAAACCAGGCAGCGCAAGGAGAATGCCGACTTCTGCCTGTTCATTCACCAACCGGTTCACTTCCGCGTTGTCTCTGGCCACGGCGGTGAGCCGGGGATAAAAATCCGTGCCCATAGCGCTGAGGATGAATCCGGCGAACACCCCGGAAATGCCCCATGCGGCCTGATATATTCCGTTGGCATCAATGCCAAAATTCCTGACGATCAAGGCCCGGGTCGCGAGGCCTACAGCGGCCACAAGGAGAGCACTCCACATAAAGGCAAGGCCGAGTGAGATGAGGTGCCGGCTTTCCTTAATTGTTTCAGACCAGGTCACCTTTACGGAAGGCACCTTCACCCGTCGCGCAAACCACCACGACAAGCCTAGATTGATAGCGGCCGAGACGAGAAGAACAGGGACAATCCCGCGTTCGCCGAGCCAGGCATAAAGCCACACGCTGAGAATCGTCCCGGCGATGACCGAAAGGATCTGGAACCGGGCGAGGTCTCCAATCCGACGGACTCCCTGGATCAAGGCCATCTGACCGCCCGAGATGCTCGACAAAAGCAACGTTAGGCCGAGAACAGCAATCGGCCACGCCCGTTCACCATTGCCAAATGTCCACACACTCAGCGGCCAAGCCAGGACAACGGTCAACAGAGTTCCCAAAAGGCCTGAGAACCAACAGGCCCGGCGCAGGACCACGACTGTTCGCCCGATCCGTTGACCGTCCTCGCATCCTGAGGCTTCAGCCACTTGTCGGACAGCGCTCGAAGGAATTCCGAGGCCGGCGAATGTACCGACGAGGGTAGTCACGGATTGATACAGCCCCACCAGGCCAACTCCGCCGGGGCCGAGGAGAATTGCTACTATTTTGGTCCTGACCGTGCCAATCAGGAGATTCAGAGCCTGGGCCCCACCGATGATCGATGAGGATTTCAGTATCTGGCCGTAGGATCCCATGCGGGGCGAGTTCGACGGTATGGCAGCAGGGACGCCTTCGGCGGGAGTAGATGCATTCATATGAGGTATTAAATGCTGCAAGACTCACGGATAGCATGGGCGACGGCAGCAGCGCCGGCCTCGGACAGATGCGGCCCCATGGGCAGGCTGAGGACCGTCCGCGCTAACTCTTCGGCGATCGGCAATGCCCTCGCGGGCGTGTCGGCGTAGGCGCCGGATAAGTGTGGGGGCACCGGGTAATGGATTAGCGTCCCGATGCCCGCCTCGGTCAGCCGCGTCTGCAGCGTATCCCGCCGAGGATGTCGGATGACGAACAAATGCCAGACGGGACCGGCCCAAGCGGGGACGAATGGGAGGACCAGACCAGAATTAAAAGGAAGGTCGCTGAGATTCTCGAGGTAAAACGCAGCTATTTTGCGCCGGCGGTCATTCCATTCGTCTAGATGACGGAGTTTTACCCGCAGCAAAGCGGCCTGAATTTCGTCGAGGCGGGAATTGACGCCTTTGACTTCATTTTGGTACTTCACGCGCGAACCATAGTTCCGTAACAGCCGTACCTTATCCGCGAGCACGGGGTCGTCTGTGGTGACAGCGCCCGCGTCTCCAAACGCGCCCAAATTCTTTCCGGGATAAAAACTGTGACCGGCCGCGTGGCCGAGCGAACCAGTCCGGCGTCCCTTGTAGCGCGCCCCATGTGCCTGGGCGGAATCTTCGATGACCTTAATTCCGCGCTTCTCTGCGATAGCGAGGACCGGATCCATGTCTGCGGGTTGGCCGTAAAGATGGACTGGCATGATGGCGCGGGTGCGATCAGAAATCACGGCTTCGATACGGTCCGGATCGAGATTGTACGTGCGAGGATCTGGTTCGACCGGCACCGGTATTGCACCGGCGTAGGTGACAGCAAGCCACGTGGCGACGTACGTATTTGAGGGAACGATGACCTCGTGACCAGGACCGATTGCCAATGCGCGGAGGATCAGATGCAAAGCGTCGAGGCCATTGCCAACGCCAACGCAATGGGATACACCACAGTAGGCAGCGTACTCCTCTTCGAACGATTTGACTTCATTCCCCAGAATGTACCAGGCGGACCGCATGAATCGGTCATAGGCCTCGTCCAACTCGGCTTTTAGCTCTTCATAGGGGCCATTAAAATCCAGGAAAGGGATCTTCATGACTGATACTGCCCCACCATCCGAAGAAATTCAGAATAATCACGATAGTAGTCCTCAGCGCTGTAGAATTCAGACGCAAGCGCGAAACATACTGATCCGGAGGAAAAATTTTCCATCTCGCGCCAGATCAGCGGGGGAATATATAGCCCACGATAAGGTTGGCTCAGGTGAACCTGACGTTTCTCGATACCATCGTCAAGAACGACATCGAAGCTTCCCGATATGGCGATGAGAAACTGGTGACAGCG
>Ga0187849_1005138_pt1 | contig 10533 bp, 10 predicted proteins | sample June2016WEW_4_10_2_FD_132412 | JGI IMG/M metagenome (GOLD analysis project Ga0187849, IMG submission 132412) | Peatland microbial communities from SPRUCE experiment site at the Marcell Experimental Forest, Minnesota, USA - June2016WEW_4_100 | ecosystem: Environmental > Terrestrial > Soil >... | reverse complement strand
TGGCCCCCCGAAGAGCCATGACGGGCTCTCCGGGGGTACCGATGCGCCCCGTTGTCACCTCGGAGTCACCGAGGCCGGTCCCTTGGGGGCCGGTCGTCCCGCCGACGTTGTCGGCCAGTGCATCAGCCACACCTTTCGTTCGTCGCCGTGCCACAGCTCTCGGGCGATCGGAGGATCGTACCGAGGACGCCGTCGCAGACAGCTCAGCGGCTTGGAGCGCCACTCCTGGTTCGCCAGCGTGGACGGTCTCGTTCAGGCGCAGGTTCACCACGGCGCCGAACCAGGCCCCTCCCCTCGTCCAGTTCACACACTGTTAACGCGGGCGTGACAGCACAGAAACCCCCAGCCTTCATTCTTGGCACCTACCGGCGGGCAGCCGCCTTTATCTTGCCGCATCCGGTGCTTTGGCACGCTCCTGATGGGGGAGGACTCGGGACGCATTGATTAGGAGAGGAGCACTCGAGCCGTGCATCTGCTGTTCGCGACAGTCCCCGTTCCGTATCCGAGTTGGCTGAACCCGGCCGACAACACGTGGCAGGTAACCGCTGCAACCTTCGTCGGCCTCATGAGCCTTCCTGCCCTCGCGGTCCTTTACGCCTCGACGGTGCAGAAGAAGTGGGCGGTGAACGTGCTCGCCATGATGTTCGCCGGGTTCTCGCTGGTCCTCGTCGCCTGGGTGCTCTGGTCATACAAGATGGGCTTTGGTGCCACTTCGATCGGTGGAGGAGTGAGGAACGGGATACAAACACAGCTCTCCGGCGTCGGATGGGTAAGACACCTCTTCGAGAACTTCGTCGGCAAACCAGGTGGCATCACCAGCAGCGTCGGTGAGCAAGGCCAGGCAGTCTCGGCGGCCAACACCGCCGTCCCCTTCCACTTCCCAACGTCGTCGCTCGCCTACTTCCAGTTCGTCTTCGCCGCCATCACGCCTCTTCTGTTCCTGGGAAGCGTGCTCGGCCGTATCAAGTTCAGCGCCTGGTGCCTCCTCGTGCCGCTGTGGTCGACCTTCGTCTACGGCGTGGACGCGTTCATGTTGTGGGGTGGCGGCTACCTGGCGCAGGAGGGCGCGCTCGACTTCTCGGGTGGCTACGTCATCCACATGTCGGCCGGCGTCTCGGGCTTCGTGGCTGCCTGGGTCCTCGGACCCCGGCTGCTGCGGGACCGAACACACGCCATACCCAACAATCTTGTCATGGCGGCTGTCGGAGCCGGCATCCTGTGGCTGGGCTGGAACGGCTTCAACGGTGGGGACCCCTACTACGCCGGGGCGAGCATGGCCGCGGCCGTGATCAACACCAACCTCGCCACAGCAGTCGGCGTCCTTACTTGGATGGCCCTTGACGGCTGGCTCTCCAAGGCGAAGAAACCCACATTCCTCGGCGGCGTGAACGGCATGATCTGCGGCCTGGTCGCGATCACACCTTGCGCGGGCTGGGTCAACGGTCGGGGTGCCATCTACGTCGGCCTAATCGCCACCACGATCGTCTGGGTGGCCTGGAACTACCTCTCTCGAGTACGGCCTTTCTCGCAGGTGGACGATGCCCTCGGAGTCGTGTACACCCACGGCATCGCCGGCTTCACAGGCGGCGTGCTCCTTGGGATCTTCGGAGACCCGAACATGATCCAGTACGGATGCGGTCATCTGAACGCCGCCGGGCAGGTCGTCAACACGTCGCAGTCGGCCTACGTGGCGGCTCACGGGACCTGCGTACCGTTCTCGGTAGCCGGCCTGATGTACACCGGCTCCGGCCATCAGCTGTGGGAGCAGTTCCGAGCCGCCCTGTTCGTCATCTTCTGGTCAGCCTTGGTGACCTACATCTTGATGAAGCTCATCGGGCTGGTCCTCAGAGGTTCCCGTTACAGCGACGAGATACTCGAGGTCGGCGACATGGCAATCCACGACGAGGAGGCCTTCCCCGAAGGAGTCAGCCCAGAGGAAGCGGAGATCATGGAGGAGGCGCTCGTCATGGCCGGCATGGGCGAGGGCACGCCACCGGATCCTGGACTGGCACCCAGCACTCATCCCGACGTCCCGCACAGCGGTCGAGAACCCTAGGGGTTCTTGGGGTAAGTGTCAGGATCAGGACGCGCGACCCGACAGTTGTCAGGCTCCCACGACAGGACCAGTCGTGGGAGCCTGACCGTGTCCGGAGGCAGGACGAAAGTGGGCCGACCATCGTTTGGGAACTCGAGGTCCTCGCGGGGACCGCCATGGCCGCGTACTTCCTCGTCGCAGGCATCGCGTATCGACGGCGTCGTTCAAGGCTGGTGACTCGGAACTGAGCGAGTACCGTTCTCCGGCGGAGGAGAAGGGCTTGCGGGGCACGCGTCCTTGAGCCTTCCCTTAGCCGGCTCGACGACGTGAAAGGTCCACAATGGTCAACGTCTTCCGATACCACGAGATCTCCGAGTCCTCCCATCGGATCCTGAACCCGCTGTCTTTCGACAAGGTGCTGCTGCTCGGTGACATATGCCGCATCGCGAAAGGCACGCGGCTGTTGGACCTCGCATGCGGAAAGGGCGAGATGCTCTGCATCTTCGCGAGGGACCTCGGTGCCTCAGGCGTCGGCATCGACATTCACGCGCCGCATCTTGCGGACGCTCGAGCAAGAGCCACCGAGCTCGGAGTCGAGCGGGCTGTCACTTTCATCGAGGGTGACGCCGGTGATCCACCGGAGCTCGGTGGAGGCTTCGACATCGTGAGTTGCATCGGGGCCACATGGATCGGTGGTGGGTTGTCCGGCACTCTCGAGTTGATGCGACAGCGGGTCGTGCCCGGCGGGTGGCTGCTCGTCGGCGAGGTCTACTGGGCCGAGCCTCCTCCTCCTCACGTCAAGCAGAAGTACGCGACCGGCCAGGGATTTGCCGACCTTGCCGGCACCTTGGACCGCTTCGAGGCTGCCGACCTGGAGCTCGTCGAGATGGTTCTCGCCAGCCCCGAGGACTGGGATCGCTACGCGGCAAGCCAGTGGCTCAATGTCTCAAACTGGCTCGCCGCCAACCCTGATGAAGCGGAGGCGCCCGAGATCCTCGAGGAGCGCAACACCTCTCGACGCGACTATCTCGCCGACGAGCGCCGCTGCCTCGGATGGGGCGTTTTCGTTCTTCGAGCGCAGGGGTAACGGTCCCGTCCAGAGCCGGAGGTGCTCTTTTCCGGAGGAACTGAATCTCGAAGCGTTATTGGATCAGAAGGAATGGAGATCAGGATGGCCGCTGTGCCACACCAGAAGGATCACCTTCCCAACGACGCTCGAGCCCCTGATCGGACCCCAGGACCGGCTGTCGCATGAATCAGATCGGTTGTCGCCCATCACATAGAGCTCGCCTGCTGGGACCTTGAAGGGGTGCTGCTTGGAAGCCACCGGCGTACCGAGCGGCTGAGTCACGTAGGGCTCGGAAAGCTCCCTCCCCTCAACGAAGACATTGTTGCCGGTCGAGTAGACGCTTTGACCAGGTAGCGCGATTACTCGCTTGACGAGATCGTTCTGGCCGGCGACCACGCACATCGTGTCGGCAGGAGGGCGGGCGAACACGACAATGTCGCCTTCGTGCAGGTCGTGCCAGTTGAAGAGGAACTTCTGAACGAGGATTCGATCACCGATCTCGAGAGTGGGCTCCATCGATCCCGAGGGGACGAAGAAGGCCTCGAACGCCAAGGTGCGGGCCCCGAGGGCGAACAGCACTGCCACCGCGACAACGACCGTCCACTCTGCCACGACGCGCCGCCGAGGATGCCCCCGGGTCGAGGCTGAGGACGATGTCGGCTCCTCGCTCGACGGGCTCTCGGGTCTGGCGCCGTCAGCAGCGCCGGCGTCGCGAGATCTCATCGTCGTGGTTCGCCGAAGTCTTCGAAGATACGTGGATCGATACGGAGGTCGCGGACAAGGCATTGCCGCCGACGACATAGAGCGAGCCGCTCGGAGTGGTCGCACCGCCTCGTCGGCTATGACCGACGTCCCAGACGATGTTCACATGGAGACCCCGGAGCGTGGGCAACGCCGTGCTCACGGTCTTGCCGAGGAGTCCGCTGCAGTGCAGCATCTGCCCAGGGCCGAAGAGGTTCGGTGAACCGAAATACGCCTCACCAGCCTTGGCGGGACGCCCGACGAGCACCTCCGCACTTCCGGGGTAGCGCGAAGGCAGCGCGATCGCGTCGATGCATCCCGGGGCCCCGCTGGCACATGGTCCTGGCATCTCGCGCAGGACCGCCTTCTCGCCGGCCACCGCCGCGCTCGGCCTGACGGCCAGGATCGAGCCGACCTGGCTTGGAGAAGACGGGACCTCTTCGAGGCCAACGTTGAAGTGATGCAACTTGAACACCGACTCCAATTGTCCAGCCGCGTCATTGCGGTTCGAGATCGAGGCGATCACCTCGTTGCTGGAATCGGCGCTAGCCGGCGTCAGTGAGTCCAAGAGCACCAGTGGGAGTCCTATAAGAGCTGCGCCCACGAGCAACGCTGCCACGGTGGCACCGAGACGCCGAGTTGGCCTGACGACCAACTGTTCGCGGGCAGCGCCCCTCAGGTAGCTCCACGCAACCGAGACACCCGAGGTACCGTCACGCACGAGCAACGCGGCAAGTTCGATCGCCTCGTCACCGTGGCGGTCCCGCCATCTTGTTGGGTAGCACCGGACGGCTGCCTCGATCAGCCGGTCGTGCGGGGGTCTCGTCATCAGACTCCTCCAAGCGCGAGTCGCAGTCGACCTACGGCACTGACGCGGTCCAATGAGTCGAGGTGGTCACGTAGCGCCATCGCCCCCGCCGAGGTGATCCGATACGGGTGTCGCCGGTTGTCGGCCGGAAGCGCCTCGATGAGTCCGAGATTCTCGAGGCGGTCGAGCGCTCCGTAAAGGGTTCCCGGGCCGAGCTGCAGTCCCGCGAACTCCTTTACGTCCAGAATCAGGGCATAACCGTGCTTCGGGCTGTCGGCGAGGCTCGTGAGGATCAGGACCGATGCTTCACCCGCCCTGTGCAGAACTGCTCGCCCAATGTCGCCTTCGGGCTCGCGTCCCCTAACGGACATTTCGATCTCCTAGTACGACGGCCAATATATCGGTCGACGTAATAGTAGACGGCCTCGAGCGCGTGGGTCAACAGCAGGCCCGCGCAGCCTGGGTGAAGCGGCCGCCGCCACCCGCGGGAGACACGTTTCACCGGCGGCTGGATGCCGCACCTGACGACGTGGGGCCCGTCCGGACGCCCGCCTCATTTCCAGCGGAAGTGGACGAATACCCGTCCGAAGTTGCGCGAGTCCTTCTCCACGCGGTCGTACTTGGCCTTGATTTCTTTTTGATCCAGGAAACGCAGGACCCGTTTCTTCAGCTGACCTGATCCCTTCCCCGGGATGATCTCCACCACCGTCGCTCTCGTCCGCACTGCCTCCTCGATGACGTCGAGCAAGGCGCGGTCGATGTCATGTCCGCGGTTGTAGACATCGTGGAGGTCGAGTTTGAGTTTCACTAGTTCCGCCTCGAGGCCGCGTCCTGGGCGGCGACTACATGGCCCTGCGAGCAACTTACCGATCCCTGACCCCACACCAGCCGCCGGCGCGAGGTGCCGAGCCGGACGTGGCTGTCTGCGTTGCGCAAGGTCCAGAGAGTGTCGACCCCGCTGCCAGGCATGCCGAGACGTGTAGGCCGCTCGAAGTACCCAAACGGAAATGCCCCCCACCTGGGACAGGTGGGGGGGCATGCTTGCTGGGCTCGCACGGGCGGGGGGGGTCACACCCGACGAGCGCGGCGAACTAGCTGGCGACCGTCGTGGTCGTTGTGGAGGTGGTAGAGGCGGTGGTCGTGACGGGCTTGAAGATGTGGATGTGGTGGGTGTTCAAGGCGATCGCTTCGATGGCCTTGACGTCGCCCTTGGCGATGGCAAGATCCTTTGCGACCTGGCCGAGCTGGTAGGTCCAGGTCTTGATCTGGCTCTCGTTGCCGGGATAGCCGGCCGGAGTAAGAGCGAGGGCATCGGCTGAGACGCCTGTAGTCAGCGACGTGGCCGCGGTCACCCGAGAGGTGATGTCGGCGAGCAGGTCAGAGGCGTGCGTCGAGCCGAGCTCGGTGACCAGCGGTGCAAGCTCGGTGGCGAGGCCGGTGTAGCCGGCTTCGGTAACCGTGTCGTTGTCGGCGCCGATTACCAGACCTACCTGGGCGGTTACCACCGCGTACACCCTTTCGTCCGCTACGACGGCCGTGCGCACCGTGTTGAGCTCAGCGTAAGTGGTCGCCGCGGCCGCGCTATTGGCGTCGGTCGCGAGCGCGGTCTGCTCGTTCGTGATGATGGTCGTCAGCGCTGAACGGTCCGGGACGGTGACGTTGGCGGCGTTGACGATCTCGGTTCCCAGGAGGGCCAGTTGGACCTGGCGGGCGATGATCTGGTGTTCCAGGGCCTCCTGCGCTTTCTGGAACTTTACGGAGCTGTTGGTCTGCAGTGACTGTGCCTGCACCGAGGAAGCAAAGATGAAGCACATGCTCGCGGCGGCGATCAGGGCGATGACTGTTGCTTTGGTGGTGTGTGGTCTCATGAAGCCATCGTAACAGTTTCGAAACACATTTGTCAACTAACGGTAGCGAACGAGGAGCCTCGCCGCCGCCCGCTCCGAACTCTCACCGGTCTACGCAGTCGCGCCTGACGGTCCTCCAGCGCCGGAGAGAAGCGCGGGCAGCTCATCGATCCGCGTCAGGGTCCTCAGCCGGGGTGAGGACTGATGGAGCGAGAATCCGCTTTCGTGCAGCGACTTCAAGGGGTAGGGCACCAGAACAGCCCACCCTCGGACCGCGACGACCGGCCACACGTCGGAGACTTCGCTGTTTCCGACCATCATGAACTGCTCGGGCTCGATCTCGAGCCGGCCGAGGACCTGGAGGTAGGAGTCAGGGGTCTTCTCGCTCAAGATCGTGACGGTATCGAACAGACCGGCGAGCCCGGAGCGCGCGATCTTGCTCTCCTGGTGGAGAAGGTCACCCTTGGTGATCAGGGCAAGGCGATAGCCGTCGGCGAGGAGGCGAAGCGTCTCGGCCACGCCCGGGAGCAGGTCCGCCGGCCGGGCGAGCATCTCTCGGCCGGTCTCGAGCAGGAGCTCGATATCGGTCATCGGCACCTTGCCATTGCTCACCTCGATGGCCGTCTCGACCATGCAAAGGGTGAATCCTTTGACGCCGTATCCGAACAGCTCGCGGTTGCGCCCCTCGATCTCCTGCAACCGAGCGAGGACCTCCGCGCCCGTGGCGTGAGCGACGAGCAGATCTACGAGCCGTTCCTGCGCTCGCGCGAAGGCATCCTCGCTGTGCCACAGCGTGTCGTCGCCGTCGAACCCGATGACCGTGACTTCCGCGGCGAAGCGATCCCCGTTCATTTGCCAGACGCTACGGTGAACGCGAGATCATGGTTGACATGAGTGCTCGCTTGCCTTTGACGGTCGCACCGGAAGTCCAGGCGGCGCTCGACGCGGGACGACCCGTCGTGGCCCTCGAGTCGACGATCATCAGCCACGGCCTGCCGCGGCCCCGCAACCTCGAGGTCGCCTTGGAGCTGGAGGCAATGCTTCGGGCAGCGGGGGTCGTGCCGGCGACCGTTGGCGTGCCGGCTGGCCAGCCCACAGTCGGACTGGACCCGGACCAGCTCGAGACGCTCGCGACGGCCGCAGATGTAGCCAAGGTCGGCGTTCGCGAGCTGCCGCTCGCGGTTGCGGCCTCCCGGCACGCGGCGACGACTGTCGCTTCGTCGACGACACTGGCCCGCCTTGCCGGGATCCGCGTCTTCGCCACCGGCGGGATCGGTGGTGTCCACCGCCGCGCCAGCGAGACTTTCGACGAGTCTGCCGATCTTGCGACTCTGGCCCGGACTGCCATCACGGTCGTCTGCGCCGGGGTGAAGTCGATCCTCGACGTCCCGGCGACCCTGGAACGCCTCGAGACGCTCGGAGTCACCGTCGTCGGCTATCGGACGCTGCGATTCCCGGGTTTCTACGTCGCCGACTCCGGCCACGACCTCGACTGGGCGGTTTCCGAACCGGAGGAGATCGCCGCGGTCATGCGGGCCGCGGACCGGCTCGGTCTTGCCAACGCGATCGTGATCGCCAACCCAGTGCCGGTCGAGCACCAACTGGACCCGGAGACTCACGACGCCCTGCTCGCTGACGCGCTCGCCGCTGCAGATCGAGACGGGATCCACGGCAAGGCGGTCACACCCTTCCTCCTCGACCACCTCTACCTGGCGTCCGGCGGGGCCAGCCTCGAAGCGAACATCTGGGCGGTGCGCAACAACGTGGCGTTGGCGGCACGGATCGCGCGGGCCTGGGCCGAGACAGACGAGTGACGCGACCGCTGGTGGTCGTGGTTGTCGGCGACGTCATCAACGACATCATCGTGCGGCCGCAGGGACCGATCGATGTCGGCACGGACACGCCGTCGGAGATCGAGCGGTCACCTGGTGGTTCGGGTGCCAACCAGGCCGCGTGGCTCGCAGCGCTGCGTACGCCGGTGCGCTTCGCCGGCAGGGTAGGCGCGCCGGACGCCGCTTACCATAGGGCAGCGCTCGAACAATTCGGCGTCGACACATGGCTCACATGCGATGACGCCGTCGCCACGGGCACGATAGTCGTGCTGGTGTCCGCGGACGGCGAACGCTCGATATTCACAGACCGCGGGGCCAATCGCGGCCTTCGGGCTGCCGATCTGCCGGCGCGACTGCTCGACGACGCCCGGCTGTTGCACGTCTCGGGGTACCAGTTCCTCGAGCCCGGGACAAGATCCGCCGTTCGCCAGCTGTGGGCAATCGCGCTCGAGGCGGGTGTACCGACCTCTGTCGACCCGGCCTCCCTCGCGGGGCTCCGAGAGGTGGGGCGGCAGTCGTTCCTGGAGTGGACCTCGGGAGCCCAGATCGTGTTCCCGAACCTGGACGAAGGCCGGCTGTTGACCGGACGTGACCAGCCGGAGGCGATCGTCGCGACGCTGCTCGAGACCTATCCGGTCGTCGCGCTCAAGCTCGGTGCGGCAGGTGCGCTCATCGCCGGAGCCGACGGGAGCCGGGTCCCGGTGGCCGCTGAGCCGGCGGAGGTCGTGGACTCCACCGGTGCCGGAGACGCGTTCTGCGCTGGCTTCCTCACGCCGTGGGTGCGCGGCGGCGATCTGAGCGAGTGTGCCCTGAACGCGGTCAAGGCGGCGGCCAGAGCCACCGGCCAGGTTGGCGCGCGCCCGAGACCGAGCTGACCTGGAGACGACGGGGATGTGCTCTTCGGCGACGAGTGGGCATACTCGCTGGTACCCTCAGGGGTATCGCCACAACAGTTGGCGCGCTCCGTCATGAGCCAGGCCGGGAGGGTCTCGTGAATCGTGAGGACTGGGACGAGAGGTACGGAACCGAGGAACTGATCTGGAAGGCCGACCCGAACCGCTTTCTCGTCGAGGAGCTGGACGCACTCGTTCCTGGTAGGGCGCTCGACCTTGCCTGTGGCGAGGGGCGTAACGCGGTGTGGCTCGCCTCGAAGCGTTGGCGTGTGACCGGCGTCGACTTCTCTCGTGCCGGGCTGGCCAAGGCACGGCGACTGGCGGCCGACCGTGGCGTGGAAGTGACCTGGGTCGAGGCCGATGTCGTCGAGTGGCAGGCTTCGCCAGCCTCGTTCGACGTCGTGGTTGTGATGTACCTGCACCTTCCCTCCGAGCAACGCCGCCAGGTGCTCGCGCATGCCGCAGCCGCCCTCGCGCCCGGTGGGACCCTGCTCGTGGTCGGCCATGACGCCTCCAACCGCCTGCACGGAACCGGTGGGCCACAAGACACGGCAGTCCTGTTCGGACCGGAGGAGATCGTGGAGGACCTTTCGGGCCTTCAGATCGAGCGGGCGGAGCGGGTCACGCGCACAGTGGTCACCGACGCGGGTGAAGCGACCGCCTTCGACGCGCTTGTTCGGGCAGTGCGACCTTCCTGACGGGGGCACGAGTTCGGGCAACAGCGAGGCAAAGGCTTTGCCACTCGCCGTTGGCGGTGGCCATCCGGTCAAGTTCGTAACGTCGGTGACGGCTGGGGCCTCGGGGACCGGCCGAGCCGATACCCTCACGGCCTTGGCTGATCGGTCGGCCCTCGTTGGGCCCGTGCGAATGCGGACCACGTCAGGTAACCGCCGTCGAGATTGCGTGCCTCGATCCCGAGCTCGCGCAGGAGAGCTGTGGCCGTGTGGCCTCGTTGACCCACCGCGCAGTAGACGACGACGGGACCTTTGCCGAGCACATCGAGATGATCCCGGAGTGAGTCGATCGGCACGTTGACCGATCCTGTGATCGCGCCGGCAGCATGTTCTTCTTGGCTACGCACGTCGAGAAGCACCCAGCCCTGCTCGATGAGCGAGTCGATCTCATGTGGGTCCACGACGTCGCAGTCACCGGCGAGGACGTTCCCGGCCATGTAGCCGAGAAGATTCACAGGATCTTTGGCCGAGGAGAACGGTGGTGCGTAGGCGAGCTCGAGGTCTGCGAGGCGGTCGGCGGTCATTCCTGCTGACATCGCCGTCGCGATCACGTCGATCCTCTTGTCGACGCCGT
>Ga0187849_1005136_pt1 | contig 10534 bp, 9 predicted proteins | sample June2016WEW_4_10_2_FD_132412 | JGI IMG/M metagenome (GOLD analysis project Ga0187849, IMG submission 132412) | Peatland microbial communities from SPRUCE experiment site at the Marcell Experimental Forest, Minnesota, USA - June2016WEW_4_100 | ecosystem: Environmental > Terrestrial > Soil >... | reverse complement strand
ATATCGAGTCGGCGGCCGCGGCCCCCGACGACTGCAAAGGCGCGAACCCGCTGGGTATCAACCTGGAAGGGCCGTTCCTGAGCCCTTCGCAATGCGGCGCGCTTGACCCCAACGTCCTGCGCCCGGCTGGCGTGGCCGAGTTGCGCGAGTACCTTCTGGCTGCGAGGGGCCGCCTGCGGATGATGACCGTTGCGCCGGAGTTGCCGGGCGCTGCCAACGTAATCGCTGGAGCAGTCGGAGCCGGCGTCGCCGTTGCCCTTGGGCACAGCGACTCGACGTACGACGAAGCTATGCGCGCCTTCTCGCTAGGCGTACGACACGTCACCCATTGCTTCAACGCTATGCGTCCCTTCCACCAGCGAGAGCCTGGCTGCCTTGCGGCTGCTCTTATGGCCGACGATGTGACCGCCGAGCTGATCGCGGACGGCGTGCACGTCCACGCGTCCGCGATGGAGATGCTGCTGCGACTCAAAGGCATCGAGAAGATCGTGCTCGTCACTGATGCCATCCCGCTCGCCGGAATCGGGGATGGCGAGTTCGAGTTGCAGGGGGCGCCAGTCGAAGTGAAAGGCGGCGTCGCGCGCCGAGCCGACGGCAGGCTTGCTGGCAGCACGGCGACGATGGATACGATGGTGCGGAACGCGGTCAAGTGGCTGCCCGTGAGCGAGGCGGAGGCGATTCGGATAGCCACGTTAAATCCCGCGATAGTCATCGGCATGGCGGACCGGAAGGGCAGAATTGCGCCGGGCTACGATGCCGACCTTGTCGTGCTGTCGCCGGAACTGGGTATCGAGATGACTTTCGTCGCCGGCGAGCTTGTGTACAAGCGTCAGCCCTCGGCGTTCAAGCGATCTACGTATTTGACGACCTGAGACAGCTTGTCGACGACAAGGTCCGGCTTCGCGTCGCCCGGGTCCTCCTGTCGATACTCCCACGTCAGCACCGCCTTCATGCCCAGCGCTTGCGATCCCTTGATGTCGGCCAGGACGGTGTCGCCGACGAAGACAGCTTCCTCGGACTGAACGCCCAGGCGACGCAGTGCTTCCTCGAAGATGGCCGGATGCGGCTTCCCCCAGCCGACTTCCGACGAAACGACGAGCGCGTCGATGCTGCCGAGGAGCCCGAAACGTCGCAAGCTCTTCGCCAGAGAGCGGCTCGACTGGTAAGTGTTGGAGACGACGCCCACCCGCAGCCCGCGCTGCTTGAAGGCGCACAGGGTCTCAACGGTGTCCGGCTCGACGGTGTAGCGGATGCCGTAAGAGAGCGTCTCTTCCGCCATCTCCCGTAGCGGCTCCGGCGCGTCGAGGCCGAGCGCCTCAAACGCCTCCCTGAAAACCTGCTCGGTGGGCTTCTGCGCTAGCCTGCCGCCGTCGTACGCCTGGCCCTCGCGCAAGAAAACGGCAGCGACGGCGTCGCGCAGGGCCTTTGCCGGCGGGATGGGCTCACCGAGCTCGTTGACGAGACGGCGACGCAACCGGCCGTACGCCTCCGGCTCGCCGCCGTAGTCGACGGCCCACATCGTGTAGCCGAGGTCGAAGATGACGGCTCGAACTTTCATGTTCCCTCATGCCTTGACGGTTGCGTCCGTCATCTTCAGTATCGCAGAACAGGGCGAAATCGGTTAGGTGGGTGCAAGAGGCTGCGTTCTTGCGTGGAGAACTGGCGGCCGAGGTGGTAATATAGGGGCGCGCAGGAGGCGCAAGGGTCGTTGAACGTCTACCCACTGACTCTGCTGCTCGCTGGCAGCATCGCCCTGCTGGTCGCGCTCGCGCTGCAAACCTACTCCCATCGCATGCCTGTCCCCGGCGTCTTCCGTGTGAACCGCGGCGCCGGCGAGAGGCCCTGCTGGGGCGGCGTTGCTGTGTTCGTCGCTTTCGCCTCGACGCCGTTCATCGCCTCCGCCGTCTCGTCCAGGGCGTCGGAGTACTTCTCGCCCAAGTCCGGCGACTTCCTGAAGTTCCTGGCCGCCGCCGCCCTCATCTTCGCCGTCGGCCTGATCGACGATTGGCGACCGCTGGGATACAAGCCGAAGTTTCTTCTCCAGATCGTCGCTGCTTCCGCCGTGTATGCGGCCGGCTGCAGCATCGACAAGCTGGCGTTCCCCTGGGGGCCGGAGCTGACCCTCGGCTTCATGGCGCCGGTTCTCACCGTCCTTTGGATCGTCTTCTTCACCAACGCCATCAACCTTATCGACGGGCGTGACGGCCTGGCGACGGGCGTGGTATTGCTGGCGGCGGCCCCCCTGGCCTACATCGCTTCCAGCTCCAACCATCCGGCGGTGGCGCTGCTGCTGGTCGTCATTGCCGGCGCCGGCCTGGGCTTCATCCCGTTCAACCTGCCGCCCGCCAACAGCTACCTCGGCGACTCGGGCGCGCTGCTGCTCGGCTTCTTGCTCGGCTCACTCTCGATTCGCGGCGCGACCGGCGTGACCGGCGCTTTCTTCTTCAGCGTGCCCGTTATCGCGCTCGGCTTTCCGATCCTCGACACCGTGCTCGCCGCCGTACGGCGCGCCCTCGACCGCAAGCACCCCTTTGGCCGTGACGCCGACCACATCCATAATCGACTGGAGAGCGCCGGTTTCGGGCCGCGCGGGCTTCTCGTCGTCATCTACGCCATGAGCATGCTGTTCGGTGGGGCGGCGATCGCCATGCACGGCATTGACATCTTCGCCGTCGAAGCGGCAATCCTCCTGGGGTTCGCCACCGTGCTTACGCTGGTGCTGGCACGGCTGGGCTACCTGGTGACACTCTGGAACAGCCACTCCGTCATCTGGTTGCGGCACCGAATCAGCCTGCCTGGCCCGAAGCCGCTCGATTCCAGCGACGGCAGCGGTCGCTAGTCCGCCTCGCTCTCCGCTCGACTCGCAGCCCGCTTCAGTTGATTAGCAGCCAGCAGGTAGCCGCAGCGCATCGTAATTCCTCCGGCGACGGCGACGTCGACGACAACGTTTTGCCGCAGATACTTCTTGTAGTAATGCCACATGCTGCGGTGTCGCGCCATGATGCTGCGGCTGGGCAGCGTACGGCTGCTCTGGCCGATGTGGTGGATCACCGATACCGCCGGATAGTAGGCGACCTTCGCGCCCGCACGGTGCAGCCGCTGGCAGAGGTCCACGTCCTCGATGTACATGAAGTAGCCCTCGTCGAGGAGGCCGATGCGCTCCAGCAACGACCGCCGGACCATCAGGCAGGCGCCGGACACCCAGTCGACTTTGCTTATGCTGTCGTGCTGCCAGTCGCTCAGCAGGTATTGCCGCGAATAGCGATTGCGCGGGAAGAGGCGCGTCAGCAGCGAGTAGCGATTGAACAGGGCGACGGAGAAGGTCGGGAAACGACGGCAGGAGAGCTGAAGAGAGCCGTCGGGGTTGAGCAGCCGCGGCGCGACGATGCCGACGTCGTCGTGCTCGCGCAGGTAGGCCAGCAGTGGCGCGAAAGGATCGGTCTTGATCTCGGAGTCCGGGTTGAGGAGGACAATCGCCTCGCCCGTTGCTTCCTTGATGCCGCGATTCGCCCCGGCGGCAAAGCCCAGGTTACGCCGCATTCGCAGCAGGCGGACGCCGGGGAAGTCCGAGGCAACCATGTCCGCGCTGCCGTCGGCGGAGTCGTTGTCGACGACGATGACCTCCCGCTCGGCGGCTGGCGGATGAGCCAGCAGCGAGGCGAGGCAACGCCGCAGGTGCTCGCGCCCGTTGTAGCTGACGATGACGATGGAGATGTCCAAGCTCAGCCTTTCGCCAGCGCCGCTTTGTACACGCCGATGGTCTCCCGCGCCGCTTTCTCCCAGCTAAACGTCGCCGCGCGCTCCAGGCCGCGACGCCGCAACTCCGTCCGCAGGGAGCCGTCCTTCAGGATGCGCTCGAGCGCATCGCAGAGTGCCGTGGCATCACGGGGATCGGTCAGGAGCGCCGCGTCGCCGGCGACTTCCGGCAGCGACGATACGTTGGACGTGACGACCGGCACGCCGCAGGCCATTGCCTCTAGCACCGGCAACCCGAAGCCCTCGTACAGCGACGGGAAGGCGAACGCGTCGGCGGCGTTGTAAAGCGCCGGCATCTCCTCCGGTGGCACGTAGCCGGTGAAGACGACCTGGCCCTTGAGCCCGAGCTCCTCCGCCAGATTGAAGTCAGCGCCGTACTTCCACGCCCGCTGTCCGGTCACGACCAGCTTGTGCTCCACGCCGCGACGCCGCAGCTCCGCGAAGGCGTTCAGCAGCGTCGTGCGGTTCTTTCCGGGCTCCAGGCTGCCGACGCTGAGGATGAACCGCTCGGGCAGCAGGTACTTGCGTCGGAGCTGTTCCACCGGCGTCGGGTCGTCGAACACGCGGAAGGCGGGCGCCGCCGCCTCGGCGATGGGTCGCACCTTGTCGGGCGGCACGTGCAGGATGTGGACGATGTCGTCGCGGACAGCCAGCGACGGGCAGATGAGCAGGCTGGCCGCCTTCGCCGACGCCCAGGTCACGGCGCGGAAGTAGTAGAGTCGCCGGCGTGGATAGCGCTCCGGCAGGATGAAGAACGTGATGTCGTGGAAGGTGACAACCCGTCGACCGCCCACGTTGAGCAGCGGCGAGGTGTGATGCGGCGAATGCACGACGTCGATGGCCTGCGCCCGTAGCTGCGCCGGCAGGACGAGCTGCTCCCAGACCAGCCGCATCGCCCGGGAGCGCGCGCCGACGTGAACGACGCGGAAGGACGGCCGCTCGCGCTGCAAGGCGTCGAAGGCGGCGGTGCGGGCGAAGACAACGTACTCGTTGTCGGCGTCGACGCGGGCGAGGGCGCGCAGCAGGTTGTCGGTGTAGACGCCGGCGCCGGCCATGAGGCGCGGTATCGACGTGGCGTCGTAGGCGATGCGCATCAACCTCTCCTAGAGATCGCCGGCTTCGAGAGTGCGGCCCATCCGTCCGCGGTAGTAGTCTAGCACGCCGAGCGCCAGCGCCTTCGCCATGCGTCCGTCGCGCTTCATGGCGTACCTTGCGAGATAGGCGAGCCGCGTCGACAGGAAGTAGAGCGTGAACAGCGCGAACCAGAGCCGCGACGAGGAGTTCTTGCGCACCAGGTAGAGCCGGTTGCGGGTGGCGTAGTAGTGCTTGAACGGTGTCATCCAGCCGCCGCCGCTGGATGCGCTCTCCACGTGGTAGATGACGGACTCCGGGTCGTAGCGGAGGCGGAAGCCGGCGGCCAGGGCGTGTCGTAGCCAGTCAGTCTCCTCGTAGTACATGAAGAAGCGCTCGTCCAGCAGGCCGACATCGCGGAAGGCGACCGCGGGCACGAGGGCGCAGCAGAAGCTGGCCGTCTGGAGGTCGCGGGGGCGGTTCGTCGCCGGGCCGTCGGGCTTGCCATGGAAGGTGCGGCGGAACAGGCCGAAGCGCCAGTCGAAGTCGCCGGCGTGGGTGCTTATGAGGCGGGGGTCGTCGCGGTAGAGGATCTTGGGCACGGCGATGGTCCGTTCGTCCGCGAAGGCGACGAGCTTCGACAGGAAGTCCGGCGTCAGGACGGTGTCGTTGTTGAGGATGAGGATGCGCTCGAAGCCTTCGTCGAGGCAGTAGCGGACGCCGATGTTGTTGCCGCCGGCGGTGCCCAGGTTCTCCGGGGCGCGCAGGAGGACCGCGTCCGGCAGCAGGCGCTGGAGCTCATCGCCGGAGGCGTCCCGCGAGGCGTTGTCGACGATGACGACGCGCCTCTCCGGGTAGTCGACGGCGGCCAGCGAGTCGGCGAAGGGGCGAATGAAGGCGGCGCCGTTATAGTTGACGACGACGACGCCGACGGAGGGTCGAGATTCGGGCTGCATTGCGGATGCATCTTACCATCCGGCGGGTCGGAAGCTACAGGCGAGGAGCGGGCGGCCGAAGCAGGCGGGCAGGCACGAGGGATGGATGCGGGCAGGCACGGGGGCCTGCCCCTACGGGTGGCTGGCGCACTCTGATTGAATTTGTTTGTAAAAAACGCATATTCCCGAATCTGTTAAGGCCGCGTTTGTGTAATTGACCGTCGCGTACGGCGTTGGGCGACTTCGCGGAGGCCGTCGCGGAGCGCCTGGTTGCGCTGGATGTCGAGCCGGCGCAGCTTGAGGAGGAGGCGCAGCAGGTCGGGGTTGGCGAGGATGGCCTCGGTGAGGGCCGCGATCTGCCTGGAGCGACGTCCGGTCTTAAGGGCGTTAAGGTTGCCCTTGGGGGCGCCTCGGCGGCGCGAGCCTTCGGCGGCGGCGGGGTGCCGTCCTTCGCGTGGCATGGGAGTGCTTCCTTTCGCTGGACGCAGGCCTTGCTGCCGCATTTGGCCGAGATTGGCTTTCTTTCCCGCCCGCCCAGAGATGTTTAACAGGAATCCCAGGGGGACACCCCCTGGAACCCCCGCCAAAGGGGCTCTGCCCCTCTGGACTCCCCGGCAGAAGGCGGAGGAGCCGTCGATGTCGATGTTAGAATAGGTGTTCGAGTGAGGGTTGCCAAGAGATTGTTGGCACTGTGTCTCGCGCCGTGTCTCTTGACGGAGCCGTGCGTATGATCCTATTCTGGGCCTGTCGATGAACCGAATGACTCGAGCGCAGTCGAGCCAAGCGACCAAACATGGAGGTTGGAAATGCGCAAGTTCTTGGCGTTCTTCATGGCCATTCTCGGGATACTAGCTTGTGCCTGTGTTTTCGGCACAAACATGGTCCTCACGCCGGCCGATCTTGGCGATCAATACCCAGCCCTCCCTTTGAATTCTGCAGAATCCGGACCACAGACTCGCGACCAAGTGATAAACGCTGCCTGCGATCCCAAAAAGCAGGCGGTGGAGATGGATGAAACTCACTGGGTGGCCGAGTACGTCAACGAGTATGACTCTCCATCGGGCGCGCTTCGGGTTCCAGTGGCACGACCTTTCTCATCCTTTCGGAGGCCGACCTCTTTCAGACGCCAGATGGTGCTGCAGAGGCCGTTCAGGACAGCATTACCGACACCTTGGCTGGGGCCAACACAGAATGCAAGGGTCTAAGCATCGGCACGGTCAGAAGCTTCGACGTGCCTACAATTGGTGACGAGTCGTGGGGAAGCGAGACCGGCTTCACCGATACCGTCGGAAGTAGGACCTTCTCTGGTGTCGCCACGATCGTTATATCAAGAAAGGGACAGGTTCTTATCAGCGAAAGCATCGCTCGTTTCGGCGACACCGGCGCTCCTGACGAAGCCGTTCGCCTGACCAAGCTGGTCGTTGGCCGGATGAATTAGCGGGGGCGCACCCTCCGGAGGCGGGCGCATCCTCCAGAGGCGGACAGGTCGCGATGCGCCCCTACGACGAGAAATGCTCGGCGAGGGCAGTCTGCCAGGGGCGGAGGGTGATGCCGAGGCGGGCGCCTCTCCCAGGCGAGCCTCTGGCTCTCCGAGGCGAGTCTTCGACGGCGTCGTTGCGGAGGACGGTATAAGGCGGCTTTGGCGGATAAGGGTTGTACTCGGCAAGCGTCGTCGGCTTGAGGGCGACTTCGCTGCGGCCGGCCAGTCGCAGCACCTCGCGCGCCCAGTCGAAGCGCGAGCATTCGCCGGCGTTGGTGAAGTGATAGATGCCGTAGACGCCGGTGGCGACGAGTCGGGCAATCGCCGCGGCCAGGTCACGGGCGTAGGTCGGCGTAGCGATCTCGTCCGTCACCATCGTTAGCTCCGGCTTCTCTGACGCCGCCGCCAGGACCCTCGACGGGAAGTCCCGCTCGCCCCCGCCCCACAGCCAGGACGTCCGAACGATGTAGAGGCGTTCCACGATTGCTTGCGCCTGCTCCTCGCCGGCGAGCTTGGAGCGGCCGTAGGCGTTAATGGGGTTCGGCGCGTCCGACTCGAAATAAGGCTCGCGCTTCGTGCCGTCGAAGACTTCGTTGGTGCTGACGTAGACGAGCGCGGCGCCAGCGTCGCGGCAGGCGAGGGCGACGTTGCGCGTGCCGAGGCCGTTCACGCGAAGAGCGAGGTCGGGGTCGTCCTCGCAAAGGCGGGTGTCGGTGAGCGCGGCGGCGTGGATGACGACGCCCGGTCGGGCCGTTTCGATTGCTCGACGCGTCAGGCCTTCGTCGGTGATGTCGAGCTCTGGCAGGTCGGCGCCGTCGATTTCGTCGTTCGGAAACGCAAGCATCAACTGCCGTCCGAGCTGGCCGCGATTGCCGGTGACGAAGATACGCATGTCAGGCGGGCGGAGCGCTGCTGGAGGAGGCGAGGCGGGCGGCGTACTGCCGGTCGTAGTAGGCGCGGAAGGCGCCCGACTTGATCTTCTCCCACCAGCGCCGGTTGGCGACGTACCAGTCGACGGTCTCGTCGATGCAGGCGGCGAAATCGTGGCGCGGCGACCAGCCGAGGGCGCGGACCTTGTCGAAGTCGAGGGCGTAGCGGCGGTCGTGGCCGGGGCGGTCTTGGACGAAGCGGATGAGGCTGCGCGGCTTGCCCAGACGGTCGAGAATCGCCTCGACGACGTCCATGTTCGGGCGCTCGTTGCCGGCGCCGACGTTGTAGATTTCGCCGGGCGCGCCTTCGTGCAGCAGCAGGTCCAGCGCCTCGCAGTTGTCCTTCACGAACAGCCAGTCGCGCACCTGGCGGCCGTCGCCGTAGACGGGCAGCGGCTGGTCGTCCAGCGCGTTGGAGATGAAGAGCGGCGCCATCTTCTCCGGGTACTGGTTGGGGCCGATGTTGTTGCAAGGCCGGGCCATGACGATTGGCAGGTGGTGCGTCTCGATGAAGGCGATGCACTGCATGTCGCCCCCGGCCTTGCTCGCGGAGTAGGGGCTGCGCGGATGAAGCGCGTCGGTCTCCTTGGAGCGAAGGGGCGCGGGCACGTCGCCATACACCTCGTCGGTGGAGATGTGGAGGACGCGCTCGATGCGGCCGCCGGCAGCGGCGACGGCGGAGAGCAGGTTGTAGATGCCGTAGACGTCGGTCTGGATGAAGGGCGCCGGCTCGAGAAGCGAGCGGTCGACGTGGCTCTCGGCGGCGAAATTGACGACGGTGTCGACCTCGGCGACGAGGCGTCCGACGAGCTCGGCGTCGCAGATGTCGCCCTTCACGAAGCGGTAGCGCCTGGCAAGCGGGCCGCCTTCGACGTCGAGCAGGTTGTCGGGGTTGCCGGCGTAGGTGAGCTTGTCCAGGTTGACGACCTCGTAGGCGTCGTGCTTCGTCAGGATGTGGCGGATGAAGTGGCTTCCGATGAAGCCGGCGCCGCCCGTGACGAGAATCCTGCGCATGGTCGCTCCTAAGGGATCCGAACGCGGCTGAAGTCGCCGAGGACGAGCGTGCAGCTCCGGGGCTTGCCGTCGGCGCCGCGGAGGTCGACGTTGCGGCCGATGAGGCTGTCCTGGATGCGCGCGCCGATGCCGGAGATGACCGTGTTCTCCATCACAACGCTCTGCTCGATCTCGGCGTCCTCGATGAGGCAGTCGTAATAGACCGATGTGAAGGGGCCGACGTAGGAGTTGACGACGCGCGTCCGCTCGCCGATTATCGTCGGGCCACGGACGACGCTGTTGACGATCTGGCAGCCCGGCTGGAGGACCACGCGTCCCTCCACGCGCGACGCCTCGTCGACGGTGCCGGCGCTTGCGGGCTCGATGCCTTCCAGTATCATGCGGTTCGCTTCGAGGAGGTCGCTCATCTTGCCGGTGTCGATCCAGCAGCCGCCGGCGACCTCGCAGCGGACGTCGTGGCCGTTGTCGACGAGGTACTGGATGGTGTCGGTTATCTCCAGCTCGCCGCGGGCGGAGGGCTTGATAGCGTTCACGGCCTGGAAGACCGTGCGGTCGAACAGGTAGATGCCGATCACGGCCAGGTTCGAGGGCGGGTCCTTCGGCTTCTCGACGACGCGCAGGAGGCGACCGTCGCGCAGCTCCGCGACGCCGAAGTCCTGCGGGTTCTTGACGGGGTAGAGCAGTATCTGGCCGGCGGGAAGCGGGTCGCAGCGGCAGAAGCGGTCGACGAAGGGGACGATGCCGTCGCGGAGGAAGTTGTCGCCGAGGAAGAGGACGAAGGGGTCGTCGCCGAGGAAATCGCGGGCGATCTTGACGGCGTGGGCGATGCCCAGCGGCGCTTCCTGCTCGATGTAGGTGACGCGGACGCCGAACCGGCTGCCGTCGCCGACGGCGGCTCGCACCTGGTCCTTGGTGTCGCCGACGACGATGCCGATGTCCTTGACGCCGCATTCGACGAGGTTCTCGATGGCGTAGAAGAGGATGGGCTTGTTGGCGATGGGCACGAGCTGCTTGGCGCCGGTGTAGGTGAACGGGCGCAGGCGGCTGCCCTGGCCGCCGCTGAGGATGAGGCCTTTCAGCGTCATGGGAAGATCGAGCATTGCCGGGCGACTCCCGTCCGCAAATCCGGGCATCAGGTACTGGCTATTGTAAACCGGCTACGAGGGGGCGGCAACTTGGGGGAATTGCCTACGGCTGTGCGCGGCCTTCCGCCGTCCCCGCCCTAGGTGTAGGGTAGCAGCTAGAATGTCCCCCTTTGTGTTGCAGGTAGAATGTCCTCTAACACTTGCTCTACCGTCAGGGGCGCATCGCGCAATCGGCCTCTGTCCTCATGCGGCAATTCCGCAACT
>Ga0187849_1005129_pt1 | contig 10550 bp, 10 predicted proteins | sample June2016WEW_4_10_2_FD_132412 | JGI IMG/M metagenome (GOLD analysis project Ga0187849, IMG submission 132412) | Peatland microbial communities from SPRUCE experiment site at the Marcell Experimental Forest, Minnesota, USA - June2016WEW_4_100 | ecosystem: Environmental > Terrestrial > Soil >... | reverse complement strand
TAAGACACGGCGGAAACAAGCATCGTTCTCAACGCAACCAAGGCAGCGTCACCCTATTGCTTCAAGCCACGGTCAGCGCAGTCCTGACCGAGGGCTTTTCTCATGCCCGATACCCAGCGGCAACCGCACGTCGTCAACCAGGATGCCTGCCGCCTACAGTCCTGGAAAGGCTTCCAGTTCAGGGATCATCCCCGGCGATAGGGCCATGCATCCGCTCGTTCATCCCCGCCGTGTGACGTAGTGAACATTGAGTTCGTGACCACACACACCTGAAAGGGCAAGTCATGCGGGCTCAGTGAGAAAATGTGGGAGTTCATAGATTGTGTCGCAAGTGGTGCAGGGATCATGTCGCAAGACGACTGTGGTGCAGGGATCGTGTCGCAACCGGTTGCGAGAGACACAGAGGCGGCCTAGCAGCCGCCAGTTACCTAGCCGTTCCGTATACCGGGGTCACCCTTGCGCCGGAGTAGGTCGTAGCGCTCGGCTAGCTGTCAATTCGCCGCCACCGCTTGTAACATAACGATTGATGTGGGTGGCCATACTTCTCCCCAGCTCGACCGAATCCGTGAAGAGATATACAGACACCCGCCCGCCGCTGGCCCCCGCCGCGCCTGGGGCAAGGCTGCTCCCGGCAAGCGCACGGTTGGTCTCGCCTCCACCAAGTTCGGCGCCTCCCCCGTAACCTCCGCCGCTGGGAGTCGCGAAGCGGCCACCCACTCCGCCTGCGCCCCCGGCATAGCCTGCGCCGCCCCCACCGCCTGGGCCACTCTTTCCCGCAATCTTGAACATCTCCGCTGCTGCCAGGGAATATTGAGTGGCGGCAAGGCCCGCATCGACGTCAGTGCCATAGCTTGCGATAAATTTCGCCCAGTACTCGATGGCCAGGGCGGCATCGTAGCCTCCCCGGATTTCCGCTGCCGCTTTCGTGTTCCCTGTCAGTGCGGCAATTTGGTCTACAATGCCCCCGATTTTGTCTTCGTAAGCCTTGCGCTGCGCCTGGGATTCATCCTCTTCCGCTTTTTTCCGTTGTTTCGCGAGGTCAACCATGGTCTGCGTGTAGGCGTGTTCGTCGGCTTCCATCTGCGCGCGGTAGATTTTACCTTGCTGGTACTCGTTGCGCCGCGCGGCAATCTCGCGGTTCGCGGCATCCACTTGCTTTTGGTATTCATTCTCGATGCGGCGCCGCGCGGGCAGCTCCTGATTCTCCATCTCAGCCACAACTTCGTGGATGTGCTGTGCCTGGCGGAGCAGCGCGTCATTGATCTCGGCGCCAAGCGGCAACGCAGCGCGCTGCGCTTCGGTGAGTTCCCGATAGCCTCCACTTAACGCCGTGAGCGGCGGCAGCGCCGCAGCCGCCGCCAGGCCGTTCTGGTTGAGCTCGCGATTGATTTCCTGAAGTGAGAACTTTGCCGCCTCGGGCAGCCCGATACTCTTTGCCCATTCGGCGTGCCACGTCTGCATACGCTTTACTGAGCGGTCGCCCTCCTCGGTGACGCGGATAATGAAATCGCTTTCTTCCCTCGAGCGCCGGTTGGCTTCTGCGGCGGCATGCTTTGCAGCCTCGGCGGCTTTCTCGTGGCTCTTGGCCTCATCCTCGCCCAGGATTTTGACCAACGAATCGCGCAATTTATATTCTTGGTTGAGGGTGGATTCCGCCTGCTCCAGTTCCTTGCTATGTCCAGTCAAGAGGTAGTAGTTCTGGGCGAGTACCCCAGCGGCAAAATTGCCCGCTACCAAGCCTTCCTCAACGTCTTTAAGCGCGTCGCGATTCGCCTCTCCCGCCACAATCTGGGCATTCAGCAGAGCAAGTTGGCTGCGTGTGTAGTCGGCACTGCTCTTGGCCATGGCTTCCATGGCCGCTATATTCTCATCAGCCGCCGCCTTCATCAGCTTCTCGGATTCGGCAACCAAATTGAACTCATCGGCGAGCTTATGCACCCAGCCCACGAACTTGACCGCTTCCTCGATTGCAAACACCCCGAGCAAAGCCGTGCCCAGGCCGGCGATCTCCGGCAGCATTTGCCCGATCGCGCCGGTCACCGCGCGAGGCAAGTGAATGCCCAATTCCGCGCTGAGCAACCGCACACTATTTTGATTACTCAGCAGCGCATCATCGAGCTGTTTTGTCCCGGTCGCTGCCTTTTTCAGCGCATCCCCGGAGGATTTTTCGAAGGCATCGATGGCTTCTTGCGCCTTTGAAGGATCGGCGGAAATTTCGAAAAGCAAAGAGAGAATGTTTCCTGCGCCCATGTCAGATCCTAGTTCTCATTTTCTTGAGATCCCTTTCAAGGAGGCTATCAAGCCACCGAGCGCGATAGGGAAGGAGAAACCCAGGCTCAGAGGCTATGGCACGGGGAGTCTAAGACCCGGATAGCCTCCTTGAAAGCCCTATTACGACGCAACGTAATTCCCTCCTGCCAAGCGCGCCATCGCATCCCCATGTCCTCGAGGGAGCTGCCAGGCAGCAGCTCCCTTTAAGGCGTGCCCTCGTCTCAACCAACACTAAAACGACATGCCTGGGGCTTACAGCGGATCAACGGAGCCCCTATCGAGCGCTGCCAATGCTTCACGCTCGCTGGCCATCTCTATAATCTCACCGTCGTGCCTAACTCTGACCTTCGCGGTATTTTCAGAAAGTATATTATCCTCCGCTGAGAGAGCCTGTTTATTGACCGTTCTGCGCCTACCGTTGTCCTTGAACCACTTTTTGTTCGCTGCGTTCCGCTCAGCGTCCATCCAGAAACAAACCTCCTGGATAGAGAGCCCCTTTTCTCGGGCAGTTTTTGCTGCTGCCTCATAAGCCTCAATTGTCATAACCCTAGGGCTCTGGCACCGCCAGGGAGCCTCCGGTGTGGGTGCGTAATAATCGTCGCAGAGCAGGTCTCGCGCCTGTTCTTCGTTGAGATAGATCAAATCGCCCCAAAAGTAAAGCCCATTGTCGGTGAGAGTTTCACCCGCAAGTAGGTTCCCAACCCGTACCACATAAGGCTTTGCGTCTTTTTGCTCCCCCAAGAACCAACCGCACCAACGTTCGCTTTGACTGAGCAATTCATCGGGGAGTGAATCGAGCAGCTTCTCGAAGCGCCTTGTATCCAGGCCATCATCTAAGATCGTCAGTTGAAGGGCAGCGAGTGGCTCCGCCATCTCAGCCGTTAATTGGCCACGCTCCCGCAACACCTCACGAAGCTCTTTGAGCAGTTGATCCGCCTGCCGGTCCTTTGCCAGCCGCTTGTTCACAAGCTCTCGAAATTGCTCTTGGCGGTGCTGTCGAGTCTCGCACTGCGAAGGACTCGGAGTCAGGTTTTGTATTTCAGCCTCGGTTAATGCGTGTTGAGTTTGGCACGACTTTATAAGCCCGCGCTGGTTGGCGAGGTCCTGCATCGCTTCGTTGAGCTGCGGGCGCATCATTTCCTGTCCTTCAAGGATAACTGTCCTTGTTAGCCGCGCTACGCGCTCCTCGCCTTCACGAACGCGCCTTTCGGTAATCGCTTGCGCCGTGTCGATCTTCTTTATGACCTTGCGGAGCTCGTTCTCTTTAAGGATCGAGCTCCGACTCCGCGTCATATGCGCTTCGCTGGCCTGTCTCCTGATTAGTTCGCCCATCTTCGGTTCCCTTCCTAGGCCAAAATTAAATAATAGTTGCAATCTCCTCGCGATATTCCTGAAGCAGATCGGGGTTAGCCTTGGCGACCTCAGAGAGGGCCACGCTCAGCGAGCATCGGTTCTCTTTGGCATAGGCGTTCATCTCGGTCGCTAGGCGCACCGAAGCGTTCCCTGTCAGTTGAGTTCCCTGCACCGGTACGGCATCAGCGCAATATTCGGCCCACAGCGAGGGATTTTCCTGGATGAGCCCAGAAAGCGCCTCGCCCATCGGCAGCCCGGTTTCTTTGGCGAACTCCTTTACGCCCTCGGTGAAGATACGCCGAATCGCCTCAGCTCTGGTTCTGCCCCCAAAAGATTTTTGCATCTTGTGCTCCCAACTGTTCGCCTCTTCAAATAACTGTTCAAGCCTTGCAGTGAATAACGAACCCTCTTCCCTAGTCTGATAAAATCTGGGCCAGTGCGCTGCCCCCGCCTACGCCACCACTTTAGAGTCTCCGGGCTGATGGCAAGAAGCTGCGCCGCCTCCTGAGTGGTCAGAAGCCGACCCTGGATGATCCACGCGCTGCTTTGTTCTCTCATTACCCCTCCGGGTTGTAATCTGAGGAACCCGAACTGAAAACCATCCGTCTACTTCTGGTTGGGCGATGGCCTGAGCCAGCCCACCACAAGGCCCACAATCTGATACCCAGCGTCTAGGCGGATTTCCCTTCGAGCCTGGGGCTCGACCTGCTTATAAAGCTCCTCCGGGAACCGAGCGTCCTCGTCCTGTGGGCTAGCGGGGATATTCCCACGCCACAACCCAACGTCAAGCTCCTCGCCCCCCTCCAAAGTTGTCCAGACGTATAAGCGCGCAGTGAACACTAGGCCGCGGCTGGGGAAAAGACCGAGTTGTCCGACTATGTACCGCGGGCCGGGCGGCTGCTCGGTGTAAACGAGAAGAAGCTTGCCCCAGAACAGTGAGAGGTCAATGGCATCGTTCCTGGAGATATCCAAGAGGATAATATCCCCCATCACTAGAGGAGGAAACGTCTGAGGCCCATCCGCTATGAGAGAGTCACTTACGTTGTCCTCCGAATTCCCAGGGAACGCCGAGAAAACCTCTGCCCCGGTGAAATCCTCGTTAACCACGGCATACCTCATTGACGTTGGATCGGGGGCGAGATTTGCCGTTAACCGAAGGGCAGGAACTTGCTCTTGGCTTCCTTGAACATTCTCCCGGAAAGGTTGAATCAAAACTATATCTCCCCCTTTGGGACGCATTATTCGGTCCTTCACCAACTTGTTCGCGGCGGAAGCAATGATTTCTCGACTGAGACCGGCCTTTTCGAGAAAGAATGCCTGATCTTCGGCGAGCGAAGCGAGTGTAGCAAGACGGAAATATATGTCGGCGGAGGGAAGCCGCTCCTTGTCGTCTCTCTCCCATGCGGACACCGCTCCTTGGCTTACGCCTAATCGCTTTCCAAATTCCGCTTGGAATGTCTCGCCGCGAATGCGCCTAATCCGTTCTCCCAGCGTCTCGCCTTTTTGTTTCATAAAATTCCTCTTGACATGAGTATTGTAGTGTGAGACCATACAACTTCTGCAATGTCTATTTTTGAGACAAGTCGGAACCCTCTCACAGATGACTTGGACGCCCTTCTCCGTAAGTCGCTGAAGTGCGCCATGCTCTCCCGCGACATCAATGAGGAGAAGCTTGCCGCAGAGCTAACCAAACGGTTAGGCCGCACCGTCAACGCAGCCTTGGTGAGCGCATGGAAGGCCGAGACAAAGCACAGATGGCATCTTCCGGCGAACCTAGTTCCCGTCATCTGCGAAATCCTTGGAGACGATAGCATACAACGTCTCCTCCTGAGCGAAAAACTAAAGCAGTCTCTTGACCTTGGGGAATCGGCGCCCCGGATAATCTCATTACTCCGAAGTGTGCTACCCGAGGCGACGGAGGGAAAGAAAGGCGAAAGCCGAAAGAAACCGCGACGGCGGGCAAAGCGATGAACGAAACGCTATGGCTCACAACGGAGCAGGTAATAGAATTCGAGGGCATCTCTCGCCGGGAAGTTTATCGCCGGATGCTGCCTGGACATCCTCACTTTTTGGTTTCAAAGGACCGGAGTGAGGTAGACGGCAAACCCGGACGGCTGATTAACCCCAGGTCTATGAGCCCGGAAGGGCAGGACCGATGGCGGGAGTACGTCTTGCGAAACGCGCCAAAGCCCGAAACCGAGCCTGCGCAGCTTGGTCTTTTGCCGCACAGCGGCCTTGACCGTCAAATCGCCGCCCTCAGTCTCTCGCGCTCGGAGCCCGATGTTGTGTTGCGGCGATATCGCATTGTTGACCTGTGCCTAAACCACAATTGGAAAACTGAAGGCTACGCTTCGAAAGGCGAATTCCTGAAGGCACTCGCGGAGCGCAATCAAACTTCCAAGCGCTCTATAGAACGCTGGGTCCTCGCGTGGAAGCAGGGCGAGAATCTCCTCGATCTGGTCAAGGAACGTCCCGGCCCGGCTCCAGGCGCAGGAACCGCCCTCGATGCGGACATGCGCGCCCACCTGATCGACTGCTGGACGATCAAGAAATTAACTCTCCGGCAATGCTATCGCTCGCTTGTGAATTACCTAGAAACTAAACAGGATTCGCCGGGCTGCCGCGTCGATCATTTCTACCCAATTCCCAGCCGCACTACGTGCGAGCGCTTCATCCGTGGGCTATCTGCTCTTGATGATGCCGCGCGCCAGGGCGCAGACGCACTAAAGGCAGCCGTGGGCCAGATCGACCGCACCTATCGAGAGGTGCGTTCCCTTGCCCGCTGTGACGTGGATGAATGGATCGTCGATGCTCTGGCTTATGATCCTTCCCACGTTTCAAGGGTGGGCCGCTATTACGCCCTGACCTTCCTGGATGAACGCTCTATCTATCCCCTGGTATGGTCGCTGGTCGAACGGCCAAACGAGCAAGATGAAATCGACTTGCTTTGTCGCCTGATTCGCGAATTTGGAGTTCCTGGCCTCATCAACTCTGACCGCGGCCGTTTTCGCGGTCGGACCTTTGGCGGGCGGTTCTTAAATCGTGATCGCGCCGAAATGTATGAAGAGCGCGATGGAATTCTCGACCGGCTGGACATCGCGCGCAACAATCCCCGCGAACACAACCCGCGTGGTAATCGTCTTGAGCGCTTTCACCTGGAGCTCGCGAATTGGGCACGCACATTGCGCGGCTGGTGCGGCAGCGATACTAAAGAGCGGCGCATGACTGAAGCCGATGCGCGGGTGGCGGCTCACAAGGCATGGGTGCGCACGGGCAAGGGCGAGCCTCCGCTGCTTTCCCGCGACCAGCTTCTTGAGCGCCTTAATCAGTTCATGGCGGAATTCCGCCAGCGCCCCTCAGACGGAAACGATATGGACGGGTTCGCGCCGGAAGCCGTGTTTCGACAAACCGCCCCGGCTGGCGGCTTCCGTCACATCTCGGATGAAGAGCTGGCTTGGAAGACGGCGGAGCACTTTAATGTGCTGATTGCCAAGGGCGGCATCGTCCAACTTCGCGATGGGAAGCGCTACTCCGACCCACAACTGTTGCTCATCCAGGGCGAACACCGGGAGGCGGTGCGGCTTCGCCACGATCATGGGCAAATTTCCGTGCTGGCCTCGGCAAAAGGCGAGGAAGCCATTATCGCCAAGCGGCGGGCGCGCGTGGGTGTGGACGATCCAGACGAACTCGCGCGCGCGATGGAGCACCAGAATCGGCTGCGCAAGCTGTTGGGCCAGATGATAAAGCCGCTCGACTACGATCCTGGGTCTCAGTTTTTGGCCGTGAGCTCTCCACAAGAAGCGCCGAAGGCGGCGCAGGTCATTCACCCCTCGGAATTCATTGCCGCTCAGGGAGCGCCGCCCCCGGTACCGGAGCGCGAGATCGGGAGCGTCGAGTACATGATGGAACACGACCGCTACAAGAAGCGAGTGAAGGTCATGGATTTCGCCGATCTGGAGAGCTGACCTATGCGTGAGATTGTGCGCCGCGCTATCGGTGGCCGCCCTGAGTTGATCGCTGAACTGTGCAGGCGCGGCATGTTCCGACCGGAAGAGAAAGCCGAGTTACTTCGGCGCCATTCAGAGAACAACGAAGAACCTGGACATATCCCCCTTGGCACAGTGCAACTCGCGACTTTACTTGCTCAGGGTGACGTGCAGTTCGCTGCTCAGGCCGTGCTGCGCGGCATGCTCGATAAGGACGAATTACACTGGCTTGACCGGCTACTGAGATTCCAGAAGCCGAACAAAAAGCGAGACGAACTGACTCGCATTGTAGAGCGCACGATAGAAGGGAGAAAAGGAAATGCTGGCAGTCCCCGATGAAATCCCACAAACTCCCGGAAACGTCCTCGTAAACTCCGTGGTCAAAAATCTTGCAAGTCTTGCAGCGCGGGCTTGGGCGAAGCGCTGGATCATCACCTTTACAGCGCCGACTGGCGTCGGGAAAACCACTGCCGTCGATTATGCCGAGCGCACCCTCCCATTCGACCACCAGGTGATTCGCTGCAAACAAATCACTACCAGGTACACGATCCTCCGGGCTATGGGGCTCGCGCAAGGCGAGAAGTGGACGAACCACGGGCGCAACTGGATGCGCGCTTCGGACCTCTATGACCTGGCCGTGGAACGTGTCCGCGCACGCCCATATCTTCTGGTGATAGATGAGGCTGACCGGCTGCGCATGGACTGTTTTGAAATCCTGCGCGACTTCTGGGATGACATCCGGTTGCCCATGCTCCTGATCGGTAACGACGTTCTAACAGAGAAGCTCAACCGCCAGCATGAGAGGCTGTTTCGCCGCATCCGTATCCGATTCGAGCAGCGCCCGCTGCGCGAAGCTGACCTGCGCAAAGTACTCGAATTCATGGGTTATGAAATGACGGATGAAGAGTTCGCCCTCCTCTGGAAACTGGTCGGCGGATCGCCGGGTTTCGCTGAAGCCCTGCTTGAAAACGCCAATGAAATTGCGGCTTCCCAAGGCGTTAAGCGCGGCATCGAAGCGCTGGAAGGCGCGCTCCGCTATTTCCCGACATTTAGAAAGGTGGTATAAAAGAGAGTTGAAGTAAGAAGCGGGACCGCCCGCTGCTGAAAACAGCGCGTGGCCCCTAACCCAGGAGGTGACTATGACACCACGCAAGGCTATAAGAATTTCTACCCCAACTCCCGAAGAACTGCAAGTACTGTACGATCTTCCGAGTGAGACTCCTGAGGTAGAAGATTCCCTGAACACCAAACCCACAAGCCCTGACGAGGCTGACCCGGCGCTGCGCTGTAACACCACCCTTCAGAGGCTCCATCCTCCCCATGAGGCAGACCGCGTGGAGTGCTATAACAAGATCATTCGGAGTACCGATGCTCTCTTTGACGCCGCTGGAGGTGGCTCAGATGATGCTGCAAAATTTCTTCGTACCCTGGCCGGAACGGCAGTCATCCTAGGCGGCCATTTCGTCTAACGGAACGCATGCTCTTTTGATGCTTCTTTTGATAGCATCTTTTCGCACGCGATTTATTCCTGGAGGTAGCAACCCATGGACAACGAGAATGTGATCGAAGAACTATATGCTTTGCGGAAGGACCTGAAGTTCTTGGGATATGCCATTTGGGCTTTAGGGACCATGCTAAACCTGCGCGCGCAGACAGGTTCCCACTCAGAAGAACCCGTGCAGCTCAAGCTGGACTCGCCCGAGGGACGGGAGCTTGGTCGTGAGGCCCTGAAGGGGTTTCTCACTCTGGCGAAGTTCGCGATGGATGAATACGGAAAGCCTGACTCGACGCTTCCAATTCCGTCGTCTTGGAGGATGTAGGTTGCGTTGCGCTAGCCACACCCCTCGCGAGAAGCGCGCCGGGCCGCCCGCACACACTTTCCAAAACTGCGTCACACTCCATTCTTGACATCTATCAACTCATGGCACAGTCTACTTCCCAGTTGGCCGCTTCTTCTAACTCAGGTCACACCTCTAACTATTAGAGCTATAACAACTTATAGCGTTTCGGATTTTCCAGCCCTGCAACGTCACACCTAGATGCAACTTTGAACCCCGTAAGTCCTTATTTCTCAATAGACCAGTTGCAACTAGCCTGTGCCATCGCTGCAACTTGCGACACGATCTCTGCACCACCCCAAAAATTGGGCGTTAAAAACAAAGGCTTTCCCATCCATCTCCACCGACCCCCACCCTTCCCCGGCGACCCCATCTATGAACCATGATAGAAAATGGCAGGCGTGGAGGGACTCGAACCCCCGACCCACGGATTAGAAATTAGTGGTCAGCCTACACACTACGATCTAACTTATTGAATCTAAAGAGTCGCCGAGTCCAACAAATCTGTCAGATTGTCCTGTTTTAGGCCCTATTTTCGCTTAAAGTAGCCGTTAAAGTAGCCGAAAAAGAGCAACGGATTTTGCCTCATGCCCGTGCCCAGTAAGGCATAGCGTGCTGACCAAGAGCCGCGCAAGAAGCAGTCTTTCCCATGGAGGTATAAGTCTGCAAACAGCGCACGATGATGACTCCAAAGAAGAACTCCCAATCGACCCTGCCGATGTAGTTGACCATCCGTCTCTCATCCCCACAACCTCCCACCGTTTGCAGAAGCCAATATCTCACCGGGCACACCGCACCCGCCAAACAATCCTGTCCACAGCTAAGTCAAGCAAGTCCCCGCGCGAGGCCAATCTGGTACCCAAAACCTGACCAAATCCTCCTTTCGCTCATAAAACCTAATCCTTCCTGGCGGGGGGAGGGTCATTGTGCATCGCGCGAGGGCCGGATGGGTCAATAAACCTGCGCACCTGGTGACGTCTGGGTAGATCCTCACCCCGACGTTCCGAGCCCACCTGGGTCCTCCACGAACATCGCAGTCGAGAGGACCTGTGGGCTTACTGGGAGGACACATGGATACAAATCGGATGTTCACAAGCTTGTT
>Ga0187849_1005128_pt1 | contig 10552 bp, 7 predicted proteins | sample June2016WEW_4_10_2_FD_132412 | JGI IMG/M metagenome (GOLD analysis project Ga0187849, IMG submission 132412) | Peatland microbial communities from SPRUCE experiment site at the Marcell Experimental Forest, Minnesota, USA - June2016WEW_4_100 | ecosystem: Environmental > Terrestrial > Soil >... | reverse complement strand
GGGCGCCTGGCTTACGACGGGAACCTGGTCCCGAGCATTGCTTCCCTGCCGGGCATGCAAGAAAGCACCATCATCGTGGATGGTTTCTCCAAGACGTATGCCATGACCGGCTGGCGGCTGGGGTACACGATCATGCCGAAAGAACTGGCCGAACGGGTCGAATTATTGCTGACCCATTCGGTCGGCTGTACTGCCACCTTTACCCAGTTTGCCGGAATGGAAGCTCTGACCGGTCCTCAGGAACAGGTGGATGCCATGGTGACCGAATATCAGCGCCGGCGTGATCACATCGTGGCCGGACTGAATGCCATCCCCGGAATCCACTGTCTGGTTCCACAAGGCGCCTTTTACGTCTTTCCGAATGTCAAATCGTTCGGACGGCCCTCCAGCGAAATCGCCCGGCGCCTGCTGGACGAAGCCGGAGTCGCTGCTCTTTCGGGAACCGACTTCGGACCGAACGGGGAAGGTTACCTGCGCCTGTGCTATGCCACCTCGGTAAGAACCATCGACGGCGCCCTGGAGAAGATGGCGGAGTTCTTCCAGGGACTGTCTGCCTGAGAAAATCAAGCCTGGACAATGCATGTCCGGGCTGACTTATTAATATACCCCATCAGAGGTCGATCCTGCCCGCCGCCGTTTTCCGATTATTATCGATCGTCCGTACGGAGGGGCAGACGCCGAAAAAATGCATCACTTTGGCGCAAGGCGCAAGAACTGGTCCTGAAGCAGTTGGCCACCTGGAGATACCAAAATGAAATTCTCATCGGCCGCTTCAAGTTCCAGGGCAGCCCGGATCAGGTGTTCAAAGAATTCACTTGATCCCAGCATCTCCTGGTAACGCATGCCCCAGCGTTTGCAAAATTTGGCAACCTCCAGCGCCTTGTCGCGGTATGCAGCCAGGTCTTCCTGGCTGTGAGCTACCAACACCAGGCGTTTGTAATTGTGATAGAGGCTGTCGATCAACCAGTTGGCCTTGGCCAGGCCGTATTTCTGCACGTAATCCTGGTATTCCTGCAACGGGTTGCTGCCCGATTCCAGCCAGCCCTTGGTGAGATAGTATGTGCCGGATTCGGATTTGAATTCACTCATGTAGCGTTCGTAGGAACCCAGGAAGATCGCAATGCAATCATCTGCCCGGGCGATCAGCAGGGTGTGTCGGCCGGCCCGGATGCCGTTCAGACCATTACCGCACAGACCATATCCAAGAATAACCAGGCTGGGTTCCGGGAGGCCGTCAAGGGTTTCCTGAACAGCCTGGTTGAGCTTGCGAGGATAGCTGTGCAGCCCGTAATCCAGGTAGATGTATTTCTGGATCATTCCCGGCCTGGTGAAGCGTTCAAACAGGTCCTGGAAAACCTTGCAAGCCAGTACTACAACCGGTCGATCGGATGAATTATTAGTCATCGAAAAAGGAGTGCCAATCAAAGAGGCACAAACCGACCTTAGAGCGGATTCTGTGCCTCTATGAAGAGAAAGCTGGTTGGAAAAGCTGCAAGACCCGCTGAGGCCTACGGATTCTGGATTTCGGCGGCGTGCAGGGTGGCTCGCATAAGCATGGCGATGGTCATTGGACCGACCCCGCCCGGGACGGGCGTGATGAAACCGGCGACTTCCCTGGCTTCGTCAAATTTGACATCGCCCACCAACCTGTGACCGCTCTTCTTAGTGGCATCCGGAACCGAGTTGATGCCCACATCAATAACCGCCGCGCCCGGTTTGATCCAGTCGCCGCGCACCATCTCGGTCTTGCCGATGGCGGCAATCAGGATGTCCGCCTGGCGCACAACGCCGGCCAGGTCGCGCGTGCGGGAGTGACAGACGGTAACGGTGGCATTCTTGCTGATTAGCAGCAGGGCAGCCGGCATGCCGACAATGTTCGAGCGACCCAGCACGACGGCGTTCGCCCCTTCGATTTTCACACCGGCCTGCTCAAGCAGGTAGATGCAACCATAGGGTGTGCAGGGGACGAATAGCGGCTCACGCCCTTTCTGGGCCAGCCGGCCAATGTTGAGGGGTGAGAAACCGTCCACATCCTTTTCAATGCTTATCAGGGAAAGGACTGCCTCTTCATTAAGGTGGGAGGGCATGGGCAATTGCACCAGGATCCCGCTGATCTTTTTGTCGGCATTAAGCTGCTTGACCAGTGCCTCAACCTGTTCCTGGGTGGCGTCCGCTGGCAGGTGCTGGCTGACGGAGCCCATTCCCAGTTCTAGGCAGGCCTTGCCCTTGGAGGCCACATAGGCAGCCGAATCCGGCCGGTCGCCCACCAGCACCGTCGCCAGGGTGGGCTGCATCTTGCCGGCGGCTGTCCGTTTGGCGACTGCCGCTGCCACTTCGTCACGCACTTTCTGGGCAACAACTTTTCCATCAATTATTTGAGCAGTCATGGTACTTCTCCTTTATTACTTAACTAATTTATTGAGCTTTCCCGGCGCGCATTTTCCCGGCGCGCTGGAGTTGTTTCAGTGGAATCTTTGCTCAGCCTCCCCATGGCATGTGGGCATATTCATTGAACGCCTGGTCGTGCATTTGTTTGAAAAGTGCGGCGTGACGCCTTTCCCAGCCTGCCAGGGTTTCGAGTACCACGCGCGCCTCTCCCTCGGCTTTTTGAGCGGATTGTTCATAAAATTCGGTAAAATCGCGCTCGATCAGATAGGCCATTCGCAAAATTGGCAGGTCGGGTACCATTGCTTCAAGGACGGTTTGATCGATGAACTCGGAGACCGCCCGCTGGGAGAAGACCCCGGACCGGTTTAATTCTTCCCCGTAGGTCACATCGGCGGATTTGCCTGCATCGATTGCATCAAGCTGAGCCTGGACGAATTCAATATGTTTTTGTTCCTCGGCCGCCAATTGCTTAAAGACAGCCACTGCAGTGGCATGGCTCATCCGGGCAGCGTTTGTCTCAAAGAAACGCTTGCCTTCATATTCCCTTTGTAATGCATACTCAAAGATTTTCCGGATATCCATTTTGATCACCTCACTATATGAAGTGTATTATTGGCTTTCAGGCGGTTGGACCAATTCGACTTTGACGGTACACTGCTTGTATTCCGGTATTTTTGAGATGGGATCAAGCTTGGCCTGTGTCAGCTCGTTCAGCGGGGTTTCGGGAAAATGAAAATTCGTATAGAGCATTCCCGCAGGGACGCGCTCGGTGATCCAGGCCTCGGCTTGCACGCTGCCGCGCCGGGAAGTCAGGCGCAGGCGGGCACGGTTCTTGATGTTTAACCGCTGTGCATCCTGCGGGTTGATTTCAACCAGGGTCCGGTCGTAGATTGCCAGGAGACCCGCGGCCCGGCGGGTCATCTGTCCGCCGTGCCAGTGGTACAGCACCCGGCCGTTATTAAGCAGCATCGGATACTCCTCATCCGGGGCCTCGGCTGGCGGGATATCCTCCAGAGCGGTAAATCTTCCTGCTCCATTGGCAAACCGCTTGGTATGCAGAATGGGCGTGCCCGGGTGCTGGAGGTCCGGCACCGGCCACTGCAAGCGTTCCCCGTGTTCCAGCCGGGCGTGCGTGATCCCTGCGTAGGAGGGCGTCAAAGCATTGATCTCGGTCATGATGTCAGCGGGGGAATGGTAATCCCAGCCGGCAAGGGTCCCTTCGACCGGTGTCCGGTCGCCTTGGGTCAGCAGGAGGGTTGCCAGGCCGGTGACGATCTGCCAATCCGGGCGCGCCTCGCCCAGCGGCTCTATGGCTTTTCGGACGAGTTGGACGCGCCGTTCGGTATTGGAAAAGGTGCCGTCCTTTTCGGCAAAGGAAGCGCCCGGAAGGAAAATGTCGGCATATTGGGATGTTTCGGTTGGGAATAGTTCCTGAAGCACCAGAAAATCCACAGCATACAGGCATTTTCGAATATGGGATGAATCAGGATCGGACATGACCGGATCCTCGCCAATAATATATAGGGCATGCGTCTTGTTCTTAAGCACCCCCGGGATCATCTCGGTCAGTGTCATGCCGATCTTGTCCGACAGAGGCACACCCCAAGCAGCTTCAAATTTCTGGCGTGAGCCCGGGTTGGTCACTGACTGATAGGCCGGGTAGACGTTTGGCAACCCGCCCATGTCACAGGCGCCCTGGACATTATTCTGGCCGCGCAAAGGATTTACTCCCCCGCCTGGGATGCCCATATTTCCGAGCAGCATTTGTAGGTTGGCCAGGTTCATCACATTTTGTACGCCGACAATATGCTGGGTGATGCCCAACGCCCACATGACCGCCATGGGTTTCTGCAGGGCCAGGATCTCGGCTGCCCGGGCGAGCTGCTCCACCGGCACCTGAGTGATTTCAGCCACCCTTTCCGGAGGATAATGCGCCAGCCCGGTCCGGAATTCTTCGAAGCCTTCCGTGCGTTCCTCGATGAATTTCCGGTCTTCCCAGCCCTTTTCCAGGATAATATTCATCAATCCGTTGATGAGGGCGATGTCGGTGCCCGGCTTTTGTTGAAGATGAAGGACTGCATCATCCACCAGATCAATCCGGCGCGGGTCCGCCACGACCAACTGGAGTCCGCGCGTGCGTACGGCTCTTCTGAGCATCGTTCCAAAGACAGGGTGGGCTTCGGTGGTATTTGACCCGATCACCAGGGCTGATCGGGAAAATTCTGCAATATCGTCCATCGAATTGGACATGGCACCTGAGCCGAAGGATGTGGTCAGACCGGCCACGCTGCTGGAGTGTCAAAGCCGGGCGCATTGATCAATATTGTTTGTCCCGATCACCTGCCGTGCAAATTTATTAAACAGATAATTTTCTTCATTGGTGCATTTGGATGAGGCGACAACACCAATGGAATCCGCGCCAAAAGACTTGCGGGTGGAAGCCAGCTTTTGGGCTGTCAACTGCAATGCAACCTGCCAATCCACCTGCACCCATTCCCAATCACTTCCCTGGCGGGATTTCTTGCGTCCATCCAGCAAATACCGGCGCACTTGCGGCGCCAGCACACGATCCGGATGGTGGATGTAATCATAGCCATAGCGGCCTTTTACGCACAGAGCCATGCCATTGACCGGCGCGTTCGGATTGGATGCGACGCCAATGACCTTGTCACCCTTGACCAGCAGATCAAACTGGCAGCCCACCCCGCAAAAGGAACAGGTGGTCAGGACTTTTCGAACCTGGTGGGCGCGGCCGGCACCGTAATTCATTTTATTGGAGAGTGCGCCGGTCGGGCAGTAGGCAACACATTGTCCACAGGATTCACAACGCGCTTCCAGCATGGTCGTTCCTGCACCGGCAACGATCTGTTCCCCAAAGCCGCGGTTTGCCACTCCCCAGACATTCCGGCCCTGGATTTCCGCGCAGGCCAGAACGCAGCGCCTGCACAGGATGCAGCGGTTCATATCCACCCGAATGAACGGATTGGGATCGCTATCAGGGATGTAGCGTGAGGTTTTCGATCCCCACTTGGGCACACTGACTTTATACTCATACGCCAGATCCTGCAACTCGCACTCTCCGCTAACATCACAGGTCAGGCAGTCCTGCGGATGGTTGGCAAGCAACAGTTCCAGGTTCATTTTGCGCGAGCGCATCACCTGCTCGCTGTGGGTGTCGACCGACATTCCCTCGGAAACATTCGTCACGCAGGCCGCCTGCAGGAAGCGTTGACCGGCGACTTCGACCATGCAAATCCGGCAGTTGCCAGTAGGCGAAAGGTCCTTATGGTAACACAGGGTCGGAATCTCGATCCTGTTTGCTCGGGCGGCTTGCAGGATGGTTTGACCCTCCTGCGCCTGGACCTTCTTCTGGTTGATCATAAGGTTTACCATCATAAAAGACCTTTCTATCCCTGTTAGTATGAGCGGAATTGGTCGGCAAAATTGGCCAGGGCGGATTTGATCGGGATGAAGACCGATTGGCCCAGCCCGCAGAAGGAAGACAGCAGGAGGTTCTCTGCCAGAGCACCGAGTTCAGCAACATCTCCCGGTTGCCCATTCCCGGCAACCATCCCATTGAGGATTTCTTGGGCCCGCCAGGTGCCGGCGCGGCAGGGAGTGCACTTTCCGCAAGATTCGACCGCGAAGAAATGCAGCAATTCGCGCAGTAGGCTGACCGGTGAAGAGGTCTGGTCGCAGATCAGAAATCCACCTGCCCCAAGGGAGATGCCTTGCGCAGCGGAACCGTAATCAATGGGTACATCCAGCTGGCCGGGACCAACGATCGTGCCGGCTGCCCCACCTGTTAAGGCAAATTGGAAGGAGGATCCATCCTGCATGCCCCCACCAAAATCATCGATAATCTGGCGCAGCGTCAGGCCGAAGGGCGCCTCGAATACACCCGGTTCTTTGACCTGCCCCAACACCATGTAAAGCTTTGTGCCGGGGACGGGATAGGAAGCGAGAGCCTTCCACCACCCACTGCCATTATTAATGATGTGCCTCACCGCAGCCAGCGATTCGAGATTATTAACGGCTGTTGGGCACCCCTTAAAACCATAGCTGGGTGGAAAAGGCGGTCTTAACCTGGGCTCGCCACGCTTCCCTTCCAGCGACTCGATCAAAGCCGTTTCCTCGCCGCAAATGTACGCACCGGCGCCGCGATGAACCTGAATATTGAATGTGAAACCGGATCCCTGGATGTCCTTGCCCAGCCAGTTCTTTTGAACCGCCTGTGAAATGGCATTTTCCAGACGGCGCGCCTGCGCTTCATATTCGCCGCGAATATAAATATACCCTTCGCTTGCTCCGCAGGCGTACCCACCGATTGCCAGACCTTCGAGGATTTGATGAGGATCTGTATCGATCAGGACGCGATCCTTGAAAATGAGCGGCTCCGACTCATCGGAATTACAGATAATATATTTTTGTCCCGCCGGGGCCTGGGCAACGAAACGCCACTTCCGGCCGACAGGAAAACCCGCACCGCCGCGTCCCTGCAATCCGGAGGCTTCCAGAATATCCAATATTTCCTCGGGCCTGCTGGCGAGCGCCTTCTTCAGGCCGGCGTATGCACCGTTGGCCAGGGCCGAGTCCATTGAATCCGGTTCAACTTTGCCGGCATTGGCAAGCATAACGCGCAGTTCTCCCTGGCGAGGCTGGGTGTAATCCGGGGAGAGCCCGCGCCATCCAGTGAAAAGTCCCTCGATACCATCGAGCGTCACGGGGCCGGCCGCCTCGGTCCCAACCAGTGCGGCGGGAGCGCGGTCGCAAAGTCCCAGGCAGGAGCTTCTTTCAATGCTCCACCCCTTTTGCGCGCTGGCAACGAGAGCCAGGTTCAATTTTGCAGCATTCTTTGCCGTGCAGACCGGACCATCGCAGACTCTGATGATATTCTTCTTCGGTTGCAGGGAAAGCATCGAATAGAAGCTGGCGATACCGAATACCTTGTGCGGGGGCAATCCAAGGCAATCGGCTGTATCCGTGACCGATTCTGGATTCAATTTTCCCTGCTGGTCGAGGTCCCTAAGGATTTCCAGTACATCTGTACGGCTGCCGCCGTGCTTGCGGACCAGTTTTTCGATCCAGGGTGGAATGGGCTTGTAAATGATCGTGCGATTGGTCATAACACCTCTCTGGATGCGGTAAAACTATGCGGAGAAGCCTTCCGGCAGCAAGCCGGCTTCTCTGACAATGCGCGGGATGACCTCTTCCCACATAACCGGCATGATGTGCAGCCCATGCACGCCTTGCTTTTGGTAGCCCTTGATCTTGCGAGCCAACTCCAGGGCAACCTGCACGCCCTCTTCCTGCGCATTGCCGGCCGCATCGGCCGCTTGCATGCGTTTAAGGATCGTTTCCGGCACGGTTACACCCGGGACCTCATTCATGTGGATTGCCATTTTGTAACTCTTGAGCGGGGTGATGCCGACCAGGATGAATACCTTGTCCAGGATGGAGCGTTTTGCCAGTTCATTCAGCCAGACTTCCATGCGGTCAATATCGTAGACCAGGTTGGTCTGGAAGAACTGGGCGCCGGCATTGACCTTTTTCTGCTCACGCAGAGCCTGGAACCTGGGTTCGGAAGCATAGGGGGAAGCCGCGGCCCCCAGGAAGAACCTGGGCGGGAACTTGATCTCGCGCCCATCCAGGTAATGACCTTCGTCCCGCATCCGGCGCAGGATCCACAGCATCTGGATCGAATCCAGGTCGTTGATATCCATGCGGCCGCGCGGGCTGGGGGCCAGTACCGGGCTGTCGCCGGTGACGCACAGTATATTGCGCATCCCCAGCGCGCTTGCCCCCAGTATCTCTGCTTGCAGGCTGGCACGCGTCCGGTCACGCGCAGCCATCTGCATGACGGGTTCGGCGCCGTGTTCGATGGCGATCTTGCTGCAGGCCCAGGAAGTCATGCGCGGGGTGGCGGAAGCGTTATCGGTGAAATTAATAGCGGTGACAAACGGTTTGACCAGCTCGATGTTGCTGATCAGCTTGTTGGTCGAGACCGAAAGCGGCGGGGCGATTTCGCAGGCCACCACGAACTTCCCGGCCCGCAGGGCGCGTTCCAATTCCGAGGCAGGTTCGTCTGATTTCGGGCTGTGATACGCGGCATCCCCCTGCCACCAATCCGGCTGGCGGACCGGGCGGAAGATGCTTTGCCAGGCATCCTTGCGCTTTTTGGAAGAAGCCAATCCTTTGACCACATTCCCGGTACCGAGCTTCTTGACCTGGGCGACCACATCTCCCCATGTTTCCGTCCCCACCTTCTCCCAATCCAGGGGGGGCAGTACTTCCATGAGCATTTCCTGACGGTTCATTTTGAAGGACCGCTCGTAGATCTTATACCAGACGCATGGACGCGTCTTATCCACATAACAATATTCCGGGGTGGAGCCTCCGCACGGGCCGTTGCGCAGGCCCTTGGGACATTCCATCGGGCAGATGAAAGCCGTCTCCTGCAGCAGGCAGTTCCCGCACATGCGGCAGGCAAACAGTGGACTTTTGATGGCATATTCTATATTTTCAAGAACCCTATTGCCGAAAGTTTCTTTCTTGAAAGGCGAATAGGCGGGCTGCCAGCGTCGCCCGGGTGTGAAGATCGACATTGAGAACTCCTGTTATTGCAAAATAAACGAGGGGCGAGGTCAAGCTCGCCCCTCGTAAGATGCAGTTAGAACAATCCCAGTACCTTGCCGGTCTCGAGATCCAGGTCCACGTCGTAGAAGACCGGACGGGTCGGCAGCCCCGGCATGGTGCGCATTTCGCCCAGCAATGGGTACAGGAAGCCGGCTCCGATGGAAGCACGGATATCGTTGATCGGGATGCGGAAACCTTTCGGTACGCCTTTCAGGCTAGGATCAGCACTCAGGCTCAGGTGGGTCTTGGCCATGCAGAGCGGCAGCTTGTCGAAACCGAGCTTGGTGTATAGCTTGATCTTTTCTTCGGCTACTTCGGAATAGTCCACGCCGTCCGCACCGTAGATCTCGCGGCAGACCGTCTCGATTTTTTCCTTGATTGACATTTCCAGCGGGTAGAGGAATTTGAAGTGGCTGGGATGTTCGGCGGCCTTCACCACGGCTTCCGCCAGAGGCAGCGCGCCTTTGCCGCCATCCATCCAATGGGTGCAGACGATCGCATCCATTGCGCCAGCTGCCAGGGCGGCTTTTCGCACCAACTCCACTTCGGCCGGCTTGTCGTCCTTGAAGGAATTGACTGCCACGACCACATTCACGCCGTACTTGAGGGCATTCTGGATGTGCTTCTCCATGTTCGGAACGCCCTTCTTGAGCAGTTCCAGGTTCTCCTCGGTGTATTCGGGCGCCAGCGGCTTGCCAGCCACAACCTTAGGGCCACCCCCATGCATTTTAAGCGCTCGCACCGTGGCAACCATCACCACCACCTGCGGGATCAAGCCCGAGTAGCGGCACTTGATGTCGAAGAATTTCTCCATCCCCACATCCGCCCCGAAGCCGGACTCGGTCACGACATAACCATCCTTCCCCACCAGCTTGAGAGCGATCTTGTCAGCGATGATGGACGACTGCCCATGGGCAATGTTGGCAAACGGGCCGGCGTGTACAAAGGCCGGTGTGCCTTCCAGCGTTTGCATCAGGTTGGGCTTTATGGCATCCTTCATCAAGACTGTCATGGCGCCCGCGACGCCCAGGTCCTCGGCGGTGACAGCATTGCCGTGCTTATCCGTGGCCACCACCATGGCGCCCAGGCGCTCGCGCATGTCACGCAGGTCGGTGGTAAGGGCCAGGATTGCCATGATCTCGCTCGCCACCGTGATGTCGTAGCCGGAACGGTGCTCGAAGCCTTTTTCTTCCTTCCCAAGACCAACCATGATCTCACGCAGGAAGCGGTCATTGACGTCAATTACCCGCCTCCAGGTGACTCCGTTGGGGTCGATTTCCAGGCGTGCAAACCGGCTGCGCTCTTCAGAGGTCAATGCGTTAGGGTCGGTCTTGGTTATCCCGAGTTTCTTAAGACGGCGCAGCATGGACGGTGAGAAAGTGCGCCCGCCCTGCTTATCCGGTGGGCAAAGGGCATTGAAGAGCTTTTCGTCATCCTGCAAGGATTCGTGCATCATGCGTGCATCCAGCGCCGCAGAGCACAGGTTGTGTGCGGCGGTGATGGCGTGGATATCTCCGGTCAGGTGCAG
>Ga0187849_1005127_pt1 | contig 10552 bp, 8 predicted proteins | sample June2016WEW_4_10_2_FD_132412 | JGI IMG/M metagenome (GOLD analysis project Ga0187849, IMG submission 132412) | Peatland microbial communities from SPRUCE experiment site at the Marcell Experimental Forest, Minnesota, USA - June2016WEW_4_100 | ecosystem: Environmental > Terrestrial > Soil >... | reverse complement strand
TCTCCAGTCCAACTCCCGCCTCCGAATCCAAGCTCACGCTCAAATCCAGAGTAGAAGTTTGCTGTGCCCAGGGTGGACCAAAACAAACCGCCGAAGTGGACCACGTTAGAATGCCAAAATCACGGTCCTGGCGTGACCAGAACGACTTTAGCCCCCGTCGAACGGCACACGTCGATCACGTCCACGACACCCGCAAATGGCAACGTCCCCTCTGCTTTCACGAGAACCGCTTTCTCACTTCGATTCTGGAGGATCTGCCTTAGCCTACTTTGCAGAGCAGCCCATGGAACGGGCTCGTTGTCGATCTTCAACGCGGGCCTTCGCTGCCCCGAGTTGAGCACCTGCACAACGATCGCCTCCGAGCCAGAGGGCAATGGCGGGCCAATCAACACTTCCAGGCCTTTCGGAGGCACTAGAGTCCCTGGTTCCGACGAGTCCGGTTGGGCTGTCAGCAGGTTTGGTGCTTCGACACCCGCGGTACGCAGAGCGCCTAGAACCTTTACCACGTTGGCATAGGGAGTACGAGCATCCGCCTTAATGTAGAGTTTCTTCTCTGTCCGGTTGGACAGGACACCCTTGAGCTTTTCCGCCAAGGCAGCGGGACTGATCGGATTGACTCCGAAGTAGACACTGCCGTCGCCGGTAACACTCACAATTAACGCGTCCTCTTTGTCCGCGTCGGGCATCGGTATGGCGTTGCTGGTGACTGGCAACTCCACACTAATCCCCTTTTGCATCGCCTGAACCGCGATGGCTTGAGACTGCGTGACAATAGAAGGTGGAATGCCTGTAGCTAAAGTTAGCGCGACAAGGCACACTTCAAGTAGATAGTTCATACGTCTTGCTCCTTTCGACCTGTTCAGGTGGAATTGTTAGGGTTTTGCTCCGCCGAGTGACGCGGTTGCCAAGGTCCCGCCGAGGCCCATCGTCTCTACCGCTGAAGATGGCACGATCACCATCGAACCTTTTTCCTTGATGGCTTCGTAGAGCATGTTCATGGCGCGCAGATGCAACGCTACGGGGTTTTCGGCGTAGGCGGCTGCGGCCTGCACGAAGCTGTTGGAAATTTCCGTTTCTGCCTGGCCCAGAATGATTCGCGCCTGTCGCTCACGTTCCGCCTGGGCTTGCCGAGACATGGCGTCTTCCAGACCCTGCGGGATCCTCACATCTCTGACTTCCACCGACTGAACCGTTATTCCCCACGGATTTGTCTTCTCGTCAAGAATGCGCTGCAGTTCGCGTCCCAGCGTTTCGCGTTCGGTGATCATCTGCGCCAGTTCATGACGGCCAATGGACTCCCGGAGCGCGGTCTGCGCGCTCAAATTGATGGCATCGAGGAAATTCTCCACTTCGAGGATCGCCTTTTCCGCGTTCCACACCAGCCAAAAGACAATGGCATCGACGTTGACTGGAACCGTGTCGCGAGTCAGTGTGGATTCGGCCGTCACATTAGCCACACGAACGCGTTGGTCCACGAATGGGCTGAGAGTCTCCACGACAGGAATAATGTGAAATATTCCCGGCCCGCGAAGACCGACGTAACGGCCCAGCCGCAGGAGCGCAACTTTCTCCCATTGCTGTACGACTTTGATTGCGAACAGCGCGTACAAGCCCAGCAATGCGCCCACGATTATCGGCGCCGGCTGATGCATGGTTACGCTAAGCAAGGCACCGACGACGAGGCAGAATACGAACGCTGTGACTGCTACGCCATTGATCTGCGCGAAATCGATTTTGGTCATGACTTCATCTCCTGCGAGTTAGCTCTGGAACCAATCCGTGTAACTGTTCGATTAAATCCTCGACGGTAAAGCCAGCCGCCCCTGCACGAGCCACACAATCACCTACGATCTGGGCCAACTGCCGCCCGCGTTCCGCCTCTCCGCCCCGTAGCTTTTGCGCGCTGATAAAAGTGCCCGTTCCCTGGTGGGTCTCCAACAATCCGCCGAGTTCGAGCTCGCGATAGGCGCGAACAACGGTGTTGGGATTGATGGATAAATCGACGGCGAGTTGGCGCACCGTGGGCAGCTGGTCGCCGACGGCAAGCGCCCCAGAAGCGATGCCACCGCGCACCTGGTCTATGATCTGGCGATAAACCGGCACGCCGCTGTGAAGGTCAAGCCGAAAACGGAAGAGAGGCCGACGGGAACTCATCACGCGGTTAATGTACTAGACTACTAGTACACTGTCAAGTGAAAAATTTCGATGGGATCATTGCGAGTCGGAGTGGGCACAGGAGTACGAGCTTGACTGCGACCTTTGTCTCAGTCTTATTGGGAAGAACCCACTCATTCGCAAGAAACGCGAATGAGTGGGGCACCCGCGGCGCCCCTTCAAAACAAAATCAAAAAACCGGCCCAACATCAAAAACATCGGCGATGACAAAATCATCCGCGATGCCAGCCTTGAGCGCTAGCGGCTGTTGGGCTCCCGACTTATTCAGTTTGTACATCGCCTCCAGAGTACGCAGAATATTCACGTGAGTAATGCCCTTCCCTTCGCCGTATTCGCCACGCTTTATGTGAGCCCCGGCGAAAATTGTGGCGATTTGATTTCTTTTATCTGGATTCTGATCCGCAGGATTGGTCGAGCCCCCAAATAGCGGAGCGTCACCGCTCTCGTCAAAAGTAAGGATCAGCAGGCTGTTGTGCTCCTTGGCCCAGTTGTAGTAGCCGTCAATGTTCTCCCGCAACCAGAGGTCGCCAGCCGCGATGCTGAAGGGAGCGGAACCATTGTGCATATCGTTGACGAGGTTTGGAATCACGAAGGAAACAGTGGGCAGAGAATTGTAGTCAGAGGGAAAGTCTTCCTTGAATCGGAGGTTTGACGAATCGGCTATCGTTTTGCCATTGGGTATATTGCAGAAGCTGATCCAAGGAACGTGTTTGCGGGCATAATTTCCCTTATTGCTTTCGACGAAGCCGATCACTGGCAGATCTTCAGAATAACCCTTAAACGAACGTCCAGCGCCGATCAACTGCTCTCCCAAGCTGCTGCTTGTCAAACATTTCTTAGGAACTTGGTTTTCAAAGCCGACTCTCTGGTTGCTGCCGGAAAAAAGCCAGAAATAGTTACCTTCACTGTGGTGCTCCTCAGCATACATCCGAGTGAAACTTGCTCCCTGTGCCCTTAGGGTGCCGTTTATATAAGGCGCAGCCGGATTATTTATGATTTGCCGGTAATCCTTATTTTCCTCGACGACGATCACGATGTGGTCGTACACGGGGAGACCCGCCGGTCCTGCGATGGGTTCCGGGGCGTTCGTCTGCAAGGCAAGCGCTGGCCCCGGCGCGGGCCGTAGAGCAGTGCTGAACAATAAGGCTGTAAGAACAAGTCCAAGAACTTTCATTGGTGAAACTCCGTTCGAAGCGAACCCATCTTTCACATGCTCGTTCACTGCGCAGCGAGTGTCAAGAATGGCCTCCGCCACAACTGCAGATCCCTCGCCTCGCTTGATGACAACTTTAGGACGCATGAGTCAGCCTCGGAACCTCGCCGCCATAGTAAAGTAGTAGTAAGCCCGAATTTGCAACCCCGAGGAGTTTTCGATCTGAATCCTGGTATTCGCAACATTGCCATTATTGCCCACGTGGACCACGGCAAGACCACGCTGGTTGACGCCATGCTCCGGCAGAGCGGCACCTTCCGCGACAATGAGACCGTCGCCGAACGCGTTATGGACTCGAACGATCTCGAACGCGAGCGCGGCATCACCATTCTCGCCAAAAACACGGCGGTGTTTTATGCGGGCGTAAAAATCAATATTGTGGACACGCCCGGGCACTCCGATTTTGGCGGCGAAGTGGAGCGCGCGCTCAAGATGGTGGACGGGGTCATGCTGCTCGTCGACGCCAGCGAAGGCCCGCTGCCGCAGACTCGCTACGTACTCAGCAAGGCGCTTGAAGCTAACCTGAAGCCGATTCTTGTTATCAACAAGATCGACCGGCCCGACGCGCGTCCGCAGGAAGTTCTCAACGAGGTTTACGACCTCTTTATTGACCTCGACGCCAAGGAAGAGCAGCTCGACTTTCCCGTCCTCTACACCAACGCCAAGGCGGGCACGGCGGCCGTTCATCAGGGAGCGGCGGGCGAAGATCTGCGTCCGCTGTTTGATGCGATCCTCGGCACCATCCCTGCGCCGCAAGGAGACGCTAGCGGCGCGCTGCAAATTCTGGTGGCGAACCTCGATTACAGCGACTACCTCGGACGGCTGGCCATTGCGCGCGTTTTTTCTGGAACGTTGAAGACCGGAGAGGACGTCGGCATCGCCAAGCGCGACGGTTCGTTGCAGAAGATTCGAATCACGAAGCTTTTCAGTTTTTCCGGGCTCAAGCGCACCGACATCACAGAGACGGCGCTGGGCGACATTGTTGCGGTGGCGGGCGTCGAAGGCATCACGATTGGCGAAACGATTACCAGCGCAGAGAATCCCGCGCCGCTTCCGCCGATCGTCATCGACGAGCCTACGATTGCGATGCTGTTCACCATCAACGCGTCTCCGTTTTGCGGACGCGAAGGCAACTACGTCACGTCGCGCAACCTGCGCGAGCGGCTGGAAAAAGAGCTGCTTACCAACGTTTCGCTGCGCATGGAAGAGACGGGGAGCACCGATTCTTTCAAGGTGCTCGGACGCGGCGAATTGCAGCTTTCGATTCTGATCGAGATGATGCGCCGCGAAGGTTACGAGCTGATGGTTGGCAAGCCCGAGATCGTCACCAAGCACATCGACGGCAAACTTATGGAGCCGGTCGAGCACCTTACCGTCGATATTCCCGAAGAATTTGTTGGCGTGGTCATGGAACATGTGGGATCGCGCAAGGGCGAAGTCGCCAACATGCACAATCACGGCTATGGACGCGTGCGCGTTGAGTTTCGCGTGCCCAGCCGTGGACTGATCGGACTGCGGAGCACGCTGCTCACCGACACGCGCGGCACGATTGTCATGAACGCGCTTTTTGCCGGATACATCGAGTGGCAGGGAGAAATCCCGCATCGCCCGACAGGCGCGCTGGTCGCCGACCGGCCCGGGCTTACGACCTCCTACGCTCTCTACAATCTGCAGGAGCGCGGCACGCTTTTCGCCGGTCCCGGCGTGGAGGTTTACGAAGGCATGATTATCGGCGAGAACGCGAAAGACACGGATCTCGACGTGAACATTGTGCGCGAGAAGAAGCTGACCAACATGCGGGCTTCAACTTCGGACGAGGCGATCCGGCTGGTACCTTACCGCAACCTCAATCTTGAACAGGCCATCGAATTTATTGCCGACGATGAGTTCGTCGAGGTCACGCCGAAGTCGCTGCGGTTGAGAAAGAAGATTCTGCAGTCGAATAAGCGGAAGAAGGGTTCGCTGGCGGCGGTGGAAGGCTGATTGTTGTCGGGACTGCGGCAGCTGCCGAGCTGCGCTCGGCTTGGACAGCCGAGGGCGGCTGTCCCTACGCAGCCCAGGACGGGCGAGACGCCCGTCCCTACACGAACATTTCTGGATTCGGTATGAAGCGAAGGGCGCCGAAGGACGATGCGGGAGCCAAGAGGAATCTTCGCATGTTTCTGATCCCGTGCAGTTGCGGCGCCAGCTTTGCCGTTGCCGAGGATTACGACCGCCGGGGAATGCACATCCGCAGCTTCATTCCCTGCCCCAACTGCGGCAGGCGTCACGACCCGCGTAATCGGCTGTTGACTCTCGACTACCAGGACGAACGCTTCTGGAAGGTCGGCGGATGCTAGAGCATCGGGCGAGCGGGTGATCGGAGGTTCGGCTGTGACAAGATGGTCCGATGGCCCGATCACCAGATGATCCGATCCCATTTGAAGGCGATCAGCGAAGGTTGTAAACTCACAGTATTCACCGCGCGCCCGTAGCTCAGCTGGATAGAGCGGCAGCCTCCGGAGCTGTAGGTCGGGAGTTCGAATCTCTCCGGGCGCGCCAGTTTATCCCGGCCGTTTTACTTTTCCCTAGGCGGGATCCAGACCGCTCAACGTCGGGGTTTGCGACAGTAATCAGCGGCCCAGCAGGACCAATGTCTCCGTCGCAACGTCGCCCCGCAGAATGCCGATGCGAACTTTGCCGGACTTGTCCGACAGCTCAGCGAGCAACTCCATCGGCGTCTTTACCGGTTTGCCATCCACTGACTTGATCAGATCGCCGACGCGCAAGGATGCCATCTCCGCGATGCCTCCCGGCACGATCTCCGCAATTTTCGCTCCGTCGAATTCCTGAGGCACGACCACGACACCGAGCGAAGCGATCTGCATCCCGTGACCCGGCACACCCACTAATGTCTGAGCAGGCTGACCGGCTGCCACAGTCGAGGGCCGATTCTCAGCAGGAACAGGCATGGACTTAGACGGGTGCCGACGCGAAGAAGATTCAGACTTGGACCTGCGCGAGGGCTCACTCGCAGGCAAATTGCCACCAAATCGAAAAGCGATTCCGGCAGAAACGCGGAAGCTGTTTTGGCTGGGAAGGTCGTAGTTGTTCCAGTGATGGGTGTAATCATAATCGCCCTGCGCCTGAAACCCGATGTGACGAAAAGCCCAATAATTGAGGCCTGCTCCCCCATCTAACACCACGGACGTATCTGCCAGGGTGCCAGCCTGGTTGATGTTGTTGCTGACACCGGGGATCAGCGAGTAGGGAAGAGTAGTCCGGTCCTTACCAAACAGGCCGTGTGCAAAGTACGTGATCCGTCTGGAGCGATTTCCGAAATTAAAGCGCGGCCCGAACATGAAAGAGAAATTGCTGCAGTTATAACCAGTATTCTCGCAATCGTTACTGTAGTGGTCGCTGAAGTCTGCCTCGAAAGCAAGGCGATGCCACACGTGGACAGAGAAGGAAACTTCCCCGCCGTTTAGATTCAGCCGCTGAGAGGACGCACCCGTGTTCGGGCTCGCCGGCAGGTCGAACTTGAGGTACGAGTAGCCCGCGAATACATCGACTGCCGGAATGTTCTGAGCGGAAGCGATGCCTAGAAGAAAGAGAACTGCCAGAGCGACGTGAACTAGCTTTTTCATGTTCCTTACTGCCCTCCAGGGAATGCAAAAAATGGCATAACTGACAGAATACAGGATCGGGCTGGCCACTTGGGTCTGACCGGGGGCAGCCTCGCCAGGAACCATGCACCCTCCTGGCCGGGCTTGTCTTGCGTCAACACTTGCACGGGATAACGGTGATTGGCGATTATAATTGCCGAGTGAGAAAAAGGAAAACGGCACCAAACGTGCCATGCGTGTCGCGCTCGCATCAACCCACGCCCCCGGGGAATCAGCTTCCCATTTTGGAACAATTTCACTGAAAATCGTCACACCGACCCCGCCCATCCATCACTGCAAACCCTCTGGCTCCGTTGTACGCTGCCCTCCGATCCCGCAGACAAGGGCCAGACAGAGGTCTCGCGGAACCAATTTCAAAATTCCGAAAACGAAAGGAGACTTTCCCATGTTCGCACGCATCCTTGAGTTCGTTCCGCTGATGGAGAAGAAAGACGAATTCATTCGCGTCGTAAAGAAAGAGGTCCTTCCCATTCTGAAGCAGCAGGAGGGCTTCCTCGAAATCCTTCCGCTTGTGCCTGAGATCAAGACCGAAAAAGTGCTGGCGGTCACTCTCTGGACCGATAAGAAGGAGTTCGAACGCGACGAGCAAGAGTGGTCCCCCAGAGTCGAGCAGATACTCAAACCCTATCTGAGCACTCCCTCGACGCGAAAGCTGTACACGCTTGAGACCACGCTCTGCGAGCACTTCGAAAAGACGATGATCGCCTAAGCATGATCGACTAAGCACAAGAACCATCCATCCAGTAACTCAGGCCGGAGCAACCAGCTGCCCCGGCCTTTTCGCCTCCGCAGTTGCAAAACCGCCTTCAGCTTGACCTCCCATCCCACCGAGCAACTCACCATCAACCTCAACCCACAGAATAGTTACGAGCTGGTTCTGAACCTGCGCAATTTCAACTCGACGAGGCAGACTCAGAGCAGCTCCGGCAATGCCCTGAGTGTGAGCGCATAGTTCTGCGGCAAGCCGCGTCTCTACGGGAAATCAAACGCCTCGTCAAGTACTGCAACCCGTCAGAGTGAATCCATAGTTGCTGTGGCCGCCGGCATACTGCCGAACTGCGCTCGGCTTGGACGGGCGAGGACGCCCGTCGCCACACGAGCGGGATACAGCAAATTTGAATCCGCTCTAGAACGTGATCCGCACTTCGAACTCGATTTGCCGCGGAGCCCCGTTCGCATACGTGCCCGAACCGGGCAGAACCCGGTCCAGCCGCGAAGTGCAGAAAGCGGTTGAGTTGCCGCAGTATCCCGCCGAACTCGTGTTATTCAGCGAACTGCCCGGCGCGCCGTTCAGCACGCCGCTTAGCTGGTTCCCGGCGCCTCCGAAGTTAGCCCAGTTGAAAACGTTAAACACGGAGACATTCGGCTCCAGCTTCACCCGCTCCCCAACCTGGAACGGCCGGCTCAACCGCAAATCCATCGTCTTCAGCCAGGTCGCTTCCGCATAATGCCCCGGCAGCGGTTGAATCAGAGGCGCATAAGCGCCCAGCGCAAGCAGTTGCTGCCCGGTAAACAATCCGCTATTCACCAGCACCTGGCCCGCCGGCGTCAACTGCCCGGCATACGTTCTGTTGTAAAACGCGATTGTCTTGGTCAAATCGCTGGTCGAGTATTTTCCCGTGCTTCCAATAAACGTTCCCGGCAAAAGATCGCCCACCGTGCCGTCGCCGGTGAGGTCGCTGCGGAAGATTTCCCCGGCCACTCCGCCCCCGTCCTGCTGCGGAATATAGGCGCTCAGCGGAAGCGGCGACGCCACGTGCGCGACCACCGAAAGCCGCAGCCCGTGCTGCAAATCCGCCGTCGGAATGAGCGTAAGCTGGTGCCTCCGGTCCATCCCCGAGGCCCCCCAATACCCCAGATGCGGACGGTTGTAATCTTCCGCCACGTTCATCAGCGAATAATCTCCACCGCTGCCGTTCGGCTCCGCCAGATTGCTTTGATAGCGCGAGAGCGTGTACTGAATCGCCACTTCCAGCCGCCGCAAGCGGCGCATCGGGTTCTCTCCGCTGGCCGCGTGGTATGCCAGATGCACGCCTTCATACTTCGACCGCCCGCTCGGAAAGTACATGACGTTGGAGCCCACTGTTGGATTGATCCCGCCGAACGCCGCTTGTTGCTTCCCTAACACCGAGCAGGGAAACGGTCCGCAGAACGCATTCGACGAATCCAGGCCATTGCGCGCGAAATCCGTGATGCTCGCTCCCGGCACGGCGTTCAGATAGCAAGTCACGGCAGCCTGCGAACTGCTGCCCACGAATGTCGCCGGGCCGCATCCCGCTGCCTTCACCGTGTTGGTGATCGCCGACAGCTCCGCCGCATAGGTATTGAGCGCGGGATTTGGATTGTCGGCGTTCGTCAGGTAGCGCACGTCTCCCACGTGATTGGTGTCGATGCCCAGCGGAAACTGCGTGCCGATTTCACGCACATAGTCGAGGGAGAACATGCCGCGTTCCCCGATCTGGTGTTGAATTCCAAATGACATGTGCAACACGCGGGGCGTCTTGAAGCCGGGCGCGAGCAGGCCGCCGAAATTCGCCACGCTGTTCGTCAGCGAGTACATATTCGGCCCGCCCGTCACCGCCGACTGCGCCGCCATGAACTGCGTCTGCAGATCTTGAACCGCCGTGGCAACCGTCCCGATCGGTTGCCCGCAAATCTGCGTCGCGATATCAAGCCCTTCGCTTTGAGTCACCACCGATCCGTCCGGAAACAGCACCGAACCCGTCGGACACAGCGTCAGGCTGCGGTTGTATTGACCGTTCGACAAACGGTTGATGCGGTCCTGATACGTATTCTGCAGCAGGAAATTGTCGTAGAACAATCCGCCGCTCGCCCGCACCACCGTCCGCCCACTGTGTCCCGGATCCCACGCCACACCCACTTGCGGAGCAAAATTGAAGTCCGGCTGGTTCGCGCTCTGGCTGAGCGACTGGTATGCATTCAGACCTTCCTGCCGAAGCAAACCGAATTGATCGAGAATCCAACCGCTCGTGCATGGCGGAGCCTTCACGATCTTCGGGTTGATCGCCGAACATGGCGCCGGCGGCACGTCGCTGTCCGTGCGCCCGGTGTCGCGCACATAATTCACGCCAAAGCTGATGTTCACGCTCGGAAACAGGTTGAGCGTGTCGCCCACATACCCCTCGATGCGCGTGTCGAAGTGTCCGCCGCTCGACCGGTTGAACGCCGAGTTCTCGCTGAAATTTCCCAGCCCGTTGAAAATCGTGACCGTGCCCACGGGATAGTCCAGCGGATTGTCCGCCGACAGGCCCGGGTTGCCATTAATGGCAGTAATCACGTCCAGTCCATTCGAACTGGTCACCGACGGCCCATAATTTCCCGGCGAATAAAAATCTCCCTGTGCGATGCGATGAATCGCTCCCCCGAAGCGAATTGTGTGATTCATCTTATAGATCGTGCTGCTGTCGTAGCGCCCGAACAGATCGCGCTGAATCGTCTGCCGCGGACCGGCCACGCTCGGCCCCAGTCCATACGATCC
>Ga0187849_1005109_pt1 | contig 10581 bp, 7 predicted proteins | sample June2016WEW_4_10_2_FD_132412 | JGI IMG/M metagenome (GOLD analysis project Ga0187849, IMG submission 132412) | Peatland microbial communities from SPRUCE experiment site at the Marcell Experimental Forest, Minnesota, USA - June2016WEW_4_100 | ecosystem: Environmental > Terrestrial > Soil >... | reverse complement strand
GGCTCCAGGACCGCAACGTTTGCGCCTTCCCTCATGATGCGACGGTAGTACTTGCCGCGGACGGCCGCCGAGTAATCGAAGTTGTACTCCGGGCGCATGTCATCCGGCTGCACCGGGCTCTTCGCCTTCATGACGTTTCCTTTCGCGAAGAGTCGCGCGACGTGCGCTGATTACGCGCGTGGCGCCGCCTCGCTCAACATGGCTGACCACGAGCAGCCGGCCGCGGGCTGAATACCCCACCGTGATCAGCCGGCTCTCTTCTTGCGAATGGTCTGGGTCTCCAAAGGTGGCAGCCAGCGGGTCGTAGAACACGGTCACCGCTTCGTCAAATCACACGCGGTGCTTCTTGACGTTCGATGTGGCCTTGCTCCCATCCCACTCAAAACGCATTATACCATTTTCTCCTCTGTCGCCCTGACCGATCAACCCAAGTCACTCAGTAACATTGCCGGGGACTGCCGACCCGCGATCGCCCGCAATTCCTCACCGCCCCTTCTGGTGAGCGGGCGCCCATGCGCAAACTGGATAAAACCCCTCCCAGTCGGCCCCGCTGAACAGGGCGAACCCACCGGCGGCCAGTCCCGTGCCATCCGGCAGCAGGGCGGCCCGGGGCGGTAATCGCTTTGATTATGACGAGTTCTGTAACACCCAACAACTATCCTCGCAATAGCGCCGATTTTCAAGTCGGCAGATGGAAAGCGCAGAAAGAGTGCCATCCAACAAGGGTTTGCTCGGAAACTGTCCTCCGCAACCTGCAACCAGTTGACGGTTAGTCGGCAAACCGAAGATGTGGTCCGTGCTGTCATCTCTGACGGTCGTGCTTGGATGACGGGTGACCCGGAACCTATAGTGAGTGGACACTTCACCGCATTAGTAACGAGCAGTCGCCAAGGGTTTAGGGAACCGTTCTCGGTCTTACCGGCCATTGGGCTGTCTCACCCATGGGGGAAGCAGGGCGCCTTGCGCCGATTCGTTCACGTTGGAGATATCGAAGGTCAAAACAAACGATGGAAATCCTCCTCACCGCAGAGGCGCGGAGGCGCAGAGGTTGGAGATTAAAGGCCCATTTGTATTGACCACAAGCTGTTCTTCCTATGACATTTATCATGATAATAGTGAGCATTAATCAAACTATTGGCTGTGGCTATCCGCTAATCTGCCCAGGGGGGTGAAGGATAAAGGCTAAAGGGTGAAAGCTAAAGGGTAAACGGTGAAGGTTAAAGGGTTAAATATTAAGGCTAAAGGGTGGACTGTAAGGGACTGTAAGGGACTGTAAGGGATTGTCAAGGATAAACCCGGCAAATCTACACTTTACCCCTCATCCTTTGCACCTTCGGTCCCCTTGCCCCCGAATTCCTGTCCCCCCGTAGTGATTGCCCCCTACCCCGACTAGCCGGGACTCGCAACAGGTGCGGGTCCTTCCCCTCGGCGTGGCGTTTCCAGCAGATCAGGCGCTTGTGGGTGAGGCAGGTGCCGACGTCGTGGAGAGTGGCGCGCCGGGGCACGAGGCGATCCGTCTGGCGTGGGGACAGGTTCCGCCCCGTTCCTTTGACCGCTCGATGAGAACATCTCCGGCCTAATGAAAAATCCCGGCTAGGAGCGTGTCTGAGATAAAAGTTTTTCGACGAAGAATCAATAACTTACAGGCACAGCCATGCCGCTAAGTCGTTGATTCTACATATGGCCAATTCTATCTCCGACAGGCTCCTAGCCACAGCCCGCGTTCAGGCCGGCGTTGGAAGGGGCGGGGGGAGGTGGCGGGGCGAGGGGCGAACCCGCCCCGTCATTTCCGGATAGCTTGTGTGCCCATTCTTCCAGAGCGCCCTGGAGCCGCCGGATTTCATATTCGAGAGCCTCCACCGCTTGCGGGACTTGCTTAAAATCCCCCTGGCGGGCGATTTTTTCCAGGCGGAAGGCTGCCTCGAAGGCAGGCTTCGCCGCGAAGTTTCCCACCGAGGTTTTCAATCGGTGGGCGAGGCGCTCCAAGTCATGAATCTGCATTTTGTCAACTGCGCGGTGAATGGCCTCCATCTGCTGGGGAAGGTCGTCTAAGAACAAAAGTGCTAGCTCACTCAGCAGGTTGTGATCTCCTTCCAAGTTTGCCCAGGCCGCCTGCCAGTCGATGCAGTCATCCTCGGAGGGGGACGGCAGCTTTTCCGGGGTTGGCTCCGGGCGCCGGGTGAACCGTTCGATCCCCGCAAACAATTCCGCAGGACGGATCGGTTTGGCGATGTATCCATCCATTCCCGCCGCCAAGCATCGTTCCCGGTCACCCTTCATGGCGTGAGCCGTCATGGCGATGATGGGAGTGTGCGTATGGGTAACGACCTCCTTTTCGCGGATGACGCGGGTGGCTTCAAAGCCGTCCATTTCCGGCATCTGCACATCCATCAACACCAAACCAAATTCCTGCTCCGCCAACATCAGGACGGCATCGCGCCCATTCGCCACTACCATTACCGTGTGCCCCATCTTTTCCAGGAGGCGGACAGCCACCATTTGGTTCATGGGGTTATCTTCCGCCAGCAGAATACGCAGGTGCCGCCGCTCCTCGCGCAGCGAGTGGCGAGTCACCAAGGTGGGCCGTTGATCAGGAGATTCCCCCTTGTGCCCCAGGACCCTGAGGATGGCTTCCAGGAGTTCTGTTTGCTGGATGGGCTTGACCAAGTAGGCGGAAATTCGCAGGTCACGGCAACGCGACGCGTCGCCGCGCTGGCCCCCGGACGTCAGCATCATGATGATGGCTCCTCGAAAGCGTGGATCGCCTTTGACGCGCTTCGCAAAAGTGAAGCCATCCATGTCCGGCATGTGACTATCGAGGAGGATCAGGGGAAAGGCCGCACCCGCGGCATTGGTCTGTTCAAGGATTTCAATCCCGCGCTTTCCATTCTCGGCCAGCGTCGGTTTCATTCCCCAGTGGCGGAGCAGTTCGTTCAGCAGTTGGCGGTTGGTGGAGTTATCATCGACCACCAGAGTGGCTACGCCCTGGAGGACGGAAGGCTTTGGCATCGCGCCCGCGCTGGCAGCCTGCTTTCCCCGCAGGAGCTTCAGCGTAAAGTGGAAGGTGCTACCCTGCCCCACTTCGCTCTCCACCCACATCCGCCCACTCATCATCGCCACCAGCCTTGACGAGATGGTCAAGCCAAGCCCCGTCCCGCCATAACGGCGGCTGGTAGAATTGTCAGCCTGCGCGAAAGCTTCAAAGATAACTCTCCTTTTCTCCGGCGGGATGCCGATTCCGGTGTCAGCGACGGCAAAGTGCAACGTGGCCTTGTCAGCGTCGCTCGATTCGATGCTGACCTGAACCGAGACTTCTCCCTTGTCGGTAAACTTGATGGAATTCCCCACCAGATTGATAAGGATCTGCCGCAGGCGAGTAGGATCGCCGACCAGGTTGTCCGGAACCTCCGGCTGCACACGGAGGGCGAGTTCCAGATCCTTTTCGTGCGCGCGCAAGGCGAGAGTTTTCAGGGCTTCCCCCAGGCAGTCGCGCAAGCTGAACTCTGCTTGGTCAATATCCAACTTGCCCGCCTCGATTTTAGAGACATCCAAAATGTCGTTGATAACAGTCAGAAGCGACTCTGCCGAAGACTTCACCAGCCCCAGGTATTCCCGGCGGGTGGGATCGAGATCGCTGTCGAGGGCGAGTTCGGTCATTCCCATGATGGCATTCATGGGCGTGCGGATTTCGTGGCTCATGTTGGCCAGGAACTCGCTCTGCGCATGGCAGGCTTGCTCCGCCTCTGTCTTCGCCAAGGTGAGCTGAGTGTTCTGGGCCTGCAATTCCGCCGTGCGGGCTGCGATCTGCAAATCCAGAGCCTCCCGGTGCTTCCGCAGTTGATCGTCGCGCTCCTCGAGCTGGGAAACCATTTCCTTGATGCCGTCCCTTAAAAGGCTCAGCTCGTCCTTGCACCGCTCGGGCGCATGGAGGGAGTGTTTCTTTCCCCCCGTCGCCGCTTGGGAAATCTGGACCAAGCCCACAATTGGATCGGAAATAAGGTGTTGCAGCCGGAGGGATAGGAGCAAGGCCACTCCGGCTGAGGCTAGCGTCGCGAGCAAGGCAATCAGCGCATTGCGCCATAGCCGGTCGTTCCATTCCTTCAAATCGGATTCCACATAGATGCCTCCCACCACGGCCCCGTTTCGGGTGATGGGGTGGAACAGAGCCAGCCGGTGGAGACTGGAAATTCCTTCCTCCCTGCGCAATGCTTGGGGGGGCAGTGGGACGGAGACATTGGCGCGGTAATACTCCGCCAGCATCTTGCCCTCTTGCGAGTACGCACTGGCGGCCAAGATGGCAGGTTTGGCGCGCAGCGCGGAGAGGACTTGGGAGGCGGCGTCGCGGTCGCCCGAAGCCAAGGCCGAGGCGCCATTCTGGCCGATGATTTCAGCCAAGGTCGCCAGATCGCGCAACATGGCATGGCGAAAGGTGAGCGCATCGTAAACGCCAAATGCCACATATGCCACCACCAAGGCTGCACTGCTGGTGAGCATTAGGATCCACATCAATTTGCAGCGGATGGTCGATTCGCGAAAGGCCTGCACTTAGATCCTCTCCCTTTCCCTTCTCTCGAACCCCCTGGACGAACCTGTGGGTCCTCGTCCCAACCCGCGAAGCTCGGGCGGTATGTGGCTCCTCCGCAGGGGGCTACGGCAGAGACCTCCGCGACCCACACCAATAAGCGGGCGCGGACCCAGGCCGGAAGGGACGCACACGCGCGGCCCGAATTTGGTCCCTCACCCTTATCTTCGGCGGAGATGGAGGTTAACTTGAGTCAAAAGAAGAGGCGCGGGAACGCGCCGCGATGCGCTCTGCCGGCATTAGTGGGCCAGTGAGGAAAAACCGCCGCGTGTAGCGCGGACCCCCGTCGTTAGGGTCCGCGGTTCTTCTTGAGGAAAATACGCAAATCTCAGAGACGGAAATCGCCGCTGCGCTTGCTTTTCAAATCCGCACGCGAAACGTGGTAAGATGCGCGCCGGCAAGACTTCCCGCGGAGGACCGCATCCCATGGGCACCAAAAGCCGTTGCGCCCTGCTGGCTTTGACTTTGGCGTTGGTCAGCGTCCTGTGCGCGTACGCCCAACTTCTCCCCCAGGTAACGTCCCCGCCCAACAAGCCGGCCGCTCCGAAGCCGGCGCAGATCGTCATCCAGACTTCGCCGAGTGCACAAGTCTATCTCGACGATGTTTTCAAAGGGCAGGCGAGCCCGCAAGGCCGCCTGGTGATTGACAATGCCAAGCCTGGAGATCGCGCCCTGCGAGTTTCGCTTGCCGGAAAACGGAACTACGAGCAGAAGGTAACGGTGATTGCGGGGCAAGTGACCAAGATCACGGCGGTGCTGGCAGACATTGCCGGAACTGTGGTGGTCCAGACTTCGCCCGGTGCAGCAGTCTTCCTGGACAGTACGAGCCGGGGCACGACGGACGCGAAAGGGCAATTAACTGTCCCCGAAGTGGCCGCTGGCTCGCACGAGTTGCGGATAGCGGCTCCGGGCAAGAAGGAGTTACGGCAGAACGTTACGGTACCCTCTGGGCAAGAGGCCAAGGTTGACGCGCGGCTGGCGGACCTCCCCGGAACTGTCTTGGTCCAGACTTCGCCGGGTGCGGCGGTGTTCCTGGACGGCTCCAGCCGGGGCACAACAGATACGAGGGGACAATTAGCTATCCCCGATGTCGCCCCTGGCTCCCACGAGTTGCGGGTAACGTCATCGGGCAAGAAGGAGTACCGGCAAAACATCACCGTGCCCGCTGGGCAAGAGGCCAGGGTTGAGGCGCCGCTGGCGGACCTAGCCGGAATTGTGGTGGTCCAGACCTTGCCGGGGGCGGCAGTTTTCCTCGACAGTTCCAGCCGGGGCACGACGGACGCGCGAGGACGATTAACTATCCCCGAAGTGGCCGCTGGCTCGCATGAGTTGCGGATAGCGGCACCGGGCAAACGGGAATATCGGCAGAACATTTCCCTGCATGTTGGCCAGGATGCCAGGATCGAGGCGCCTCTGGCGGACCTCGCACCCACGACGGGGGAAGCGAAGGTCAATCCTCAAGACGGCCTCAAGTACGTGTGGATTCCACCGGGCAGCTTTCAGATGGGCTGCTCGCCGGGAGACACCGAGTGTGGTGATAACGAGAAACCGCCGCATCAGGTTACCATTGCCAAAGGTTTCTGGCTGGGGCAGACGGAAGTGACGGTGGGGGCGTACAAACGCTTCGCCGGGGCGACTTTCCGGAAGATGCCATCTGCTCCAAGCTTCAATACTGGTTGGGCGAATGACCGCATGCCGATTGTGGAGGTGAACTGGGATAACGCCGACAACTACTGCCGGTGGGCGGGAGGGCGGCTGCCCACCGAAGCCGAATGGGAGTATGCGGCGCGAGGGGGAGGCACGGAGGCGCGCTATGGTTCGCTTGGCGAAGTCGCCTGGTATGAGGATAACAGCGGTGCCCAGGCGCACTCGGTGGGCGAGAAACAAGCCAACGGATTTGCTTTGTACGATATGTTGGGGAATGTGTCGGAGTGGGTGAGCGACCGGTACGACGAGAAGTACTATCAGCGTAGCCCCTCGCAAGACCCGGCGGGGCCGGCGAGCGGAAAACTACGCGTTATCCGTGGCTTGGGCTGGGACGACGTGCACATGACGGTTCGGGTTTCCCAGCGCCAATTTTCGGACCCGGGCGGCAGGTTGAGCGATGTCGGGTTCCGTTGTGGCGGGGGAGTTTTCCCTCCTTGACCCTTTTTCCTTTTCCCTTGACGCTTTTGTGAATTCTGAATTCTGAATTATGAATTATGAAAAGACCACGTCGGTCCTAGTCCGACAATTCCATCATTCACAATTTATAATTAGTGGATCAGTGTTTGGAGTATAGATCGAGGAAAGCGCGGAATCGTTTACATGTCTGCACCCTGAAAGGGAGGGTGAGGGTCATGAGCCCCAAAGGGGCGACCCGGTCCAGCCCAGGGCAACGCCCTGGGGTAACAAGCGCGGTTGATTTCAGCGCCTGAGCCCCAAAGGGGCGACCTAATCTAGCCCAGGCCAACGGCCTGGGTTAAGCACGAAATCAAATTCATATCTGCGCCCTGAACGGGCGCGCCAACCAAACCCATGCCACAATCGCTATCGAAGTTGTACATCCACCTTATCTTCAGCACCAAGCAACGCGAACCTCTGCTCCTCCGGCCGCTTCGCGAGCGGGTGCACGCCTACCTGGCAACGGTGCTCAACACCCTCGACTCTCCGGCCCGCCAAATTGGCGGCATGAGCGATCATGTTCACATTCTCTTTCGGATGTCGAGGAACCACGCCTTGGCGGATGTGGTGGAAACCATCAAAACCAGTTCCTCTAAGTGGATCAAGACGCAAAGCCCCGCCCTGCGGGCGTTCCACTGGCAAAATGGTTACGGCGGCTTTTCGGTGAGCCCGTCGGAAGTGGAGGCGGTGGCCGAATACATCAACCGCCAGGAGGAGCACCACCGGGTTGTAAGTTTTCAGCAGGAGTATCGGAAGTTTTTGCAGACGCACGGGGTCGAATACGACGAACGGTACGTGTGGGATTAAAGCGAGATCGTGGGTCGCCCTTACAGGGCTCGCTCGTTGAATCGGATTCGGCTTCTGGACCCAGGCCGATGGCCTGGGCTAGAATAGGTCGCCCCTTTGGGGCTCAAGAACTGGCGGAAGTTCTCTTTCAGGAAATGCCGCAGACCTCAAAGGCGGAGGTCTGGGCTACGCTTGCTCGAAGGAATTCTTCTTGGGTTTTTGCGGAGACGTAAGCGGCAGCCAGTTTAGCTGCTTCCAGGATGTCCAGCAGATAGGCAACGTCACGCGGCATAGAGAACCCGCGCCGAACCCAATATGGCTTTTCGACGGATGTAATTCCGACTGCTTTCAAGGCCTCGCCGGCTTACCAGATCCACTTCGCGAGCAAAGATTTCTTTGAGTTCTTCCTCCATCTGGACCAGATCGAACAGGCTGGGGTGGGAGTCCGGTTCAAATGTCACGAGCACGTCTACATCGCTCGCGGGGCCAAAGTCCGGCCGCAAGGCCGAGCCGAATAGGGCGAGCTCGGCAATTTTCCACTTCTGGCAGAATTCGCCCATTCGTGTCGGGTTTACCTCACTGAGCATGCTCATCCCCACACCCTCCAATTGCCGTATCCGAATAATATCATTGTACCCTGAGTATTCCTCGCGAGAGCGGCTTTCCTCCCGGGGGGCGCTACGGCGACTTTGCGCAGCGGAAGCCAATGGTGGCGGAACGCGTGGAGGCATGGTCGAGATTTCTGGTCGTGGTGGTCACGTGGAATCTGTCGGATTGGTAAGAGCCGCCACGGATGACTTTGGCATCAGCGGGGATTACGAACGTCGGTTGACGGCCGGGGTAAGGCCTGTAATCGTCCGCAGTCCATTGCCAAACGTTCCCTGACATATCAAGCACGCCGAACCGGCTGGCGGCGTCGCGATGAGCGCCCACCGCCTCCGGGCGGCCCAGAGCCGCCTCGGCGCTGTTGGTTAGAGCCGCGCTGAAATCATTGCCCCACGGATAAAGCCTGCCTTCTGTGCCGCGCGCCGCGTATTCCCACTCTGCCTCCGTGGGCAGACGCAAGCCTTTCGAGGTGCAGTAAGCGTTCGCGTCCTCCCAGGAAAGGCCCGTGACCGGCCACTCGGCTTGGCCTTCCGGGTAGGTTCCATTCGCCCACCCGCTGGGGGCAGCGTGGCTCGAGCTCTTCACAAACTCAGCATATTGCGCGTTGGTGACGGGCCTCTTATCCATATTAAATGCCGCGACGCTGACGAGATGAGGGGGCGTCTCTTGCGGTTCGGCGGCATTGTTGCGGCCCATCGTGAAGGTCGCGCCCGGGATGGCTATCATGCTGGCCGATGCGGATTTACCGGTGTCGGGCGGCCCGCTGGTTATATTGGGTGGCGGCGACGCCGGCCGGGAGAAATACCAAATCCCGGCCGCGATCACGGCCAGGAAAACCAAGCCCAGGACGACGTACATGACCCGGTTTGAAGTCTCCACGACCCGGAAATGCGGCGGTTTGCTCACTGCGGGCGGGCGGCTGGTTGCCGGCGAGGGTTTGGTCACCTGCGGCCGCGCGCTCGGAGTTTCGGCAATTCTTTCCAGTGGAACAGGGGGCGGAGTTTGAACGGCAATGTCGGCCGGGGCCGGCGCGCTCCCCAACCGCGCCAGGGGCGCAACCAGTTCCCTCGTTGCCGGCGGCATGACGATCTTCGTTGACGGAAGCGGCTGACTGACCACCGCCGCGGAGGCCGGCTGGGCGGCTGACGCGAAGGCGCGCGCGAATTCCAACGCCGTCGGGTATCGTTCCTCCCGCTCCTTCTTCAGCGCCTTCATCACCACGGCTTCGACTTGCGGAGGAATGGGCAGGCCGGGGGCGACGGCGCGGAAAGGCGGTGGGTCCTCCAGCATGTGTTTGCGCAGGTAGCCGAGGGGCGTGGTGGATTGAAAGGGCACGCGCCCGCTCAGCATTTCGTAAACGACAATCCCCAGCGAATAGACGTCCGAGCGCGCGTCGAGTTGGTCACTGGGCATCCCCGAGGCTTGTTCGGAGGACATGTAAGCGGGCGTGCCGAGCACCGTGCCGGCCAGCGTGTGGGCGGCGGATTCGCGCAGCTTGGAAATGCCGAAATCGACGACCTTGACGATCAGCTCGCCTTCGTCCCCGCGCGTCAGGAAGATGTTGTCGGGCTTGAGGTCGCGGTGGATCATGCCCAGCTTGTGCGCCGAATTCAGACCTCGCGCCACCTGCGTCAGAATTTCCGCGCACTCCGCCACGGGTAAGGTGCCACCCCATCTGAGCGCTTGCCGCAACGATTCACCTTCCAGAAACTCCATGGCGATGTAGGGCGTGCCATCCTCCCCTTGCCCGGATTCGTGAACCGTCACCACATTGAGGTGGCGAATGCGCCCCGTGGAGGCAGCCTCGGCTTGAAAGCGCAGGAGAAACTCGGGATCTTCGAGAAGTTGGCGCTTCAGAATCTTTAGCGCCACCAGGCGATTTCCGACCCCGATCTGCTCGGCGAGGAAGACCGTGCCCATTCCCCCCGCGCCCAGGCGGCGGACAATGCGAAAACGGCGGGACAGTCCGGCGGCAAGCTGCGCCTCGGTTTGTGTGGCTTGCGCGGTGAGGTGAGCGCCGTCGCGCGGACAGAACTCAACATCATCGGAGTACGTCTGCTGGCAAGTGGGGCAGATCTTCATGGACGCCAGTGCAACTCTCCCATGGCGCGGATTCTAGCAGAAGTGTTGCCGCAAAAGGAAGGTGACGCAGATTTTGGTAGTGGGTCAATTTGATTCGGTAGCGGCGAGTTTATCCGTCAACTGACGGACCAAATGGCGGCGTCCCGATAAGATCGGGACAGGTTCCGCCGCCTCTACGTCAAATTGACCCGCTACCCGGCGCCAGGGGTCCGTCAAAGTCCAATAGGGTTGAAAGGGATCCCTCACCCACCGCCTTGCGGTCCCCCCTCTCCCCTGGGAGAGGGCGGTGGTTTTAGTTTCTATCCCTCTCCCTTGGGGAGAGGGGGGACCGCAAGGCGGTGGGTGAGGGGTCTCTTCGCAAG
>Ga0187849_1005104_pt1 | contig 10584 bp, 5 predicted proteins | sample June2016WEW_4_10_2_FD_132412 | JGI IMG/M metagenome (GOLD analysis project Ga0187849, IMG submission 132412) | Peatland microbial communities from SPRUCE experiment site at the Marcell Experimental Forest, Minnesota, USA - June2016WEW_4_100 | ecosystem: Environmental > Terrestrial > Soil >... | reverse complement strand
TGAATATCAAGAAAATTCTTTTGCCAGTTGATTTCCCGGTTGCTTCCCTGAGTGTGATTCATCAGGCTGTGACATTGGCGCGCCATTTCAATTCTGAGATTGTCATGCTGCACGTTATGACAGCGCTGAGCCACGCCGCCGGTGTACCGGAGGACATCCACGAACTGGCTAACTGGGACTTGCTCGCGGCGATCATTCGAGATGCCCAGAAACAGCAGGATCCATCTCTCGGGCCGGAGCTTGATGGCCTTACCATTCAGCGCAAATTGGTCAAAGGCGACGTGGCCCTGGCAATTGTGCAGACGGCGCAGGAGGAAAAAGCCGACCTGATCATGATGCCGTCACATAGCTTCACGTTTTACCAGTTTCTTCTGGGCTCGGTGACCGCAAAAGTGTTACATGGGACCGAGTGCCCGGTTTGGACTGGTGCGCACGTGGAAGGATCGCCAGGGCAGGAGTTTGCCATCCGCAGCGTCCTGTGCGCGATTGAGTTCGGCCCCCGTTGTGACATAACTGTGTCGTGGGCCACCCAAATCGCCGCCGAATTTGGTTCTCGTCTTACGCTCGCTAACGTCACTGCCGGGGTGGAGTTGTGGGGGCCCGGCGGCAGCTACGTCGATCAAAGGTGGAAAGAGGAGCTCGTCAGTGACGCTTCCCAGCAAATGTCAAAGCTCCAGCAAGACACGGGCATCAAGGCAGATGTAATCATCGGCAGTGGTGACGTGCCAACGGTGCTGAGCCATATTGCGAAGCAGACGAAGGCGGATTTGCTGGTTACCGGGTGCTACCCTTACGGCGGTCATCTGAGGACCCACGGCTATGGAATCATTTGCGCGTTGCCGATTCCGGTTCTGAGCGTCTGAGGTAGTAGCGTTCCTGGATAATCGCGAAGCCTCACCCAAGCAATCCCAGTGGCAAGTCACCCGTCGATTGCTCGCTGAAATAGTGGCGGCGCTGAGCCAATGCCTTTGAGCTCAAAGAAATTACCGTTAAACCTGCTTCCGAGGGTGACCCAACGTTTTCGAATATATACCCTTGACTATAAGAGGTGCCCGAAAGGCCGCCTGAGCGGGCGTCATTGGGAGGATCTCTGCCCCATGCCAGCAAGCTGGCGCTGACCCAAAGCGGTAACAAGCCCCGGCCCCACCTGTCCGGATCATTCCAGTTGGATAGTGAGGCTGGCAATGGAGTTCATCCTTCGTTGCCAGCCTTGAAGAATCGGAGTCTTACGCGTAAATCCCGCGCAACTTGAGGCAGAACGCCACGCGGTCGATGGCCAGCATGTATGCGGCGATGCGATTATTGACCTTATGTTTTTCGCCGAAGGCCACCACGCCGTCGAAGGCGGAGACCATGATCTGTTTCAGACGGTCGTTGACCGTGGCTTCCCGCCAGAAATAGCCCTGGCGGTCCTGCACCCATTCGAAATAGGAAACCGTGACGCCGCCGGCGTTGGCGAGGATATCGGGGATTACGAATACCCCGCGCTCAAACAGGATTTCGTCCGCAGGAGGCGTGGTGGGGCTGTTGGCGCCCTCCACGAGAAGTTTCGCCTTCACTTGGTTTGCATTCTTGCTGGTGATGACGCTTTCCGTGGCTGCCGGCAGCAGGATTTCGCATTCCTGCTCCAGAATCTCCTGCGCTCCAATGCTTTCGCCGCCATCAAAGCCTTTTACCGTCTTGTGCTTCTCGACGAATTCCAGGAGGTGCGGGATATTGATGCCGGTGGTGTTGAAGACGCCGCCGGTAATGTCGGCGACGCCGATGATCTTGTAACCGGACTCGTACATCAGGCGGGCAGCCTGCGAGCCGACATTGCCAAAACCCTGCACGATCACGCGCGTGCTTTCCCTCTGCCAGCGGAAGCGCTTCAGCGCCTCGTCCGCGGTGATCATGCATCCGCGGCCCGTCGCCTCGCGACGCCCTGCCGATCCCCCCAGGTCGAGCGGTTTGCCGGTCACGCTGGCCGTCACGGTGTGGCGCACGTGCATGGAGTAGGTGTCCATGATCCAGGCCATCGTCTGTTCATTGGTGTTCATGTCAGGCGCCGGCACGTCGCGCTCCGGGCCGATGTAGTCCAAAATCTCCGCCGTGTAACGACGGGTGATACGTTCCAGTTCACCCTTGGAGAGCTTGGAGGGGTCGCACACAACACCCCCTTTGGCGCCCCCAAAAGGTATATTCACTACCGCGCACTTCCACGTCATCTCGGCGGCGAGCCCGCGGATCTCATCCAGAGTGACGTCGGGGGAGTAGCGCAATCCTCCTTTGCACGGCCCGCGAGCGATGCTGTGCTGCACGCGGTAGCCGTCAAAAACCCCCAGCGTGCCGTTATCCATGGTAACCGGGATGTGAACGATGATTTCGCGATTGGGTGTGCGGAGGTAATGCGACAGGCCTGCGTCCAGTCCGAGCTTGCGGGCGGCCACATCGTACCGGGCCGCCATTGACTCATAAACGCTCAGTTCCTTCTCTTTTTCCTCAATGCTCATGTTGCCCCCTATTTTGGCCGGAGGGATTCCGTCTGCTGCGGGCAGTTCGCCCCACTGGCTCGGGCCCAACGGCCCAGCGAGAGTATAGCAAATGACTTACCACTGTTCCACACGACGGTTTGTAGGGGTACGGCTTGCCGTACCCTCTTGGTTCGCTCGCGGGATTGAAGTGACACCGGTACGGCAAGCCGTACCCCTACAATCAGGTGGGGGGGGTGAGACGCGGCCATTTGCCGCCTAATTTGGGAAATATGGTCGAATTCGATGCGAGGGTTCCTAAGCGCTTGCCGCCGCAAGTTCGGCAGTGGCCGTAATGGGAGTGTATGAACCCACTGGCGGCCTGGTTGTGAGTGCCCAGCACTCCTTTTGGCGCAGCAACTGGGAAACCAATTGAGTGTGCATGGCGTGGCCGGCCCGGTCGGCAACCACATGGCCTATCAGGGGATGTCCAAACAGGGAAATGTCGCCGATCAGGTCCAGAATTTTGTGGCGGCAGAATTCGTCAGGGAAGCGCAGGCCCTCGGGATTCATGACGCGTTCCTGATCCAAGACCACCACGTTTTCAAGCGAGCCGCCTTTGACCAGCCCACTCCTCAGCAGCATTTCGACCTCGGCGAGGAAGCCGAAAGTCCGGGCGGGAGCAACGTCGTCTTCGTACGAACCGGCGCTGGGGGTGAAATCCAGCGATTCCGCGCCGATCACGGGGTGGGGAAAGCAAATCGAATAGCTCACCGCAAAAGTGTCAGACGGATAGACCCCAATCTTCTTGGCGCCTTCGGCCAACTCCACCGGCTTCAAAATTTTGACGTAAGCGCGAGGGGCCCGCTGCGGACGCAAGCCAGCTTGGCGGATCAGCTTCACGAAGGGCAGGGCGCTGCCGTCCACGATAGGGAGCTCGAGGTTGTCGATTTCAACAATGGCGTTGTCCACGCCCAGCCCCGCCAGCGCCGAAAGCAGGTGCTCAGTGGTGGAAATCAGCACGCCTTTCTTCATCAGGCTGGTGGCATAACTGACGCGGGCGACGTGGCGCGATTGCGCCTCGATGATGAAACCGTCCAGGTCGGTTCGCTTGAAGACGACTCCGGTGTGGGCAGGAGCGGGGCAAAGCCGCAGGTTGACGCTAACCCCAGTGTGCAGACCAATTCCCGAAAAAGATACCTCTGAAGCCAGAGTATGTTGTTGACCCAAAGTCCCTCCCCGACGCAAATCCCCATTGGTGCAGCTAAAGGTCCATGTCGTGTTAAAAGATAACACATTAACATTCTGCAAGTTGCGGCTACTTTGTAAAGCGGTCGGATCAGCCTGGTGTGGTAATCGTACAACAGTTCAGTAGGATTCTAGTGTCCTACCTGCCGCACCCTACGACTTTGCGTCTTGATCTGTGCTCATCCTGTCAGGGGTCGGGTTACCAGGAATATGCTTTAGAATCAGTATGGGTTGGTTTGATGGGTTCGATGAACCCGTTAACTCAATCCCGATAAATCGTTCATCAGATCGTCGAAGGGCCCCGTGAACCCATCCCGGTTGCGGTAAAATGCCAAGCTCAGTTACTTGTGCGCCAGGAGGATGGTTTGCCCCAAACCGCCCATAAGCTTTTTCTCATTGATGCCATGTCGTTGGTGTTTCGCGCCTTCTTTGCGCCCATGCAAATGGCGCTGGTTTCGCCCAGCGGACTTCCCACCAAAGCCATATACATCTTCGTCCGCACGCTGCGTAAGCTGCTCAAGGACCATCAACCCGATCACATTGCGGTGGCGTTCGATCTGGCTGCCCCCACGTTTCGCGACAAACTCTTTGAAGAATACAAAGCCAACCGCCCGGCGTTCCCCGAAGAGCTGGCGGTGCAGCTCCCCTTCGTGCGTCGATTCTGCCGCGCCTTGGGATTGCCGCTGGTGGAACTCGAAGGCTTTGAAGCCGACGACTTGATTGGCACGCTGGCGCAGGCCGGGTCCACGCAGGGAGCTGAGGTCTTTATCGTGTCCGGTGACGAAGACCTGTTTCAGTTGGTTAACGACCGCGTCCGGGTACTGAAGCCTTCGCGAGCGGCCAGCGACGGTGAAACCCTTTGCGATGCGAAAAAGGTGAAAGAGATTCTCGGGGTTGAGCCTACGCAGGTGGTAGACTGGCTCGCGCTCACGGGCGACCCCAGTGACAACATTCCTGGCGCTCGCCCACTGCCCGGCCACGAGCCGCCGCTGGCGGAAGGCGAGAAGAAGCGCAGCTACATTGGTCCCAAGGGAGCGACGGAGCTGATCCAGCAATTTGGCACGCTGGAGAAAGCGCTGGAGAATTACGAGCAGGTCAAAAAGCAGAGTTACCGGGACGCCCTACGCGACTTTCGCAATGAAGCGCTGCTCAGCCGCGAGCTGGCCACGATTCGCACCGATGTTCCGGTGGAAACATCGCTAGGGCAATTGCAGGTGGCGCCTCTGGATATCACTGAACTGACGGCGCTCTGCCAGGAGTTGGGTTTCACCTCGCTCTTGCGGGAGTTTTTAGAAGAAGCGCCCGCGCCTGCGGAAGCCGCGGCGGAATCGGAAGAACTTACGACGCCGCAGGCCATCGCGCGATGGTTGCAGTCGGCTGACCGCAGCGCCTCGCTCGCCCTGGCGATGAGTGTGGAGGGCGACGAAGGCTTTGCGGGCCGGCTGACCGGGCTTGGACTATCGGACGGCAAGCGACTGGCCACGGTCGCGGTGGGAGGCTTGGGGGATTTGCTCCCCGCGCTCGCGCCGGCGCTCGGTGACCCCGCACTGCGCAAAGCCCTGCACAACTCCAAACTTCTACACCTATTGCTGGCCAAGCAGGGAATTGCCCTGGCGGGTGTGACCGACGACACCATGCTCTATTCTTACTTACTGGAGCCGCTGGCCTCTAGCCACACGCTCGCCGACGTGGTGTTGCGGCGGCAAGGCCGCAAAATTTCTCCCTCCCTGGCCGAAGCCGCACATCGCACGCACGAACTGAGTGAACTGCTGCGTCCCGAAATCGCACGCGAGGATTTGCAGAGGCTTTACAGTGAAATTGAGTTGCCGCTCGCCGCAGTGTTGGCGGAGGTGGAAGCTGCGGGCGTGCGCATCGACACGGAAATCCTGGCGCGAATGTCCGGCGAGTTTGATCGGGAACTGACCACGCTGACGCACCAGATCTACGACCTGGCCGGAGGGTCTTTCGATATCGACTCACCCAAGCAACTCGGCGAGATTCTATTCGAAAAGCTCAAGCTCGCTGGCGGCAAGCGCTTGAAGAAGAGCGGGCAATATTCCACCGACGCCTCGGTGCTGGAAGCGCTCGCCGAAAAGCACGATCTGCCGCGCAAGATCATCGAATACCGCACGCGCGCCAAGCTCAAGTCCACATACATCGACGCGCTGCCCAAATTCATCCAGCCGGAAACCGGCCGCCTGCACACGACTTTCAACCAAACCGTGGCGCGCACCGGGCGGCTCTCTTCTTCCAATCCCAACCTTCAGAATATTCCTATCGGCGACGAGTTCGGACTGCGGATTCGCTCGGCATTCGTGGCCGCTCCCGGCTGCCAGATGATCTCCGCGGATTACTCGCAGATTGAGCTGCGCGTGCTCGCCCATCTTTCCCAGGACCCGCTGCTGATCGAGGCCTTCACCCGCGACGAAGACATTCACTCCCGCACCGCTCTGGAAATCTTCGGAGTGCCGCCCGGCCTCCAGAACCATGAACACCGCCGCATGGCGAAAGCCATCAACTACGGGGTGATTTACGGTCTGAGTTCGTTCGGACTGGCGGGGCGTACGGGCACCAGCCGAACCGAAGCGCAGCGCTATATCGATACCTATTTTGAGCGCTACAGCAAAGTGAAGGATTACCTCGACGGCCTGGTGGAGCAGGCGCGCACCACCGGCCGCGTGCGCACGGCGTTCGGCCGACTGCGACCCATGCCCGAAATCCATAGTGCGGATGTGCAAGCGCGGAATCGCGCCGAACGCGAGGCCATGAACACGCCCCTTCAGGGCACCGCTGCGGATCTGATGAAGCTGGCCATGGTGAAAACCCAGGCGCGCCTGAAGCGGGAACAAATGCAAACGCGCATGATTCTGACCGTACACGATGAACTGGTTTTTGAGGCGCCGCAGCCGGAACTCGACCGGGCGCAGGCAATCGTGCGTGCGGAGATGGAAGGCGCCTACCCCATGCGCGTCCCCCTGAAGGTTGACCTGGGCGTGGGCCAGAATTGGAAAGAGGCGAAGTGAGGGGCGAGCCGTAAAGGAAAGTCAAAAGGCAAAGCGCAAAAGGCAAAACGCAAAGGCCGATTTGCGATGCGACCGAACCGCGATGCCATTGTGGCAGGCCCCGGCAGGGGCCGACCGTGGGTAGCCGTAGGCGAAACCTACGGATAGCAAAGCCCTCCCGAAAACCCAACCCCAACGGGGTTGACCCTGCAAAGGTTCGGCCCCTCCAGGGCCGACACGATTTCTCCGCTTGCCTTTCCGTAGGTTTCACCTACGGCTACCCACGGTCTCCCGCTTCGCGGGACTCGCCACGCGCTCGCTGAAACCAGCCAGTCCGTGCTGCGGTTTCAACCTTGAATCCCTTTGTTCGTCAGTCGAGGCGTACGAGTGTGGTTCGAGTAAGATTATTTCCGGCGTGGTCGAAGGAGATAACCCCTGAGGCGCCGGCGAAGGCGGAAACTCCGGCCAGCGCGTCACGCAAGCGCGCGCGGTTGGGGCCGGACTGGCGCAGCGATGCGGCGAGAACGCGCACGGCATCGTACGCTTCGGCGGCACCGATGCCGGGCTCAACGCCGAAGCGCTGACGATAGCGTTGGGAGAAGCCCGCCCAAACTTCCCGGCTTTCCGGCGCCGCTACAATCCATCGACTGGCATCCTGGTTGGCACACTCGGGGCAGGGCGGCCGATTTTCGCCAATCGGATCGCTTTCGGCCGCTTTGCGGCACAGGTAAAGCGGCACGGTGGACCGCAACTCGCGCACGCGTGTAGAGAGCCGTTTGGCCGTCGCGGCGTCGGTCCAAATGACGACGGCCTGTGCGGTTGCGAGTTCTTTCCAGGTCGTTCCTTCCGTGGTTTTCTCGGGATTGACCACGATTCGAGTGGGCGCGACGGCATTCATCTCGCGCGCTGCTTTGGTAAATTCCTCACCGCCCAGGCGGCCGTCGCGGTCACTTTGGGCGAGTAGTACCACGCGCTCCAGCTTCCTGTTTTGGTAGATGTCGCGCGCGAAGGCTTGCGCCTGCGCGGCATCGGAGGGACCTAGGCGGAAAATCCAGGGCAAATTGATTTCAGTCGTCGTGCTGTCCGTGGAAAGTGTCAACACGGGCACGCCGATTTTGTTTCCGACCTGCTCGGCGAGATGCGCCGAGCCCCCCTCCGGCGAGGTGATGAGCGCCACGGCTTGATCGTCGAACACCATGTGCACAATTTGCGCGGAGGCTTGGCCCCACGGGCCGCTCTCGTCGCGGGCAACAAGAAGCAAGCGACTGCCGCCGGGCAGAGAAGAAGCATTTTCTTCATCAATCGCCATCTGCGCGGCGTGCCGCAGAGCTTCGCCTTCCGCCTGACGGGGTCCCGCCAGCGGAAGCAGCAAGCCAATGCGGATTTCCGTGGCCGCCAGATCGTGCTCGGCATCACGCCCCGGACCGTTGTAGTTCACCGCGTCGTGGTTGATGGCGGCGTAGGGCTCAGCGGGAGGCGCCTGCGCGAAGCACAGGACAGCGAAAAGACTCAGAAGGCAGTAGGCAGTGGGCAGTAGGCAGGTGGGGAAGGCAAAAGTCAAAAGGCAAAGTGCAAAAGGCAAAAGTGGCTGGCATTGCCTTTTGTCTTGTTCTCCCCGAAGCCGTGAACCAAAACTCGAATCTTTGCCGTCCTGCACTTTTGCCTTTTGACTTTTGCACTTTGCCTTTTGACTTGCTCTTCCTCTTGCTTTCCGATGCTGGGAACCAAAAGTAATCTGAATCATTGCCGTCCCGCACTTTTGCCTTTTGCACTTTGCCTTTTGACTTGCTTTTGCCGTTATTTTTCGCCGGTCTGCAACGCCCCCTCGTGGCCGTGCTGGCGCGGGGCGAGCCAATATTCGAACTTGCCGTTTTTCACCCGCGCCAGGTTGACGGGCGCGAGGTTATTGAGCGTGTGGTCAAAGTAAACTGTGCCGGTCACGCCCTGGTAAGTCTTCATCTGGTAGTCGCGCAAGACGTCCATGATGCGGCCGCGGTTGAGGCCGGCTTTGTTGATGGCGCCCAGCAGAATGTTTATACCATCGTAGGCATAAGCAGCGTAGTCGATAGGCTCCTCGTGGAACTTCTGCCGGTAGGCGTCGCGGAAAGCCAGCCATTGGGTATCTGTGCGGGTGGGATTCAAGGGTGACGTTACGACTAAACCTTCCGCGGCGGGGCCGGCGATGGCCAGCAATTGCGGGTACGCCAGGCGGCTGCCGCCGAACACCGGTTGCTTCATTCCCATCTCGCGCATTTGCTTCAGGATCAGACCGGCTTCCGCGGCCTCTCCCCAGATGACCACCCCTTCAAGCTGGGCGTCGCGCAGCATATGGAGCTGGGGGGAAAAATCCTGGTCGCCACGCTCGAACTTTATTTCCAGGACCGGTTGGTGTCCCATGCGGCGCGCTTCGTCACTGAATTTGGCCACACCGATGCGCGCATAGCGTGCCTGGGTGCGAATGATGCCAATGCGCTTCAGCTCGAGTTTTTTGAAAACATAGTCGGCCAGGGTGTAACCCTGCTGGCGGTCGTCAGGGAAGTTGTGGAGCAGCCATGGAATGCGGGTCTCGGTCACCGTCGGGTCTGTGGTGCCCACATCGACGATAGGGACTTCCAGTTTCAGCGCCACCCGCAGAGAAATATGACAGTTCTGTCCATCCACGCAGCCGAGCATCGCCCAGCAGTTTTCATGGAAGAGCATTTTAACGAGCTCGGAGGAAGAAGCCCCCCAGAGGGCCGACTCATTATGAATCTTCAGGGCGAAAGGCTTGCCGTGATAGCCGCCGCGCACGTTCGCGTGCTCGATGGCGAGTTGTGCGCCGTGCAGCATGGGAAGGCCGTATATGGACTCAGGATTATTTTCAATGGGGCCCATGAATCCGATGGCGATCTCCGGGAGTTGGGAGGGATCGGCATCCGGCCGCTGGTCCGCCGCGCCGTGGTACTGGATGGTGTCCTCGCGCACGAACCAGTCGTAGTAGGGCTTGGTGAAGCGGCGGTAGGGCACGGCCTCATCCGGCATGTTGGCGTAGCGGCCCTCCGGCTTGACCGTTTCATCCCGCTTGACCACGGCGTCTTGGGGAGTTTCGTCAGGGTCTTTGTACTGACCCGCCACAGGCATCGATACGGCAAGCAGAAGGAGCGCGCACAAAAATGGTCTCTTCATGGGTGTTACCTTGCTCCTGAGCATGGACAGCCGGGGGAAGCTATCTATGCTGTCAGAATCACGTGCCGAATGGGGGGATCGATTGGACCGTGACTGGCCCCGGCAGGGGCCAACCGTGAGTAGCCGCAGGTTTTAACCTGCGGATAGCAAAGGCCCCCCGCCCCCCAATCCGTCAGCCGACGGATTGACCTACGAAGGTTCGGCCCCTCCAGGGCCGGAGATATGTCGCGGCTTCCCTATCCGTAGGTTTCACCTACGGCTACTCACGTTTGGCCCCTGCCGGGGCCTGCCGCGGGCTGACGCCCCCCTTTCTGAAATTCACTCCCCATCTTTTGTCACTAGCCTTTCTTCCCGGCGGCGCGGTCGGAATCGAAGATCGCCATGGCCTCAATCTCGACCAGCAAATCCGGGCGGCACAGGATTGCCTGGAGGCCGGTGGAGGCGGGCAGCGGGTCGAGCCCCTGCTCCTGGAAAAATTGCGTCCGGATTTCGTTGAAGACTTCGTAGTCGCGCTCAATGTCGCGCAGGTAGCAAGTGGTCCGGACGACGTCTTTCCACGTGGCGCCCTCGGCTTCCAGCAGATGGGAGATGTTCTGGTAGGTTCGCCACGTCTGGGCGCGGAAATCGCCCACATGGACAGTCCTGCCGCTCTCATCCACGCTGGCCGTACCCGAGATCAGCAGAATCGTGATGCCTTTGATATCCAGCCGCAGTCCGCG
>Ga0187849_1005096_pt1 | contig 10598 bp, 9 predicted proteins | sample June2016WEW_4_10_2_FD_132412 | JGI IMG/M metagenome (GOLD analysis project Ga0187849, IMG submission 132412) | Peatland microbial communities from SPRUCE experiment site at the Marcell Experimental Forest, Minnesota, USA - June2016WEW_4_100 | ecosystem: Environmental > Terrestrial > Soil >... | reverse complement strand
GCTTCAACATCAGCGGGTGCTTGTCCTCCACCACCCACTCGATCACCTCGCCCTTCTCAATCTCCAGGGCTTGCGCCAAGGGCGCGGGACAAATCAGATACCATGGACGGTTCTTGCCACCCCGCTGCATCACCTGCACCGTGGACTGGTAACCCATGCTGGACCTCCCTCCGGCCATCGGAGGGGAAGTATATCATAGCTGTAATGCTAGTCAAGTATTTTTTTGATTTTTTCACAGCTTCTCCTGCCCGTGCCGGTGACGGCCAGGATGGCCGTGCTACGAGAGCTGAAGCTTGAACCGACAAGCGCCTGCTTCGTCCTGTCTATCGTCTACTGCCTACCCCCTACCGCCTACCCCTATCTCCCACCTACGGTCTACCACCTACCATCTACCGCCTCTGCTACAATGATCGCACCACTATGGACGACCCAGAATTGACGCACAGAACGATCGATCCCTTCTCCCGCGACGTGCTGGAATTCCCTGCCGTTATTGATCTGTTGCACAGTTATCTTTCCGGGCCGATCAGCGAGCCGCTGCTGGAACGGGTTTCGCCGCACACCCGTCTCGAACAGATTCGGCGCGATTTGGAATTGGCACGCGAGACGCGCGAGTACTTGCGGGAGAGTGCTCGGCCCAGCTTGGCGGCGCTGTGCCAGCCGAGCGCGTTGCTCGAAAAATTGCGTGTAAAAGGGCTGTCGCTCGCCGCGCTCGAGATCTTGGCGCTGGTCGAAGTGGCGCGGGCAGGGCTGGATATGTACCGCCTGTTGGCGCATGGCGCTGCACCGCGCGCCGCCGAAGGGGGCCGAACGGCGTTCGGCCCTACATCGGCGTCGTCCACACCGCGCCTGTCTGAGCTGGCGCGTGCGCTGCCGGATTTCCGGAGCCTGGTGACGGAGTTGGGCGGCAAGATCAATCCCGACGGCACCGTGGACTCTTCCGCGAGCGCGGAGTTGGGGCGAGTTCGCCGGTCCATCGCGCGGGCCAAGCTCGAAATCCGGTCGAGCTTGGAGCGGATGCTACGACGCTTCTCCCAGGATAGCGTGCTTCAGGACGCCGTGGTGACCATCCGCAACGATCGCTTCGTCATCCCCGTCCGCGTGGAGGAAAAACGGCGTGTGCAGGGCGTGGTGCATGGGACGAGCTCCTCCGGCGCCACGGTTTATATCGAGCCGCTCGAGACGCTGGCGCTCAACAATGAACTGGTGGAATTACAGGACCGGGAGTTCGCAGAAGTTCAGCGCATCCTGGGTGAGTTCACGCGCAAGCTGCAAGAGCGTCGCGAAGATTTGGGCGGCGCGGCGGAAATCCTGAGCGAAATCGACTGGGCCTTCGCCAAGGGTGAGTTCAGCCGGCAGTACGATTGTTGCACTCCGGAAATCCGGCCGGAGCGCGCGCTGCGGTTGCACGAGGTTCGTCATCCCCTGCTGGAAAAAAGCCTGCGCGGACTGAATCGCCGGCCCATACCTCTGAGCCTGGCGCTCGATGCCCCCAAGACCCTGATGATCATCAGCGGGCCGAACGCCGGCGGCAAGACCGTAGCCCTGAAAGCGTTGGGCATCGTGGTACTGATGGCGCAGGCAGGAATTCCCGTGCCCGCCGGCGAAGTCAAACTGCCGCTGTTCGGGCGCGTGCTGGCGGACATCGGCGACCAGCAATCCATTGCGGCGAACCTCAGCACCTTTTCCGCGCACGTGACGAACATCGAGTCCATGGCAGAAGTGGTTGAGCAGAACGACCTAGTGCTGCTGGATGAGATTGGCGCCAGCACCGAGCCCAACGAAGGCGCGGCGCTGGCCGTCGCCATTCTCGAACACTTCCGCCAGCGCGGCGCCATGACGGTGGTGACCACCCACCATTCGCGCCTGAAGGCCTACGCCGCAGAAACCGCGGAAGCAGTAAACGCCGCGATGGAGTTCGATGAAGCGACGCTGGAACCCACCTATCGACTGCTCGTCGGCTTGCCTGGAAAGTCGAGCGCTTTTGACATCGCCGCGCGACTGGGGTTGGAACCGAGCATCGTGGAGAAGGCGCGGTCCCTGCTCCATCCCGCCGACGCTGAGGCCGCCGCGCTGGTCGCGGGCCTGCACCAGCAACGCACCGAGATGACGGGCAAACTGGAGGAACTGGAAGCACAAAAGCAGGAACTGGAAAAACACCGCGAACAATTGGAGCGCCAATTCCAGCAAGACCGCCGCACCAAGCTGCGCGAGCTTGATTCCCGCTTGGACGACACCTTGCGCCAGTATGCAAAGACGTGGGAACAATCCCTGGAGGAGTTGCGCAGACAAGCCGCGCCCGCCAAGGTCGTGACGCGGGGCGAGCGGAAAGCCACCGGCTTGGTGCGGGAGGCGCGGGAGGAATGGAACACCCAGGTTCTGGAAGCGCTCGGTGAGCCTGCCCAAACGCCCCAAGAGTCTCCGGTGGTGCGGCTGATGGCGGTCGGTGACCGTGTGCAGGTAACTAATGTGTCAACACCTGGTACGGTAATGGCCCTACTGGAAGGCGGTCAGGTGGAAGTGTCCGTGGGACGACTGAAAATGCGCGTGGGCAAGGGAGAGGTCAGACCTCTGATGCCGGGAGGCGCGGCGGTTCCGCAGGCGGCGGTGGCCACATCGCGCCGCGAAGAAGTTCCGGAGGAGTTCAACGTCATCGGAAACACCGCGGAGGAGGCCCGCGAGCGCGTGGACAAGTTCCTCGACCAGGCTTTTCTGGGCGGACGCTCCCGGGTGCGTGTTATTCACGGGCACGGCAAGGGCATCCTGCGCAGGACCCTGCACGAGATGTTTTCTCATCACCCCCATGTTGAAAAATTCTACTTAGCCCCACCCCAAGAAGGCGGTAGCGGAGCGACGATCGTTGAGCTAAGAACTTGACGTTTGGCAGGGGAAGTTTCTTGGGGAAGATTCGTCGTGCGGAAACGGTCAGACCTGTCCCCAGGGGGCCGCAGGTACAAAAAATCCCAACGGGGATGTCAGGCAGCGGCTCCCGTGCCAGCCTGAGTCCCATCAATACGCTCAGTTCCGTGCGTCTTCACGCAGAGAGTGTGGGTGGAACCACGATTTGCTTGGAAAGCCGGATCGCAGAAGGGAGGCACTTTAGGCGTTGTTAGATCGCTTGGAATTGCGCCGGTGGTTGCCTTTACGGAGGCAGTTGCGGACAACCACGACGAGTTCATCTGACTTAATGGGCTTGTTCAGATACTCTGTTGCCCCGGCATTCATCGCTTCCAAATACGTATCCACCTCACCATACGCGGTGAGAATAATAACCGGAACTTCGTTCCCGGCGCTGCGAATGGCCTGTAACACGTTTAGACCGTCGCAGTCAGGCATCCGTAAATCGCAAATGATCAAATCAAAACTGTTGGAACGCAGAAGTCCGGTGGCTTCGCAGGGATTAGATGTCGCCATGACCACGAATTTCTCACCGGACAAGATCCGTTGAAGGACACGCAGGAAATGCGGGTCGTCATCAATAATCAGGATGCGACCGTTGATTTCTTCGCCCACAGAACCCCCTGCCCCTGACCTTCCCTCCTGCTCGGAATGTTCGACCGCGTCCCACATTACTCAAATACCCATACAGCGTGATTTTCGTCTAGTTCACGCTCAACAAGCATGGAGCACGTAAAGCACCAATTTTAGGGAGACATCGCAGGGGATGGCGCGGCGGCCCTTGGTACGTGACACTCTGTCACCAGCGGAAACCGCACCCTTTGGAATTAAGATTCGGGTGCGGGTCGTTAAGGGGGCATGCGAGGGTGGGCTCTCCTCGCAAAGCGAGGCACGAGCCGTATTTATGAGAACGAAGGGAGATTAGGCGGCTCGCGTGGCGGAACCGGCCCCGTCCTTTTTGCCCAAACGACGACGGATCGTCCGGGGATTGATCTGCAGCAGTTGCGCAGCGCGCAGACGATTGTAACGCGTGTACGATAACACCGTACGGATCACCGTATCATGGATTTCCCGCATTGAGGTTCCAATCGCGAAAGTCAGCGTGAAGGTGGGTTGCATTTCCATGGGAGTAACCTCCTTAAAAGGAGTTACAGGCCTTGGACCAGCAGCGAATTCCTTCATGTCGGCTGGACCACGAACAGTAGTAAAAGGTTTCACCATAACCTCCTGGGATATGAAAGCTACTTTCACATCTGCCCTTTTGTCAGCATTTTGAGTTCCTTTCTGTCCGTCTGGATGTTGTTCAAAGTCAGTGGGCGGGATCCCCCTGTGAACGAAAAACGGACAAATTGAGTATCCACACACAATTCCGTGTGGCTTTTGCCCCAAACTTCGGCCTCAAGGAGCTCCCTGTTGTCCCCCAGGGAGGAAAGTTGCTTCCAATTTCTCGTCCATTATCAAGGGATTATGGAGCCCAGACGTATTTTCCGGGCTGGCATCAGAGATGCCGATTAAGGCGATCTTAGGGTCGGCAAGGCTCGGGAACGCCTTGAAACTCAGGACTACTCAATGGGCAGTCGTCATTCCAGCTTCGACAGGTTTCTGCAATTCTTCAGTTCGCTGAAGTGCGGATTATTGTTACTTGGCTTGTTAGGATTATCAGTGATTTTGGGCACCTTTATTCTCCAAAGACCTATGGCCCAGGAAGGGCAAATCGAGCAGGTCTACGCTCCGCAGATCGTCCGTCTTTTGAATGCGGTAGGTCTGTTCGACATCTTCCACACGTGGTGGTTCATACTTCTCTTAGGTCTCATGGGAGCCAACATCACGATGGCGTCCATCGAGCGCTTCCCCCAAGTGTGGCGGCTGTATGTGCGGCCGCATTTTCTGGCCGACGCGGCTTTCATCCGGGCGCTGCCCTTCCAACGGGAGATTCCCTTAGGTCCGCACACCCCCGGGGAAGCGATGGCGCTGGCCTCCCTCAAGCTTAAAACCCTGGGGTACCCGCCTCGACCGGATGTCCTTCCGAAGGGTACGCTCTACGTGGAGAAGCACCGGCTGGTGCGTCTTGCTCCTTACGTAGTCCACGCAAGCCTGTTAATTATCTTTGCGGGGGCGATCATCGACGGGACGCACGGCTACCGAGGGTACATCAGCCTTCGGCCGGGGATGAGCACCGACGTCGTTGAACCTCTGACCATGCCGGGAGCGCGCCGCCACCTTGATTTCACCTTGCGTTGCGATGCGGCGGGCATGGACGCTTACCCTGACGGCTCCCCTCGGCAATACTGGAGCCAACTGGCGGTGTTAGAGCACGGCCACGAGGTGGCGCGGAAGAAGATCTCTGTAAACGACCCTCTCACCTTCGGGGGAGTGCGGTTTTTCCAGGCAAACTACAATTCCACCGGGTCGCCCCGCAAGCTCGTCATGGAAGCGAGTTGGCTGGAAAACAGCGTGGAGAAGCACCAAGCGCTTACATTGGCTCCGGGGACGCCGGCGCCGTTGGATGAGCAGGGCGCCACCGTCGAGCTGACCGATTTCATTCCCGACTACGTCTTGGAAGGCGACCAGATCGCCTCGCGGTCGGACGAGCCTCGTAACCCTGCCATTCACCTGCAAGTGACGCGGCCCGGCAGCCAAGCCACCCATGCTTGGGTACTGGCCAAGTCGCCGGAATTGAATCCGCCGAACGACACCGGTATCAACTTCCGGTTTGTGCGCGTGGAAATGGATTCCATGACGGGTTTGCAGGTGGCGCGCGAACCCGGGCAATGGCTGATCTGGGCGGGGTGCCTGCTCCTGACCACCGGATTGATGATGGCCTTGTACCTCTCGCACATCCGCATTTGGGGTATCGTGGCGGCGGATCGCAAGGGGCAGCCGGTACTCCTGCTGGGCGGGCAGCCAAGCAAGTATCGCGAGAATTTTGAGCGTAAGTTCCACGAATTGACGGATGGAGTCGAAGCCGCCTTAGTGCAGGTGCCCGGAGAGATAAGGGAGATCGCCCCAGCGGCGTGAGCTTTACAAAGCCTTAAAAGCCCTTAAAAGGCATAACAAGCCTTACAAGCGCTGGACATCCACAAGTATGGGCAACGGACAAAATGTCCCAGCGGAGCCCCGCTCCACCAGCGTGCATTCCGGGCAATGTAAACAGGAGAAGCAACTTATGGCGAAAGCGATAACCCACACCACGGAGCACAGCCAGCCCAGCGCCGCCAGTTGGATCTTGCTGGTGGTTAGCGTGGCATCGCTGACGGTGCTGGCGATCTCCGTCCCCCATCTGATCAGCGACCAAGGGTGGTTCGCGGGCGCCAGAGCGGGCGAGAAATTCTTGTTCGTGGCACTAATAGCTTATCTGGGCGCCTCGGTGTTGTATGGCTCTTCCGTCGCCTTGCGGCAGGCGGAACTGTTGCAGGGCGCCGTGTTGCTCGCGCGCAGCGGCCTCCTGCTCCACACGATAGCCATCCTGGCCCGCTGGGCGAGCTCCGGGCACGCGCCGCTTTCCGATATTTATGAGATGGTGTTGATGTTCTCCTGGGCCGTCGTCGCGTTGCACGCCCTGGCGGAATGGCGACTTAAGCTGCCCTTCCTGGGAGCTATCACCCTTCCCATTGCCGCCTTGGCGCTCATCCTGATGCAAGTGTTGCCGGGAGAAATCCGGCCGCTGGTGCCGGCATTGCAATCCACCTGGCTGCAAGTTCACGTGACGCTGGCCATGCTGAGCTACGCGGGCTTTACGATTTCGTTTGCCGTGGCGCTCCTCTACCTGGTCAAGGACGGCGTGTCGCCGCGGAATTTCCTGAGCTGGTGTATGGCGCTGGTGGTGGGTGTGTACGGGACGATTGTGGCCACGTGCGTCAATGGCAGCATGGCGCTGACGTTGGCCGCCTGGGATCCCATCGCCCGGGAAAAAGTGATGCTCGCTCCCCGGCAGGCTTTGATGGTGCCGCTGGAAGCGCTAGGCTGGCCGTTCGTCATGGCGCTGGCACTGGCCGCCGCCACCCTGCTTCTGAATCTCCTGGCGACCTTCTCCGCCCGGCCCGAACGCTGGGATAAAATCGCGCGCTGGGCCTTCCTGGCTACGCTCGGCGCTCAGGCGCTGGCCTTGCTGCTCCTGCTGGTGAAAGTGAATGGCGGCGCCCATTACCTCGCGGAATCTGCCCAGGGCTTCGAAGTGCGCCTGGTGGATAGCCCCTTCCTGCTGGCGGGCGTGGCGACGGCTTTGTTCGCTTCCATCGCCTGGAAGGTGCTGGACTGGAAATATGATTCCATTGTCGGCTACCTGCCCAGCCCTGACTCCCTGGACAGCTTGATTTACAGAACCGTAGCGATTTCCTTCCCCCTGCTGACGTTCATGATCATCGCCGGCGCCTACTGGGCCAATCGCACCTGGGGCGCGTATTGGAGCTGGGACCCGAAGGAAGATTGGGCGCTCATCACCTGGCTCACCTATGCGGGTTACCTCCACATGCGTTTGACCCGCGGCTGGCGCGGAAGACGCTCGGCCTACTTCGCCATCATCGGCTTCGGTGTCGTGATGTTCACTTTCTTCGGCGTCACCTACCTGCTGCCCGGACTGCACGCATATGCGTGAGCGAGACCGAGCCGGGAGGCAGAAAATTACCCGGTTGGGGCATTAAGGGGTAGTGACTCATTTTCGGGGAACAAGTCTGAGGCCCGTCGGCTACTGCCCGAAATCGGCCAATGGCTGGCTGAGATCGGCCACAATCCGTTCCCGTCCTCCGGCGGGCAAAGTGCATTAGCGCCAACCCACACAAAGAACAGGTGATAGATTTCTGGCTGGGAGCCCGGATTGGCCACCCGCTTGCACCCTACCACGTTGGAATTACGGATGGTGCGCGAAGCACAGAGGTGTGCCATGAAAAGGCGATACCTGTTGAATGCCATTCCTCGCTGCCCGTCGGCCGTTGTTTTCGCTGGATTCTTGTGGGCTGCAACTATAGCCTGCGCGGGTCCGGGCCAGGCTCAAACTTTCACGAAGCCCGATGCCGCCACGCCCCGGCAGACGGAAGTCCAGGCAGCGCAAAACACGCCGAAGAAGACGCCCGCCCCATCGGGTGCGTGGCATCACTTCGGCGAGAGCGATAAGGCCTCCGGGGCGGGGCAAAGTCAACCGGGCGTCTGGCACGCCTTCGGTCCGAACCCCGGCACGCCGAAGGTTGGTCGCGAGGCAATGGCTCCCGGGCAAGACTTCGGCGCGGACCGCAGGGCCGATTTGGAAAGGCAGATGTGGGCGCTCGTCAACCAGGACCGTTTGGATCCCGAGACCGCCGCCGAGACGGGTGGGCGAGCGCAGCCCCTCAGGTGGAACGAGAACCTGGCGGCGGTGGCGCGAGCGCATTCCCGCGACATGCTCGAGCAACGGTTCTTTGACCATGTTGACTTGGAAGGTAGGACCCCTTCGGCGCGAATCAACGAGGCGGGAATTCCCTGGCGGGCTTCGGGAGAGAATATTGCCATCTACCCGACCGTTCTGGGCGCGGAAGGCGCATTCATGAACGAGCCCCGTTTCCAACACAATCATCGCTCCAACATTTTGAACGCGAATTACACGGACGTGGGAATCGGCATCGTGCAAGGGGCGAATGGCAGCCTCTACATCACGCAAGATTTCGTCGCCACTCTGGCTAACGGCGCTGGCGTTGTCAGCGCTCCACGGCCCACTTACCAACCCCAGCCAGGTTATACTCCGGCCGCCAGAAAGGCCCAGATCGAGGGGGAAGTGGCGCTATCGATTGTCATCGATGCTCGAGGCAACGTCACCCAAGTCAAGCAAACTTCCGATCCGCTGGGTGCGGGCCTGGACGAAAGCGCCGCCGCAACCGTCCGCACCTGGAAATTTGAGCCTGCCAAGCGTGACGGGGTCCCGGTAGCCGTGAAAAGGGTGGTCAAAGTCACCTTCAAGCTCTTCGCGTGAACACTCCCCGCGGTGGCCACGGTGTCATCGGTCGCGGTAGGGATACCGGTTGCCCGGTACCCCCCGCACAGATCCCCACGTGCGGATTTCCCGCATGGGGCTCTTATCGTGGATGACGGGCCGGCGAAGCGCTGGGCTTTCCGCACACCCGCTAGCCCCTGGGACACGCGTGCCCCGCCCTGTGTCGGGTGCGTGTTAGGCGGAGGGGTGTTCTCCTTGATCAGCGGCCTTCCCTCCCTTTCCTCCGCCGACGCTCTTCCGTCGTGGTTCGAAGGGTTCATCGGTAGTATGCCGCTGTCCGACTCCTCGCGGACGTGCATGCGGGCCGTACGGCCTAAGCCTTCTCCCGCCGGTCCCGACAAGTCGGGACGTCCCCGAGGTCTCCCGGTTCTCGTGCAGAAAGTGTCTAGGCGTGTCTGGGGTCTACGACTACGCAGGGCCGTCCGGGAAGCTCGCGCTAGCGCTTCCCGTCCATGCTGCCTTCCGCCTAGCCAAGGACGTCGGCGCCCTGATTGCGCGTTTTCGAAGCTCCATACCCCGCCCACCTATACCTCTGTTTACGCTTCACTGTGCACCTCACGGTACCCAGCGCAAAACTCGAGGCCGAGTGGATCGCTACTCCTTTCTCGTAAGGCTCTTTCATCCTCCACTTCAGACCGGTTTATCCCGGCGCACTGGCTACCCGTTGGCCCAAAAGAGAGGCATAAACGCTCTGTTAGCCTACAGACCAAGCTCGCTGTGCGAGCCGAGGCGCACCAGTTCCAGACTGGCGGCATCCGGCTTTCGGTAGATGAGAATCAAGTCGGGCTTGAGATGACAATCGCGAAAATCGCCCCATGCGCCTGAAAGCGGGTGATCGAAGTTGCGGTGCGGCAGCGTCGCGTCGGTGGCGAGCAGATCCACCACCGCCATGAGCACCGCCTCGAGGGTCTTGCCGTGCTGTCCCGCTTTCTCCCGTTTGTAGTCTCGCTGGAAACGGCCGGTGTATTTAATCGTCCGCATTCAGCCTCACCAGCAGCTTGCCGGGTTTTCCCGCCGTGGCGAGTTCGCCACGGCGCGCGGCCTTCATCGCCGCAACGGTTTTAGCATTCGGAACAAGAGGCTCGAACGGTAGCGCCCTTTCCGTCGCAATCCGCATCATCATCATGCGGAAGGCGTCGGACACGGTAAGACCCATCGCTCCCAGCACCGCAGCGGCTTCGTCTTTGATCCGTTTGTTGATCCTGGCGCGGACGATTGAATTCTCTCGCATCATGCACTCTCCTGTTGAGCTACAATGTAGCACAATAAGGGCCCATAGTCAAGCCCCACGAATCCCCTTACCTATCGCACCTCCCGCTTGTGGCGGCGGGACCAGGCTCTAAGGCTTTGCCACGAGCCGCAGGGCCGGAAAATGGGCCCTACGCCACCAGCCTGGTCCCTGATGTCCGAATGGCCTTTCGCCGTAGGGGGACGGCTTGCCGCCCCCTCCGTGTACATTCCCGTCGAGCCAAGAGGGGTAGGGGCACCCGTGAGTGCCCTTGCGGAGGGCAGGCACGAGGCCCATAAGCGCTAACTTGTTTGTTGACAGCCTTGGTTCTTATGCAGTAGTCTCGACGCATGGAAAACGCTTACCCCAATGCCCTAGCTGAAGATTGGGAATTGCTGATGTCTTTCTTTCCCGCAGATTGGAGAATGCAGGCGGAAACTTGCGGCGCTCTCCGGGGACTCCGTCAGGATAAATCGGAAGAATGCTATTTGCGGGTTTTGTTGATGCATCTGG
>Ga0187849_1005095_pt1 | contig 10599 bp, 8 predicted proteins | sample June2016WEW_4_10_2_FD_132412 | JGI IMG/M metagenome (GOLD analysis project Ga0187849, IMG submission 132412) | Peatland microbial communities from SPRUCE experiment site at the Marcell Experimental Forest, Minnesota, USA - June2016WEW_4_100 | ecosystem: Environmental > Terrestrial > Soil >... | reverse complement strand
GCCGGCAAGCCGACAGGTGGCGCGGTTGGCGCGCGGATTGAGCGGCGCGGCAACCCGCACGGTAGAATCGAGTAAAGATCCATGCCTCTTTACGAATATCGTTGTTCCGCTTGTGGCGAAGGCTTCGAGTTGCTTCGGAGCATGAGCGCCGCCGACCAGGCTTTGGTCTGCTCGAAGTGCCAATCCGAACGGGTCGCCCGCCAGCTTTCGGTGATTGCCAAACCGGCGGCATCGGGTTCCTCCGAACCGATGGGCCCCTGCGGAGCCCCGGCCTCGGCCTGCGGCGGTTCTCAAGGCTGCCCCTGGAAAGGTTGAGACGCGGAACGCGGTCGGTGGAAGTTTGGCCTGCCGTCGATGCCCACGCAAACGCTATATTACTTTGGGTCCACGGCCCTTAGCGCACCGGCGATGGTTGGCAAATCGGTCTGGTAAATCTCCAGCCTGAACGCCAAACAAGTTCCATCCGACAACGATCTTTTGCAATCAAACGATCATTCTCGCTTAGGTAGTCAGGTCAGAACCGCAGTGCTTGCACTTCTTAGCCGCTCGTTTGATCGTCTCGGCGCAGTGTGGGCATTGCACCTCGTCAGACTCTACAATAACTGCTGTCCCTACAGCCTTCAAGACTTCGTAAGACATGAGTGACATGCCCCGGCTATACGTCACCTTGATGACAGCGTTGGCACCCAGTTTAGACGCCTCCTCTTGTAGCTTGAAATTCACATCTTCGATAGTCGGGGATTTTGAAAGCAACGATCCTTTGGACACCTTCGCAGTTATTTCGCTTAGTCCCTCGTAGGGTTGACTGATGTCGTCGGCATGAATTGCTATATCGGTAATCTTCATTGTGCGTATTCTCCTAAATTGAATTGTCGTACTCTAAAATCCAAATTAATTACATTTCCAGTAAAACGGAGCAATGGCGACAGCGAGAGATTGGTGTTGGCAAATATATCAATGCCAAAATTGCTTACCCTCCCTTTTCAGGAATCTCACCGCTCCTCTCCCTGCTCGGCGGCGCCCATGGCGGTTGCCGTTTCCACTCGGATAAGGTGCCGCCCTGGCGGCAACGTGACCACGTAACGGCCCGCTCCCGCGTCGATGGTTTTGACGCGCGACGCAACTCCATCGACCTCGGTGCGCACGGGCTTTTGGTCGAGGATGGCCAGCGTGCGCGCGCCGCTTTCGTACTCGAACTCGACGCCATCGGGATGCGACCAGGCATTTTTGAATTCGGCGTTCAGGTCGAGCAAGCGGACGGACGGCTCTTCCGGCGTGTGCTCGACAGTGTGCGAGCCGGCGGGCAGCCACAACGTTTCGCCGTCAGCGGCGGGCCAGAGGCGGCCATCGACGCGCGCGGCGCCGCTCCAGCGCACTCCGGCTTCGTGCCGCGCATCCAGCGTCAATCTGCCATTCGAGGTTTCGGCGCGCGTGACCACGGCTCCGGCCGCGCTTAGGTACGGCCAGTCTTCCGGCAGAATCGAGTTCTCGAAGTAGAACGCGACGCGAGCGAACGAATCCGAGGCCAGCCGCACCAACTGGAACAGCTCGACGCCGGTCTGTTGCTTGGTCGGGTACACGTCCTGGTAACGCTCGACGACGTTGATGTCGATGGCGAGCCGGCCGGCATCGTGCGTCAGCGGCTGGTAGCGCTTGGCGATTTCGGGATACCGCCGCGGCCCCAGGTTCCAGACCGTCGCGGGATCTTCGATCAGGAACGTCATGGCGTTTTGTTCGGCCAGCGGCAGCGCGGCGGCGGCATCCGCGCCAATCAGGTCGCGCATTCCGGTATCGAAGCGGTCGTCGACGTGCGTCATGACCAGATCGAGCCCCGGCCGCTCGCGGCGCAGGCCGTCGATGTCGGCGATCCACGCAGCTTCGATGCGGCTGGCGAGATTGGCGCGATAGTCGAGGAACGCGCGCAGCTTGGCGGCATCCGGCACGGCGGTCTCGAACAGAGTGTGCGGATCGAAGCCGTGCGCCTCGCGGAATTCGCGGCGCACGTCATCGTTCATGGGCGTGAAGCGCGAGGGGTTCCCAGCGCCTTCGAGCGACTCGAAGTAGAGTTCGCCCAGGTTCACGCCATCCCAATCGAAACCGCCGATCAGCTTGCGCGTGCCAACTGCGGCCGCCTGGAAGCAAGCGGGATTGGCCAGGTTCATCAGCTTGCGCCAGTCCAGATGCGCGTCTTGCAGCGTGGCGGTTTTTTCGCGCCACTCCGGATGCTCGTCCCAGAACTTTTCGCTCACGTGTGGAAACTCGATCCAGGCGTAAACCAGAATGCCGTTGCGGTGGCAGGCCGCGATGAGATCGCGCAGGTAGCGCGCGCCAGTCTCGCCGCCATCGTAATAATGCCAGGCGGCGACCTGAAGCGCGGCGATGCCCGCTTTGCGCCAGCGCCGCGCGAAGTAATCCAGATCGACCCGCGCGCGGTACGATCCGTCGAAGAACGCCCACAGACGGCGCGAGCGGAACGGCGATTCGCAGCCCAGGTCGGCGAGCGTATGAAGCAGATACGGAAAACGCTCGTACCCGCGCTCGCCCGGTGACGCGGCCAGCCACAGAATGCCGCCCGAGCCGCGCGCGATGCCCGCCATGAGCGGCGCGCCCGTCCAACGGTCGCTGGCGAAAACGCGCGCATCGCGCGGGATTTCAAACACTGGCAAATCGAGCGCATGCTCCCAGACGATGCGGAGCTGCGGGCGATGCACGTCGACGACGTTCCGCACAGTGACGCGCTTTTCCTGCGCATGAAATCCGGTGGCCTCGGCAAGGGCGGACTGGCCCTCCAGAATGAGGAACGAACCGGCTTCGGCGCGATCGAGCCAGGTTGCGGGCGAAACGCTGGCATCTTGGCCGGCCGCATCCTGGCGAATCACGTCGATGGCCGGTTCGCCGCGTCCCGGCTGGAATCCGACCGACGACAAAATATCCGGCCAACTGCCAGCGTCCCGGCCAATAATGCGAAAAGAAAAGCAACGCGCGGTTTCTGCAACGGGATGCTTCTCGGGTGAAAGGCCGGGGCGGGTGATTGCGAGCGTCCCGCCACCGGCTTGCGGCTGCGTTGCCGCACCGGATTCCGCTCGCGCCAGCGCTACCAGAGCGATCATGCAGAGCAGCGATGCGGTGCGGATCGGGAATCCCGGCAGATTGCGAAATGCGGTCCGGACAGGCCACCCGGCTTGTCCCACTCGGTTGGCAAATTGCCGATTGCGCCCGGCCGCGAGCCTTATCGAAGAGCGGACGTTAGTGGCTGAAGGCATACCAGAGTCCTGCACGGAAATCGTAGAAATTCGGACGGCGCGGGAAGTAGCCGCCAATCATATACGCGCCGCGCACGGCCTCGACGGTGAGCGTGGAAGCGGGCGGCAGGAATTTCGCGCTCACGCGCAGAGACGGTCCCGCCTCGGCCGTATTCGCCCAGTACTGCCGCTTCGCATCCGTCGTGATGTTGGCGACGGCACAGAGTTGGGCGCGAATTCCGGCGCGCGCGGGAAGCGTGTATCCGGCCCGGCTCTGCGAATAGACGATGAAATCGTCGTCGAAGCGGCTGATGAAAACGCCATCCTCGTGTGTTTCGGCGAACGTCCCGGCAGACTTCGCGCCCAGCAGTTTGCCCCAGCCGTGGCCGTAAGCCACGCCGCCGCGATAGTCGGCCTTATTGCGATCCGTGCTATCGGAGTGCAGATAGCCGATGGAGCGGCCCGCCTCGCCCCAGAGCGTGATGCCGTGACGCAGGGTGGCCGCCACGCCGCCGGCCAGAATGAACGAGCTTTCGGAAAGATACTGGTCGGGCGCCAGCGCGTCCGCGCTGCGCGTATCCCCGACGAAACGCATCGAGATATACGGCCGGAACGGAAGCTTGGCGATGCGGATTTCGGTCTTGGCCTGGCCGTAGGAAAACGTATCGCTCCAGCGGGTCGAATATAAAGGCATCGCCCATACGGTAAAGCGGAAGCGCTCGAAGGCGGGACGCAGGTTGCGGTACGCCGTTTCGGCCTCCGTGGAAATCGAGGAATCGGGGCTCTGGCGCGCCAGGTCGAACCAGCCTAACGCCAGTTCGTCCTGGTGTAGCTGGTTGTAGGTCCAGCCCAGCTTAAGATCTACCGAATAGTCGCCCGGATCGGTTTCGTGCGCCGCCTGGAAGTACCGTAGCGCGTCTTTGAGATAGCCCAGGCGGAAGCTCTTTTCCGCCATTTCTTTCGCATTGACTCCTCCCGTCGCCGTGTTTTGCGCAGTGGATGAGGCGCCGGCGCGAGGAGCATCCGGCAGATTTAGCGCCGCCCGCACGCGCGCGGCGAGGTCTTTATCGCGCGAATTCATGGCGCGCTTGAGCAGTGGCATGGCTCCGGCCCGATCGTTCCGGGCGAGCCGGAGCAGGCCGAGTTGCGCGGTCGAAAGATCGTCGGCGGAATCCGTTTGAGCGATTTTCTCGAACTCGGCTTCGGCTTCCGCGTTCTGTTTCATTGCGAGCAGCAGATAAGCGAGTTCGCGGCGCAAGCCCGTGTTGGCGGGGTCGAGCGCGAGCGCCTGGCGGAACTCCGGCACGTACGGGTATCGCGCGGGCAGCAGTTCGCGCGCTTCCTCGGCGGCACGCGGCTCCTGGCTCCGGGAGGCGGCAAGCAAGGCTGCGTTCGCCTCATCGAACCGGCCGGCGGCCTTCCAAACGCGCCCCAGATCGAGCAGGAGCGAGCGATCCGCGGGCCGCGCGCGCCAGGCTTTCAGATAGTGCGTGGCTGCGGAATCGAGGTCGTCGCGCTGCTCGCTCAACCGCGCCAGTTCGCGCTCGGCGCTGTAATTCCCCTCGGCCTGCGCTACCACCTGCGACCATCGCGCAATGTCTTCGGCAAGCTGGCGGTCGATATTTTGAAAGGCGCGTTCGGCGGTCGCGCGGGTTTCCGGGTCCGGGGATGCGCGCAGGCGGTCGAAGATGCGGCGCGCTTCGGCTTGACAGTGCGACTCAAAACACAGAAAGGCGTATTCGAGGGCGGAATGCGAATCGGTTGGGTCCAGGCGGACGATTTCTCCGAATTGGTCGCGAGCCGCTTCGGATTCGCCGATTTTGAGGTAGGTGTAAGCGAGGTCCTTGCGTAACGCGGCGCGATCCGGCGCCAACCGCAGCGCGGCGGTGAAGCCCGCGACGGCCCGGTCGTAATCGCTGGCCCGCAAGGCGGCATAGGCGTTCTGTGCCGCCTGTTGCGCGGCCCCGGCTGCCGTTTTCGCGCCGGGCAGGGGTGTATCCGGCGAAGCGGCAGCCGCCGATACGGCCGGGCCACGGTCCTGCATCATCGGCTGGCGGGCGGTTTGCGGCGGGAGTTGCAGGGCGGGAGCGGGCGTCTGGGCCATGGTGCAGACAGTCCAGACCAGAATCCCAATCCAACGTGGGTGCACAGAGATGTAGTGTTTTCAGGCGGCGAAATTCGCGGTGGTTTTTGGGGGCTCGGGGCTTGACTAGCGTAGTGTGACGGAAACACCTTGGCAGCGCCGCTCACTCATGGTCGCGACTCGGTGCGAGGCCGGAGCGCACAACTAACCCTTCCGCATACGGATACGTTTTTGGAATTTTGAGCGCCGGCCCGCCGGACGGCGCCCCAGAGGTTAGCCGTGCCTAGAACAAACCGTGCGAGCCCTGCGTCCGGAACTCATAGCGCTCGATAGCGATGGCGGCCTTGCCGTCTTCGCTACGAACGACGCGCCCGGTAGTCACGAGTTTCAAGGCGCACCGATTGTCCAGGTAGGCCGGCCAGTTTACGGCCAGTTCCAACCGTTCGCCGGGGTTCAGCGCACGCTGGGTCGTAAACAGGATGCCATTGGAGCTCATGTTGATTGTTCTGCCGCTGCCAACCTCGATCGTGTTCCGGTTGAAAACCTTGTACCGGACTTCCTGCTCGATCGGGAAACGTACAGCGGACCGGCGGTCTGTGGTATCCGTGTCGAGGGCCATGATAGCTTCCATCACCCGTTGTTCCTTCCCAGGCAGAAAATCCTGAATCCCGGGGGTACCCGTGCTGATTGCCATATCCATTTCCCTTCCAACTGCTACTGCCATACTCCAACCTTATAAAACACCTTTACGGATCTTACAGATATAGACGAAAGGGTTCAATTTTAAGGTAGGCACCACGTACCAAGGGGGAACGCCGGTACCTTGATCCGCCGACGGCCTAGTGTTCACCCGTAGTGCGTTGTGAATCCGCCATACTCGCAACGCGTCGCTCGTCTAGCGCAGGGTAAACAACGGAAGTGGTCAACCAGCGGTGCTCCAACGCCGCCGCGACCATTTCATCAATCATATACGAATCTTGTTTAGGTTGCACGGGTTGGGAACCCGCGCGGCCGCGCGCTACGGGTTGTGCCGCAGCTTTCGGATCTCTTCGAGGCGCTCGGCAATGCGCTTTTCGATGCCCCGGTCGCTCGGTTCGTAAAACCGTGTACCCGCAAGAGAGGGGGGAAGGCACTCCATCCCCGTGATGGCATCGGCGAAGTTGTGTGCGTGTTGGTACCCGGTCCCGTAACCCCATTCCTTCATATGACGCGTAGGGGCATTACGAAGATGCAACGGAACGGGTTCGGCCACCGAATCCGCTACCAACGCGCGCGCGCTGTTCAAAGCGCGGTAGGCGGCGTCGGATTTTGGCGCCACCGAAAGGTAGATGACGGCTTGCGCGAGCGCCTGATCGCCTTCCGGTATGCCCAGGAAATGCACGGCCTGCATGACCGCGAGCGCCTGTTCGAGCGCGCGCGGATCGGCCAGGCCGATGTCCTCGATGGCCATGCGAACCAGCCGCCGCGCGATGTAGAGGCGGTCCTCGCCGCCATCGAGCATGCGCGCCAGCCAGTAGAGCGCGGCGTCGGGATCGCTCGACCGCACGGATTTGTGCAGCGCCGAAACCAGGTTGTAGTGCTCTTCGCCGGCCTTATCGTAAAGCAACACTTTGCGCTCGATGGCGCTCTCGACGGCCTCGCGCACGAGCGTTTTGCCTCCCGATGCCGCCACCGCCGCTTCGAGCGTGTTGTAAGCGGAACGGGCGTCGCCGCTCGAAAATATGGCGATCTGTTCGAGCAACTCCGGTTCCGCCTCGATTTCCAGATCGCCCAGGCCGCGCTCGCGGTCGCTCAGCGCCCGCTGGAGCAGCGTCACGATTTCCGCCGGGCTCAACGCGCGCAGGGCGTATACCTTCGAGCGCGAAAGTAGCGCCGAGACGATTTCGAACGAGGGATTCTCGGTCGTGGCGCCGATCAGCGTGATATCGCCGCGCTCGACGTAGGGCAGAAACGCGTCCTGCTGCGCTTTATTGAAACGGTGGATTTCGTCGATGAACACCAGCGTGCGCCGGCCCAGGCGCCGGTTGCGCTCCGCCTCCGCCATCACCGTTTTCACTTCCTTGATGCCGCTGAGCACGGCGCTGAAGGGCACGAAATCGGCGTGCGTGAGCCTGGCGATCAGCCGCGCCAGCGTCGTCTTGCCCACGCCGGGCGGTCCCCAGAGAATGATCGAGCCCATGTCGCCGCGCTCGATTTGCGCGCGGAGGGGTTTGCCCGCGCCGATCATGTGCTCCTGGCCGGCAAAGTCTTCCCAACGGTCCGGGCGCATGCGTTCGGCCAGCGGGCGCGACTTATCCACCGCGGGCTCGGGCTGGCCCGCATGAGGCAAGCTGTTATCGAACAGGCTCACGGCAGTACTCCTTCGAGCCGCTAAACGGCTGCCGAAAAGGCGTTGGACCACTTCCTTATTGTCGTGGCTCTGAAGACAATTCGGAACCGCGCGCGTAAGCAAGCGGTGCTCGGTATACCTTTTTCCGCAACTGCTAATCGTGGTGGCAGGCCCGCAGTCCAGTGTATCGGAACGTACGTGTTTGCTGTGGGCGAAGTTTGGTGTCAGCCAGTGGGACAGGCCTCCCGGCCTGTCCAGGCTTTCTTCCGTAACCCGCTAACCGCGGTTCCCTTTGAGCGTTCGTTGTCTGCGCGCTTCGTATAGCAGGATACCGGCGGCCATGGCGGCGTTCAGGGATTCGACGCACGCAATCGGAATGCGCAGACCGGCCGCTCCCCGCCGGAATTCTTCGCCTACGCCCCGGCCCTCGCCGCCAATGACGAGCGCGCAGGGACGGTCGAGCGCCGCATCCGTCAAATCGCACGCGCCCGACGGCATGGCGGCATAAATCTCGACGCCTCGTTCGACGAGCGCCGCGCGGGCTTCGGGCGCTTCCAGGCCCGCCAGCACCGGCATCCGGAACAACGAACCCGCCGAGGCGCGCACCGCCTTCGGGTTATGCGGATTGGCGCTACCTTTCAAAAACATCATGCCTGTCGCCCCGAAGGCTTCAGCCGCGCGCACGATGGCTCCGGCGTTGCCGGGATCTTGCACGCCGTCGAGCACGACAATCAGCGCGGCTTGCGCGCCGAAAAATTGTTCGATAGTCCAGGCCGGGGGACGCACCAGCGTAATCACTCCCTGCGTGGCTTCCGTGGTCGAGACGGTCTTGAACAGCCGCTCTTCCAGAACCACCAGCCGGATGGCGGGGAAACCGGCGAGCCGCTCCTCGACTCCGGCGCGCGCGGATTCGCTGGCAATGACCACGCCGATTTCGCACTCGCCGCCGAGCGCCTCATCGAGCAGGTGGAAGCTTTCCGCGATCGCAAAGCCGTCGCGGGTCTGGCTTCCCCGGCTGGCGGCGCGCCGGATTTCCTTGACCAGCGGGTTGGCGGGGCTAGTAATTTCTTCAATTTTGTTCACAATCGGTGTTCCGGACCTACAATAACATCGTAAACTGTTAATCGGAAAGCGTCAGCGGCCTGGCTCGGAAGTGCCTTGACCGCTCCGTCGAATATAATTTACCTGTGCCGAACCCAGAGGCAGGCGGCCTGCGAGGCCGCCGCAGGCCGAGGGCCTGCCCCACGCCGGCATTTTCATGGCTTCCGGTGGGCGTAGAGCGATGTTGCTGACGTGCGCGGTTCCAAACGGAGCCGCAACTGTGAAGAGCGGTGAAAGAGACTTCGTAGGCAGCACACAGCGGCGCAGCTCGGAAGTTTGTTGCATAATTTGTTGCAAAAATCGGGTTTTGTATCAGGGCACTGCGGAGAAGTTTGTTGTATAGACGAGCTTTGTATCAGGGCACGGCTTCAGCCGTGCCGAACCGAGGCCAAGTAAACAGGGCCTTTAGGCCCTGGGCCGGCACGAAGGCATCGTCACGACGAACCGCTGGTGGGGGCGTGGAAGCAGTACCAAGTGGGATCTTAGGACGGTTTCGCAACGTCTAGGTCTCTGACTGGATGGTTTAATGACTTTGTGCCACCCCTCCCTCACGGTCGGGGTTCCGCCGGAACCGCGAGAGTTAGCGAGCGGTATTTACATTGCGTAGGATACCTCGCGGTCAGAGTACTACTGGAGAGCGGCAGATGGCCGGCACTACGCCGATAAAACGATTCGTACGCGTGGCGCTGATCGCGCTATTGGCGATAAGCGCGGCGCTGGTGGTGCGTACGGCCATGCACATCGAACGGCAGGCGACGCGCGAAGACGCCCGGCCCGCCGATGTCATCGTGATTCTCGGGGCGGCCGAGTATCGCGGCAAGCCCTCGCCGGTTCTCAAAGCCCGTCTCGATCACGGCCTGGAACTGTACCGGGAAAAGAAAGCTCCGCTGATTCTGACCACCGGCGGCGCGGGCGGCGACACGATGTATACGGAGGGCTCGGTCGGCCGCGACTACCTGGTCCGGCACGGCGTGCCGTCGGAAGCGATCCTGGTCGAAATGGAAGGCGACACGACCATGTACAGCACGGCCGCCGCCGCGGAGATCATGCGGCGGATGGGACTGAAATCGTGCATCGTGGTCAGCGACGGCTACCACATCTTCCGGGCGAAAAAGATGCTCGAAGCTGAGGGCATCCAGGTGTACGGCTCACCGCGCCCCACCCAGCCGCAAAGCACGCTCCGCGAATGGTGGCTGTACACGCGCCAAGCCGTCGGATACCTGCTGTGGTCGGCGGGAGTCCGGATTTAGCATACGCAAGCACAGGTACGCCCCTTACTTGACAATGCGTTTGTATCAACTGTACAGTTCAAGTAAATGAACTGGAGAGTTTCACAATGTTGAAAAGTGCCAAAAACGAGACCATCGTCGTCTCCGCGCTCGGCGCTCGCGCAAATTTCGGCAAGCTTTTGCGGCGGGTCGAGGATGAGCGGCGCTCGCTCGTCATCGAGAAGCGCGGCACACCCAAAGCGGTTCTGCTGAGCATCCGCGACTATGTGCGGCTTGCGGCTCCGGAGCCGGAAGTGCTCAGGGCGATCGGCGAAGAATCGCGGCGGAAAGGCACGGCCAAGCTCACCGCCCGGCAGATCGATCAGGTCATCAAGGCCGCGCGCGCCGAAAAACCGAAACGCTAATGTTCCCGGTCCGGCTCGTAATCGACACCAATATCGTCGTCTCGGCGGCACTCAAACCGGACGGACTACAGCGCACCGTGCTTTTGGTGGCGATGGCCAAACCTGCCCGGCTATACATCTCCGATGCCGTTTTCGCGGAGTACCGCGAGGTGCTCGCCCGCCCCGAGCTTCGGATTCGCAAGGGACTCCGGCAGCAACTCCTGCATCTCAT
>Ga0187849_1005093_pt1 | contig 10603 bp, 9 predicted proteins | sample June2016WEW_4_10_2_FD_132412 | JGI IMG/M metagenome (GOLD analysis project Ga0187849, IMG submission 132412) | Peatland microbial communities from SPRUCE experiment site at the Marcell Experimental Forest, Minnesota, USA - June2016WEW_4_100 | ecosystem: Environmental > Terrestrial > Soil >... | reverse complement strand
TCGACGGTCTGGCCAGCCGGTGCGGGGGCGGGCTGTGGTTGGCCGGCAGCAGCCAGGCCATCCCGCAGTGCGGTAATCTCGGCCTCGATCTGGTCAAGGCGTTCGGTCAGCGCCTGGAAGGCCCGGCGCAGTTCGGCCGGGGTCATTTTGTCGAGGGCTGAGGGTTTGGATTCCATGATTTCATACTCCTCCGTTCCACCATTGGCTGCTTCCATTATGCAATAAATAGAGCCAACTAGCAAGAATAAAACAAACCGGGCGGCAACATATTCTTGCCACCCGATTGATTATACAACTTCGGGAATCTGATAATCACCATTGAAGTAGCGTTCAGGGTACCAGCTGATCGAAAGACTGATCTATTGCCTGGCGCCCGGCCAGGCATCTTTTTGCACTTTGGTTAGTTTCATGACCAGCCGGAGAGCCTCGTTTACCGCTTTTTCATCGGGAAAGGCTTTGGCAACGTCCGGTTCAAGTAGCACGAGATTTGTGCCTGCGCGGTATGTTTGCGTGTATTTTCCGCGTACGCCATCTTTGAGAAGGGTTTTCAGATTATATTCAGGGCGCAATTCATCATTTTTTTCTGTCATTTTTTTCTTCATAGGCTTTTCGCTCAGCTTGAGTTAATTCTCGGGCACTAATAATACGGATACGGTCATTTCGATCAGTATGGGACACCATAATCAACCGGGATCTGTTTGACAAACCGATGGTGATGTAACCATCCTCTTCAATGGAATGGTCTGGATCAGAAATGGTGATGCTCAATTCATCATTGAATATCGTTACCGCTTCGCCGAATGAAACGGTATATTTGTGGAGGTTGCTTTCTGCTTTCCGTGTATCCCATTCAAAATTCATCAAGCCATTCCTGTGAAGCAACTATACATCAGTTCAAACTGACGGACAAGACCAGAAATATAGACTGGCGACAAACCCGATTCTGCCGCCTGACTGTTCTCTCTGCCCTGCTTTTTATAGCTTCGGGAACCGGCTCAACACCACCGCCTCGGTGGGCACCAGGCCCCTCCCGCCGAATTTCAAACCGGCCGGTGCGGGACCGGCCTCCTTCGGAGCGCCCTGATAGACGTAGATCTGGGTGCCTTCCACGGCATATTTCAACTCCACGTAGGCCTGGCCGGTGAGGGTGCCGGCCATGTCGGCGGCGCAACTGGTGACCCAGCCGATCACCTTGCCGCGCTTATCCAATACCGGGTCGCCATTGTGAGCCATGCGGACACCCTTTTCGGGGAATTGGAAGCGGCAGACCACACCCTGGCGGGCCTGTTCGCGCGCCACGTAGGCCGCGCGCCCGATGAACCAGGGTTTGCTGGTCTTGACATAGGCACCAAAACCAGCCTCGCCCACGCCCAGGTCAGGCTGGCCGGTTTTGCCGGAGCCGAGCCCCATCTCATGCCCGTAGAGCGGCAGACCGGCTTCGGTGCGCAGGGAGTCACGAGCGCCCAGTCCGATTGGTTTGACGCCGAACTTCTGACCGGCTTTCAGCACGGCATTCCAGAAATCCAATGCCCGTTCGGGATGAACGAACAATTCGAAAGCCATTTTCTCGCCGGTGTAACCGGTGCGGGAAACGATCAGGTCGAATCCGCCCACCTTGGCGTCGCACAATTCAGTGCGCTGGAGCGCCAGAATGCGTTTGCGTGTTTCGGCGTTGACGCCCATGGCCAGAAGGATGTCCCGGCTCCTGGGGCCTTGCAGGGCAATATCCACCCGCATATCCGCACCGGCGCGCGGATCGCGCAGGTTGTGGATGGCGGCCTCATAACCGGGCGTGCGACTGCCTGGCCGCAGGTTGTCAATCCTCACTTTGCCATCCCGGACGGCTTCCAGCCAGGTGCGGTCCTTGTCGTCGTTGGAGGCGTTGACCACCATCAGAAACTTGTCCACAGTCCGCCGGTAGACCAGCGTATCGTCAATGACATTGGCATCCGGGTCGAGAAAGTGGGTATAGAGCGACTCGCCCGGCTGCAAAGAACCGACCGAGTTACCACAAACCGAGTCCAGGAAGGAGGCTGCATCCGGGCCTTCCAACTGATAGACGCCCATGTGCGCAACGTCGAACAAGCCGGCAGCCTGGCGGGTGGCCAGATGCTCTTCCACCACCGACGAGTACCAGACCGGCATCTCCCAACCGGCGAAGGGGACCATTTTTGCACCCAGTGATTTATGAACTTCATACAGAGGCGTCCTGCGCAGAGGTGCTTCGGTTTCCTGCCATTGGAAAACGGGTAATGCCTTGGCTTTGCCGGCCCCCGAAATACCGATAAACCAGGGCTTCTCCACTCCCGAGCTTTTATCCGCTCCAAGCCGTGAATCGGCCAAGTTGTGAGTGGATGACTCAGCCACCAGGATCGGCCCGGGCAGCCGGCGCGGTGAATAATCCGGTGTTCCATCCAGATTGAACGAAACGTAGCCATCCGAAAGGTCCCGCAGCCAGGTTGCAACCAGACTGGCCTGTTCGTGCGGCACGGATAGGCGATAGGCTCCGGCATCGATACCGGTGAGGGTGCCGGAAATGTTGCCCTTTGGCGTGGCCAGACTGGTAGCCTGGGAATGCCCCGGCAGGAGGGCAGATAGATCGCTCGAAACGACATAATCGAGGAACGGCCGGACACTCTTGCCATTCAAGTCGAAAACGCCCGTGGTGGCCTGGTCGTCGATATAATAAAAGTGTGGGTAGCCATGCATGGTTGGTTCAAAATCAATACCGGCTGCTTCGGCCAACATACGCACTTTCACCCGGGCTGCGTTTAGAGTTTCGAAGTCCAGCTTGGCGCGCCGTTGGGGCTTGCCCCTGACCGAAAGCACGCTGTGCGGCGCGCAGGCTAGCAATACATCCGCGATGATGTCAGCCAACTGGCGGCATTTATCTTCATCGAAACCGCGCTGGGTGATCCAGGGTGTGCCCATGCGGATGCCGGACGGGTCAGCGGCGGATTTGTCGCCGGGGATGGTATTGCGGTTGAGCACGATACCGGCCAGGTCCAGGATGCGGGCGGCCTGGTCGCCGGAAAGACAGGTGCCATCCGCGCCAACAATAGTGCGGCAGTCCAGGTTGAGCATGTGGCAGTTGGTTCCGCCAAACGGGACACGCAGGCCGCGCTCCTTGAAGCGTTCGGACATGGCCTGGGCGTTCTTGAGGGTCTGCTTCTGGAGTTTCTCGAACTGCCTGGTTTGGGCCAGTTTGAAAGTCAGTGCCAGGGCTGCGAAGATGTGAACATGCGGCCCGCCTTGTTCACCGGGGAAGACAGCTTTGTCGAGCAGCTTTGCGAGGGCCAGGTCGGTGGTCAGAATGACCGCCCCGCGCGGCCCGTCCAGGGTCTTGTGGGTGGTGGTAGTGATGACGTGGGCGTAGCCGATTGGCGACGGCACCACGCCGGAAGCCACCAGCCCGCCCAGGTGCGAAATATCAGCCAGCAGGTATGCCCCTACCGCGTCGGCGATGCGGCGGAAAGCTTTCCAGTTGGGGATCCAGGAGTAGGACGAGTAACCGCAGATAATCATCTTGGGCTTGTTCGCCTTGGCCAGTTCCATGATGGCTTCATAGTCAAGCTGCTCGGTCTCCGGGTCGACATTGTAGTGGACGATCTTGTAAAGCTTGCCGGAGCGGTTGGCGGAGGAGCCGTGCGTGAGATGCCCGCCATGCAGCAGGTTCATGCCCATGACCACCGAGCCGGGTTCCACCAATGCCTGGTAGACGGCGTTGTTGGCGGGCGCGCCCGAGAGCGCCTGCACGTTGACGTAGATCTGGTCAGCGGTCACGCCGTTGGCGGCGAAGGCTTCTGCGCAACGTCGGCGGGCCAGGGCTTCGATGGCATCAGCATATTCGGTGCCCTTGTAATAGCGCGGGTCCGAATTGCGGCGAAAGTGCGCCAGGCGGGCGGGATAATCGAGGATCTCGGCCTGGCTCATCCAGCGGGATTCCTCGTCGGGATAGCCTTCGGCGTAAATGTTCTGGAAAGCCGAGGACATGGCTTCGCGCACTGCCAGGGGGGCCTGGCTTTCGGAAGGGATCAGGATGAGCTTGCGGGCCTGCCGTTCGGATTCGATCCGGGTCAGTTCGTAGACTTCGGGGTCAAGGTCGGCAAGCGAACCGCGGAAAAGGTAATCTGACATGGGAACCTCCTGAGCACAAGTATTCAAAAAGCTGAATGGCGTTTTCCAAATATTATGCCTACTATGACAAATACATCCAGCCTGCTGGCTGATTTTCAATACCGGTGGCTGTATGTATATGCTGCCAAACTATTATAAACCTAATGATTTTTGATGATTGTCCAAATAAAAGGGCTATTGGGAATTTCCGTGATTAAAGTAAATATATGGGGGGATGGGCAGACCTCCCACCATACAGATTTCCCTGCGGGGTGTTTCGCAGTCCTGTGCAACCTGCCCGATGCCCTGATTAACTTCATTCCCCCGGCGATTCCTAAAAGGCTTTTTGTTATGGATGCCAGGCGCAGTTTGTATACGAAGTTCCAGGTTGGCCAATGCAACAATTTGTGCCGGCATGGCCGTTGATTTTATTCGTTGATGAACTTCCCAAGATTAATTCGTTCGTGTTATTTCCATTACAAGTAGGTGATGAACCACAAACCACAATAGCTGTCAAATTATAGGAAGCACACTGGGTCGGCTTGAGATTGTTGGCGGTGATGGCGGTGGTCTGGTCAGTGAGGTGCGAAGTAGGAACGGTGTTGGCTGCCGCCGCGGCAGTGATAATGCTGACAACCACCAGAAGAATTAGAGCGAAAACAGCCAACCGGGATAAAAGACGTATGTTCATAAAGCAATCTCCTCGGAACGCGGGCGCCGCCTGGCGGACTTGGGCCGGTCCGGATTCCTGGTCTGTTCCAGAAGAGGGGTCACTTCATCGGCCGGGACGGGCCGGCCAAGGAGATAGCCCTGAGCCTGGGTGCAGAGATGGGAACGCAGAAATGCCAATTGTTCCTCCGTTTCAACCCCTTCCGCAACCACATTCAGGCCCAGATCGAGGGCGGACGAGATCATCCCACTGACGGTGACGGCATGGTCCGGGTCGCTGATGCTGCCTACAACGTGCCGGTCGATTTTAACACTGGATACCTGGAACTGCTCGAGGGAAGAGAGCGGTGATCGACCGGCGAAATTATCCACGGATATTTGAATGCCGAGGTTGCTCAATTTCTGCAAGCCTGGGAGAACCGTCGGCGCGTTCTTTATTATGCTGGATTCTGAAACCTCTATTTGCAAGGTACGCGGATCCACGCCGGTTCTTTTCAGCACTCTGGATATTATTTCTGCCGGATCCCTTTCCAATTGATACTCCGAAAGGTTGATTGCCAGCTTGATCTGCAAACCGGCTTTTTGCCAGACCTCAACCTGCCTGCAGGCCACCTCTACCATCCATTCGCCGATCTTGTCGATCAAACCGGTTCTTTCCGCTACTGAAATGAATTCTGAAGCAGAAACGAGGCCGCGTTCGGGGTGCTGCCAGCGCAACAGAGCCTCAACAGAGGAGATTTTGCCATCCGGCAGGGAAATGATCGGCTGGTAAAAGACCTGAAACTCGCCGCGTTCCAGACCCTGGAGCAGGTTTCCCTCGATTTGCAACGGCTGCTCATCCGGCAAACCTACCCCGGCATCGTTCAGCATGAAACGGTAGATGATCCGGTCACCCTGTACGAAGTAATAATGGATCTGGCCGCGGGCCTCGTGCAATATCACTCCGCTGTACCGTCCGGCCAATTTGGCCAGATCATCCATGGTAACCACGTCAATTGCCGGTGATGACAACTCCAGGGTTCTGTCCTTGATATCCACCAGCATGGAAGAATATTTCATTTGGACAAGCGCTTCCTGGCTGCCGCGCACCATATTGGATATGTAAAACCCCAGGAATAATAACCCAGCTAGGGAAAGGCCCAGGCCAATCAAAGCAGCAACCCGGGTCTTCCCAACTTCGGGTTTCAGGCCGAGCAGGGATAACGTGTTTGCCTGCACCTGCTGGCCTTCGACCAATCCCGCCTGCGAGGGATTGAGAGGATCGATCGACGGATCGCTCTTAACAAGATAGAAATGCACATCGTCGAACATGAAGAGCAGCTGGGGGTCGAAGGCGGCTTGCAGTTTCCGGCCGGCGGTCTGCCCTGAGATCGTCACGCGGGGGGTGATGATAAGGGAATAGGTTGAAGGATGCAGAGTGGTGGCCTTTTCCATGGCGGCGACCGTCGCTTCGACCTGGCACAGATTAAGGCTGGCAGAAGTCACAAAGGTATTGCCTGTAAACCCTTTTTGGGCTTCAAGAGGCAGGGTGCGCTGCCAGCCGCTTTGATCGTCCCGGATAATGGCGGTTAGTTGGTGGGTACCGGTCAGACCCTGCAAATGGGTTCCCAGGAGCAGGTAGCTGAATTGCATATTTACCGAACAATTAAGAATGGGAAAGAGAGGGTCGCCGGATGATACAGTGGTCGTATCATAAATCCCGGCGGGGGCCCTGGTGGAATAGGAGAATGCCCCGTTCTGCTGAAAATTGAGCTTTTCCGTTACGGTCTGCCAGAGCGGGCTGAAGAATGCAAAAATACCCAGGACGAGCGAAGCAAGTGCAATGAATCCCAGCGTAAAGAAAGCCGGTTCGAGGGCACCAGCCAGGTTCGGGCGTTTTTTCTCTTCGGTCAGGAAAGATCTATCATTTGACAGCACAGTTATGCCTGTGGCTGTTTTAGGGGGTCTTTTCCAAAGGCTCTTTTTCGCAGACAAATTCCTGAGTTGTACCACAGAATTCTGGTAAACCCAATTCCCGGCAGTATAAAACCAGTTCGGTTCGGTTTTCTTAGTCATCTTTTTTCCACGATTATTGCGGGTCGTCAGGATAAGTCCTAGAACAGCACCCAAAACGCCGGCCAGGATTGCCATGACAATCGGCGTGCGCAGCCATCTGACTATATTGCCGGCCCTGGGAAGGTAAAACCATAATTTGCCGACCAATTCAGCCTGGCTGGGCTGGTAGGAATCCGTCCAGCCGTTATTGTCACCTTTCATCACGAAATGGTCAAGGTTCAACGCAATAATGCGGTGAAAGACCAGACCTTTCAAATCGGCATTGCGATAGACGACGATATCCCCGACCTGATAGTCCGGCGCCTGGTGAACGATGACCAGGTCGCCAAGATTAAAATGGGGCTCCATGCTGTTGCCATTGATGATGACATAACCTGCCTGGCCACCCACCTGGAGCGGTGCAAAGAAGATCCAGACAGTAATTACGAATACAAGAAGGAGAGCTGCTAACCCTGCCTGCCACCAGCGCCGGTAATTATTCATTTGCGGCTTGTGTTTCTGTCCATTGAAATGGTTCCCTGGTTCGAATAAGCTTCGTCATACATGACAGTCCGAAACAAGCTCATCATCCAGGCAGGCTCAGTCGGCAACCACCACGTGCAGGCTATTGCCGGTTTGGAGTACCGGGGCGCCGAGCGGAGAGCTGGCACTCCCGCAGGTCACCTGGGCGCCAGAATGTGTGCAGGTATACCATGTGGAACCAGCATCCACCAGTTTGATTTTGACCGTGCTGCTGGCGGACGGTGAGGCGTTGAGCATGAAGGTGACAGAATCGATACTCTGCGGATTGCCGGCATTCAGGGAAAATTGGATACTTGTCGCGACTATGGAGTAAGCACTGATGGCACCGGATCCGAGACCGGCTTTGCCAGACGGAACAATGTTGGCGGCTGCATAGGCATAGGCAGCGACGGCAAAAACACAGACCAGGATGGCGATGAGAAATAATTTGAGCGCCCGTGAGAGAAACACAACTAAATCCTCCTTGCTAATTCCAGATGCCGTCCCGCCGGGGATTCAACTGACGGCCTAATCCGGTACAAAGATTAATCCAAGAAGTTACCATCCCCTCCTGCAAAAAACCCGATTGGATCGAAAACGACCTAATTCCGCTCAACCTACTTGATTATAAGATAAAAAAGGTGCAACCACAGTTACGCGGCTGCACCCGGATACCACATAAATTGCGAAAGGCTGGATGAGTGATCAGTCAGCAATCACAACTTCTAGGTTGTCGACTGAGCTGACGGATGCACCGAGCGTAGAACCGTTATTGCAGGTTACTGTCGTCCCGGAATTCGTGCAGGTATACCAGGTGGTTCCAGCATTGACCAGCTTGATCTTGATCGAGCTGCCGCCGACCGGTGCCACGTTCAGCGTGAAAGTTAGCGAGTCAATGGTGCCAGGGTTGGTGGTGTTCAGGTTATAGTGAACTGCGCTAACAGTGTAACCAGAGACGGCTCCATTCCCGTCACCTGCCTTGCTGGTTGGAACGGTGTTGGCTGCCGCAGAGGCATATGCCACAGTGGCAAACGCAAATACGACGATGACAATAATGAAAATTCTAAGAGCACGTTTACTGAACATATTATTTTTCCTTTGTAATTATTAATTTAGTAAGGATCTAAGATGGTCCGGTCTATTGGGCGGCAACAACTTCCAGGCTATTAGCTGTGCTTACCGGCGCGCCGGTTGTAGTGCATGTCACTGCCGTGGCGACAAACGTACAGCCATACCAAGTACTGCCGCCGCTAACCAGCAGGATCTTGAGCGTGCCGCCGGCGGCCGGTGCTGTGTCGAGCGTGAACGTTACCGAGTCGATTGTGGTCGGATTGGTGGCATTAAGGTTATAGTGAATTGCGCTAACAGCGTAGCCAGAGACAACGCCATTGCCATCACCTGCTTTGCTGGTTGGAACGGTGTTGGCAGCCGCCGAGGCATATGCCACGGTGGCAAAAGCAAATACGACGATGACAATAATGAAAATCCTAAGAGCACGTTTATTGAACATATTATTTCTCCTTAAACAAATGTGGTTAATTAGATTCTGCCCATAGTTTAAACGGAAATGATATGAAACATACTTACAAGACCATAGCATTAACTTTACAATCTCATAACAGGTAACGATTACTTTGAGAAGGAAATTTTGTTGCAGAGCCTGGCAAAAAGATGCGCACCCGAGTTGATCATCCCAGGAAACCGGCTTTGGAACGTGGGTGAAACCCGTGCGCACAGACAGAACCCGCTGGAGATGCAAACCAAGCATTATCCCCCACAAATTCTATGTGGGCGGATGTGGATCGTACATCCGCCATTTTATTTGAAAAATTATCTACAGAATAGTAAAAACGATGCTAAACTAAAAAAGGTTCAGCCAAGATTCTCACCCCGTTTGGGCAAAAATGATGGCAAAATTATATTGACATTGAATTTCGGGATTATTTTATATTGAAGGTGAATTCAGGTGGTAAATAATATCATTCTGGGTGGTAACATTTATCTGGTTTGAAACTTCCCAGTGCCCCAAAATATAAATTTTCTGTCTAAAAGGATGCTTCAATGTTGGAGAAAATAATCTGCAAACAATCCGCTCTGATGAAGGCACTCAAATACGTCATAATCCCGATGTTATTTTATTTTCTGATGTTTTGCCTGCTTACGTACCCGCTGATCCTTAAATTCTTTACGCATTTTTTTACAGATGCCGGTGATGGTCTGCAAAGTGTTTGGAATCTTTGGTGGGTTGATCTGGCTGTTCGAAGACCGGATTTATACCCAACAATTTGGCAGACACCGCTGCTCCATTGGCCCTCTGGGACATCCTTGCTCGGCCAAACCCTCAATCCATTCAACGGCTTTTGGGCAGTGTTTCTGCTCAAGTTCATGTCCCTTACTGTGGCATTCAATACGATCACGATTTTTGGCTTTGTCATGGGCGGCGTGACCATGTATTGGTTATCGCATTACCTGACCAGGTCATTTTGGGGAAGCCTCATTGCCGGCTTTATCTTCACCTTTTCAAATTACCATTTCAGTCATGTTAATGGGCATTTACAACTGGTCTCGTTGGAATGGATTCCCTTATTTATCCTTTGTTGGTATTCCTTGATCATTAAACCCCATACGGCCAAAGGCGCGGGTGCAGCGATTGTTCTATATATGGTACTTCTTTGCGATTATTATTATTTTTTCTATTGTGTGTTAACAGCCATCCTGATCATTATATGGTATGCAATCATCAAAAAAAATGTTTGGTTCATATTTAGGAAAGAGCATTTTATCTCCATGGCAACTTTTACTGTCATCACCTTGCTTCTCGTAACACCGATCGTTGGCCCTTTAATATTAAGCAATATCCGGGATCCATTGATAGGTTCTCACAATCCATTGATCTTTTCTCTGGATCTTATGGCGCTTTTTATTCCAGGGGGACATTGGTTGTTCAATCAATGGACTAAATTTTATTGGTCAAAACTACCGGGAAACATTACTGAAACCAGTGTCTTTCTGGGAATATCTGTTTACGTTCTCCTGGGTTATATCTGGATTAAACGAAAGACTCAGGACCTCGCCACCAAACAACTAATCTACCTGTGGTTTATAATCATCGGTTTCTTCTTCGTCATGGCTTTGGGACCGGCTATTAATATTGGAAGGACAGTTATCTGGAATAAAGCCATGCCATATACCCTTCTGATCAAAATAATACCACCGCTTAAGCTCTCCGGAGTGCCGGTCAGGATGGTGGTGATGGTCATTC
>Ga0187849_1005088_pt1 | contig 10606 bp, 9 predicted proteins | sample June2016WEW_4_10_2_FD_132412 | JGI IMG/M metagenome (GOLD analysis project Ga0187849, IMG submission 132412) | Peatland microbial communities from SPRUCE experiment site at the Marcell Experimental Forest, Minnesota, USA - June2016WEW_4_100 | ecosystem: Environmental > Terrestrial > Soil >... | reverse complement strand
CATGGGCAAGCTCGAACAAAGCATCGTCGATCTCGGCAATACGATGAAGGTAATCCAGACGCCGCCGGCCGTTCCTCAGGCACCGGGCGCTACGCCCGCCCCAAGAGCGCAGGCCGCCCCGCCGCAAGGCACTTCCGCGGAGGGCTTGTATGCCAACGCGATGCGCGACAAGGACTCGGGCAATTACGATATTGCGTCGCAGGAGTTCGCAGATTATTTGCGATATTTCGGCAACACGGATACGGCTCCGAACGCCCAGTATTACATCGGCGAGATCGCTTTCAATCGCAAGGATTACGACGGCGCGCTGAAAGCCTTCGACCTGGTTCTCGAGAGGTATCCCGAGAACAATAAGACGCTCGACGCCACGTACATGAAGGGCTTGGCGCTGGTGCGAATGGGCCAGCGCACCAAAGGCGCAGCCGAGTTCCGGGAAGTGATTCGCCGCCAGCCACATTCCGAGCTCGCCACCAAAGCCCGCGCCCAACTCAGCAGCCTTGGTTTGCCGCTCGCGGCGCCTGTGGGCAAAAAGAACCGGTAGCGCACGGTTAGTGTGCTGTCCCAGAAGTTCCTTGACAAAAGATCGAGCGGAATTTCCCGTCCGGACAGGGCCTGAAGGCCGGTTTTGTATGATTCTCGGTTCGGCACGAGTAAACTCGTGCCCTGATACAAGGCCCCGAATTACATTGCGAACTTCTGGGACAGGACACTAGCAGGCTGCCGAAAAAGGCTTTGACAGGCCGCGAGCCAGTCGTGGCTTTATCCACTGGCGCTCAGCGCGTTGCGGCGATTGGCCGCAGAGATACGGCGTCAATCCATACCGTGCCCGCGATCTTGCAATCGAACCGTAGCGAAGGCGAGCGAACCAATTCAACATAGAGCAGCTTGGTTTTTGGGCCGGCCTGAATCGTTTTTTCTACCTTCGTCCAGCCGTGCGTGCCGAGAAAACGCTCCGTCTCATAGAGCGGCGGTCCGGGATTTTCGGAATCGGAAATTCTCAAACCGACGCCCTGATCCGTTGTAATTCCTTCCGTTCGGATGCTGGCCTGGAACCGGTAATCTCCCGGCGTGACAAAGACATACTGGGAAACTTGGGCAAAGGAAAGATTCTCCGTGCCGTCGAACTGAACGCGGAGCGACCAATTGCCGGAAGCGGAGGCCGTGTCGCGCGCTATTTTGGCACCTTCGACCGGCGAGAGCCGCCAATCGAAAAGGGCTCCGGTGGGTTCGAACTCGAAACCGCCGTTGAAGACGCGGTTGCTCTTCGGGTAATCGGGATCTCTGGTTCGCATCCGATCGGCCCAAACGGCGGCCGCAGCCTCGTATTTTTTGGCTTGGCCAAGAGAGCGGGCATAGTCGTCGGCAATTCCGTCGTCCCAATAGCCCCGTGGGAGTCCGTATGCCCAGGCCTCCTGCAAAGCGGTCTGCTGGGACTGGCGAAGCAGATACCGGAAATAAGACTGGAAGGCTCGGGAATCGGCCGACAGGGCTTGATTGAGGACATAGTGCGCGTCGAGGCCGAACCGATAATATGAAGAAAATATAATGTTGTCGTAATCGGGCACGAGGCTTAGTATGCGTGAGGTATATAGGGCGGCTTGGCTAAGCTTTCCTTCGCGTAAACAAACGTTAGACGCGCGCATCAGAATTGGGGGAATTTGCGGCCCCAACCGCACCGCCTGCGTTATGCAGTAATACGCTTTTTGCGGGTGCTTGGCCGCCAGGTAGGCCTCACCCAGATCGCACCATCGATAGGGGGAGGCTACGTTGATTCGCAGCGCTTGCTGGAATACCTCGATGGCGCCGCCCGGTCCTTCCACTTGGCCACTCAGCAGCTTACGGTATCCCCGGTCTGCGATTGCGTTGTCGCCTGCGAGCGGCAAGAACGTAAGGAGTGTGTGATCGGAATCTGTTAAAATGAGTTCATTAACTATGCCAAAGATGGCACCGCTACCGGCAACGACGGCCAGAATCAGCGCTAGTGCGGGATGCCGTAGCTGGAACTTACCAGTACTCATTTACGAGTCGTCCTGTATCTCATTCCAACTGTAATGCGTTGACAAACGACTGACACATGTTACACCATTCTTACAGACAAGGGAAACTCCGCAGTCCTGCCAATTGGGACTGAGGAAGCGGCAGCTTGGTCGAAGAGCGAATCATGAGTACTGTAGAGGCGGAAAACAGCGATTTGCGGTGGTTCGCCTTGCATGTCAAGCCGCGATACGAGAAGGTCGCCTCGACTATGCTTCGCAACAAGGGCTACGAGGAGTTTCTTCCGCTCTACCGCGCGTCGCGCCGTTGGTCGGACCGGATGGCGGAAGTAGATCTGCCGCTTTTCCCCGGATACATTTTCTGCCGCTTCGATCCTTCGGACCGCCGCATCCCGATCGTTTCCACTCCGGGAGTTCTCAACATCGTTGGCATTGGGCGAACTCCCGTGCCGCTCGACGAAGGTGAAATCGGTGCGATTCAGGCGGTGATCCGGTCCGGTTGCCCGGCTGAACCGTGGCCTTTTCTCAATATAGGAGACAAGGTCCGCATTGCCTACGGCTCGCTGAGCGGCGTCGAGGGGATTTTGGTCGAACGCAAGAAGCAGCACCGTCTTGTGATCTCCGTAACCCTATTGCAGCGGTCCGTCTCGGTCGAGATCGATCGCAATTGGATCATGCCGATCCATTCCATTCCGGTTTCGAGGCCGGAGGGAATCGTTTTAGAAATCAACTGATCCGTCTTAACTGATTCCTTAGGAAGCGGCCACGCTTCTTTACCCGAACCCGAGGTTCTCGTGTCAGTATACAAGCGCAAGTCACGGATGATTAGCTTTCGTATCTCCGACGAAGAATACGAACAGTTGAGGAAGATTTCTCTCAGCCAGGGCGCCCGCAGCGTTTCCGATTACGCCCGCTCCGCATTGATCCGCGGCGATGCCGATTGCGGCTTACCGGACTGCGGTCGCGCGCTTAAAGCCAAAGTCGTGCAACTCGACGACGAGTTGCACGAACTGAGAGAGACGGTGGATCGCCTTACCGGAATCGTCAGCATCGAGGAGCGATGCGCCAGCTAGCGATTCTGACGCCGCTGGTGCTGGCGGCTTGCGCCGTTGCAGGCGCTTCCGGAGGGGCCGGACAAGGGTCCGCCGCGAACGCAACCGCCGCGCCGCCGCAGTCCGTCTCCCGGGCGCCGGCGGCGGATTCCACGGATCCGGTTCGTTCGACGTACATACTAGGCCCGGAAGATCAGATTTCCATTCACGCAGTGGATACGGAAGAAATCAGCGACAAGCCAGTGCGTATCGATACGGAGGGCGATATCCGTCTTCCCATGCTGGGCAGAATTCATGTGGCGGGACTCACAGCCGACCAAGTAGCGGCGCGGATCGCTGAGGGCCTGAAGGTATTTATTCAGAAACCGGACGTCACGGTTTCCATTCTCGAGTTCCGCAGCCAGACCATTTCGATTCTGGGCTGCATCAGGACTCCGGGCATCCACTCGCTCGAAGGACGCAAGACGCTGGTCGATGTCATTACCATGGCGGGCGGCATCAGCGACGATGCCGGCTGGACTGTCAAAATCACCCGTCCAATAGAGTCCGGACGCATTCCGCTGGAGAAGGCCGCCGACGACCCGACGGGCAAGTTCAGCGTGGCCGAGATCAACCTGGACGGGATCATGGACGCCACGAACCCCAGCGAGAACATCGTCGTGCATCCGCGCGACGTGATTACGATTCCGCGCGGGCGAATGATTTACATACTCGGGCAGGTACAGCGCACCGGGGGCTTCGTCCTCCGGGAGCGGCAGCAAATGTCGGCGCTTCAGGCAATCGCCATGGCGGGCGGCCTGCAGCGGCTGGCGGCCCCCGAAAACGCGCGGATTCTGCGCGCGGGGGCGAAGGGCGCCGACCGCACCGAAATCGCGGTCAATCTGAAGACCCTGCTTAAGGGCAAGGGAAAGGACGTTCCGCTCCAGCCCGACGATATTTTGGTCGTGCCCGCCAGCGGCTCTAGATCGATGCTGGGACGCGTCGCCGAGACGGCCTACCAGATCACTACGAATCTGGCGGTCTTTCGCCCGTAGCGTTGTTGCGTTTTCGAGTTTACGATGAAAGATCTACCTCCTCCTTCCGAATACAATGGGCCGGCACTCCGGCCGACCTATCCAGAGCGCGAGCCGGTTCGTGCGCAGTATGCCGAGGCTCCGGAACCCGATCGCGAAGCGAGCCACGGCGGCATCCTCGGATACTGGCGCATGCTCCGCAGGAACAAAGGCGCAATGGTTTTTACCGTATTTGCCGGAGCGCTCGCGGGATTCCTGTTCACGCTGCCCCAGACGCCTATCTACCAGGCCCACACGACGATCGAGATTCAGACGCTGAACGACAATTTCCTTAACATGAGGGACGTCAACCCGACCACTTCGGACAATCTGTACGATCCCGAGTACGACATTCAGACGCAGATGAGCATCCTCCAGAACCGCTTCCTGGTGGAGCGCGTCGTGCAGAAGCTGAAAAAGGAAAACGAACCCCTGACGGTCGACGAGGGCCGGCTCGGACGGTGGCGCGCCGCTCTCGGTTTGGCGGCGGCGAATCCCGAGGCCCTGCGGCAGGAGGCAATTGCCAGCGCGGCCGGCAATCTGAAGGTCACCAACCAAATCAACACGCGGCTGCTCGAACTCACTTGCGACTCGACCAGCCCGCAGTTCGCCGCGGATTTTCTGAACACGCTCTCGCACGAGTTCATCGAACAGAATCTGGAAGCGCGCTGGCAAACCACCGAACATACCGGCCAGTGGCTCCAGAAGCAGATGGAGGATCTCAAGATCAAGCTCGAGAAGTCCGACGATGAGTTGCAGATCTATGCCCGGAGCACGGGACTGCTGTTCACGGGCGAAAAGGACAACGTCGACGATCAGAAGCTGAAACAACTTCAGGGAGAACTCGGCTCGGCCAGAGCGGACCGCATCAACAAGCAATCGCGGTATGAACTCGCGCTGAAGACCCCGCCCGATTCGCTTCCCTCGGTCTTGGACGATAGCTCCCTGAGAGTGTACGCGACGCAACTGACCGAATTGCGGCGGCAACTGGCGGATCTCTCGTCGACGTTCACGCCGAATCACCCCAAGGTGCAGCGGATTCAGGCGCAAATCGCCACTGTCGAAGCGTCGCTCGAACGCGAACGCGGGAATAACGTCAAGCGCATCCGGAACGATTTCGAAGCCGCGGACCGGCGCGAAAAGCTGCTCGATGCGGACTACGGCAATCAGGCGCGGCTCATTTCCGAACAATCGGACAAGGTCGCGCACTACAATATTTTGAAACGGGAAGTCGATACCGACCGGCAGTTGTACGACAACATGCTCCAGCGCGTAAAAGAAGCCGGCATTGCCGCCGCTCTTCGCGCCAGCAACATCAGTGTGGTCGATCCGGCGACGCCGCCCCCGAGCCCCTACAAACCCAACATCAAGCACAACACCGCGCTCGGCATGCTGTTCGGACTATTCGCCGGTATCGCCTTCGTTTTCGTTCGCGAACGCGCGGACCGCAGCATCCAGGAGCCGGGCGAGACCGAATCGTATATCAACCTTCCCGAGTTGGGAGTAATTCCAGCGGCCGAGACCGACCCCTACCGCAAGCGGCCGCTTATCGCTGGAATTCCCGGAATGCGAGGCGATATCGAAGACCACAGCCTGGCGCTTTCGGTCACGCAGCGCAAGCCCTCGGTGATTACAGAATGCTTCCGGTCGTTGCTCGCCTCGATTCTGTTTTGCGGACGGAAAGGCGAACACCCGCGCGTGCTGGTCTTATCCAGTGCGAACCCCAGGGAAGGAAAGACCACGGTGGCCAGCAACCTTGCCATCGCCTTGGCGGAAGTCAATCAGCGCGTCGTGCTGATCGACGGCGACTTGCGCAGGCCGTGCATGCACGACATCTTCAACCTCGAGAACGATATCGGTTTAACCGATATTTTGCGCTATCCGAAGCCGCTCAACGGCGATTCGCTGAGCGCTTTCATTCAGCGGACCACCGTTCCGAACCTTTCCGTGATTACCAGCGGGCGCGGCGGCTTGGTTCCCAATCTCGTTTACTCGAACCGGTTCCCGGAATTGGTGGGGCGTCTGCGCCAGGACTTCGATATGGTGCTGATCGACACGCCGCCCATGCTGCAGATGTCGGACGCTCGCGTAATGGGCCGCCACGCGGACGCGGTTCTGCTCGTTTTGCGCGCGCACTCGACTACGCGCGACGCCGCCATCATGGCCTCCCGCCGCTTTGCCGAGGATGGCACGCGCGTTTTAGGCACGGTTCTGAACGATTGGAATCCCGTCAATTCCGCCAGCTACGGTTACACGAGATATTACGAGCACTACCATCGCTACTACGGCACCAAGACCGAATAGAACCGCTCGTGAAATATTCCCTGCCACTAGCGATTCTCGGGCTGGCGCTCGGCTACGCGGCGTTCGAATACGGTGCCGTATTGGCGCTGCCGCTTTTCGCCGCCGTGCTGACGATTGCGCTAACGGCCCTGGTTTGGATGCGCCGTTCGCGCGTCGGGATCGAGTGGCCCGTTCTTGTGCTGCCGTTTTACGCATTTCTGCAGTTCGTTCCGTTGCCGCTGTGGGTTCTGAGCGTATTATCGCCGGTCAGGGCCCGGCACGTAGAGGCCGCCGTGCCGGTGGTGGCGGGCCTGTCGCGCGCGCCGATTTCCGAGGAACCTGCCGCCACGTTCCGGCTGTTTCTGGTGATTTGCGGCTGCGTTCTTCTCTACCTGCTCGTGCGGGAACTGGCTTGCCGGGTGCCGGGCATCCCGTGGGTTTTGGCCGTGCCACTGGTCGCGGTCGCGGCGATCGAGGCCGCTCTCGGTTTGGCGCAGTTCTATACCGGGGGCAACCCCGTCGCGCGCGGGACCTATATCAATCGGAATCATTTTGCCGGTTTGCTGGAAATGGTTCTTCCATTCGCGATCATGTACGCGTACGCGTCGCTGCGCCGGCCACACAAGCGCGGAACGAGCCCGCTCGGGCCCGCATTGACCGCTTGCGGCGCATTGGCAATCGCCGCGCTTCTGCTGATCGGAATCATTCACTCGTTTTCGCGGATGGGCTTCAGCGCGGCCATCTTTTCGATCGGCGTCCTCGGCATGTGCATGGCGAGGCGGAGGACGCGATGGTATCTCGCGGGCTTTTTGGCCACGCTCATCCTGTTCGTGTATCTGCCTCCCGATCGGTTGATCGCGCGGTTCGGAACGCTCGATTTTTCCGATGGGCTGACCCGGCAGGATCGTGTCGAGCTCTGGCGCGAATCGCTGCCGCTGATCGCGGCCTATCCCGTGTTCGGATGCGGGCTGGGCGGGTACGAGTCCGCGTTCATGGAGCATAAGAAGTCGGCGCCCATGAGCCGCGACGATTACGCGCACAACGATTACCTCCAGTCTTTGTTCGAGTTGGGAATCGCCGGTTTCGCCATTTTGGCCACTGCCGCGACGGGGGTCATCGGAGAGGCCCTGCGGGCCTTGCGGCGCCATTCGAACGTGGAAGGACGCGCTCTGGCGGCTGCGTGCCTGGCATCCCTGGCCGCCATCCTGCTGCACAGCACGGTCGACTTCAACCTCTACATACCGGCGAATGCGTTCGTGCTGGCCTGGGTTTCCGCGATTGCGGTTTCGGTCATGTACTCATCCAGACCGCTTCCGGCTCCCTCCGTGGTGGACGTTTCGGTCGTTCGAGGCTGATCGAGGAACTCTTATGCTGCGTTCGCTTCTGATTCTGACGATTGTTTTAAGTTGCGCGGCCTACGCCGCCGATCCGGTCGGCACTATCACGGCCGGCGGATTTTTGAAGGTGAACGGGCACGTGGTCCCCACCAAAGGCACTCCGACTTGGCCCTTATTTGCCGGAGACGAAGTGATAACAGAGCCCGATGCGGCCATGGTAATGATCGCCGACGACGGCTCGCGCCTCGCTCTGGGCACGCTGACCCGAATCGTGATCAAAAACTGTGCGGGGGCGTCAACAGCTATGCCAACAGCTATGCCAACAGCTACGCCAACAGCCCCGGTGACGGGCAACGTGGTTAAGAGCTACACGCGTAGCGTGGTCCAGCTCCACAGCGGAAGCGTCATCTGGGAGGCGTCCAAAGACCCGAAGATCCAAATCTGCGCGCTTGGCCATCCGGTCGACCCCGAGCCGCTCTCCCGTGGTACCGTCATCATCGACGAACACAGCAATGTTTCCGTGATTACGCCGGAGCGCGGCCAAGTGGTAGTGCCAAAGGGCAGCTGCGGCTGCTTCGCCGGCATTCCATGGCTGCACGCGAGTACGACGACGATTGTTCTGGCGACCGGCGCGGTGGCGGCACTCGCGACCGGCCTCGCCTTAACGCTTCCGTCAGCCCGCAGCGCCAGCGCCCCGTAGAAGTGGGATAGTCTCCTGGCCTGTCGAAGTTTTCCCCGGCAGGCCCCCGGCGGCCTTCTAACTCAGCACACCAGGGTGTCTCAATGACCTCGGGAATCACGCATGATCGTATTTACGCCGCTCCCAAGCCCCGCTTCGTGCGGGTTCTTGGCGCGCCCCTGCACTTGCTTTCTCTGGACGAAATCCTCGAAACCATGGAGAGATGGATCGCTACGCGGGACGTGCCCCGCTGGATTGCGGTTACGGGCGCGCACGGCATCGTCGAATCCAACAAGAGCCCGGAGTTCAAGCGGATTCTCGAATCGGCGGACCTGTCGATCCCCGACGGACGATGGACCGTCTGGTTCGCCCAATGGCGCGCCCGCTCCCGGATGGAGCAGATCCGCGGGGCCGATTTGCTGCAGCGCTTTTGCGAAACGGCGGCAGTGAAAGGCTATCGCGTCTACTTTTACGGCGACACGCCGGAAGTGCTGGAGGCGCTCTGCGCGCGCCTCAGAGCGCTGTACCCCAAGCTCTTGATCGCGGGCGCCTACTCGCCTCCCTTCCGCGACCTCACCCCCGGAGAGGAAGCGGAAATCCGCCTCCGAATCGTGGAGGCGCGGCCGGATGTGTTGTTCGCTGGCCTGGGGCTTCCCAAACAGGAACGTTGGATCGCCGGGTACCGCGAAAAACTGGATATTCCCGTGATGGTCGCCATCGGCGCCGCGTTCAAGTTCGTCAGCGGGCTGGTGAAGCCCGCTCCGCGCGCGGTGAGCGCAGCGGGTCTGGAATGGCTGTGGCGGTTCCTGCACGAACCGCGCAGGTGCTGGCGTCGCGTTGTCGTCCACTGCCCCTGGTTTCTTGCGAACTGTTTGCTGGAGATCGTGGGGGTCAAGAAGTACCAGTAAGCGGACGCAACCCTACGCCCGATGTCTTCGTATTCTCCTCAAAGCCGTATCCTCATCCTTGGCGCGGGCTGCTTCGTTCCCTATCCCTTCCAGTACAATCTCCGCCACCTTCCGAAACCCCATCTCCCGGCGCGCTTCAATGGCCTGCTCGAAGTGGCACGCGGCGGCCGTTCCGAAGCCGCTAACTTCCGGGACTGGATTCCGATTCCTTCGGCCGCGGGATCGCTGAGTCCTTTTCTGTTCCCGTACAATTGCAAGATTGGGTGTATAGGCACGCCCGTAAGCCCTCCGCTATATTAAGAGATCCATTGCTTCCCACGGACCCAATCGACGCCATCGAAGAGCCGTCCAGCGCACTAAGCGGGGTCACGGCCGCTAGCGCCAAGCCGGGGCTGAAAAAGACCGCGGCAACGATCACCCGGAATTTTACGAGCCTCCTGCTGGGACGCTTGGGATGCCAGGTATTCAACTTCACTACGAACGCGTACCTGGCGCGGAAAATCGCGCCAGCGGGCTTTGGCGCGATCGGGGTCGCCCAGGCCATCATGGGCTATCTCGGCCTGTTCTCGGATTCCGGCTTAAACGTCATTGCGATGCGCGAAGGCGCGCAGAACCCTTCCGGAATGCAAGCTCTGATCGGGTCGATTACGGGTCTTCGGCTGGTCCTGAGTTGCGCTTTTTTACCGGTTGGCCTGCTGGCGGCGGAGTTTCTCCCTTCGCTTTCCGATTCTTCGCGAACCGTGCTGCGGATTTTCGCCCTGTCGCTCCCGCTGGGAGCGGTGGCGCTGGACTGGGTTTTCCGTGCGCTCCAGCGGATGCAGTACAACGCCATCCTCCAGGTCGCCACGGCATTTCTGACCCTGGTATTGACGCTGGCGCTCGTGCGTGGCCCGCACGACCTGGTTCGCGTGCCCTGGGCCGGGATTGCCGCCGGCGCCGGTGTTTTCCTGCTGAGCTTGCATCTTCTGGCGCGCACGGGCCATCGGCTATCGGTCAACCTGCGGCTTCAAGAATCCCTGCACTATCTGGCGCACTCGTTCCCGTTGTGCGCGGCGAGTCTGGCGGTCACGCTTTACACGCTGGCCAACAACCTCATCTTGGGCCAGGTCCACGGCGACGCCGAAGTCGGCATATACGTGGCGGCCACGAAACTGGCGGGCATGTGCTTTGTCTCGACCTGGATTTTTCACGCAGCCATGTCGCCTGCGCTCATGGGGCTCTACGTGCGCTCGCGGCAGGATGCCGCCAGGTTGCTCACCGAGAGCGTGCGCTTCACCGCGGTGGCGGGCTGCGGCATTGTG
>Ga0187849_1005087_pt1 | contig 10607 bp, 14 predicted proteins | sample June2016WEW_4_10_2_FD_132412 | JGI IMG/M metagenome (GOLD analysis project Ga0187849, IMG submission 132412) | Peatland microbial communities from SPRUCE experiment site at the Marcell Experimental Forest, Minnesota, USA - June2016WEW_4_100 | ecosystem: Environmental > Terrestrial > Soil >... | reverse complement strand
TCAAGCAGGATGGGTTTATCTTCCGCTTCGGCCTGCGCGAAGGCGGCGCTGTTCCACTCGTGCCAGAGCACGGGCTGATGCGCGGCGGAGCGCAGGTAGGCGCTCGCGGCCTTCGCCAGTTCGTTACTGGGGTTCTCAGGGTTCATCGGTTGTATCCTGTTTCATCATCGGAATGGAGGTGGTGTAGCGCGGACCTGTTTTGTAGGTCCGCGGCTCTTCCTTGCCCACAGCGAACGAACCGCGGACCTACAAAACAGGTCCGCGCTACACCTCTCGTCGAGGCTCAGTCCCGTACGGCCATCCGTGCGGACCTCGAATGTCAACGCGGCACGCAGCGCTCAGCGCACGGGCTCAAAGACCAAAGAGAGGGGAAGTGAAAAGCCCGGGAGGATCTTGTCGTCTCTTAGGGTGCCGCCCTGCCCAAGGGTCTTCAGGGGGAGTGAGCTATAAATGTCGACCTCGCACTTCTCCGGGTCAACCACCCAGATTAATTCGATGCCAGCATCGCGATACTGCTGAATCTTCCGGCTCATCTCACGCGCCGTGTTATACGCCGAAAGGACCTCCACTGCCAACGCCGGAACGACTTTCAAGGCGTGCTTGGGATCAAGATTGGCAATTCGCTCGCGCGGGACGTACGCAACGTCCGGGGCACGGACCACACCTGGGGCAAGCTCGATCCAAGTGTCGGCGGCGACCAAGCCTCGGTTGTTGGTCTGCGCCCAGTCACTCAGTAGCGAATAAAGTCGGTAGATAATCCGGAATTGCTCCAGGCTGTTGGGGGACACGTAGACGGGTTCTCCTTCATCCAGCTCATAGCCGCCGCCCTGCTCCGGCTCTGGGAGCTTTTCGAATTCATCGATAGAAAGAATCGTCCTCATGATCGAGCCATCTTGTGATCGGGTCATCGAGCCATCTGGTGAACAGTGGCGAGGGGCCAGTTGCACGTGGCAAGTCCCCCCTGTTCTAACCCTTGACCTCCTTCTGCCTACTGCTTACTGCCTTACTGTAGCCGGGGACCTTGCGGCGGTGTGCGCCCTGTGCCGGGTTCGTCGAGCGGCTTGCGGCCAGTGAATCCCTCGTCGATGCTATGCCAGAAGGCGATGTGATCTTCACCGAGTTTCCAGCACAGGTAAATTTCTTCTCCTTCGAGCAGACTGGGAAAATCCACCAAGCCGACGTCAAGATCCTTCACCAGGACGCCGGTTTCCTGAATGCGGTTGACGATTTCAACCAGGTGCTCGACCGCCTTGTCGTGCTCGGATTTTTTCCGCAACAGATCAGCCAGGGGAGGGAAAGTGCCGCCCAACACCATGATGCGTGACGCGACCTGCGTCAATTCGTTCTTGAAGGCCTCGATCTTCTGCTTCACGTTCCGCGCCTCCTCCAACCACGGCGCGATTGTTTGCAGAAGCTCTTCCGCTTCTCGAAGATCAAAATATTTGTCGGCCATATTGAGCTGACAGCTCACAGCTATACAGAGCGACATAAGTAGCGCCGCCCTTTAGGGCGGCACATGCCGGGCTAAAGCCCGGCGCTACCGCCGAATCCTGCATCATTTATGTCGCTCTGTATAACAGCCGGTAGACACCGTATTCAGTTGAGTGTCTTCCCCGCATGTTGGGACCGGCATTGACTGCGCACAACCCACAGCCGGTGGTTTATGCTAACTGTCGGCTGTTAGCTGTAAGCTGTCGGCTACTTGATCTCCAACATGCGATTCAGGGCATCCAGCGCCCAGCGTTTGGTCTCGGCATCAACGCTGACGCGGTTGACCACCTGGCCGGACCGCAAACTTTCGAGCGTCCAGCAAAGATGCTGGGGCGAGATCCGAAACATGGTGCTGCACATGCAAACACAGTCGTCGAGCGAAACCACGAGCTGTTCAGGGTGCTCCTGGGCCATACGGCGAATCATGTGAATTTCTGTGCCCACGGCCCACGCGCTCCCCACGGGAGCTTCCACGATACGCTTTAAAATGTATTCCGTCGAGCCCACTTCATCGGCCGCTTGGCAGACTTCCCAGGAGCATTCGGGGTGCGCGATAACCCGAATGCCCGGATGGCCCTTGCGCACGCGCTCCACGTGTTCGGGGTGAAAACGCTGGTGGACGGAGCAGTGGCCGTTCCACAAATAAATCCGCGCTCCGGCAATCTCGCTGTCCGTGAGCCCGCCGTTTTCTTCCCCCGGATTCCATACCGCCATCTTATCGAGGGGAATTCCCAGCCCGTAGCCCGTGTTGCGGCCCAAGTGCTCATCGGGCAGGAACAAGGCCTTTTCCCCGCACGCAAGCGCCCACTCCATAACCTTGCGGGCGTTGGAGGAGGTGCAAACAGCGCCACCGTTCCTCCCCACAAAAGCCTTGATGGCCGCGGTGGAGTTAATGTAGGTGACGGGCACGACCTTGCCGCTATTCACCGCCGTGAGCGTTTCCCAGCAAACCTCCACTTGCTCAAGGTTCGCCATGTCGGCCATGGAGCAGCCGGCGTGCAGGTCAGGGAGAATCACCGTCTGGTGATCGCCGCTCAGAATGTCGGCGCTCTCCGCCATGAAGTGTACGCCGCAGAAAACGATGTACTCGGCCTCGCGACGGCGGGCAGCGAGCTGCGAAAGGCGCAGCGAATCGCCGCGGTAGTCGGCGAACTTCACCACCTCATCGCGTTGATAATGATGCCCCAGAATCACCAGCCGCGAGCCGAGTTCGTCCTTGGCCCGCGCAATGCGCTCGTCAAGCTCCTGCGCCGAGAGATCAACGTAGGTCGCGAGGAGCATTTCTATAGTTGCCGTGGCCATAATTGCCCTGCTTCTATTTTAGCGTAAGAACCGGGACCCGGGGCACGGGATTCGGGACACGGGACACGGGATTCGGGGCTCGGGATTCGTGTCCGCTTTTCGTCACGCGTCCATGTAATCAGACGAACCATCTCCAGCGTTCGTAGGTCCGCCCGAATCCCCAATCCCTAACCCCGAGCCCCGAGTCCCGAATCCCGAATCCCGAGTCCCGAGCGCCTACCCCCCAATGTAAACCATGGTACGCGAAGGCTGAACGAAATCCGGCTCGTTGATCCGGTGGCTGGGCTCCTTCTGGTGCACCACCTTTTCCATAAACCTGGCGATGTCGTGGTCGGTGGCACCGTTGCGGACCAGGTGGCGCACATCGTGCTCGCGCAGCGAGAAGAGGCAAGTGCGCAGTTTGCCGTCCGCCGTCACCCGGATGCGGCTGCACTGCCCGCAAAAAGGGATCGAAACCGGCGCGATGATGCCGATCTCGCCTTGGCCGTCCGCGAAACGATAGCGCAGCGCGGTTTCACTGGGCGAGTGACGCGGAATTTCCTCGAGCGGAAACACGGGCTGGATGGCGCCCACAATTTCCTTTGCCGTTACCACCAACTCGCGCTTCCAGCCATGATCGGCGTCGAGCGGCATGAACTCGATGAAACGCACCACAATATCGCGGCGGCGCGCCAGGCGCGCGAATTCCACAATCTCATCGGCGTTGAAGCCGCGCACCAGAACGATGTTCACCTTCACGGGGCGCAAACCCACTTCCAGAGCAGCGTCAATGCCGGCCATCACTTTTTCGTAGGAGCGCGGCGTCCGCGTGATCCTGGCGAACTTTTCCGGGTGCGTTGAATCCAGGCTGACGGTGACGCGTGGCGCCCCAGCGGCGGCAAGCTCCCGCGCCATCTCCGGCAGCAGGTATCCGTTGGTGGTCAGTGCCACATCCGCCAGCCCGTCGATGTGGCGGAGGCGCGCGATGAAATCTACCACGCCCTCGCGCAACAGCGGTTCACCACCGGTCACGCGAATCTTGCGTATCCCCAAACCCACCAGGACGCGGCTGAGGCGCAGGAATTCCTCCCAGGTCAGCAGGTCGCGGTGCGGGAAATAGTTCTTCGGGTCGGCAGACTTGCAGTAAACGCAACTGAAGTTGCAGCGGTCCGTCACCGAAATGCGCAAGTCGTGGATTTCGCGCCCGAATTTATCACGCAGCATGGTTCCGCCACACCCGGCGGCAAGGTGGCAGCCCTGGCAGCCAGCCGGGCGGATAGTTTTTCTGTACCTGTCCTTCCACTCGCCCCGAAAACAGAAAACGGCTCGTGTTTGGAGCCGGCGGCGTTCTCCTTTCCAAACACGGGAGACGACGCGATTTCCCGCGCCACCCTTTGGACCTTGCGCGCCTGGAATTTTCAGGCTCCAGCAGCGCCGCGGGCCGGGAGAACCATTCCATCGTAACGTGATTCGATGCGCTCAGGCAAGCGTGGCCGCTGGTTGGATCGTTTCAACCTTGCCCCTGGGAGCCGGAGATGGGAAACAGAACCGCCCCCGGCAGCCAAGGGGAACCGTAGAAGAAGCTAATGTTGGCGAGCCGCTTAAACGAAGTCGCGGCCGATCAAGCGCTCAATGCGCTTGCGGATGGGCGGATGGGTAGAGAACAGGCTGGAAAAAATCGCACCGGATGTGAGTGGCTGAAGGATGTACAGGTGCGCCATTGAGGGCGCGACATCCATGGGAATGCGCTTTGACCACTTGTCAATCTTGTCGAGGGCACGAGCAAGACCCTGCGGATTGCCGGTGATCCGCGCGCCGGTGGCGTCGGCTTCGTATTCGCGCGAGCGCGAAATCGCGAGCTGGATTAGGGTGGCCGCCAGCGGCGCCAGGATCATCATGGCAAGGGCGGAAAGCGCGCCGCCCCGCCGGTTGCTGCCCCGGCCGCCGCCACCGAACCCTCCGAACATTTCGGCATACATGAGCATGCGCCCAATCATCGTGATGGCGCCGGCCAGAGTGGCGACCACGGCGCTGGTGAGAATATCGCGATTCTTCACGTGCCCGAGTTCGTGCGCCAGCACGCCCTCAATTTCCTCGTCATCGCAGATGTCGAGGATGCCGCGCGTCACCGCCACCGAGGCGTGGCTGGGATTGCGGCCCGTGGCAAACGCGTTGGGCGAGTCCGTAGGAATGAAATAGATCTTGGGAACAGGGATGTTGGCCTTGGCGGCCAGGCGCTCGACAACCTGGTAAATGCGCGGGCCGTCCTCGCGCGAAATCGGCTTGGCGCCAGAGGCGGCCAGCGCGATCTTGTCGGAAAAGAAGTAGGTGCCCAGGTTCATCACCGCGGCAATCACCAAGGCGAGTATTAGCCCGTTCTGGCCGCCCCACCACTCGCCGATGCCCAACACCAAGCCGGTCATCGCTGCGAGCAAAAACGTTGTTTTGAGATTATTCCACATTCTGCCTTGCTCCCTCAGTCTTCCAGTAAGCCACTATATTAGATGCCGGCCCAGCCTATAAGGTCACGCTTACGGCTGCCAATCGCGCAGCAGACGAACCTGGGGGAAGTCAGGGCCAAATGCCCGGTGCAGTTTTTCGTCCGCTGTAATGAGGTCACACCCGGCATCCAAGGCCAGAGCGAGATAAAGGCAATCATAGATCGGGTGCCGCTGCCGGAGTGCCAATTTTAGAGCCGGCTCGGCAAGCGTTTTGTTGCTGATCAGCGCCGGGCAACTTCGTTGAAACCGTTCGTATTCAGCTAAAGCCTGTTGCTCTCGCAGCAATCCTCGCAGGGCGAGGACATTCCCAATCTCTGCGGGCAGAATCTCTGGCGCCAGGGATCTCAGCCGTCCCTCCACAATCTCGCGCAACAGCGCCACGGCGCGCTCGGAGTCTCGCTCTGAGAAGAGCCATTTCGCGGCAACGCTCGCGTCCACGACGATGTTCATCGGCTGTCGCGATCCTCTCGGATGAGCTCCACGCTCTCGGGAGCGTTCGGGTATTCCCTAGCAATTTCCACACGCGCTTTGGCCAATTCAGGCAGCACAGCCGCGATCTGCAATCGGCGCAGGGCCCAGGCATCCTCATCCGCTAGGACTGCCAGGATTTCCGCGTTCAGGCTCCGGTGGTTACGCTTCGCAGTTGCCTTCAAGCGTCTATGAACATCCTTGGGGATCTTACGCACGGTCAGGTTAGGCATATTTGGCCTCCTTATTTGCGATGATATCATATTGATATCACTGTGCAATACCGCTGGGGGCGCGGCAGCTTCTGCGATAGCCCCGCCAGCGTCTCCGTAAACCGGTTCCGCTCGATGGCATTCATCGGCGATCCGTGGCCAACGAAAAGAACGGGCATTTTCATATATGTTTCCTCGTCCAGGCCGCGGATGAACTGGGATCAGTACGGATAAGGCCTTGGCTTTGATCCGTGTGAATCCATGCTTATCTATGGCTCAATCCCTGAAGCGGTTTAAGTTCGGGCGAGGTTGGACGACCAATCGCGCGGGCCGGCTAGCCCTAGTGTGCGTGCAGTGCGCAAGAACGAACCAGCCTTGCTTGGGGTCGGCAGGTCTTCTATCGTCAGCCGCACGCGAGTGTTGGGAGGAAGCTCCAGCGGTTTGTCCGGGCGGAGCGTCACGCCGTCAAAAACCGCCTCGATGCTCTTGGTCATAGCTCCTCCCGGCGGTCAGCTCCTCATTGCGGATTCAGGGAAGGCGCGGGTGATGCTTTTCACTTCAGCTCTCGCACCCAGTTCCGAAGCTCGGTCAGCCACTCGGTGCTCTTCAAGGACACGCCCTGTCGAACCAGGCGGGAGATGTCATGGGCGGAGGCTTGGGGAAAAGCCAGGCTCTTGCTGCTCTCAAAGTATTCATTGCCGGATAAGTGAAGAACCACCAGCCGCGCGCCATCGTACCGCCAGATCTTGGGAACATGGAATTCCGCATAAATCGGCAGCTTATTCAGGGCCGGGGCGGTGACCTCAACCTCAATCACCAAATCCGGAGCAGGGTCAACGGCTGGGTCGATGTGGATCTTACCGTGCATTCGCGCCGCGCTCTGCACGTAAAAACAAACGTCGGCCTCGAATCCGCGCTCAAGCTCGCTGCGTTTGAAAGTTGTCGAGCCAAGATTCCGGATATCGATTCCGAGTCCGTCGGCCAGCATCACCACCAGCATGGTCAGCGCCTGCTTGTACTCTTCGTGTTCCGAAGAAGGGCTCATAATCTCCAGCCTCCCCCGATCAAAAGTGAAACGGGGCACGGACTTCTCGAGGTGGTCGGAAAGGAGATGCTCATAGGTCCCCCAGCTAACGTCTTCGAGGACCACTCTTTGTTCCGGCAGGGTGAGAACATTGCCCATGGTCGGTTTACTCCACTCCTAAGAAGTTTACCGCAAAAAGGACGCTCACAGAAGCTTCATAAACTCTTCTGCCGAGAGTTCCGCATCCCGGAGGATCTTTTTCAGAAGCCCGCGGCCTACCACTTTATAGTTGGGAACAGTGATCGATGTCATTCCGGGACAGGCGAGACGTATGTGGCTCCCCCGCTGACGAGTTTCCTGGTAGCCGACTTTGGCCAGCGCCTTGACAATTGCCTTGCCGGATAGAATGGACAATCGGGTCACGGTGATAGGGTGATGGTGTGCAGACTCAGTTCGCGCGGATGGTACGTTGCTAGAATCTCGCGATTTCTTTTCTCTTCGACGATCAATTGGATGACTTCTCGGATGTTCCGCAGCGCCTCATCCACGGTCTTCCCCTGACTATAGCAACCTTCAAAAAGGGGGCACTCCACCACGTAGAATCCATCCTCGTCCTTTTCAATGAAGACGGGGACTTGCGTGTCGTGGTGTTTGGTCTTCTTAGACCCATTGGGCTTTCGCATGGTTTGATCCTAGAGCATCAGGTGGCAAAAATCAACGTGCAGGCAGGCCTCAATGGCCTCGTGGACATTCGCCATCAGCTCTTCGATGGTTTCGCCCTGCGTAGCGCAGCCGGGAATCGCCGGCACTTCCGCCCAATAGCCGCCTTCCTCCGCTTCGTGAACCACGACCTTGATTTTCAAGTTGCCTCCTCCGCGATGACGCGTTGCCAATATTTTACCACCGCTGCTGCCGACCACCTCTATTGGCTTTTAGGTCGGCAAACCATGTGGAGAACCGCGGCCCGCAAAATCGGCGGCCCGCGCTACCCTTCTTTCAAGCTTTCCATGCCGCCTTGGCCTTGGGCAGGTTTGCGCAGAGCGAAGCTCTGCGGTCTAGCGCGGGAAATGGGGAATCAAGCAAGAGGGTGAATCGCAGAGCTTCGCTCTGCGCCAGCCCGCCTGCTTAATGATCCTGCGGAGGCGTTTGGTAGTCTGCCGGGGGTATTTGACTCCACAGCTCTATCCACTTTTTGAGGATCGAGTCAAGGGTCTCGCCGAAGCTCACCGCGTTCGCGGGATCAACAGGTTCCCATATCTTAAGTTCCCTTTGGAAAGGACGCAGCATTCTCTCGCCAGCGAGACTCCGGAGTTTTTGCGAGAGCGGCCTGAAGACACGCGGCTGCGTCTGCCAGAGATCAAAATCCACGACAACCCCCAGCCCGACTGGCTTGCCGTCTTCGGCACGCCAGTTGAGTCCAAGGTAGACATCGCCTAGGTCTCGTACGAAAAGTTTGACCGCTATCCATGCGTATGTCCCGTCCCAACTACCCCACGTCGGCCCTACGAAGTTTGTAATCAAATCCCGTTCGAGATTGGCATGCAGGGCCTCCCCGAGCTTGCCAAAGTTTGCCTCCAAGACCTGTCGCGACCTTGAATGGACCACACATTGAAATTCATTAATTGCAGCCAGTGCGTCGAAATAGCTCTGAAGGCCCTCTTGGAACAAATTAACGTTCGTATCTTGATCCATCGTCGTTGCCCCCTTTTAAGCTGTCTTCGAGATAAAGTGCGAGCTTTCGGGCGGTTACGACATCTTCTCCGCGAAAAACCCTCTGCGCATTGCCCGACGACAGCTCCAACAGGTTCTGTTCGACAGCACCCACGTAAGCGAAAACCAGTGCCCCCGTCAGGACCGTCATTTTCTTCTCCCTGATAAGTTCAGGGACTCGTTTCCTCAGCGCCGCACAGAGATCGTTGAATGGCCTGAGCTTAAATCTGTCATATTCGGGGCGCTCCCCCGCTTTGGCAAGGAGGATATAGCACTCTTGACTTTCCACTTGCCGTTCCCCCCACTCAAAGTACTCCTTCTGCTTCGCCGTATATGCCTGTTCGGGAGACGTTATCTTGACTTCGATCAGAGCTAGTACACGGCGCTCGCATCGAATCACAAGGTCCAGCCTTTTCCTGGATTCCCAATGGTCCAAGTTCACCCACTTCTCCCGTTCCGTAGAGAACGTGGAGAGAGCTTTATAAGCGATTTCCGAGGGTCCCAGGATGCCGAGTACGTAAAAGACATCTCCAAGCGTCGGAAGCTGCTTTACAACCCACTCCAGCCAGTCCGAATACACTTCTTCGCGTTCCCCTGCCAGCCATCGATGAAGGTCAAAATTCGAAAGTAAGGGATCGGCTAGAGGCTGTGAACGCTTGTTAGACTCTCGCAATAGTTGACGTAACTTAGCGGATTCAGCCAGCCACACCGTTCGGGCGGAACTAATCATGCGGTTTACGCTTTTCCAAGTGGCCCTTCGTTTCGGCTTGAGAGCGGCGCATGTCCTGCCCAGCTCTGCCCAGTGGTGGATGGTCTCAATCCATCGCCCTTCATTTCCCACGGCGGATTCCTCCCTCGCAGGGGATGCCCTATCAGACTTTCACCTTTTAGTGCCACATAACGTCTATGTTCGGCTTTTGCGGCCAGCCCACGCGTTCTTGTTCTACCTCCGCTCGGGTAGGGGCAAGGAAAAGTAGGGGCACCCCTCCGCAACTCATTTGCGCGCCGCCACAGCCTTGGCCCGCTCGAAGGTCATTACGCCCTTCTTCATATCCGCATCGATCGTGAGCGAGTCGCCGGGAACAACTTCGCCATCGAGCAACTTCATGGCGAGCGGGTCCTGGATGAGCCGCTGGATGGCGCGCTTGAGCGGCCGCGCCCCGAACTGCGGATCGTAGCCCTCGCGGAAGAGCAGCGCGTGAGCTTTCTCCGTCAGCGTGATTTCGATTTTGCGCTCCGCGAGCAGGCGGCGCAGGTTCTGAAGCTGGAGGTCGATGATCTTCTCGATTTCCTGCTTGCCGAGGGCGTTGAAGATCACGATTTCATCAATGCGGTTGAGGAACTCCGGGCGGAAGTGCTGGAGAAGCGCGTCGTGAATCTTCCGCTTCAGTCCCTCGCTCAGCGTGCCGACCGCGCCTTCCTGCTTCGCGGTCATGCCGATGGCGCGATCGACGCCGTTCATGGCTTCATGGATGAAGTGGCTGCCGATGTTCGAGGTCATGATGATGACCGTGTTTTTGAAATCCACCGTGCGGCCTTTGCCGTCGGTCAGGCGGCCGTCTTCGAGAATTTGCAGGAAGATGTTGAAGACGTCGGGATGCGCCTTTTCGATTTCGTCGAAGAGCAGAACGGCATACGGTCGGCGCCGGACCAGTTCGGTCAACTGGCCGCCTTCCTCATAGCCCACGTATCCGGGCGGCGCACCGATCAGCCGCGCCACAGCGTGTTTCTCCATATATTCCGACATATCCAGGCGGAGCATGGCGCGCTCGTCATCGAAGAGGAATTCAGCAAGAGCGCGAGCCAGTTCCGTCTTGCCCACCCCCGTCGGACCCAGGAACAGGAACGAGCCGATGGGGCGGTGCGGGTCGGCAAGGCCCGCCCGGCTGCGGCGCACGGCGTTCGCCACCAGACGCAGGC
>Ga0187849_1005086_pt1 | contig 10609 bp, 9 predicted proteins | sample June2016WEW_4_10_2_FD_132412 | JGI IMG/M metagenome (GOLD analysis project Ga0187849, IMG submission 132412) | Peatland microbial communities from SPRUCE experiment site at the Marcell Experimental Forest, Minnesota, USA - June2016WEW_4_100 | ecosystem: Environmental > Terrestrial > Soil >... | reverse complement strand
TCGCGGTCGCCGCACCAGTGATGAGAGGCGCCCTCTCTCCAGCCGTACCAGATCGGCTCGTACTGGCGCTGGTAGTCGGCTCGCCCCAGGACAAAGCGGTCCTTTGCCCAGATGATGGTGTCCGACCAGTGGCCGCCGAGTTCCTCCAGGACGCGAGACACCAGCGGCCACTCCTTGGTGCTCATACAGACGTAGAGGGCGCCATCGACGTGGTTGAGGAGGTTCGCCGCCCAGGCGCGGACGAATGCCTCCCACGCTTCAGCCGGCAGGGCGTCATTGGCGATGCGGCGCCGGCGGCTGCTCCGTTGCTGACCGCCGTGGTCGCCAAGGCTGACGTTGTAAGGCGGGTCGGTGAAGGCCATCGCCGCCTTCGTCTCGCCCAGCAACCGCGACACGTCGCCGACGTCGGTTGCGTCACCGCAGAGCAAGCGGTGATCCCCCAGCCGCCACAGATCGCCACGTTGGGCAACGTGTGCGGCCTGTGCGGCTTCCAAAGCGGCGTCGAGGTCGAACGTTTCCACCCGTTCGCGCTTCTCCCGTACGTCGAGCGACTTTAGCAGCTTCCCCAGCTCATCCTCGCTGAACCCAGAGAGACTGAGGTCGATGTCCTCGACCGGCTTGAGGTCGGCCAGCATCCGGGCCAGCAGTTCCTGGTCCCACTCGCCGGAGATGCGGTTGAGGGCGAGGTTTAAGAGACGGGACTGCTCGACGGAGAGGTCAAGGAAGATCACCGGGACCGTCTTCCAGCCGAGGCGACGCGCGGCGAGCAGCCGTTGGTGGCCGCCGATGACGACGTGGTCGCTCTTCCTCGCCAGTACAGGCACGACGAAGCCGAACTCACGCAGGCTCCGTGTCAGTGCCTCCAGTTCGTCTTTCCCGATACGGCGAGGGTTTGCCGGGTCGGGGTGGAGGGAATCGATGTCTACGTTCTCGATCTCGACCGTGGCTATTGCTGTGGTCATCATCAGTCTCCCTCCAGCGTCCTCCGGTACTCCTCAATGATGGCGATTGCCGGTTTCTCGTCCTCGCTCGGCCGTTCGTGGGCGACCCCCGCCCGAATCCGCGCCACCGGCGTCAGACAGAGCTGCCGGCCCAGCTCCGCCAGAGTCTGCTCGGCGTCCTGCTTCATGAACCAGAGTGGATTGCGTACCAGGTGGCCCCTCGCTCCCTTGAGCAGCTTGCCCGAACGCTCCAGTAGTCCTTGCAGCTCCACCCAGTCCGACCAGGCCGTGCAGTAGCGGATGAGGACCGCCCTGTCGATGCTGGCCAGTAGCCCGGCCTCCTCCAGCTCGCCGACGATCCGCCGCCACTCCGCCTTCGCCTCAGGCGGCAGGGCGCGTGGCATAGCCGGGCGGGAAACTACCACCGACTTGCCGCTCGTCTGGCGCCGGTTGCGGCGGCGGGCGTAAGGCTTGGGAAGCGGACCTCTCTCACCCACTCAAAGCCTCCCTGTCCCTGTGATCTTTTCCAGGAAAACCCGTACATGGTCGGAGAGTGGTTCGCCAGCGGTCCCTGGGCCAGTGTCTTTCAAAAAATCCGACCCCCACCGGTTCATGGTCTTCCTCCTCTCGCACCATTCACTCATGGTGTTCGCTCTCCCCAGTGTCTGCGTATGGTGAAGGGGTGAAGGGTTGTGAAGGGTATTTCCATGTTTTCTCGCGTAAGGCGATCACATAGAGAAAAACCTCGTTTTCGGCGAGCGTAGATTCAAAACCCTTCACCAAACCCTTCACCGGGCCCCCTCTGGCGCGATCTCAGACAGCAGACCAACGCCAACGTAGACGTTCCCGCTGTGGGCGTGCCTCTTCTCAAACCGGTCGGCCATCCGTCGCCCGAACGCTGTCGAAGTTAGCCGCTCGCGCTCGCTCATCCCCTGCTCGACGGCCCAGGCGCCGTAGGCCTTGTAGGCGGCGGTGGCGGCAGTGACGCAGCCGTCCTCCAGGATGCACTGCTCCTGGAAGAACTGGGCGAGCGGGTCGGACTCGGTTCGGTAGCTCTCCGTGGCGTTGAGGACCGCAGCCGGCGGCTCCAGGCCCCGCTCGTACCAGGCCATCGCACCCCGAACCGCCCACGCCAGGATGCCCGGTAAGTCCTCGGCGAGGTGAGTCGCCAGGTTCTTGTCCTCAGCCTGGCCCTTGAACTGTTGCAGGAACGGGATCAGGCGCACCCTCCGCCAGAAGCCGTAGGAGTCGTCTGTGACCTTCGGCTTGTGGTTGACGGCCAGCCAGAATTTCGCGACGGGCCGGAACGTGAAGAACTCCCCATGGAGGAAGCGGGCGGTGACCGGATCGCAGCCGGTCAGTGCCTTGAGTCTCCCTTCGTTCAGCCGCACGCCCTCGTTCGTCTCGGAAGCCGTCACCTGGCGTCGTCCTGCCAGCGCCGCCAGGTCGTTGGGGATCGAAGTGCGGGCCTCCAGCTCGAAGGTGGAGAAGGGGACGTTGTACACGTAGCTGCCGCCGACCGCACGGAGCGAGTTAAGGAACACGCTCTTGCCGTTGGCACCGGAGCCATAGCATGTGAAGACACACTGCTCTGATGTGTCCCCGGTGAGGCTGTAGCCGACGGCGCGCCAGATGTAGTCGATCAATTCCTGGTCGGCGCCAAAGACCTCGCCGAGGAATCTGAGCCAGCGCGGACAGCGGGCATCGGGTTCGAACGGGACGTCGCTGTGCAGCGTGATCCGGTCCTGCGGCGCCCCGCCGCGTAGGGTGGCGCTGCGCAGGTCGACGACGCCGTTAGCCACGCCCAGAAGCCAGGGGTCACGGTCCCAGAACTCTCCGGCGTCGCTGATCGGCGGCTCGGTCTGTGCCTGAGCCAGTAGCGCGTCCAGCCGCTGGCGGTTCTCGCTCGCCACGGCGAACCGCGACTCGGCCGCCCGCTCGTTCAGATCGACGATGGTCGTGGCATTCAGGTAGCGGTGGCGCACTGCTGTCTTGGCCAGCCGTCGCACCTCGGCGTCGTTGTCGTCCGACCACCAGTGTCCTCCCCAGACCAGCCAGCGCCTTCGCCGGTGGTCGAAGCGCACCCGGTCGCCGTAGAGAAGGGCGAAGAGCTCCCCGTTGCCGGCGTCAGTCCGCGGGAACGCCTTCGGAATCGGCGCTTGCTTGGGAGACACCATCACGGGATAGTGGTTGTCCCGCCGCTGCTCGCGCTTCTCAATGAAGTGCGCTGCAATGTCTGTGACTTCGCCGTCCGACAGCGGTGGCTGGCACTGCCGCTGGTTCACAACCTGCAGCAGTTCGACGAGCGTCTCGGGGGCCGTCCCCTCCACCCACACCTTGCCGGCATAAGAGACGAGCACGTTGTGGCGACCCTCGCCCTCGTGGACGACGCCTGCCAGGGCTTCGTAGTCTCGCCGGCCGTTGGGCGGTGCAGTGGCTAGGGTGAATCCGAACGCCGGCAGCAGTTGCGCGAGCCATTCCAGAGGGTCTTCCACTTCAAGCGGACTGACGTGCTCTGGACTGAGCGGGACATATCGCTTCTTGCCGATAATGCTGGGCGAGACGACAACATATGCGCGTGCTGCCTTGAGATCGCCGAGCCTTTGACCGTCCTCAAGATTGAGCGCAGTTGACGGCACGGCCTTAGAGGTAGCCAGGACGATGTGAAGTCCTCCCCTGGGTGTGCGCACGACCTGAGTCGTCGCCGGCAGTGCAGTATCCTGAGCGAGCTGTTCAGCGACTTCGATCAGATCAATATCTACTCGTGGCTCGTGGTCGGTGCGGGCGCCGATGTTGGCAAGCGGATGCTGAGTCCACCACTCTGTGATTGTGGTAGAATCGCTCGACGCGTCATCCAGACCGTGCTGCGTCAGAGGATGTTTGCCGGGGGAGTCGCAGTTGGCCTTCTTGGGACACTGACAAATGCCATTTTCGTCCGTCCACCAGAGCGGAAGGACTAGCGCGCCCCTTCGGGCGCGGTCCAGTGCGGACTCCAGCAGGGAGTTCACACTTGCACCACTCTCTGGAGTCTGCTGTAGTTCTGACCTCCACGCGTGCCCGGGGAGAAACTAACTACAGCAGGGAAGCGGTAGCGAATGATGATGGTGGCCCGCTTCCTGCCACCCACCTCTTCGGTGTTCACGTCGATGCGTTCAACGAGCAGTGAGATGATCTCGCGCTTCATCACGTCGTCGACGCCCTCGGCCAAACGAGTTCGGATCTCCTGAAGCAAGTCCGCATCGAGTTCGTCTTCAGTGGAGGGCTCGGCCGGGGTGAGCTCCGCGAGTCGCGTCTGCAGTGCCTTTTCCTCGCTCGCCACAGCCTCCATCTGACGGTCGAGATCGATCGGACTCATGTAGCCACGGCGAAAGGCCTCAAGGACGCGATCACGTTGCGCAGGGAGGTCAGCAAGTGCGTTCTGAATGCCCACGCGTTCGGCCTCGAGAACGGCGGCGCCGCTTGTGTCGGTTCGCTCGGCAGCGAGTTCCTCTATGATCTCACCTGGCTCCCGGAGGAATCGCTCGACGTCCTGCCAGACCAGAGGCTCAAGCCAGTCGGACCGAATCGACTTAGACCGACAGCGCCCCTCGAACTTGCCCCTGTCGACCGTCTGGCCGTTGCACCGGTACCAGCCCACATCGCGTCCCACCGTGCCCGAGTAATTGAGACCACAAATGCCGCAGCGCATCACCGAGCGCAGCAGGTTGATGCGACTTCCGTGCTTCGTCATAATGCGGTTCTTAGCCAGCGTCTCCTGAGCGGCCTCCCAGACTTCGGGCGTGATCAGAGGTGGCACGTCCGAGATGATCACCTCGCGGTTTGCCGTCTTTGTCCGCCGTCCGTAGTGGCACTCGCCCTTGTAGACCGGGTTGACCACCAAGTTTCGGATGCGACTTGGACGCCACCTTTCCTGAGTCCGGAACTTGCGCTCCCCTATTCGCTTCGCGACCAGCCGGTCGTCTCTCGCGTAGGCTGTAGGCACGCCGAGAGCGTTGAGGTGGTCGGAGATCCGCCGACAACTCCAGCCCTCGACTAGCCAGGCGTAGATTTGTCTCACCAAGTCCGCCTCCGTCCAGTCTCGCCAGATGAGGACGTCGCTCGGGACGAGCCGTGCTGACTGCCGTTGGCCGTCCACCTTGAAGCCCATTGGCGCGACGCCGCCGCAGTAGCGGCCCTCTCTGGCGGCACGCGCCATTCCCGCGGCGGAACGGGCAAGGAAGGTGCGTCGCTCCTCTGCCGCCATAGCTACCCTGATGTGGTATTCGAAAGGGCTGCTGACGCCTTCGGTGACCGAATAGACTCTCACGCCGAGCCTTTCTAAGTCTCGCCAGACGATGAGCGGATCGACGTCATCGCGACCTAGCCGGTCGATCTTGTAGACCCAGACTTCGTCGAAGCGTCCTCTGGCGGCGTCTTCGAGCAAGCGTCCACCCGCCGGGCGCTCGGCCATGGGGATGGTGCCCGACACTCCGTCGTCGACGTAGCGCTCTACGAGTTGGACCTCCGGGTCGAGGGCTAGGCGTCGGGCCAGCTCGTCTGTCTGTGTGCGGATAGTTTCGCGTTCCCTCTGGTCTTCTGAACTGACCCTTTCGTACGTCGCGACTCGTTTCACTTTGACCTGCATGTGCTGCTGTCCCCTTTCGGTCGATTCGGAATCCGAGGCAGTCCCAGGAGAACCCTTAGCGCTGCCCGCATCGCCTTCCCGTCAGGGACACATACACGCTCTACCTGCGGGCTCTGATCAAGTCCTCGGGGCCGCCTGGCGTTCTTCACAGCCCGAGCCTACGGCGGTCCGAGACGAGGATGGACGAAGAACGCCCGTATTTCGAACGAAGTTCGCCCGTAGGGGCGGGCTAAGTGTTGAGGCGATACGTGTCCCTACGTCGCGAGGCGATGAGGTCCTGCCAGCCGGCGACGTTCCGGAATGAATCGCTCATGTGGCGGGGGTAGCCCTCGTGAAGCTGAGTACAGATCGTCTTCCACCCAACGTCCGGGGCTTCCCGGACGCGAGCCTCGTCGAGGATTCGCACGATTTCCGCCTGGAGCGGTGTCAGCGTGAACTCCCGCCCTCTGAGCTTGACCCACCGGTAGTCATCCGAGTGCTCGAAGCCCGCGTTTGCCTGGCCGGCGGCTTCGGGGACAGGCGTCGTGGCCGCCAGGCGGCGGAGCGCGAACGGGTCGTCGGACCGCAATGTCTGGACCCAGATGCGGAGCGACTCCAGTCGCCGCTGCTCAGGCGGCGGAAGGGTCAACGAGGGCAGGAAGACTAGGAACTCGCGAGAAGCGGCCGGTGCAAGCGCCAGGAGCGCCTGCAGGAGCGGTACGCCAGAGGCCTCGTCAGAAAGGAATGCCAGCACCGCCACGCGTCCGGGTGAGAGACCACCGAGGAGGTAGAGTCGTTCGTTGAGCTCGCCGAAGGGTCCGCTAAGACTGTTGGCTTCGCGGAACCGCCCGCAAAGGGCCTCCAAGTTGACCCTCCATGAAGCGACTTCTGACAGCGCCACAGGTACTGGTTGGCACTCTGGGTCGTCCTCGTCGATGGCCTCCAGCGTGCCATCGGGGTTGGAGACGACCGTTAGGAGCCGACCTGACGGGTCGACATACGAGTGACCTGCCTGTGAAGCGGAGAGGCGCCGGATAAGGCCCTCGCGCCTGAGATCTTCCAAGGCCACCGGGTCCTGTCTCCGGAGTTCCCATTCCTCGAACAGCGCGTGGGGATTCTTCTCCAGCCGGGTCAGCAGCCAGTGAATCACCTCAGCTTCACCCCTTGGCGCTCCAAGTACCTCATGATCAGGTTCGCGTAGCGCCGTTCGGCCAGGCTGGTGACCGCCGGCGGTTCGATGTTGAACGTGACCGTCGTCGGTTTCTCTCCTGGGAAATGGAGGTGGAAGCGGAACCGGGCGAGTGTCAGAATACCTGAGGCGATCCCCAGGCCCGGTAGGTCATAGCGGAACGAGTTGAGGATGTCCGGCGAAGTGAATTCGGCGACAAGCTTCGTGGCGCCGTGCAGCTGCGTCCTCACCTTGCGCAGCTCGATCCCAACAATGGGGCCTTTGCCCCCAAAGTCGAACGTCCCCTTCTGAAGGGGTGTCAACGTGAAGGTCTCCGCTGCGTCCGCAAGTGCCTCGTCCCCAGCGATGCAGGCGGCGAATAGCCGTAGGTACTGCCGGCGGTCCTTGGGGAGGCCGGCCCGGATTCGGACCAGCGAGGTGTCTGGCTCGTAGACGATTACGTCCTCCAATGCCGGTCGAAGGCTGGCCATGCTGACTTCGTCGTCCTTCCAGAAGGGGATGGTCCGCACGTAGGTGCCGTGCTGGATCAAGATGACTGTCTCGCCGGCGTCCTGGAACTCCCGGACAATGCACTGTTCACCCTTTGATTGCTCCGCAAACCAGCGCTGGATGGCAGCCCTGAACAGTGCGAGTTGGTCGGCGCCGATCCGAAGATGGCCTAGGCCCACAGGATGAACGCTGAGGTTGGCTGGCGACCCGTACAGGAGGTAACGGCTCCATGCGAAGTCGAAGGCGTCGCGATGGTCGAGGAACAGAGACATGGCAATCGTCTCTGGCGTTGCGTTGGGAGCGAATTGAACGTCGTACTTCTCACAGGCCCGCACGAGTGTGCCCATACCATCCTGGGCGACATCGTTGACGCGCTGCAGGTCCTCACGGACTATTGCGGCGGCTTCCGCGTTCTCGGGTTGGGTTAGGTAATGCTCAAGGGCCGGACCGCTCAAGACCTCCCAAGGGCTGGGACGGATCTGAGCGCCCAGGCGTTCCGCGTACCGGTCGAGGAGTGGAGGCCAGACCGCGCTAACGAACCGGTCGAGGTTAAGACCCAGGTGCTTCGGCATGAGCCACCTCCGCTACAACCCGCGTCCTCCGCACAGCGGACTGCAACTGCATGGCTTCGCCGCCTTTTCACACGATAGGTCGTCCTATCCCTCCATCTGCGGAGGCGTGTGGTCAAGCCGCCGCTGCGAAGCCCAGTTCATGGCGGGGTGACACGGTCCCCTTAGAGTCCCTCTTATCCTGTGCTTGTCGACTGGCATGCCGACGCGACATCTCCTGACGCGGGCGATGCTGCTGTCGCGTCTTGTCCATCAGTCGTCGGACCACACGAACCGGCGTCGGAGACGATTCAGGTTCTCGTATGGAATCAGACCTTCGTGCTGGAGTCTCCCCACGACTATTCCCGGCTCCACGCCAACACGCTGGGCGAATGCTGTAACGGCTTGGGGTGACTTTGCTTCAGCCCTAGCGAAGGCTGCCCACTCACTTGCAGGGATCAGCATGTCCGCCGCGAAACGATCGGCAGCGTCCTCGGCTTCGGGCTCATCATTGATCCCATCCACGAAAGCACGCCTCTTCTGCCGATCGAGCACGTGTTTCGCTTCGTGGTAGAAGCTAAACCAGAAGATGTCGGTCGAGCGCCTCCTAGTGCTCAGTTGGATCAGTGCCTTGTCAGGCGAAACCCACCGAGCAACACCATTGGCAGCGCTTTTTCGGAACTCCTTCACGATCACGAAGGCAACACCAGCACTGGCGCACAGCTCCCTCATCCCCGGGACGAAGATGTCTGCCTCCTCAATTGTGAGGTTTCGGATCTCCCTGAGCACCTCAGCGAATCGGCGCTCATTGTACGGCAACGTCTCGACATGTCCTGCTTCAATGTCACCTGCGCGGAGCCATGCCCACAACGCACCCTCGGACACCTTCGCCTTCGATGTGATGCGATACTCCAGCATCGCGTCCTGGCGCTGTCGCAACGCCGAGAACGACGCGACTCCAAAGAACCTTAGCAGCCCGGCTAGCATCTCGCGCTTGTCCCTAGTCTTGGGGATGTACCCGCGTTCCTGAAGCTCCCGCACAGGGAAAAACGCGAGCCAGTCCTCTTGCTTCTTCAGTTCCTCCCTTTCGCGAAGACGAGCCCTGGTTAGCTGGTACGATGCCTCCAGATTCACCCAGAAGTCCGCGGAGATGCCAAGCGCCTTCTCCAACTCTAGCGCCGTGTCATGGGTGATGCTCTTCTTCGCGTTGATGATCTCGCTTATGGTCTGCTCCGGGCGGCCCGTTCTGTCAGCAAGTTCCTTCTGCGTCATGCCACGCGCTTCGAGTTCCTCTGCGAGCAGCTCGCCTGGCGGGATGGCCAAGTCGGACAAAGGTCGTCGCTCGGTCCTAGTCGCCATAATGGTTTGTGACCTCCTCAACCTTCACCGTCTCTCCGTCGTCGGAGACAGTCACGATGAGCCGCCATCGGCCTGTGAGGGTGATAGGCCACTGGTCCTGTCGCTTCCCCTCGAGGGTATGCGCTCCAAACGCCCGAAAGCGCGTTATCTCGCCGAAGTTCTGAGCAGCGCATAGAGCCTCCACCCGCTGGACGTATTTCCGAGCCACTGCGGGTCCCCAGAGGCGTATGGCACGGCTAGACTCCTCGTAGGCGCGCTGGAGCCTCCTGGTACGAAACACGACCCTCACTCGGTCTAATCACCCCTAGGGTGAAGACTACCATGGGGACCCTGGGCCCGTCAAGAGGGGCTTCACCCTAAAGGTGAACCCGTCGCTCGCGCGGGTCACCTTCTGCTCCCACCAAGCACAGGTGTTTTGGCCCAGCTCGCGAGTGAAGAGAGTCACCCACACAAACCCGTCCTCGGCTGTCGGAACTGCTTGTGGGCGAATGCCAAGCCACCCACGACGAGAATCGTCGCCGTGTGCGTCTCATACACCGATAGCCTCGGCCACCTTGCCCCATGCCCGATCCTCCTGCCCTTCCAGTCGCCGCAGGTATACGGTCGTCACCGCCAGCGACGAGTGGTCCAGGAACCTGCTAACGTCTTCGATGGACTCTCCCACGTCGCGCCTGAGCTTCGCGGCCGAGTGGCGGAAGATGTGAACGCCGGCAGGCGGTAGGCCGGCTTTGCGCAGATAGCGCTGAAGGTTGCCGTAGAATGTTCCGCTCGTGATGCCAGGGCCGTTCCTGCCGGGCGAGGACCAGAGCGAGTCCTCTGGCTTCATCTCATCGAGGTTCTTGCCGAAAGCAGCCAGCGCTTCCTTGATCGCTTCGAACGCCGGCAGCGGGAGTTCCCGTTTCCCTTGCTTGCCGCCCTTACCTCGGTAGGTGTAGAAGAGGCCGTCGGTCCGAATGAGATCGCCGACCTTCAGGTTGAAGACTTCCGCCCGGCGCCGGCCAGTTAGGACGAGGGTGAGGACGATTGCCTTATCCCGCAGGCCGGCCGGCGTTTTGGGGATGACGGAAAGCAGCTTTCGAATCCCCTCGGCGCTGATCCCCCGCGGCGGGCTCGGCGAGGCTTTGGGCCGCTCGATCTGGTCACAGGGGTTGGCGGAGACGATCTCCATGCGGATGAGGAAGCGATAGAAGGAACTGAGGCAGGCGAGCCTTGATCCGATGGTGATTGCCGAAGGCTCTTTGCCCGAGAGTCCTCTGCCGTAGGCCCAGGTGAAGACCTCCTGGCCAGTGATTCTGTCGGGCGGCTTGCCCACGACGCCGAAGAAGTGCTGGAGGGTTCTGGAATAGCCCTCGACCGTGCGTCTTGAGCCGCTCCGTCTCTCCTTTTCGGCAAGAAATGCGTACAGAGCGCGTTCCCAGCCTGCTGCCTCCTCGCCAATGGGGATGATCGTTGCTGTCATGGCCGTTTCTCCTTCGTAAAC
>Ga0187849_1005084_pt1 | contig 10613 bp, 8 predicted proteins | sample June2016WEW_4_10_2_FD_132412 | JGI IMG/M metagenome (GOLD analysis project Ga0187849, IMG submission 132412) | Peatland microbial communities from SPRUCE experiment site at the Marcell Experimental Forest, Minnesota, USA - June2016WEW_4_100 | ecosystem: Environmental > Terrestrial > Soil >... | reverse complement strand
TGAGCAGTTCCCGGCCACTGGCCGCCTCCCAGACCTTGGCCGTTTTGTCCCGGCCGCCGGTGACAATCCGCTGGCCGTCCGGGGAGAAGGCCACAGACAAAACCTCCGCTGTGTGCCCCTTGAGCGTGAGCAGTTCCCGGCCGCCGGCCGCCTCCCACACCTTGGCGGTGCTATCAAAACTGCCGGTGACAATCCGCTGGCCGTCCGGGGAAAAGGCCGCAGAGAAAACACTTTCGCCGTGCCCTTTGAGCGTGAGCAGTTCCCGACCGCTGGCCGCCTCCCACACCTTGGCCGTCCTGTCCACGCTGCCGGTGACAACCCGCTGGCCGTCCGGGGAGAAGGCCACAGACAAAATGAAACCACTGTGCCCCTCGAGCGTGAGCAGTTCCCGGCCACTGGCCGTCTCCCACACCCTGGCAATACCACAATCGCCGGTGACAATGCGCTGGCCGTCCGGCGAAAAGGCAACAGCATTAACGTTGGTGTGCCCCTTGAGCGTGAGCGGTTCCCGGCCACTGGTCGCGTCCCACACCTTGGCCGTCTGATCCTCACTGCCGGTGGCAATGCGCTGGCCGTCCGAGGAAAAGGCCACAGAGTCAATGGCACCGCTGTGCCCCTTGAGCGCGAGCAGTTCCCGGCCGCTGGCCGCCTCCCACACCTTGGCCGTATGATCGAAACTGCCGGTGGCAATTCGCCGGCCGTCCGGGGAAAAGGCCACAGAGTAAATTTGATCGCTGTGCCCCTTGAGCGTGAGCACCTCGCGCCCCCTGACCGCCTCCCAGACCTTGGCCGTATGATCATAACTGCCCGTCAGAATCCGCCGGCCGTCCGGGGAGAAGGCCACAGAAAAAATCAAACCGCCGTGCCCCTCGAGGGTGAGCAGTTCCCGGCCACTGGCCGCCTCCCAGACCTTGGCCGTATGATCGAAACTGCCGCTGACAATCCGCTGGCCGTCCGGAGAAAAGGCAACCGCACTCACCTCGTTGGTGTGCCCCCTGAGCGCAAGCAGTTCGCGCCCGGTCGCTGCGTCCCACAACCTGGCCGTCTGATCCCAACTGCCGGTGACAATGCGGCGGCCGTCCGGGGAGAAGGCCACGGACTCAATCTGCTTAGTGTGCCCCTTGAGTGTGAGCAGTTCCCGAGCGCTGGCCGCATCCCACACCTTGGCCGTCTGATCCTCACTGCCGGTGACAATCCGCCGGCCGTCGGGGGAGAAGGCCACAGAGATAATCCCGCCGCTGTGCCCCTTGAGCGTGAGCAGTTCCTTCCCGCTGGCCGCATCCCACACCTTGGCCGTCCGGTCCCAACTGCCGGTGGCAATGCGGTGGCCGTCCGGGGAAAAGGCCACGGAGTTCACCGAGTGCAGATGGCCTCGGAGCGTCTTCAAGGCCAGGTGAGTTTGCCTCTGCAAGTAGTACCATTCAAAACCACGGTCCGGAGCGCCTTGGGTTTCTTCCAGCAATTGCCGCAGCCGACCGATGTTGTTCTGGTCCCAGGCTTGCTGGGCCAGGTTCATGTTGGCCACGTAGAGGAGGTGGCTGGCTTCGGCTTCGCCCGTTTCCGCCCGCAAGCGAGCCTGGTTCTCGGCTTGCTGCGCCGCCTGGGCAGCGAGGCGCTGCTGCTTTTCGGCATTCCTGGCCCTGCCGGCCTCAATGGCCTGCCAACTGCTGACGGTGGTTCCCACAACCAATGCCGCTGCCATCACCGCCGCCGCCGTAAACGCCAGTTGGTTGCGCCGCCAGGCCTTCTGGAGTCTGTAAGCCGTGCTCGGCGGCCGGGCCACGACCGGTTCGTTGTTCAGGTGCCGCTTGAGATCGGCGGCCAGGCCGCTGGCCGTCGGGTAACGGCGCGCCCGGTCCTTTTCCAGGCACCTCATCACGATCCAATCCAGGTCGCCCGCGAATACGCGGCCCAGGGCCATTTCGCTGGCCCCGCGGTTCCGGGCCACGATGCCGCGCTGCTCGCCTGCCAGCGTGCTCAGGCGCGCGGAAGGCCGTTCCGGTTCTTCCTCGAGGATGATGCGCTGCATCTCGTGGCAGCCGGCGCTGCGCAACCGCTTCTCAGGGAAAGGCGTCGTCCCGGTCAGCAATTCGTAGAGCAGCACCCCCAGGCCGTAGATGTCGCTGCGCGTATCCACATCCAGGCGGCTCATCTCGGCCTGCTCCGGGCTCATGTAGGCGGGCGTGCCGATAATCGCCGCGTAGTCGGTGAAGACCGTCTTTTCGGTCAGTTTCTGGTTCGTGGCTTTGGCCACGCCGAAGTCGATCACCAGGGGCATCCCCGACCCGTCGGGATTGAGCGTGACCAGGATGTTGGTGGGCTTGAGGTCGCGGTGAATGATCCCTTTTTGGTGCGCGCTTTGGACGGCCTGGCAGACGGGAATGAAAAGCTTGATGCGCTCCTCGGTGGGAAGGCGGTTCTGGTCGCAAAACTCGGTGATGGGCACGCCCTGAACCAGTTCCATCACGAAGTAAGGCCGGCCGGTGTCGGTCGCCCCGCCATCGAGCACCTTGGCGATGTTGGGATGGTCCATGAGGGCCAGGGCCTGGCGCTCGGCCTCGAAGCGGGCGACGACCTGTTTGGTGTCCATCCCCAGCTTGATAATCTTGAGGGCAACGCGCCGGCGGACCGGTTCCTCCTGCTGCGCCATATAGACCACGCCCATGCCGCCTTCGCCGATCTTTTCCAGCAGCTTGTAACGGCCAATCCGGTCGCCGGGCTTTTGGGTCATCTGCCCAATCACGGCCGCCGGGGCCGGAAGCTCCGCCCGCGCGTCGGCGAAAAAGCCGTCCGCGGCCGGCTGGTCCTCCAGGAGCTGCTCGAGGCGCCGGCGCAATGCCGGATCGTTCTGGCACGCCGCTTGCAGGAAGGCCCGGCGCTGCCCGGGGTCGGCCAGCTTGCGCGCCGCCTCAAAAAGCTGCTCTTCGGTTTTTCTGATGCCGTCCATAACACCCGTTGAAAATGGCTTCACCCTACAATGCGCCGTCCGGCGGAAAAACCCGACAGGGAAAATGAAAAAGAGGGCCGGGCGCTCAAAGCCCCGCGCGCATGGCTCGGAACAGCCAAGCCTTGGCGTAGGCCCAGTGCCGCTCCACCGTGCGTTCGGTGACGCCCAGGCTCGCCGCGGCTTCCCGGTCGGTCAGCCCGCCGAAGAACTTGAGGACGACCACCCGCGCCTTTTCCGGGTCTTCCGCCTCGAGGCGCTCCAAGGCTTCATTGACCAGCAGCACCTTCTCGTCGGGCGCGGCGCCCGCCAGTTCGAGCGCGTCGATATCAAAGCGTTGCTGGCCGCCGCCGCGCTTGAGCCGGGCCTTCCGGCGCGCGTTTTGAATCAGGATGCGCCGCATCGCCTCAGCCGCGGCCGAAAAGAAGTGCGCGCGGTTTTGCCAGGCCTGGTCTCCATTGCCGGCCAACCGCAGCCAGGCCTCATGCACCAGCGCCGTGGGTTGAAGGGTCTGGCCGGGCGCTTCCTTGGCCATCTTTGCCGCCGCCAGACGGCGCAGTTCCTCATAGACCAGCGGCAGCAGCTTCTCAGCCGCCTGGGGATTTCCGGTCCCAACCGCGTCGAGGATTTGCGTCACTTGTTCCGGTGCCGGGGACATGAATCATTTGCCCGGCCCTCGCCTTTCCCACGAGGAAGCGCACATCAGCCCGGGTAACTATTCAAATCATACACGAGAATCAGCCAAAGCGCAACTCTCGAACGAACTGCGGGTGGACGAGATAAAAGTGGGGTTTGCCGAATTCCTTCCTTTTTCCAGGGTTATTTGTGGTACCAATACTACAACCTAAACGCGTTCAGAATGCCGGTCAGGGGTGTCCCGGAGGGACACTCGACAATAGCCCGGCGTTTCAACGCCGGGCAAGCGGGAAAGAGGGCTCTCGTCCCGAAGGGACGACTGAAGAGTTTCCTGCTTTTCAACCGTCCCTTCGGGACAGAGGCCAAGCCCGCCCCGGCGGCCTTCGGGACTCATGCCCCACCCCGGCCAGGCCCCACGTTGAAAGGGCAGTGGCAACGAAACCAACGCTCCGGTCCGGTGTATTAAACCCGGAGCCGAACCACGTTCAGAGGCAAGCTGCCCGGCGCGGTCGCAATGAGGAGGTGGGGATGGGGAATCCCGCTGAAGGCAACGACAGCACGCCGGGCATGACAGGTGTGCCAAAACCGGTGCCTGTCGTCAAGCACATTGCTCGTCATGCTTCTCAATCACTTCGTCGAATCGCCTGGCAGCAGATTCTGAGGCAGGTCGGACAGAACAGCGTTGTGGCCTTCGTAGGTTACTATCCAGAGGCGGTCGTACACGCTTGCTTTCCACCGCGCAGGCTTTGGCTCGACCCCAAGGGCCTTGGCCAAGGCCGGAAGGTAATCGTGTATCCAGCAGACGACGACGGCCTTGCCGTCGAGGCCGGGGTCTGACAGGACGCGCTTCGCCAGGGCGGCGTAGTCGCTGGGGCCATAAGGCGTCTGGACGGACAGCCTGAGGTGCTCGCCCAGCGGTTCGAGCGTCTGGCGGGGACGGAAGGTGTGGCCTCCCCTGGTGGCCTTCGGGGCGAATAGCGCCGCTGGTTGACCGTTGGTCCCCAACACCGCTTCCATTGTCAGGAACGCTGCCAGCGCGCGCGCGCGGGCCTTCCCGCGTTCGGAAAGATACCCATCGGATTCATCCGCGGGCTTTTCGGCGTGGCGGAGCAGAATGACCCGCGCCGGTCGCGCCAAGCCCGTTTCGGCAATGAGGAAGAAAAGCAGGATGAGGGCGCAGCATCTCATGGGTCAACAACTCGGAAAGCGGGCGGAATATGCATCGTAAAGTTACGGGGGCGCTCAGAGACGCCCAACCTGAAGCAGTGTATCCCCCGCGCCCTGGGACGCAAGGTTTCAAATCTGCCCAGGCGGCCAATGGGATCGGGATAGGGGCGCCGGGCAACCGGCGTCCCTATCCCGATCACGGTATGAGTTTTGTCAACGTTTTCCCGTTGACAAACCACATACCCGTATCCCGTGGTTCTCTATCTTCTCTCGATTGGCATGAGGTTTTTGAGCAGCGGCTGGACGGCGCGCCAGACCGCTTCCTTGACCTCCTTGGCCTGGCGGGCGGCATCGATCAGCTTCACTCGTTGCGGTTCGGCGGCCGCCATGGCCCGGTAGCCCCGGGCTACACGCTCGAAGAAGCTGGCATCGGCCTCTTCCATGCGATCCCGCACAAAGGGCATCGTGGCCTGGCGGGCCAGCAGGCGCGTGGCGCTCACCTCGGGGGGCACCAGCAGCAGCAGCGTCAAATCTGGCCGCGTTTCTCCGACCGCGAAGTCAATGACGGCTTTGACCACCTTCAAATCCAGGCCCCGCCCGTACCCCTGATAGGCCGTGGTCGAATCGTAAAAGCGGTCGCACAAGATCACTTGCCCGTTGGCCAGGGCAGGGCGGATCACCTCCCGCACGAGCTGGGCGCGGCTGGCATTCATCAGCAGCAATTCCGCCTAGGCAGTCATCGCCTGGTTGGCGGCGCTGTGCTTGCGGGTGTGGCGGATTTCCTCCCCTATGGGTGTGCCGCCCGGCTCGCGCACCGTTCGCACACTCCACCCCTCGGAGACCAATCGCTCCGCCAGCAAGGACAACTGCGTCGATTTGCCGCTGCCTTCGGTGCCCTCGAAGGTAATCAACGAACCTTTCATCTTAGATTCTTTTGAGCCTCGCCCCCTTGGGCGTATCTTCGATGAGCCATCCCTTGGCCTTCAACTCGTCGCGGAGAGCGTCGGCGCGCTTGAAGTCCCTTGCCTTCCGGGCAGCCTGGCGGGCGTCGAGCAGGGCCATGACTTGGGCGGGGGCTTCGACCTCTTTTGGCGCGCCCACCCCCAGGACGGTGTCCAACCTTTCCCAGGCGGCCAGGGCGGCAGCCGCCTCCGGCGCGTCCAGCGTGTGCTCATCGACCCGGCGGTTGGTCTGGCGGACCCAATCGAATACCGCGCCCCAGGCGCCCGAGATATTCAAGTCGTCGTCCAGCGCGCCGGCGAACTGGTCCACCAGGGCCGAGAGGGCCTGGACCTTCAGGTTGCCGGCCAGTTCCCGGAGTTTGGTCAGGCACTGGTCCAGACGCAAGAGGGCGGCGCGGGCTCCTTGGAGGCCCTCGAACGTGAAATTGAAAGTCTCCCGATAGTGGGCGGTGAGCAGCAGATAGCGGATTTCGCGGCCGGTGAACCCCTTGGCCAGCAGGTCGCGCAACGTGAAAAAATTCCCGAGCGATTTGCTCATCTTCTTTCCTTCCACGAGCAGGTGGGCGCCGTGGAGCCAGTATTTCACGAAAGGCTGCCCGGGGGGCTGGGCACCGGCGCCTTCGCTCTGGGCGATTTCGTCCTCGTGATGGGGAAAGATGAGGTCTTCGCCCCCGAGGTGCAGATCAAAGCTGGGCCCCAGCAACTCCATGCTCATGGCGCTGCATTCGATGTGCCAGCCGGGCCGGCCCTCTCCCCATGGGCTCGGCCAGAACACGCCGCCATCCTCGGGCACGCGCGCCTTCCAGAGGGCAAAATCCCCGACCGCCTCCTTGGCGTAATCATCGCTGCGCACCCGCTGGCCAACCCGCAACTCGTCGAGATTCAGGTTCACCAACTGCCCATAGCGGCGCCCGCTGCCGCGGTACTTTTCGATGCTGAAATAGACCGAGCCGTCCGGGGCGCGGTAGGCCAGGCCCCGCTCCATGAGCTTCTCGATCAGAGCGATGATCTGCGGAATATGCTCCGTCGCTCGGGGCGTCTGGTGGGGCGCCCGGCAATTGAGCGTCTTGAGGTCCTCGAAAAACGCGGCCTCGAACCGGGCGGCGAACTCCCGCAGCGGCAGACCGTTCTGGCGGACGCGCCCGATGATCTTATCGTCGACGTCCGTAATGTTCATGACGTGGCGGAGCGCATAGCCTTTAAACTCGAGATACCGCCGCACCAGGTCACCGAAGATGAATGTGCGCCAATTCCCAATGTGCGCAAAGTCATAAACCGTCGGCCCGCAGCAATAGAGGCCGACTTGCCGCCCGGCGGGATCGCGCGGAACGAACTCCTGGACGGAGCGTGACAGCGTATTGAACAACTTCAATCCCATACACGAGTCGCAGAAGATGGAACACAGCCCAAGGAAAGGAAAGGGGAAACTCTAGCCGGCCCCGAGCTCTCAGGGCCGCATCAAGCCCGCGAAAGCATTCGGACTCGGTCGATCCCGGCCTGCCGCATACTGAGGGGTCCGTGGGATGCACTACAGAGGGACGGCCCCTCACCCCGGCCCTCCCCCCATCGGATGGGCAGAGGGAGAGTGGTCGGTCGGCACACGCTGTAGGGCAACCCGAGGACTGAGTAGTAAATGCCGCGTTCCGACGGGGAAGCGGAACGCCGCGTTCACGCGGCAGTCCCCTCCCTCGGCACCGGGCTGGATGCAGCCCTGCCGAGCTCTACAACCTGTCCGCCTGCCAAAGAGGATTCACGGCAGGCCTGCATCACCTGCTGGGTTTTGAGCGCCATTTCGGGCCAGGCCCGGTTGAGGCTCCCGGATTGAACTTGCTGGGCGAAATGCCCAAAGAGATTGCTCTCCTGAGCGCTGGGGTGGCTGTTGCTGTATTCGCCGACTGCCCAGCGGCGGGCGTTGGGCTCGAGGTTGAAATCGCAGCCCTGAACATGCTGCGCCGGTTGGCACGTCTGGAAGGCGGCCTCGCACCCAAAGAAAGGCAGCACGAAGTCAGGTAATTGCAGGCACCCCTGGGTGCCGCTGATATTCGCCCATTGTTCGAGCTGGGTGATGAACGAGCAGTAGAAGCTGCCCGAGACCCCGCCCTCGAAAAACAACTCTCCGGAAAACTCGGTTGGGACCGGCGCCTGGCCGGGATGAGCGCGGCTCTCGCAAAGAACGCGCCCGCTCGCGCGCAGGGGCAACTTCCAGTCCAAGGCCCAGAGGGCAAAGCGGATGCAATACCAACCCAGATCCCCCAGGCAGCCGTGCGGCTCGAGTTGGCTGTGGGCGCGGATGTTCGAGTCGAAGGACTCCTCGGGCCCATTGAAACTGAATCGGCAATCGATTCGCCGGATCTGCCCAACGGTCTGGCCGTCATTCAGAACGGTGCGCATCAGTTCCAGCCGCCGGCTGTGCATGAACATGACTCCATCCATGAATTGAACGCGGTGGCGCCGGCAAGCCTCCAGCATCTCAACCAGGTCGCCCACAGCTACAGCACAAGGCTTCTCGCAGACCAGGTGCTTGCCCGCCTGGGCGGCGCACAGGACCCATGCTTTGCGAATCCCCGTGGGCAAGGGAATGTAAACTCCATCGACATCCTCGGCCGCCAGCAGGTCCTCGTAACTGCCGGCTGCCCGAGGGGGAGTGGCAAACGGGGCCTCGGCCTGACATTCGGCAACAAAACGCCGGCTGCGCTCCAGAGTGCGGCTGGCCACGGCTGTGATGACGCCGTTTTGCGAGTTGCGGATGGCCTTCCAGTTTTTCCTGGCTATCTGTGCAGTGCCCAGAATGCCCCAACGAAACAACGGTTTGTTCATAAGCTTTCCAGATTGGTTTTCGTGGACTATCACCCGTCCGGCCTTTCCTCGTCAATACCTGGCCTGGGGCGAATGAGGGAGACGGGACACGGGCCGCCGGGCGAGAGGCTATTGGTTAAAACTGGTCATAATTGGTCATAATCGGGCTTACTGAGGGGTCCGTGGGATGCACTACAGACGGACGGCCCCTCACCCCGGCCCTCTCCCCATCGGATGGGGAGAGGCTGGAGATTGGCAAAAGTCAGAGGGTCTTCGCTGCATTTTCTTGGGTTTTTCAATCGATTTTCAACTTCGCATGAGATCGCTTTCAGTTGAGGATCAACCGTGTTTGGCGCGGGTGGTATTCCTGCGCTTGTTGCTGAAGGAGCCGGACTAAATCGCGCGTGGAAGCCCGGGCGGGCTCAACATTGCGCCAGCGGGGCAGCGTTGCAAAGGCTTGGGTGCGGCGATCGCCGAAGACCAGGATGTTGCTCCAGAGCAGCATGGAATAACACGCAACCAGGAAAGCGGGAGCCCGGACCACGGCCTCACGGCTGCGCACCTGAGCCTGGCCGACACCCAGGAGCGTTTTTTCGTCCCGAAAATTGACCTCGACTTCCCAGCGCGCCAGGTAAGGAGCGACGAGTTCGGGGGCCTGGGTGGTTAGGTCGTCGGTGAGGAGAAAGGCCGATCGAGCAGTGGGTTGGCGTTCATGAGGGGCTGGGGCGCTTTAAGAGGTCGAAGGTGTTGGGGGCAGTGCGGCGGAACGTGTTTTGGTCCAAGACCTTTTTGGTCAGGGCGCTGACCAGGGACTCGCGGCGGAGTTGGCGTCCGTATTGTTTGCGGGCGCGGCCAATAATCTCCTTGATGTGGAGGGGTTGGCGGGCTTGGGAGAGGATGGCTTGGACCAAGGCGATGCTGGACTGGGGTGGGGGTGCGGCCCGGGAGCGCTGCGGGGCTGGACGGCGCAACAGGCGCAGGGCGCGGAGTTGGGCGTGGGCGGTCGATTCGAGGATTTCCAGGAGGTCCTCTCGCTGGAGGGATGAAGAATTTGGTTTCATGGATATTGACAATAGGGCATGAGTGGGTATATGTTAATAATATAATATGCCTACCTTAATCAAGCAAGCGCCGTCCGTTCGGGAATTGAACCGATGGAGTGCGCCGAGCAGCAGTGAGGCTTGGCTGGAGCCAGAGCGAAAATGAGGGCGGGCGCCTCGATTCGCTAAAGGGAAATCGTCATCTCAGGAAACTGACCAAACTTTTGCCAAACTCCAGACCGTGAACTGGAAGTCCGCGGCCACCCTCAAGCACCGCTACGCGGTGCCCGCCTCGGCCCTTTAAATCGCCGCACTGGCGCCCGCCAAACCTAAAGTCACGCAAGGAAGATGTCTAAAGTCCAGTGCCGGCTTAAAGCCGGCGTTCCGTGGGGCAGTGTCGGGATACGCCCGAACTCGCCTGGCACGGCCGTATCGCGCGAAGCGTATGGAGTGCGTCCGGCTTGCCGGCGCTTTCGGCTCGCCCAACTCGCTACAAAAGCGGGAGCAAGCTCCGCGCACTCGATACGCTTCACGCCGTCGTGGCACCTCTTGTTCATTTTTGTTTGGTCAATTGGTTCCTCTACGCCGCGAATCTGCGCCGCCAATGCACGAAAGTGGAAGCGCACAACCGTCGCGAAAAGGGGCCAACCGATCGCCCTGGTGGCTGAAAAGTCTCCCCGGTGACGTTGGAAAAGCGGTCGAAGCCAGAAAGGAGTCAAAACGTAAATCTTCCACGCATTCAAGCGACGATTCCACCGAGGAAAAGTTATGGTTCGAGGTTCATCTTCCCAGTGCATGCGCAAAAACGAAAGGTTGCTCCCCATGAAACAGCAGCCGCCAATTTGTCCTGCGTTTCTGCACCATTTCTGCACCGTTTCTGCATCACTTTTTGCTCCGTGCTTTTCCAGCCAAGCAGCCCCCTTCGGATTTCGCTTCGTCCTCGTGTAATTGAATCCAAGATGGCTGCGATCTTGAACCGCGGAATACGCGGAATACGCGGAAACCCAAGACGATAAGCAATCCTTTTCCGCGTATTCCGCGTATTCCGCGGTTGCTCTCTTCCCGCGT
>Ga0187849_1005079_pt1 | contig 10620 bp, 8 predicted proteins | sample June2016WEW_4_10_2_FD_132412 | JGI IMG/M metagenome (GOLD analysis project Ga0187849, IMG submission 132412) | Peatland microbial communities from SPRUCE experiment site at the Marcell Experimental Forest, Minnesota, USA - June2016WEW_4_100 | ecosystem: Environmental > Terrestrial > Soil >... | reverse complement strand
GGAAGTTTACGTCTATGTGCCGATCGAGCATTCCGCGCAGCTCAAGATGAACCTGCCGGTGCAGGTCCTGGACAGCGACGGCAATGTGATGGCGAATAGCCGCATCAGCTTTATCTCACCGCAAGTGGACAACTCCACTCAGACGGTCCTGGCGAAGGCACGCATCGCTAATAGCAATGACGCGCTGCGGCAATCGCAATTCATCCGGGCCCGCATCGTGTGGGGCACCCACGAGAACCCGGAGGTTCCCATTCTTGCTGTGTCGCGGCTGGCGGGACAGTATTTTGCCTTTGTCGCAGAACCGCAGAATGGCGGATCGTATGTGGCGCGGCAGAAGGCGCTGAAGATCGGGCAGACGGTCGGAAACGACTACGAAGTCCAGGATGGCATCAAGCCGGGCGACAAAGTGATCGTATCCGGAACTCAGTTCCTGCTGGATGGAGCACCGGTGATTCCGCAAGGCTGATAAGCAGGCTTCGGCTTTCGGGCTCCGGGCTTCGACTCTAAAGTCGCAGTGTTTTCAAATAATTAAGAGGTCATCAACGGTTGAGCCGAAGCCCGAGAACTGAGGTCTGAAAGCCGACTTCTATGTTCGTTGACTTTTTTATTCGACGTCCGGTGTTCGCCACGGTCTGCGCGCTGCTGATTATTCTGGCGGGTGCAGCCGTAATTCCCACGCTGCCGATCTCGCAGTTCCCCAACCTGGCGCCGCCGCAGGTGGGCGTTTCCAGCGTCTACATCGGAGCCAGCGCGCAGACGGTGGAGAGCGCGGTTACCATCCCTCTGGAGCAGCAGATAAACGGCGCCGAGGGAATGAAGTACCTGACCTCCACCAGCGGAAACGACGGATCAAGCAGCATCACGGCCACTTTCGATCTGAACCGCGATCCCGACCTGGCGACGGTCGACATCCAGAACCGCGTCAACACGGCTCAGGGACGGCTGCCCGCCGCCGTGAAAGCGGTTGGCATCACGACCGCAAAGAGTTCGCAGAACTTTGTTTTTGGCGCTGCGGTCACTGCCGACAATAACAAATATTCCACGCTGTTCATGAGCAACTACCTTGACATTTACGTCAGGGACTCGCTTAAGCGCATTCCGGGCGTGGCTGACGTGATCATCTTCGGGGAGCGCAAGTATTCCATGCGGCTGTGGTTGGATCCGGTGCGCATGGCGGGACGCGGACTAACCGCGCCGGATGTGGTGAACGCTCTGTCGGAGCAGAACGTGGAAGTCGCCGCCGGGCAAGTAGGCCAGCAACCCGCCAAAGAGGGGCAGCAGTACCAGATCAGCGTGCGCGCCGTCGGACGTCTGAGCGAAGCGGGCCAATTTGACAACATCATCCTCAAAACCAACGCCGACGGAACGCTGGTCCGTCTAAAAGATGTGGGCCGGGCCGAGTTAGGCGCGGAAGATTACAGCAACGATCTGCAATTTAATGGGCGGGATGCGGTGGGCATCGGTGTTACTCAGCTTTCCACGGCGAACGCACTGGACGTCGACCGGCGGGCCATCGCCGAACTGGATCGCCTTTCGAAAAATTTCCCTCCTGGAATGCACTACAAACTTGCATTCGACACCACCGATGCAGTAGGCGAATCCATCCGTGACGTGCTCAGCACGCTGGGTACTGCGATCGTACTGGTTATCCTGGTGATCTTTGTCTTCCTGGAAGACTGGCGCAGCACGCTGATTCCGGCCGTTACCATTCCGGTTTCGTTGATTGGAACGTTCACCTTCGTCAAACTGCTCGGATTTTCAGTCAATACTTTGACGTTGTTCGGCATCACTCTGGCCACGGGACTGGTGGTCGACGATGCCATCGTGGTCATCGAGAATATCGAACGCCATATTCAGGAAGGACAACGGGACGCCCACAAAGCCGCTTCGGAAGCAATGGGCGAGGTGACGGGCGCAGTAATTGCGACGTCGCTGGTGCTGGTCGCCGTGTTCGTACCTGTGGCCTTTTTCCCCGGAACGACTGGCATTCTGTTCCGTCAGTTCGCACTGACCATCGCGTTCTCGATTACGATCTCCGCGTTCAACGCGCTGACTCTCACTCCGGCGCTGTCGGCGATACTTCTGGGCCGGGAGCACGGAAAAAAGAACTGGCTCTTCCGGCAAGTGGATAGAGTCATCAGCGCGACCACAAATGGCTATCGCAGCCTGCTGCACCACTTTCTCAAGTACAAATTCGCGGCGGCCGTGCTCTTCTTCGTCGGGCTGGGACTGACTTTCTTTGTGTTCACCCGTGTGCCCACCGGATTTGTTCCGGATGAAGACCAGGGGTATTTCATCATCGTGATTCAGGCTCCGTCAGGAGCTTCGCTCGAATACACAAAGGCGATCGGGAAACAGGTTTCCGATCTGCTCAGTGATGTGTCGGAGGCAGAGGGAACGTTTTCGGTGGCCGGCTTCAGTTTTGCCGGCAGTGCGTCGAATCAAGGGATTATCTTTGTTCCACTGAAACCTTATGAGCAGCGCAAGGGCGAGGAGCACACGGCTACGGCTATTCTGAATCGCGTTCGCCCGCGACTGTTTTCGATTTCAGGAGCAATCGTATTCGCCACGCTTCCACCAGCAATCAACGGCCTCGGACAATTCGGTGGATTCCAATTCGTGGTGCAGGACCAAGGCTCGCACCCGCTTGAGGAACTCTCGAACACGGCGCACGACATTATTCGACAGGCCGGCGCACGCAAAGATCTCGTAGGCCTGTATACGCCGTTCACTGCAAACGATCCCCAATATCTGGTGACGATTGACCGCGAGAAGGCTAAGAGCCTGCATGTGCCGCTCTCGCAGATCACCGACACGCTGGGCGTTTACATGGGATCGGCTTATGTGAACGATTTCGATTTCAATAATCGTTCGTACCGCGTCTACGTGCAGGCGGACAAGCAGTTCCGCTCCGAAGCACAGGACATGAAGCAGTTCTACGTGCGCTCCGATAGCGGGGCCATGATTCCGCTGGACAACTTAATTAGCGTTACGCAAACCACAACTCCGCAGGTGATCAGCCATTACAACCTTTTCCGGTCGGCGGAAATCGATGGCTCGGCTGCGCCCGGCTATAGTTCAGGTCAGGCGATCGCAGCGATGGACGAACTGGCCAAGAAGATGCCCCAGGGTTTCGCCTACAGCTGGACCGGCCTCTCGCTCGAAGAGCTGCAAGCGGGCGGTACGTCGCTGCTTTTGTTTGGACTGGGCACGCTGGTCGTGTATCTCACGCTCTCGGCGCAGTATGAAAGCTTCGTGCTGCCATTCATCGTACTGCTGGCCGTACCCATGGCATTGCTGGGCGCTCTGGGAGCCCAGTGGATTCGCGGTCTGCAGAACGATGTGTTCTGCCAGGTCGGCCTGGTGATGCTGGTCGGACTCTCCAGCAAGAACGCGATTCTGATCGTGGAATTCGCCGAGCAGCTTCGTCAGCGCGGACTCCCGCTGCTTGAAGCGGCGGTACAGGCGGCGAGCATTCGTCTTCGCCCAATTTTGATGACTTCGCTGGCTTTCATTCTCGGCGTCGTGCCGCTCGTCCTCGCCACCGGAGCCGGCGAAAATGGCCGCCATTCCGTCGGCACGACGGTGTTCGGCGGCATGATCATGTCCACCGTGCTGAATCTTTTCTTCATCCCCGTGCTGTATTTGATTATCGAAGGTTGGCGGGAACACGGAAAGAAAACAGCCTCGGCTGAATGATCTGAGGGCTACGCGACAGAACGACTTAGGGCAGAGGTAGCCGCGCGTTTCTTTACTATTTTCGTTTTCCGGCGAAGCCTTTCTTCTTGCGTCATCTTCGCTTCCTGCGCTGCCACTGGTTTCTCCGCCCGCTTGCGCGCCTTACGTCTTAGCTTAGCTATCCATTCGCGCGAATACATGGTGCCACGGCACTTGGGCGAACCGCAGTGGCACGGTGCAGGGTCATCGTCGTCGTAGAGGTTGTAATCCCAAAGCAGCTCCTCGCCGGCCGCGATGTCTCGTATGGCCAGAATCCACACACGGTTCCTGATTTCGTCAATTTCGCAGTTGGGATCGCAGGAATGGTTCAGATAGGCGCCCATGCCTTCGCCGTCGATGACGGTCTTGCCATCTTCCAGCCCATAAAGGTAAGTGCGGGACGCACCGTCGTACAGACGGTTGGCCTCCTCGGGAGTGAGGCGTGGACCCGAATACTCGACAACGCGAGCACCTTGGCAAATGGGAGCTGTGGTAAAGACACCCACTGCATGGACGCGAGAGGGACGAACAACTAATGCCATACAACTAATTTCGCACGGACGGCAGCTTTGAAGGAAGGCGAAAAAGTCTACGGATCGTAAACCGAGCTGCCATAACCTTGTTTGCGAGCAGATTCCTGCATTTCGTCCAGATGCTTTTTCTGATCTTCCAATTGAGCTTGCATGCGCTCTACCTGCTCTTGTTTCTCTTTCTGATGCTCGTTCCATGCCACGCAGTTTTCTACGCAGTTTGCCGGAGCAAAATGGATCGACTCGTTGAGTTCGTCAATCTGGCTCTGTAGCGTAGCAATTTGATTCTTCTGCGCCAGGATCTGTGATTTCCACTGGTCAGCTGGCTGTTTTGCACCGTCTGCGGAAGCAGGCAGCGGCGTCGCTTCCCCACTGCTCGCTACTACCGCCGAAGCCCCTGCTGCGTGCTCGTGAATTTCTTCGTTAGTGATGACCTTGGACGGCTTGGCATCCTTGCCGGACGCAGTTTTTGATTGTTCTTTTTGCTGGCGCTGCTGGCGTGCTAAATCGCCCAGAGACGGCGCGTCCTGCGCATAGGCGGTTGCGATGGCGAGCGAAGTCACGGCCGTAAGAAGTAGTAGGAGCCTGCAGCATATGCCCATAGAAAGCTCTCTGTTGCAACCCGTGGAGAGATCGACGGCCTGCTCGGGTAAATGCTATCCGCAAATGGCTGCTGAACCAGCATTACGAATGGGCTATGTACGAGCGGAGAAGAGCTAAATCCGTTCGCTCACGGCAAGCTACCGCGCCAGAGATTGTTACGATGTGGGCGCCCGCTCTCGCCCTAAAGCGCTGGTTGGTTACTCATCCCGGATAGCCGGTTACCAGCGATTGCGGCTACCAGTTGAATCTGCACCAGAGGCGGCAGAGAGATCTTCTCTTTTTTCCCCAGAAGATTCGCTGACGGGATACCGGTGCGGGCATAAGACTTCTCGCAGTCCGCCGTGGAAGGTCCGCGCACATTTCCCTCCAGGAACGCGAGACCCGGGCAACGAGTGCAGGTCGAGCCATGCGCGCACTGCGAGCAACTCGACAGATCCTTCAGGCAGATCGATCGGACCTCTTTTCAACTGCTCGGAATGGCGCCAGATATCGATGAACCGCTGCTGCCGCACGTTGCCACAGGACAAGGGAAATTGCACGCAAGGATAAAACTCGCCGTAGGGAGAAACGTAACAGGCGGTGTGACCCGCTCTGCAAGGCAGGGAGTCCATGCTGCCGGCTTCCGGCGGGGGCGGCGGCGCACAGAACCCATCGGCATTGCCGACGAAAGCTTCGTCGCTAAAAAGCCGGCACAGTGCAGACTCGCCTGCATTCAAATCGAGGATCCCGCGATCGCCGTCCATCATCGGCGTGACCGTCGGATCCGAGTACACTTGGCGCCAAGTTCATCCGCCAGCCCCCGGACGCCGTGATAGTCCTGCAGTTTTCCGTCATCAGCACATTGGCAATGATGACCTTCAGGCCTTGCGACTTGAGAAAGCGGATCGCGTTGATCGACCGCCGCCGCAGCGAGCCTGGAACTTTGGTGATCGCGTCATGCACCTCGGGCCGGTGCGAGTAAATGCTGACCTGAATCGATTCCACTCCCAGATCACGCAGGCGCGCTGCCTGCGCTTCGCGGATCAGCACCGCATTGGTCTTCAGCTTGATGCAAGAAGATAAGTGCGCGCACACTCGAGAATCTCGAAGAAATCTTTGCGCAGAAAAATCTCGCCGCCGCTGAGCGTGAGAATGACAACTCCAGCTTCCGCCATCTCCCTCAGCAGGTCTTTGATTTCCGCCGTAGTCATCTCACCGTGATCATCGTGATCAAGATAGCAGTGGACGCACTGCTCGTTGCAGCGGTAGGTGAGGTCGAGTTGCATGCTGAACGGGACGCCCAACCGCAGCGCGCGGTCGCTCATCTCCTGCATCAAGGCATTCATGTTCGCGGCTGCTCCTGGAGGGCTGGGTCCGGTTTGGCCTGCCCGCCAAAAAGCTAGAATCAGTCGGGAAGAGCAGATGTAGGAATCTGCTGCGCGCGACTGCGAAGCTCTTCGAACAAAATGGTGCTCAAATAACGTTCTCCGAATGAAGGCAGCACCGCCACAATCAGTTTCCCCGCATTCTCCGGTCGCCGGGCCACCTGCAAAGCGGCCGCCACTGCGGCTCCAGAGGAAATTCCCACAAAGATGCCTTCTTCCAGAGGGAGCCGTCGCGCCATGCGAATCGCGTCGTCGTTGCTGACCTGAATAATCTCGTCAATGTAATCGGTGCGCAGAATCCGCGGAACAAAGCCAGCGCCGATTCCCTGAATCTTATGCGGCCCCGGCTTTCCGCCAGAGAGCACCGGGCTCTCCGCCGGTTCCACGGCAATGGCCTTGAAGGACGGTTTCCTGGGCTTGATATATTCGCAGACGCCCGTGATCGTCCCGCCCGTACCGATGCCAGAGACCAGAAAATCGACGCGCCCGTCGGTATCATTCCAAATCTCGGGCCCCGTGGTCTCGAAGTGAATCTTGGGATTGGCCGGGTTATCGAACTGCTGCAGCATGTAACTGTTCGGAGTTTTCGCCAGCAACTCCTCGGCTTTGAGGATCGCACCCTTCATCCCCCGTGGACCCGGAGTAAGGACGAGTTCCGCTCCAAACGCCAACAGCAGAACGCGCCGCTCCAGGCTCATCGTTTCCGGCATGGTCAGGATAAGTTTGTAGCCCTTCACCGCTGCGACAAATGCCAGGCCGATTCCGGTATTGCCACTCGTGGGCTCGATCAGCACCGTCTTACCCGGATGAATTTTCCCAGCACGCTCGGCGTCGCTGATCATGCTCACGCCGATCCGGTCCTTCACGCTGCCCACGGGATTCTGGCTTTCCAGTTTGGCCACCACTTCGGCCACGCAACCATCCGTAACCTTATTCAGACGCACCAGCGGTGTTTGGCCTACGAGTTCGGTAACATCCTTCGCGATCTTCATGGTTAATCGATTGCCCTCCGCCGCAGCAGGCGTGATGACCGGCCTGCGCAAATAATAGTAAGTCTACTTCCGTAGTAGCCTATCATATCCGTCGCTCCGCGGCTTACAGGGCCGCCCCGCGACACGGCTAAACGGTCAAGCAGCTAAAGAAGAACTGTCGGCAATGCGGCGGGGGCTGGATGCCGGAAAAATATTTCTGGCGTTCCGGCAGGGAGAAGTGTTTTTCACTTGACATCCCCTTTAATAAGACCTTCTGAAGCGGGGCGCTCTTTCATAGTGCATTGATTACGCCAGCTAGCACTTGCCACGTTCCACACTACAAACCTCCCGCTCGTTTCCCTGCTTCTTCTGCTTGAATGCTGCTCCGCTGAAAGCCCAAAATCCCACCAGCGACCCGCAGACGAATACGGACCACAGTGCTCCATTCGCCCAGGACGCATATTTTTTCATTCCGTAGTGCGAGAGGTCCCAGAACGTCAGGGGCCAAACGATGATTACATACGCTCCCACCACCGCCATTACCGCCATTATTGTCACCAGCACGGCCATCGCCCCCGCCGACAAGCTTTCGAACACCAGCATGCCCCAGTGCTGCTGAGTGTCGTCGCTGTGCGGTTTTTTCACTCGCGATCTATGGACGAGCGGAGACATAGTCCTCCAGGCAGATATTCGCCCGGCCCCACGCCGCCGGACGCGATCTTCCAGCGTCTAGGATAGAGATCAGTCCCCAACCCTCCCAAGTTACGTTGGACATGAGCATGCCGCGCCGTTGGTCAGGTCGGAGCCCCGCCTTGCTGCCAGGCCGAGTCGATTATTGAAACATCGCCCTCAACACTCACGATCCGGGAAACTGACGCTCAGGCCGTCAGTTGAAGCTGCGGAACGGGCGGCGGCGAAGACTGCGGAGCTGTTTCGAGGGCTTCGAGATTTGCAGACCGGCTGCAGGCAGAATATGTGCTGAAACAGTCTCTTAGGCTGGCAGCAGTGGATTACATGTCAATTAGCTCGGGGGATGGACGGTCTGCGCGCCCGGTGAACAAACACGTCGATGAATTCCTGACGAGTGCAGGAGGCGCGACTTTACCAAACTCCATTAACGGCGAAGCGCCAAGGCTTCCCGCAGGAGGGGTTCTGGATCACCACGGATGGCGCCCGCTTGTGCCCTAACTCGCCTTTCGGCTTGCTTGCTGGCATCGGCCAAGAGCTGTCGTTGGGATGCGTCAGGCAGAGAGTCCTCCAGCCTCGCAGATTTCACGAAGCAGGCGTAAACAAGCCGGGCAGGAAACCCCGCGCTATCGAGAAAGCGGCCATAGGCGAACCAATCTTCGGCACTCGAGGTCCGGTCGCCAATCGCGTCATCCAACTGCAGAGCGTGCTGATAAAGCTGAAGCGCCTGGCCCAATTTGCCGGCTTCCCCTTGCAGCGCCGCTTCATTCACGTTGGCAATGCTCTCCAGTTTGCTTTCTTTGGTCTCAGCCGCAATCTTTGCCGCCAACTGGTAAGACTGGACAGCCTTTGCCGTCTCGGACGCGCGCGCCTGGCAATCTGCCATGCGAAGCACGATCGCAATGACCTTCTCCGGTTCTGGACGTTTTGCTGCCGGCTGCCGCGCAATTATGCCTAGAAATGCCTGGTAGTGCGCAGCTGCATCCTGCGCCTTGCCTTCGTGATCGAGTTCGTTCGCAAGATAAAGATGCGCAAGGGTTTGGCCAGGATCGATGGGAATCGCCCGGTTCCAGCTATCGATTGCCTGATCAGGATGACCGCGGCGCATAGCCAGCAGACCGCGGTCCACCAAGAGATTTACGTCTCTAGGGGCGTAGTTGAGGGACGCTTCCGTCAAGTCGAAAGCTTCATCGAAGCGGTTTTGCTCGACTAACCAGCGGAGCAGCGCCTGCCGCGGCGCCGGATCGGCCGGATTCGATTGCATCGCCCTTCTCCATGCGGCCTCGGCTTCTTGGGGATGGCCATCCTCGAGTTCTCGATGCGCGAGACGCGTCTGCAAGGGGCTATCAAACGAGTCGAGGAATGCCGCCCGCTGCAGGTCGCGGACATCATCGGAGCGGAGCGCGAGGTAGTGGCGCACTTGGTCAACCGTCCCCCAGGCAAGAAGCAGAAGCGCGGCACCAACCCGGAGGGAGCGGGCACCCGCGGTACTTCCCGAAAACCACTCCCATACCGCTGACAACCGGCCTCCCGCCTCAGAGGCGGCATTAGCCAGGCGATCTCGCGAATTGAGCAGCAGGGAGGCGATGCGGCCATCGCGGAGCTTCCAGATGGCGCCGTCGAGAATGAAGTGGTGGAGGTTCACAAGTGCAGTGAAGATAAGAAAGCTGACGCTGAAATCGTGGTGGAAAATGCGGCTGGCCAGCCAGGGTCCGGGGACGAACAGAGCGATTCCCCCTGCGACCAGCACCGCGAAATAAGTCCATGGACGCCAGCTTCGACCCGGGGCTTCCGACGCCTCACGTCGGGCATAGTAACTCGTAATCCAGAGGTACTGCGCCGAGTGCATGACGGCCAGCACGCCGGAACTATAGCGGCTTTGTGGGATCTCCATTCCTTTGATAAGCGACATAGCCGCGGGCAGCAAGAACCACAGAAACTGGGAGGAGAATAGTGTCAGGCATGGCAGCAGTTTTCGCCACCCTACAGCCCGCACCAGATGTGACAAACCGTAAGCTGAGAGCGTGAGGAAAGCCGCGCCCATTCCAACTTGCCCCCAGCGACTCACAACCGGAGGAATTCCCAGCGAAACGAACAAAGGGTCCGATGAAGCTCCAGTGTGGAATCCCAGAAAAAGAATAAGATAGGACGTTATAAAGGCGCCGTAGAGAGCGCGGCGTTCTGCCTTGCCAGGGTGCGCTCCGGCACGGCCGGCGAACATCATGAACAGGCCGTAATTCTGTCCGCTGTAGTGCCAAGGACTCCAGGTCAGATAGATCGTGAATATCCACGGAAGAATGCCCAGCCAGAAATGCGAAAGTAACCCGGTCAGCAGAACCAGCGCGGTTGTATATACGGTGAATATTCGATACTTCTGGAAGTCGTCGGCACGATGGTAGGCCCGGTAAATTGTGGCCATGTAGTGCGGATAGTTGAAGAAGAGCGCCAAAGCATAAAAAGCGATCGACCACGCGCGTGTGCTGGAAGCGATGGAAAAATACGAAAGCAGCAAAAGCGGAACCGACCACGCGCCACACCCTACGACTAGATCAAGCCATGGGCTATAGAGCCAGGCCGATGCAGCCGAGGCACTGCGCCCCTGTTCCTTGCTCAACTTCGACATTTTCGTCAAGAAACCTTCTCCAACATCTTTCGACAAAACCCTGATGCTTCGCGATCCCCTGTTTTTCTTTGTCTTTGACCGGATTATAGGTGGCAGAAGGCGTGGATCGTATAACGAGACGTATT
>Ga0187849_1005077_pt1 | contig 10621 bp, 13 predicted proteins | sample June2016WEW_4_10_2_FD_132412 | JGI IMG/M metagenome (GOLD analysis project Ga0187849, IMG submission 132412) | Peatland microbial communities from SPRUCE experiment site at the Marcell Experimental Forest, Minnesota, USA - June2016WEW_4_100 | ecosystem: Environmental > Terrestrial > Soil >... | reverse complement strand
GGAAGGAACAATGCCCACGTCCGCTTGGCGCTGGGCGATGGCGTCGGCGCAACCGCTGGGGACGGTCAACTGCAATTCAAATCTTCCGCGCTGCTCGCCGTGGAGCATGCCCCAAATGAGGGGAACCGTGTTGAGATACTGGACGACCGACAGGCGCAAGGCTGGCATGGTGGTTATGAAATTGGAAGTTTCATTTTATCTCACCCTCGCTGGCTGTCAAATGCCGCGGGAGATTTCCTCGTCGAGGTCTGCGCCTTGTTGCCCCGGGTCCAAGGCAGCAACCAAAAATGCGCGAGGGGATGAAGGGCGAGGTCCGGGCTTACTTGCCGGACGCTGCGGCCTGCTGGATAGCTTGGATTAAGTCTTCGCTGCCACCGGCCGCGCGTAGGTCATTCAGGTCCCCGGGTGTGGGCGTGAACTTGATTCCGCGATCCCTGACGAGTTCCGCCACGCGCAGGACGGGCACCCCGCCCTGGAGAAGGGAGATAATTTCCTCTTTGCCCAAAGCCCGTGGATTCACGGGGGCCGTCTTGGGCTTGTAATGAACGGTTAGGTCGAGTTTGGCCTCCACATGGGCCGAGTTGGAGGCGACAATCTGAATGCGGTTGTTTCCCGCCTGTAACGGCAGAGGGTCCGACCAGAATTCCGCCGCTTGCGTAGTTTGCGGGCGCATGTTAGCAGGCGATCCGTTGACCGTCACCACCGGGATGCCGGTGCTATCCATGGCCACGCCACGGATGACCACCGTGGATTCCTCCCATTCGAGGGTCTGGTCCGCCCCTACGCCTGGAGGGGATGACAGCACAATCGCGGGCGGAGAAGGCGGCGCAACGGGCTTGGGCGGCGGTGCAGGTGCCACGGGTTGCACGATGACGGGCGCGGGCGGAGGGGCGGGAGGCTTCACCAGCGCCATCACGCCATCGAAATTCAACAGCGTCTTGTATATTGATGCCGTTCCCAAACTTTCGCGGTTGGCAGCCGCGCCTTTACCACGAGGCGTATGAACTGACCCCCAACGATCTTGAGGTAGATAGATAAACGTCTGCCCCTTTTTGGGGGCCTTGAACGAGAGCTCGGTCTTGTTGAACCGGAGATCGCCGATGGCAAACCTGGACACTGCGAAAGAGTGGCCGGATTTGCGGGTGGGCTGCACCTCGGTGTAGCGAATCGTGCTACTGCTGATGTCCAGCCAGCCGTAAGTATCCGACGACGTACTCATGACGGGGAAGCGCAGAGTGGGATCAGTCTGGGCGTTCACAAGCGCAGGGCGAACAATGCTGCTGAGGTCAGAGTCACTACCCCTCTTCGAACCCTTGGTCTTCGCCAGCCCCACCGAAGCTACGCTGAGGAATAGGAACAGGAGCAGCATCGTACGCCACCAGCACCAACCCGTAGGATTTGGACTCATCAGAAATTATCCTCCACTCTGCGCCGCCTTGGGAGCATGCAATTCAGACGCTCCCGGAAGAACTCTGGTTGCCTATAGGCTGAATTCTAATCCCCTTGCCAACACAAAGCCAGTCTTGTTAATAGTGGCACAGTTTGAAATTTCAAATCCTTACCTCGCGGGTCTTCCCGGGGGAGCGGGCGTAGCGCAGACCTCCGCCGTTGAGGTCTGCGGTTCTTCTGTAGGGAGACCGCAAATCTCAAAGACGGAGGTCCACCCTCGGATTCGGAAGCGCGAATCTAAGGAAGAACCGCAGACCCCAAAGGCGGGGGTCTGGAAAGCGCCGGGATAAACCGGCAGGAAGCAGAGAATGAAAGATTCTCACGAGGAAGGAGTAGCGATCCACTCGGCCCCGAGTTTTGCGCTGCGTGCCGCGAGGTGCGCAGTGAAGCGTAAACAGGGGAATAGGTGGGCTGGGTATGGAGCTTCGAAAATGTGCAATCAGGACGCCGACGCCGTCAGACCAGCGGAAGGCAACAGGAGTCAGGGGCGCTCGCGCAAGTCCCTGGACAGTCCTGCGTAGTCGTAGACCCCAGACACACCTAGACACTTCCTGCACGAGAACCGAGAGACCTCCGAGACGTCCCAATCGGTTGGGACCGACGGGCGAAGGTTTAGGCCGTATGGCCCGTATGCACGTCTGGGAGGAGTCGGACAGTGGCGTAGTACCGATGAGTCACTCGAACGAGGGCGGACAACCGCTCGCGGAGAGTGCGGAGGGAAGGCCGCTGGCCCAGGAGAACACTCATCCGCCCCACACGCGCCCGACCCAGAGCGGGGAACGCGTGTCCCCGGGGTTGATGGGGGTGCGGTCAGCAGAGCATCGCTTCGCCGCCACGTATCCGAGATAAGAGCCGTAGGCGCTAGCTAGCGCACGTACGGATCTGTGCGGGGGGTACCGGGTAACCGGTATCCCTACCGAGACCGGTACACTTGCTTGAAGTGAATGTTGCCACTCCGGCCAGTCTACACCAAGTCCTTTGACGCGGTGTCCTCCTCCGGTAGAATGGAAGGCAGCGTGCGAATGCCTCCGACCGCGGCGGAGGCCGCGCTCACCGGGACGCGCTTTGCATGAACATCAATTCTGGGAAAGGAGCCGAATGGGACTGATCCATATTGAGGGGACCGTGACGGGTCCTAAAGGAAAACAAGCCAGCCTGAAATTCCTGGTGGACAGCGGCGCCACCTATACATTGCTACCCCAGAAGGTTTGGCGCGCCATCGAGTTGAAGCCGATGGATTCCGTCAAATGTGTGCTGGCAGATGGCACCGAGGTGGAGCGGAAGGTGTCCGAGTGCCAAATTGCCCTTCCTCAGGGACGGCGGCATACCCCCGTGATGCTCGGGGAAAAGGACGACGAGGCGCTCCTGGGCATGGTCACACTGGAAATCCTCGGCCTCATCCTGAATCCCTACACCCGTAAATTGCAACCGATGCGGATGATGCTCGCGTAGCATGAACACTACCAGGCTCGGCGCTCACCGCCAAGCCTTTTTGTTCCCATCACGTCTCGTATAAGTTATCATGCATTACCCGCTGGCTGGCCCGGACCCCGGTTCTGGGGGGCTGCGATTTCCCCAAGGAACTTACGGGAGCAAGTGTTGCGCATGGTCGGGTAGGGGCGGTTCGCGAACCGCCCCTCCAAAAACGTGCACGATTGTGGCCCTCGATCTCCGTTGACCCCTCCGCCATTAAGATCGGCGGACCTTCGGCCGTGCGCGGGCGACAACCGTGGGAATGCTGCGCCGCTCATTTCTTCGCGCAATCAAAGACAAACTTGAAATTCTCGACGCCCACGCCTGGGGCGACGTCGGCGCGCTCTACTTGCTCGACGCAGCCGTGCCGATTAAGCGAGAAGGAGCTGCGGCCGGGGAGCAACTCCATCACCGCCATGCCATCGTCACCGGAAGTGGCCTTGACGTCGTCAATCACCTGCCCGTTGGAGAAAATGGCATCGAGTTCAATCCCGCCGACGGGTTTGCCCCCGGAGTCAAAGACCCTGAGCAGCGCGGGTTTGTGCACCAACTTCTTCGCCTCATAAATTTCGGCCGGATAAGAAACGAGTTGCGTGTTGACGCTGGGGGTGGCGCTGGTCAGTTCCTCATGACGAAAGGTTACGGTGTCCTCTGTAGCGCCTTCGCGGCGCCCGGTAACCCAGTAGAGCGTCAGGGGCAAGTGCGCAAAAGAAAATCGTCCGCCCGCCCTGGTGACTTGCTGAGCAATCAACTGCCCTTGCTCGTCGCTGAGCGAAACCCGGATGCCGGCGCGCGGCTGGAGGTCCGGACCCAGCGTGGACCCACCCAGAACACCCAGCGAGTCGGGAAGGGCCGCCCGCAACTCGACGGTAATGGTGTTACTCGTCACTTCACCCTGCCAGAGTGTGGCGCCGAGGTTGCGCTGGAATTCTTCCCCATTGGAAAAACTCGCCCCGTAGACCACGGTTAACCGGTAAGCTCCCCAAATCGGTTTCTGCCCCTCCGCCAGTGCGGGCCGCAAGTGTACGATCGACACCTCCTCGTAATCGCCGCCCGCCGGCAGCTTCACCAGCCGCGGCTTGGGCATTTGCACATACTCGAGCGTCGTTGCCTCCGCCGGCGAAATCGCAGCTCGCGCGGCCTGAGCATCAACGGGCTGTAGCTTGACTTCCACGGTCGAGCCCCCAGTGGTTTCGGCCGGCCGGTTTTCGTCGTAAACGCGCTCCCCCGGCGGGTGCTTTCCTTTTGCGCGCCGATAGAGCCAAAGAGTTTGCGACGTTGGGTTGAGAATGTGAAGCTGGATGCGTGCCGCTTCCGGTTCGGCCACAAACTGCTGACCCATGGTAATGACCAGCTTGAGGGCGGCGGCGTTCGTCTGGCCGCGCGCCGGCGCCACCGGCAGGAGCCACGAAACTCCCGCCAAGCCAGCCATCACAACAAGTCGAGACGTTCCAAATCCTCTATTTGCCATCGGGCCTGTATCTCGATCATGCTTTGGAGTGTCTTCAGTGGGAACGTATCTGAGGGATGATGAAAACTAACCGTCACTCGCCTGCCGTCCGGCTGCTTGTAGTGTCGGTGGCTTCCCGTTTGGCGAGCCATAGCAAAACCATCTCGCAGGAGGGCAGCAACCAGGCGCCGGGCTGTGAGCGACCGCAGGCGGCTGTAATCGACTTCCGTCATACGGTTACGGCAACGCGCGGTTCTTCGTAGACCGTCACACCGCCGGGCATTGGCTCGCCATCCTCCAGCATTTCCTCGATGACCATTTGGGCCACCTCTTGGATGTTCTGGAGGGCCTCTTCGCGAGTTTTTCCCCAGGTTGCCGCCCCGCGGCTCTCAAGTTCCGGAATACACGCATGCCACTTGTCTTCGTCCGGTTCGACAAGGACTTTGAATACATAGCTCTTCACAATTACAGTCCTCCTCCGACCTGAATAGTCTAACGCCGAAAAGGTCTGGAAGAAAGCATGTGTAGCGCAGACCTGTTTTGTGGGTCCGCGGTTCGTCTCTTATTAACAACGAAAAGCCGCGGACCTACAAAACAGGTCCGCGCTTGCTGGTATCTCGACAGTGCTGTGAAATGCTTCCAGGCGGCTGGGTCAGTGAGTTCCGAAGCCAAATACAAGATTGAGGCCCGCGGCCTCGGTGAAGGCCCAGAAGTCCCGGTCTCGCGTGAGGAGGGAAACGCCTCGGTCAATACAGCTCTGGGCAATCAGCGCGTCGCCGACGCGCGCCTTGCGGCGCTTGGCCAGCACCTTCGCACGCAATAGTCCAGCCCGTTGCCAATAGCCCTCTCCGACCTCGATCAGAGGCACGTCGCAGAGAGTTTTGGCCACGTCGGAAGGAAGCTTCGGATCGCTCAACAACTCGGTAAGCACAACCGGCGCCATTAGCACCTGCCGCTCTTCCAGCGCCCTGTCAAGCAGATGTACATCTTGGCCTCCGCCGCCTTCCAGAAAGGCGACCCATGTGCTCGTGTCCGCCGCGATCATCGGTCGGCCTTCAGTTCCGCCACCGTGCGTGTGAAGCGAACGGCGCCTCGGAGTTGGCGCAGACGATCGTAGGTCCGCGACGCCGCGAGCAGGCGAAGGCCGGTACGGACGGTCTGGGTGATACCGGCGCCACTGGCTCGCTGCGCCTTCTCGAGAAGCTCGATCGGTACCTCCACGGTGATCTTACGTGCTGTCTCCATGATGTCTCATCATACCATACTCAAGACCAGCATTGTGTATGGCATCTCCGGCCCTGCCTTCTCACTGCACCCTCAGGATTAGACACTTCAAGTAATGCGTTTCGGGAATGGTGAGCAAAATGGGATGGTCGCGCGACTGCGTGCGGCGTTCGACAAGGACAATGGTGCGATGGAAATGGGACCTACATCAGGCGTTTGCCGTGCGTAACGATATATCCCGCAAAATTGGTGGGGCGGGCGTCCGCAAGGGCGCGGGAAGAATAAAGGTGAAGTTCGACGTCCAGGTGGCATTCCAACGCCAGTTCCGACCCGAGACGGACCCGCTCCATAAACCTCATGTTCTCGACATCAGGTGAGAAGACGGCCAAGTCGATGTCACTGTAGGGGTGAGTGTTTCCTGCCAGTTGAGAACCGAAGAGGTAGGCCGCCTCGATGCGGATACGTTGCCGAAGGAAGGCCAAGGCCCTCTCCAGGGCAACATCTAGAGCCGCTGTTTCAGCCATGTGAGGAACTCCTTGGTGAGGGTCGTCAGTTGGTTGACCTCTTCGGGCGTAATATCATCCTGCCGCTGTCCCCAAGTTTCAGGATACCGGGAACCTGTATAAGAGCGGGTGAGACCGTCGAGCAACAGTCTCTGTTCACGAGAAAGGGCGAGTCCACATTTTTCGCCAAGTTTGTGCAGATCGTGAAGCCGTGGCGGCATGGCTGAATTTTGCTTGATGAAGAGTGCCTTTAGGGTTTTCGCGACCGCTTGTTGGAGATGAAAAAGTGCGTTGAGGCACTCACCGCCTTGCCGCAACATCTCGGCTGAGGCCAAGTCAGATTCAGCATAGTGAAGCCAGGGCAGGATGTCCTTATCCATCGCGTCCACGTAACGAATTGTAGCAGAAATCCACCAGAGCCACTGCGATTCCGAGGCCGGCAGCGCAGACCTGCTCCTTCACAAAAGCCGCAGGATCAGGCATTTCAGGTAATGCGTTTCAGGAACGGTGAGCAAAATGGGATGGTCGCGCGACTGCGTACGGCGTTCGACGACGACCATGGTGCGGTGGGCATCCAGCGCGGCGCTCGCGACAACTTCCAGCAAGTCGGCCTCGCTGACGTGGAAGGAGCACGAACAGGTGATGAGATAACCACCGGGGTTGAGGATTTTCAAGGCGCGCAAATTCAGTTCTTTGTAACCGCGCAGCGCCGATTCCAGGTTGGTTTTTTGCCGCGCGAAAGCGGGAGGATCAATCACCACGATGTCGAAGCGCTGCTTTTCCTGGTCGGCGGCCTTAAGAAGATCGAAGCAGTTGGCTTCCTTCCATTCCAGGTTGGTGAATCCGTTCAGACCTTGGTTGCGCCCCGCCTGTCGCAGCGCTTCCCCCGAGGTATCCACGCCCAGAACCGAATCGCAACGGGGGGCGAGCGTGAGGGCAAATCCGCCCGTGTAAGTAAAGCAATCCAGCGCTCGCCCGCGCGCATAATTCGCGGCCGCGGCGCGATTTTCGCGCTGGTCGAGAAACCCTCCAGTCTTCTGCCCGTGCAGCAAATCGAAGCACATCTTCACGCCGTTCTCTTCCACCACAACTTCGCTGACTTCTTCCCCCGCCAGCACGCCGCTTTGCTCCGGCAGACCCTCGAGGCCGCGCACGGCGGCATCGTTGCGTTCAAGGATCGAACGGGGCGCGAATTCCTTTTGCAGGACCTCAACCACCGTGGACTTCAGCCGTTCCATGCCTTGGCTAAGGGTCTGAATGACGAAGCAATCGCCGTAGCGGTCGATGATGAGGGAGGGAAGCAAATCACCTTCGGCAGCGACCAGCCGATAAGCCTGCGCCCCGGGCGCTACCTGCTGGCGGAAAGCAGCCGCCCCGCGGATTCGCTCAGCAAGGAAGGCGGCGTCAAAGGGCCGCGCTTCGCGAGTCAGAAAGCGCAGTGCAATTTGCGATTGGCTGCTGTAAAGAGCTTGCCCCCAGAAGCGATTCTTTTGGTCGATGAGGCGCACCACGCCCGCTTCGACTCCCGCCGAGGGAACGACGTCGGAGCGGTAAATCCAGGGATGCCCGGAGGCGAGCCGCTCGACTCCCCGAGAAGTGATGGTGACTGTGGGTGCGATCATTTTGTAACTCTAGCACATAAGAACAGTGACGAGTGACGAACGGAGTCCGAGGTCCGGAGTCCGAGGTCCGGAGTCCGAAGTCGGAAGGAGAGTGACCAGTGACAAGAAGGAGAGTCCGAAGCCCCAATCCGTGATCCCGAACCCCTAGTCTCGGATCCCGAGTCCCCGCAATGACAGAGAGCGACCCAGAAACATATTCATAATTCAGAATTCATAATTCATAATTGCTTCCCCATGCTTCTCGAAGAATTTGACTACACGCTTCCTGCCGAACTTATCGCCCAAAGGCCGCTGGCCGAGCGTGATGCTTCGCGCATGATGGTGCTCGACCGTGCGGCAAAGCGATGGGAAGACAGGACTTTTTGCGAGATTTCTCAACTCCTCGAGCCGGATGATCTTCTGGTTTTCAATAACACCAAGGTCTTCCCCGCCCGCCTGTTGGGCCGGCGGCGGGGAATTACCGCGCAGCCGGTGGGAAAGAATAATCCCGCCCAGCGCGGTTTCCTGACCGGCGAAACCGAGCTCCTACTGACCCGGCAGGAAAGCGAAGACGTCTGGCAGGGATTGGTCCATCCCGGGCGCAAGGTGCGAACGGGTGAAGTGCTGGTGTTTGGCGACAACGAGTTGGAAGCGGAGATTTTGGGCCGAGGGGAATACGGGGTGCGCCGGGCGCGGCTGCGGGCGCGCACGGGAACGATTGAAGAAGCCCTCGACCGGCTGGGCCACGTGCCCTTGCCTCCTTACATTCATCGCCGCGACGAGGCCAACGACCGCGCCACGTATCAGACCGTCTACGCCAAAGTGCGGGGGGCCGTGGCAGCGCCGACCGCGGGACTGCATTTTACGCCTCAGGTTTTCAGCGCGCTCGCCGCACGCGGCGTGGAAACCTGCGAAATCACGCTGCACGTGGGACTGGGAACTTTTCAGCCGGTGCGAGCCAAACAGATCGAGGACCATCACATGGAAGCCGAGCGCTACGAGGTTTCCGAAGCCGCAGCCGCGGCCATCAACCGGGCCCTCGAACAACGCCGCCGCGTCATCGGCGTGGGGACAACGAGTGTCCGCACGCTCGAAAGTGTGGCGCGCGAACACGGCGGAAGCATCGCGCCCGGCCGCGGCGAAACGCGCCTGTTCATCATTCCGGGATTCCCATTCCGGGTGGTTGGCGGACTCCTGACCAACTTTCATCTTCCTCAATCGACGCTGCTCATGCTGGTCTCGGCATTTGCGGAAAAAGACTTCGTGCTGCGCGCTTACCGTCATGCGGTGGAAGCGCGCTACCGATTCTACAGCTACGGAGATTGCATGTTGATTCTCTAGCGCTTTCTACCAATGAATCCGCACGCGATACCTGAGTAGCGCTTCGCTATTGGCCGCCACCGGCACGGTGAAGCGCGCCGCAAAGGCCGCCGTCTTTTCAAATTTGAAGGTCGAATTGAGCATCGTCCAATCACCGCCGATGGGTTCATTTACCAACACCGTGATCGGATCGGGCTTGTGGTTACGAAGCGAAACTTCGTACTCCACCTCCACGGTGTGCGAGCCCAGTCGCTGGTAATCCGTCTGCTTGCGCTCCGCCACCACGTCGAAGGCGTTGCCGATATGGAGGCTCACCGTTTCGTCCTTGGGGGTGTGATCGATGCGATCTTCACCGATGAATTGCACGCGGCCTTTGGAATCCCCCTGATAGACGCGCACGGTTCCCGCCGGCAGCGGAACCCCCAGCGAGTTGCCTTCTGCGTTCTTGAATTTGATCAGAACTTTGACCGGCTCTTTGGCCGGTTGGCCGGGGCTCTGGGGGTTCTGGTAGTAATACGACTGGCCGTCAACCTCAAAGACCTTCTCCACCGCCGCACCAGCAGCGGCCAGCAGGCTGATCTGCTTGGTTTCATTATCTTGAATATTCGTGTGGCGTTCGAGCGTGTAAAGGTGATATTCGGAAATCGCTTCCTGGGCGAATTGCGGCGCTGCCGCGGCTTTTGACTCCAGGGCCATCGCGCGCATCAGCCTGGCATTTGTTGGCGCGACGCGATTCAATTCCCCTGCTACCAATTGGAGTTGCGCGTTGCGGAAAGACGCACCGCTCTGGTTCACGACGGTCACCCAGCCGTTCAAATCCGCAGACTTCTGGTCAGAGTGCACGGTGAGCACGTAGTCGGCATTCCAGTTCACCTGATTCGTCAGGTAAGAAGCCTCCACCGTTTGTTCACCCGCCTTGCGATTGTCCAGCAGCCAAACGAGTGTGGGCTTGCTGTAGAGATTTTCCGGCAGGTCGGGGAAGACGTAACGGTCCGCTCCCATGCCGGTAATAATCTCATTCCCTACCTTCCAAACCGGCCCCTCGTTGTCAGCCAGGAGCACAGCTTTCACGGGAACTTCCCTGGTGGAATTGTTTTCCGTGATGACGCGGATCAGCGTCAGTTCCTTGCCGACGTATTTTTGCAGGAGCTTCTGCGGGCTCAATAAATCGTACTCGTAGTCCTGTTCGAGCACGTTGAGTTCCTTGGGCGCGGTCAGGGAAACGATGTGGACCGTTGCCGGATTTACCTGCGCGGCAATATCCATATAGCGCAAGTCGATGGCGCCATCGGGCAAACGCACGCGGCGGACGTCGCGCACCAGGGCGACGTTGGAGTTATAAACGGTGACCGCCAGTTCCTTCTGGTCCTGCTCGGTGGAGGTCACCGTGTTCTGCGCCCGCGCCTCTCCCGCAGCGATCCAGCCTGCCAGAACGAATGCCACGATAAGTCGCACTATGGATTGTCGTTTCATCATGATTCACCTTTCCCATCCAGAAATACCTGCACGGTCCTTGGGAAACTCCCAGCCTACCGCTTGTTGGCCCGGAAAGAAAGATGGGCCATTAGCCGCAACTTACTTCAGAGGGCTGAATCTTCCCT
>Ga0187849_1005074_pt1 | contig 10627 bp, 10 predicted proteins | sample June2016WEW_4_10_2_FD_132412 | JGI IMG/M metagenome (GOLD analysis project Ga0187849, IMG submission 132412) | Peatland microbial communities from SPRUCE experiment site at the Marcell Experimental Forest, Minnesota, USA - June2016WEW_4_100 | ecosystem: Environmental > Terrestrial > Soil >... | reverse complement strand
TATGGCGCCTTTCATTCCAAGCGCGCCCTCGGTGAGAACCAGATTGGCGCCGAATGCTTTCAGTACCTTTCTGCGCTCGACGGAAAACGTCTCCGGCATGGTCAGCGTGATTGGGTAGCCGCGCGAAGCCGCCACGAACGCCAGCGCGATGCCTGTGTTGCCGCTGGTGGGTTCGATCATCTCGACGCCCGCCTTCAGGACGCCGCGCTCCTCGGCGTCCCAGATCATGCCCGCGCCGATCCGGCACTTCACGGAGTAGGCGGGGTTGCGGCCTTCGATTTTTACGAGCACCGTTGCTCGCGCACCGCCGGATATCCGGTTCAACTTGATTAGCGGAGTTTTTCCGATGCTAAACGAATTGTCTTCGAATCTCGCCATGGGTTCACTCCTGTGAGATACGCAACGCCTGATCGAAATCGGCCTGGATGTCTTCGATATCTTCGATGCCGACCGAGACACGAACGTACTCGGGTGTTACGCCGGTTTCTACCTGCTCCTTTTCCGTAAGCTGGGAATGCGTCGTCGAAGCCGGATGAATCACCAGCGTCTTGGCGTCGCCGACGTTGGCCAAATGGCTCGCCAGCTTCACGTTATTAATGAACTTGACGCCGGCCGCTTTGCCGCCTTTCACGCCGAAGCCGAGAATCGCGCCCGCTCCGTCCGGCAGGTACTTCTTCGCGTTCGCGTAATGCGAATGGTTCTTGAGGCCGGGATAATTCACCCAGGTCACCGCCGGGTGTGCGAGCAACCACTCGGCCAGCGCTTGCGCGTTTCGGACGTGCCGCTCGATGCGCAAGTGCAGCGTCTCGATTCCGAGCAGGAGCAGGAACGACGCGAACGGGCTCTGCGCCGCGCCCGTGTCGCGCAGCCAGTGCGTGCGGATGTGAATGATGTAGGCCAGATTGCCGAGCGGTTTGAGAGCCTCGGTGAAAACGACGCCGTGGTAGGATTCGCTCGGTTCGGTAAATTCCGGCCATTTCTTCGGGTTGTCCGCCCAGAGGAACTTGCCGCTATCGACGATGGCGCCGCCGATATGCACGCCGTGCCCGCCCAGGAACTTCGTCGTCGAATACACGGCGATGTCGATGCCGTGCTCGAAGGGACGGAACAGCGCCGGCGTGAGGACCGTGTTGTCGACGATCACCGGCAAACCGTGCTTGTGGGCTACGTCGGCGATGCGCCGGAAATCCGGAACGTCGTTCTTCGGATTGCCGACCGATTCCAGGTAGACCAGCCGCGTGTTCTCGTCGACCAGTTTATCGATCTCCTCGGGATGATCGGGATTGAAGAAGCGCACCTCGACGCCGAGTTTCTTGAGCGTCTGCGTGAATAGCGTCCAGGTGCCGCCGTAGAGGCTGGTCGAGGAAACGAAGTTCTGCCCGGAGTGCGTAATCGTAAGAATGGCGGCGGTGATGGCCGCCTGCCCGGAAGCGAAGGCCAGCGCGCCGATGCCGCCGTCGAGCGCGGCCAGGCGCTTTTCCAGCACGTCGTTGGTCGGGTTCATCAGCCGCGAGTAGATGTTGCCGAATTCCCGCAGCCCGAATAGGTTCGCCGCGGTGTCCGTGTCTTTGAAGACGTAGCTCGTGGTGGCGTAGATCGGAACCGCGCGCGCCGTCGTCGTGGGATCGGGTTCCTGTCCCGCATGAAGCGCGAGCGTAGCGAACCGCCGTTTTTGTTCTTGAGATGCCATGATGTCCGTTTTCCTTTCCTGGGCCTAGAGGCCGTAAGAGATTCCCAATGCAAACTGGTGGCGCGCTTCCAGATCGACGCCGGGAAGAATCTTGCCGGCGGCTTGCGCCACGCCAAAGTCGACGTTGAACTTGGCTTTCGGGGACGGAACGATCCGCGCCGCATACGTAATCGTGGTGGGGACGTCCGCGCCGGGCAAGTTCCGGACCTACCGCGGCTCTTGCGAAAACTCCGAGCCGAAAATCAGCGTGCTCTTTGCCGGCCCCTTCACCACGAATGCCGCTGCTCCGAAAAGCCGTCCCGTATAACCCGGTGCGTTGCCTGCCAGCCCATAAACCGAAGCGTTCGTCGCCTTATAACCGAGGTTCAACACGATAGGCAGCGGCTTGATTTGCGTTACCGTCTTGCTGGCGACGAGATAAAAATCGGCGTTCGTATAGTTCTTGCCGGGGCTCGCCAGCCACCCGCTCACGTTCGAATCCTGCGACCGCGCCACAAAGCCACCCGAGATCGCCGGAACCCATTTTGTGCCGCCGGCGTTTTCTTTGATGACGTTAACTTTAGCATGTACGACATTGAATCCGCCGCCCCATAGCGGGCTAAGACCGGCCGTGCTGCCCTGCTGATGGAAATCGCGCGTGTAGCCGAATTCGAGGCGGCTGAAAGCGCCCACTGTCGCCGAAGCGGTGTAGAAGTTCCCAAGCACGCTGCCGGCATTCAAAAAGTGGAAAGCGAAGATGGGCTTGCCAATGGTGTTCGCTGGTGAAGCCGCCGTGTAAGCAAGCGGCGTGATGAAAACGCCCGTCTGTCCGTCCCAGTTCAAACTCTGGGCGGATGCCGTACCCGTGGCAAACGAGACGAGTAGAAGTAGTGCGACAGCCACGCTCTGGGCCAGTCTGCCCTCTTTCCGGATGTGAATTACGAAATTCCTCATGTTGAATGCTCCTTAGATTTGAGTTACCGTATTGCCCCCCTAGCGCGTGCCAAAGCCTCGCTAATTCAAAGGGAAGCAGTTAAATACTGTATGTCTATAGAGTATAGGGTCATTGACGCCGCGATGCAAGCACGCTCCGCAAAATACCTCGTAAATCATTGAACTTACAGAGAAAAAAGATACTTGGAGCTTCTTGGCTGAGATTGCGTTATTGCTCAGACACGCTCGGATGATACGCGCGATGTTTACACGCGCACTCCAGCCCCACGCGCCATCAACAGGAATTATGCCCCGGGCTTTCCGGCTTTCTGTCCCGGCTTTGGCGGCTTCTCCCGGCTTCCCCGGCTTCCCCAAGGATGGCGGCTGGGTATATACTGACACACATCAGGAAGCTAAAAAGGAAATCCCGGATTGCAATACTTCTGCTCAGCTCCAGCGTGTCCCTCTACGCCAACTGGGGCAGCACCGCCGGGGGAAGCGTCGCCACCGGCAGCTTCCACGCATTCGGAACCGATCAGGTCGAAATGCAGCGCGAAGACCTGCGCATCCGCCTCTATCGTGACCGCGCCAAGGTCGAGGTCGAGTACATCCTCCACAACACCGGACCGGCCGTCGATGTTCGTGCCGGCTTCCCCAGCCTGGGCGTCCAGCTAGAAGGTGAACAGCACCAGGAGATCAAACACTACACCATCTCTGCAGATGGCCAGCCTGTTACCTCCGCCACGGAGTCCAGCGATCCGGCCCCATTCAAGCGGTTGTACGACGCCAAGTTCCGCCAGATGGGTGAGCTCGACGAGTACCCGCCGGAGAAGCGCCCGGAGCTGCTTGAGTGGCTAGTCTCCATAGTACATTTTGATGCGGGGCAGAGCAGACGCATCCATATCAGCTACGACTCCCTCTATGCCTACTGTGGCGGCGGCTACTCCGACGACAGCGACGACTGCGATGATCGCTTAGCCTACGTTCTCTCCACCGCCGCTGCATGGAAGGGCCCCATCGCCGAAGGCCACGTTTCGATCGAAGCTGTCACGGTTCCAGCTGACAGGCTCATCCTCTCACCAGACGGCCGCTTCCACCGCAAGGGCTCAACCTACTCCTGGAACTTCAGAAGCCTGAAGCCCTCCCCGTCAGATGACATCGTCGTGAGCCTGAACAACCACTCATCGACGATCGCAGAGTACGAGGAGCGCACTGGCGACGACGAGCCTGAGATCAATTACTACACGTTGGAAGCGGGAAGGTACTTCTACATGAACAGCCGATACGTGCCCCATGGAGAATCCGTTTCCGAGGAGTATTCCGTCAGCCAGCTTCGCAAACAAAACTCTGAACAGGAATGGCGTACTGTGCACGCACCCGGCATAGGTGATGTGCTGACGCTGGAGATAACACCCCCGGCTCATGTCGATCAGGTTGGCATCATTCCCGGTTGCGGCTCGAAGGAGGAGGATTGGTTCAGCCATGCCCGCGTCAAAGAGGTCGAGCTGACCGTTAATCACAGATACAAGCTCCGCGCCTTGGTGCCTGACGAATTTACCTTCCCCTGGCCCGAATCACATAAGGCTTACGAATGGATCGACCTCCCGCCCTACTCCGGCGATGCTGAAACTATCCGCCTAGTCATCCGCAGCACCTATCCTGGCTCGACCGACCAAGTCACATGCATCGGAAAGGTGATGCTACGCCAATGGCTCAAGTCGAGGCCAGCCATCAAGAGCGGCGTCGATGGCCACCAACTCCCCTGACGGCCTCAAGTGAATCTAGAATAACGTGTGGGGCAGGCATTCAGGCTGCCAATGGTCTTTTCAATAAACTCCTAGATAGTGATCGTTCCTTGCATATACAACACGGCCGCGCCGGAAATTCCAATTGGAACTGGAAGAGGGAACTAAACAGAAAATTGTAAAGCAGTTACGCTGTTGCGAAATACGGCCATGGGACGGCCACGCGCGGCCCTGTGCCGAACACACATCTCAGATGTAGTACATCAGCGATCCCGGATCGCTATCTTTCCGTGGGATGGACTCGACGCTGCGGATGACATCGGCGAGCGTGGTCGTGTCCAGCACCTCGGCGATGGCATCGCGGACCTGCCGCATGACGATGCGGGTACCGCAGTGTTCCACGTCCGGGCACTCCGGACAGGGGCGGAAAGCCGTCTCGCTGGCGCACGGCAGCGGCGCGAGCGGACCCTCCATCATGCGGATGATGGAGCCGACCGTAATCGTTGCCGGAGACCGCTCCAGAAAATACCCGCCGCCTTTGCCCTTCTTGCTCACGAGCAGGCCGCTGCTCTTGAGATCGAGCAGAATCCCCTCCAAAAACTTCAGCGGGATCGATTCCTCTTTCGAGAGCGTCGCGATCAAAACCGGCCCTTGCCCGAACCGCGTTCCCAGCGCCAGCATCGCCTTCAATCCATATTGGGTGCGCTTCGATATTGTCCGCATCTGTTCTTCAGAATACTCCCGGTGCCGTAACCGCGAGGCCGCACCCTTACGGCCGCGGTTCCGTGACGGGACGGAACCGCGCGCGTAAGCAAGCGGAGAGACCGAATCTTCCGCGGGGCAGGCTCACTGCGGCGCCGGTGGTGGCGTTGAGCCGCTGCTGCCGCTGGACGACGAAAAACTGCTGCTCCTGGACGATGAAGAGGCGCCGTTAGCGGGGGTGAAGCCGCCGTTGCCGTTGGCGGTGCTGCCACCGATATTCACTTGGTTCGGCATACCGGCCATCGAACTGGTGTCCTTGGCGGGGTCGTAGATAAACTCCCATTCGCTATACTTCTTGAAATCCTTATTGTTAACCCGGAACACCCGGATGCTGGGGCCCTCGAAGGTGCTGGCAACTCCGGCGATGCCGCCGCCCATTGTGACCGGACTGCTCGATGACTGGTTCCCCGAATAGAGGCCTTGCTGGATTCCTGACGGCATCGCCGCCGCTCCTTGGCCGCCGGAATTGAAACCCCCGCCGTTCGGCATGTTGGACTGAAAGTTCGCCGGGGGTGAGTTATTGGCGTTACCGCCGGATGTAGGGTCAAACCCAGGCCAGTTGGCAGGACTGGCCGCTGCTGGGATATAGCCCGAGCCTGGCATTCCGCCCGATGTGGGGCTCGTGCCCTGCGAACCGCTCTGGTATCCCTGACAGCCCGGCGAGTTGGGCGGCCTGCGCCCGCAGTTGTACACAACGGGCGTGGGCGCCGGCGTCGGTTGCGCCTGGCCGATGCTCGGGTCGATCGGTACACCCATGCTGTAACCACCCATTTGGCCAGACTGGGATCCGCCCGTGGTGGAACCTGGCTGCTGCCCCGCATTGCCGGGTTGCCCGGCCGCTGCATTCGGATCGTACGGCCCGTTCGGGTTGTTTGCCAGGTTGTATGGCGGGCCGTTGGGATTGTACTGGCCGTTGGGGTTGTAGGGCACGTTCGGATTATTCGGATTATTCGGGTCTTGATTCTGGTTCTGATTCAGACCGATCATGTCGCTCTGGCGCCGCCGCACTCCTCCCGGAGATTGGTTCTGCCCACTCGGGTCCATTCCGTACGCGTAGGAATTATCCGGCGTGGGCGTAGGCGTTGCCTGCCCGAGCGGCTGGCCAAAAGAAGACCCGCCCATGGACGATCCGAACGAAGACTTGTTCGCGCCGGAGGCGCTCGTCGGGCTCGCCGAGGGGTCGGGTTTCATCGTAATCGAGTCGGGAAAAACTCCCCCCGGAGCCGCGTGAATGAAGCGCCACTCGTCGGAGCCGGTCATCGGATCCTTGTACCGGTGGCGAAGGAACCGTGTGTTGTTGGTGTTCTCCAGGTCTTCGATCTTTGCCGGATACCGGCCGAACTTGCGGACAAAAAGCTGTATGGCGCGCTTGTACTCTCCGCCGCGCGATATCAAAATTTGTTCCTTGTTGCGTTGGGCTTCGAAGGCGACGCGGGGCAACTCGAGATACAAGGCGATAGCCACGAGCGCGGCCATCGCAAAAATCAGCAGCAAGGCGAACCCGGATTCCTGAGAGCGGCGGCGAGCGCTCATCCGTTCGGCTCCTCCAACCGCAGCGGCTCTTCGTGCTTAAACTGGACATCCTCGACCGTGCACGAATCCTTTTCGATCCGCACTACCTTGTAGCGGTCCCTAATCAACTGGCCTTCCACCGCCACGATGATGTCGTCCCCGTCAATGAAGAAAGCCCGCTTAGGGCCGCGATTCTGCATCGTATAGCCGTAGAACTTCAAAGGAATCGGCGGCGGGGGCGGCGGAGGCGGCGGAGCTTGCGGGGTCTGGATTGCCGCCGCAACTTTGACTGGCTTGCCGTCGGGGCCCCTGACGACGATCTTCGGCTCCGGCGCTTTCGGCGGAGGCGCGGCGGCGAACTGGAAGAGGTTGCGCTCGGCGCCGGCCGGTTTCACGGCTTGCACCTTCGCCAGCAGATCCAGCCGGAGCGTGGGATCGGCCGTCGTCGAGTCCGCTTTCTTGTCCTTATATTCGAGGCGCAGTTGCTGCGCCGATCCGGGCCGCACCGGGGCGCGGGGCCGCGTCTCGATCTTCGGCAACTGGAACGCGGCGTCTTCGGCTGGGGCGCTCACCGCCGCCTTCGATTGCGCGGTGTGCGGCTGCGGGGCGGCATCGCCGGAGGACATCAAATTGTAGACCAAATAGCCAACGAGAATGACGCCGAGGGCAGCTAGTAACCCCAGTTTCCATTTCGGTTCGGCGCTAGGTTTCACCTTGGAGATCATTGCGTCTCCTGGCCGGGCTGGCCGGGCCGGCGGCGCCCGAAAAGTCCCCGCAATGGAGGCACCGAAGGGCCTTGGCGATTCATGGCCGGAGGCTGCGCTGCTGCGTGCCCCGGCGGGAAACCCGGGCCGCCCCTCTGGAAGGGCTGTTGCGGGAACGGCTGTTGTGGCAAAGGTTGTTGACGAACCTGCGCGGCGGCCGGCGGCGCGGGAGTGGGAGCCGGTTCGGCTTGTTCTTCGCGCCCGGTGGTGTCGCGCGCGATCGCCAGCGTATCGGGGCCGCCCTCGCGCACGAACGCGCTAATCCGCACGGTGACGCCCAGCGACTGGCCGCCTTGCTGTGGCGCGGCGCCGAGGCTCTCGACGATGAAAAAGCGCGGCGAGCGGTCGAGCTGGTTCATAAACCGGACCAAGTCCGTGTAATTGCCCTCGTACGTCGCGGTGATGACGGCCTTACTCAGATTCTCGCTGCCCTCCAGAGGATCGAACGAGAACGTGATTTCGCGCTGCTTGATCCCGGTCCGGCTCGAGGCGTACTCGAGTTCGCCGAGCAGCGTCGAGGAAACCGTGCGGTCGTTCATCAGATAGCGCGCCATGAAGAGATCGCCGTCCGCGCGCGCCGTCCGCACTTTATCGACGATAGTGCGCGTACGCTCGATCGCCGCCTGTTTCTGTTGAATCTGCTGGCGGAGCCGGGCCACCTCGACTTCGATGTCCTCCGCGGTGCCGGCCCACGGCTGATACGCGATCGCGGCCGCGACGACGTTCGCGGCAATCAGCACTCCCAATCCGATGCGCGCGATCGAGGCGGGACTCTTGCCGAGCCGGCCGGCCCGCGCGCGCAAAGAATCGCGCAGCGCCGCAAAATTCGCATTCAGCCACGGGTTCAAATTCGCCTCCGTTCCGAACACCGGAGCGGACACATCGCGCCGGCATCGCCCGCGGCCACGAGCGGCTCTTTACAATTTCTGCGCATAGTTCACACTCACGCGGTAACGCAAAAGCGGCTCGGACTGGGACGGCGGGGTGCGGTTATGGATCAGCGTCGCGCCAAACTGCGGCGAGTTTTCCAGGCGCGTCAGCAACTGAATGACGGGCTCGCTCGACTCCGCCGCCACGACCATGTCCAGAGAGATCTGATTTTCCGCGTTCACCTGCGGCCGGATCGAAACCAGGCGCACATTGTAAGGCAGCACTTGTTCGAGATCCTCGAACAGGCGCGTCCAACTGATTCCCTTGGCGTAGAGAAGGCTGTTCAAGAACAGGCTGCGCTGGAGCACCTCGGCGTTTTCGGGTTGCCGCAAAACGGCCTCCAGTCCCGCCTGGTCCCCGTTCAGCGCCCGCAACCGCGTCTCCAACGCGCTCTTGGCCGCGCGCAATTGGGCCGCCTGCCCTTTCTGCATTGCCGCCATCGCGATCAAAAAAGCGAGCAGACAGCAGAGCAGTCCCGCAGCCGCCGCGGAAAGCACGAGCGTCCGCCGTACCGGCTGGAACGGCTCACTGGCGAGATTGATCGCGATCTTCATCGGCCAAACTCCTGCATACTTTCCAGATACCCGAGCAGCCCGGCGTTGTTCTGGCCTGGCATTCCGAACTGCGACCGCAGCGGCTCCAGTTCCGGGTCCTCATGATCGAGCGCGGCCCGCAACGGTTCGAGCGACGGCCCAAAGCCGCTGACAAACACCCGGCCGGCCTTGGCCGCGAGTTGGTCCTCGATATAGGCGAAGGTCGGATACAGATGCGACGCGATCTCGGCCGCATCGGCCGTCGTAAGTTCGATGGTCCGCAAAAGCTTCAGCACGCCGCGATCGAGCACCGCTACCACCATCGACAACCCGCTCAACTTCACCATCACCGAGATGCCGCTTTCCTGTTTGAGCAGTTCGAGCGCGCATAAGCTCGACGTCGTAACCAGGCCGGGTTCCAGCCCCGCCGCTCGAAACGGCGCCTCGTAGCGCGCCAGAACCTCGATCGGCGCCGCCGCGGCGACCACGTCGCGGGCCTTGGCGTTACCCAAGTGCGGCTGGGCGTAATAACCGATACTCGCCGACTCCAAGTCGAAGGGCACGGTTTTCTTGATACGAAAGCGCACCAAGCCAAGTTGCTGGCCCGCATCGGAGGGAAACGCGTCGAAATCGAGCACCGAGACGCGCACGCTGTAATCCGGCAGGATCAGCACCGCACGGCCGCGCTTTCTGTCTTTGCCGCCGGCGATCGCTTCCACGCATGCGGTGAGCTCGTCCATCCGCAACACGTTGTCATGCACCGGAGAGACCGCGATCACATCCGGATCGAGCGGCTCGAAGCCGATCTCCGGAGGATTGCCGGGGCGCGCTACGGCAATTCCGGCGCCGGATAACTCGAAGACGAACCGGGGCGGCGGATCCTCGATCCAATTTGCGAAGAACTTCGGAGTACGCATAGCGGGGTCATCTTTCGATGAAGGTGACTTTGTTGATCTCCTTCAGTGTCGTCGTGCCCTGCTGCACTTTCTCGATCGCGCACTCCCGCAACGAGGTCATGCCCTCCTCGCGCGCGCCGCGTTTGATCTCCGAAGTTGGCCGCTTATCCAGAATCATCTCCCGAATCCGTTCGCTCAAATCCAGAACCTCCGTGATGGCCGTCCTGCCCCGGAAACCCGTGCCGCCGCATTCGAAGCAGCCATCGCCCTCGTAGAACGCAAAGTCGCGCCAAACGTCCGGATCGAGACCGCTCTCGACCAGATATTCGTCCGGGTATTTCGCCGGCCGTTTGCAATGCTCGCAGATGATGCGCACCAGCCGCTGCGCCAAAATGCAGTTTAGCGCGGAAACGAAATTGTACGGCTCGACGCCCATATTGAGGAAGCGGCCCAGCACGTCGAACACGTTGTTGGCGTGAACGGTAGTGAATACCAAGTGGCCGGTCAGCGCGGCGTTGATGGCGATCTGCGCGGTTTCCTGGTCGCGGATTTCTCCGACCATGATTTTATCCGGGTCGTGGCGCAGAATGGACCGCAAGCCGCGGGCGAACGTGAGCCCCTTTTTCTCGTTCACCGGAATCTGCGTGATGCCCTTGACCTGGTACTCGACCGGGTCCTCGATCGTGATGATCTTATCTTCGTCGTTCTTAATCTCGCTGAGCGCGGCGTAGAGAGTCGTCGTTTTTCCCGAACCGGTCGGCCCGGTGACGAGCACCATCCCGTAGGGCTCCTTGATGTAGCGCCGGAACTTCGCCAGATCGTTCGCCTCGAATCCCACGACATCGAGCGAGAGTTTGGCGAACTTTTCGCTCATCGATTCTTT
>Ga0187849_1005073_pt1 | contig 10629 bp, 8 predicted proteins | sample June2016WEW_4_10_2_FD_132412 | JGI IMG/M metagenome (GOLD analysis project Ga0187849, IMG submission 132412) | Peatland microbial communities from SPRUCE experiment site at the Marcell Experimental Forest, Minnesota, USA - June2016WEW_4_100 | ecosystem: Environmental > Terrestrial > Soil >... | reverse complement strand
GTGATAAGGACAGCCCCAGCCAACCACGGAGAACACAAAAGTGGCACGAAGAGAGCGCAGCAGGGTGAAGAGATTGCCCCGACACATCCGCTAAAGTTGACGGCCATGGGCCTTCGCCGGAATCCAGCGTTTTTTCAGGTGGTTAAAAGCACTGGACCCCGGCCTTCGCCGGGGTGACGATTCCTTGTGACATGTTATAACTTTGTTGACAACATACTAGGTCATCAGGCAGCTTGTAAAGGTTGGGGCCAAAGTGGTCTACCATACCTCGCGGAGCGTGGGATACTTCCATGTAGCGTCAGCTTTTCCTCCGGCCCGTTACTATCGTACAATTTTCACCTGAGTTGCTTTAACACGATAGGTCGGAAACGAGGTCATCAACTGCGGAGATAGTGGTGTGTCTGAAATTGCCAAAACCGGTTCCGTTGACTTATCTCTTGTATTTTTGATTCGTATATGGAAAGATTTTATAAGCCCGCAAGGTTTCCTAAGAATTCTTAGGGCGGTAGACAACCCCAAAATTCCCCTCGAGATCCGTTGGTGGTCAGGTTGAGGCATTATTCAGGATCATGCCGGCGATGAATTAGACGTTCAATCACTGAATCACACGCGAGGCCATTTTCCCATGACATCCCTGGATTCACCCCAAGTGCGCGCCGTGTTCGAATGCCTCTACGGCGAGGCGGAGCGAACCGATAGCTGGGTGCTCCCGCGCGTTCGAGCCGAAATCGAACGCCTTGGCGGCCCCTTCGACGATAGCAAGGTCGCCGGTTTTCTGGACGATGCTTTCATTCCGGTGGCGCCGGAGGTGGGCCGCTTGCTTTATGTACTCGTGCGGTCACGTCGGCCCACAATCGCCGTGGAGTTCGGAACATCGTTCGGCCTGTCCGCCATCCACATCGCGGCGGCGCTCCGAGACAATGGCACGGGAAAGCTGGTTGCGACCGAACTCAACCCAACCAAGGCGTCGCGTGCCGTCGAACATCTCCGACAGGCCGGATTCGGCGATCTAGTCGAGGTCCGGCAAGGCGATGCCTTCGAGACGCTTTCAGACGTGACGGGAATCGACTTCCTGCTGCTCGACGGGTGGAAACGTCTTTATCTCCCGATGCTGAAAAAACTCGAACCTGCTCTCAATGCCGGCAGCCTTATCGTCGCCGACGATCTCAAGATCATGCCGGAGATGTTGCAGCCGTATCTGACCTATGTCCGCGATCCGGAGAATGGATACACTTCTAACGAACTGCCGCTCGACGATGGGTTGGAGCTGTCGTTGCGGGGATGAACATCTGCAGGCGGACGACAGTTGCCGGACATACCACGACAGCGTCCGCGGTCGAGCCGTTTCCGGCTGTTCACAGTATTCCGATCTATATCAAACCGGCAAAAGATGCCTGGATGGCATTACCTGCTGAAGTGTGATTTTCTTAACTCCTCATTGCTGCCGGAGCTTTTTGGGAGGGGTTTTTTCCCGCCCCGGTAAACGCCCCTCCACCTTTCCCAGCGTCTCCACAACATGATCCATCTTCTCAGACAAGACCTGAACCTTTTTGTTGAGGTCCTCCAATGCCCGTTTCTCTGCAACATGCTCATCAGTTTGCTGCGCCCCTGATTGAACGGCATTCCGGGTGTCGGGGTATGTTCCGGAAACAGGCCCGGCTTCGGCAGTGTCCTTTCTGACGGGCAGATTTTCCCGAACAGCAGGTAAGACGACTTGAACCCTGTCAAGGGTCTCCAGAATTCGTTCCACCTTCTCGGATATCGCCTGCAGATTGGAACTGAGGTCCTCGATAGAAAGCGGCGCCGCTCCAGGTGCCTGGGACACGACGGCCCCTTTGCTTGTGGGCCGGGTCCCTGGGTTTTGCTCTTTGTCGGTTTCGGCATTAGATGAAGGAAATATCTTCTGTTGTGCGCCCTGACGCGGTTCCGTCAGCATGAGCGCTTCCAGAATGCGGTCTACCTTGTCGGACAGAATCTGCACTTTCCTGTCAACTTCCGCGCTTGCTCCGCCGCTGGAAACCGTTTCCGTTCTTCCGAGCCCAACGAGAGGCTGGTTTGCTGACTGGCCCTGTTCTCCGCCGGCACTCTCTGCCTGAGAATGACTCATTTCGGCTCTCCCGGAATGCTGCTGTTTCTCCCCGGTTTCCTTCATCCACGTCAGGGTATTTGCCAAACTGGGCTGACCGGCGCGTGTCAGGGCAGAAAAACCAAAGAAGGATGCAATCCCAAGATAGAGCGCCACGAGCAGGAATGTAAATCTGTAGGGTTTCCGACCGAATGTACATATGATCTGGAGGATCAGGCAAACGACGATAGCCGCAGGAATGAGGAATTCTATCAGAATGTACCCGGGCCTGAGGAAAAACGGCCAGCTCCGGAAAAACGGGATTTCAAAAAGTGCCTGTTGCAGGGTGAGATTGTTCCTCAAGCCCATAATGAGCGGAAAACATGAAAAGACTGAAAGAGCAAAAAAGGCGAGAATAGCCCATGGGCGGACTCTTAAAAAGAATATGCATGTGTAGGATGTTATGGCGGCGCTCAACAAAAGGGCAAATACCAGGTTATGGTAAGTCAGGCCCAGGATGACCAAGTCCTGCAGGGACTCGGGTGATTTCAAGAGAGATATCAGCAGCAACGGTATCCCGAAAGCCACCAGGCAAATGCACATCAGCAGGAAAAGAACCCCCCTGCCCACTGATTCCATATCAGGCTCCCGGACGACGGGCCTCTCAATTACAGCCGCCGGTTCGATGTCGATTTCGTCGTCGGGATCCATAGTGATTTTTTCTTCTGTTTCCATATCCAGGTCATCAGTCGGGCGGCGGCGCCGGCCTTTTGACAAAAAACAGAGGGGCCCCCGCAAATTTTTCATAAGAAGTTCATTCTATTGTCTATTCAGAGTTTAAAAACTGTTGAAGGCTTGGTACTCATTACAGCCGCTGCATTCTTTTGACTTCCATACGGACTTCGAGTTCTCCCACTCTAGCCATGCCCTTCATTCTGCAATATGCAGAGGCGGCATCCAAAAGGGCGATTGCCTTGCCCGGCAGGTATTCGTCCGGCAGATACTTCAAACTCAATTCCACCGCAGCCCTCAGAGCCTCATCCTCGATTTCCAATCCGTGGTGCTTCTCCAAAGCGGGCGCAACTCCCTTGAGAATCCTGAGCGTCTCGTCTTGCGTGGGTTCATTGACGATGATTTTTCGAAATCTTCTCGAAAGGGCAGCATCTCTGGCCAGGTATTCGGCTCCCATAAACGTTGTGGCGCCGATGCAGGGGAATTCGCCTCTTGCAAGAGAAGCCTTCAGGATCTCTCCTGCCCCCAAGGCCCCCTCTGCTGCACCAGCCTCCATGAGAGTATGAATTTCGTCGATAAATACGATGATTTTGCCTTTGCTCTCGCGGACTTCACCCATCAATTGTTTAATGCGCTCTTCAAAATCTCCGCGGTATCTCGTGCCTGCAACAAGGCTATTGAGCGAAAGTGCATACAGCATGCGCCCTTTCAGCACGGAGGGAACCCGGTTTCTCATCAGAGCGGCAGCAAGGCCATCTACCACCGCCGTCTTGCCAACTCCGGGATTTCCCACGAGCAATGGATTGCTCACTTCCATCTGGGTAAGTATCTGAATAACTCGCTCAATAATGGTGCTCATTCCCACAACCGGCTTCGTACCCAGGAGGTAGCTTTCATCGGTAAGGTTCTGGCCGTACTTTTCCAGAAACCTCTTTGACCCTCTCCCGGTTTTGGCAGACTCGCTGACAAAGGGCTGCAGTTCCAGGGGCAAGTCGTAAGACGAGGGAACGAGGAAGTAGACCTTTTCGTCTCTCTCCCCAAAAGTCCGGTGCAAATCTTTGATCAGCGAACGGATCTCACCGATCTCGGGATTCACGGCCCCCTCATTTCCAATGAAGTGATGAAAATCCTCGAAAATATAGCTGACTCTGGGTTGAGGCTTTTGGATGATGAATCTCAAGACCTCTCTGGGATCGCGAAGTGCGGTAGTCTTTGCGTCCCCGAACAGGGGGTAATTCGTGGAAAGCCGGTCCAGTAAAAATCCCCGCGCATGATTCCAGACCAGAGCAATGTGGTTCCGGTCAATTATGGACTCCACAAGCCGTTCAAGGTCGTTGACATGATTTTCGTAGAAGGCCAGAGAAAGCGGCCCAACAGAGGATGGTACATGCTCGGCAGAAAAGGAGGGGTCTTCAGGTTCGAGACTGCGCGCCACAATTGAATAAAGCCTCTCCCTGCCGACCAGGATATCCCTTGCGACCCTGAAGAGCTGCTTTTGCAGACCCGCAAGGCTGTAGCTTTTTTCACTGGCGCTCTTTTCCATCCTTCGAACGATAAAGGGTGATACGGGACTATTGCCGGCTTCCTGGCGGATCTCAAGAAGATCCTTATCCGAGAATACGAGATAGTCTTTCTTGCGGGTCCTTTTGTCGGATATCTCGATGATGAATTCTTTCATAAAAAAGATACATCGCGAGGTAGGCCAAAGAGCACTCCACCCCTATAGCCGCAATGTCTCCTCAGTTGCAATATAGCTCTCCGGCAATCTGCATTATATCCAAAGAAAAAGTTGAAGTCGGGTTTTCGAGCATGATCGGCGTTAATTTCGCTACGGCGCCTCTGACCTCATCGTCTTCCCGTATGGTCATGATGGTGCTGCTGGTAATATTCAGATACTTGCGCATGAGGTTTTGGATAACAGCTCCGGCATTCGCATCCTCCGACTTTTGAACCCGATTGACGACAATGAAGAAGAAGAAGCCTTCCAAGAGCCTGGACGTTGATTCGGCCAATTTGCCATCGATTTTTTGCGCCTCTTCGAGAAAACCTTCCATCATTTTTAATCGGGGGTATTGCTCCGGATTTCGGGCATTTTCCAAAAGATCGAGCATCCCGGGACTGTTGTTGTTCTTATAATGGAAGGCCAGGCGCCGAAAAATGGTAGTTTTTATGAAACTGTAAACGTTCAGAAGCGAAGGCACCTCTGGGGTAGTCACTATGAGCCCCCTCTGGGCGATAATCAGGAAATCCACCACATTATTGGATGCCCCTGCGCCGAGGTCGAGAATGATGATCTCGCTATCCAACTTCAGGAGGTGGCCGATCAACTTCATTTTCCGCTGGTACGGCATATTGGCTATGCCGGGAACGTCGCCTCCGCAGATAATCCCCAGGTTCTTGACGCCTGTCTCCGATACGACCTGAGAGAGATCGTTGACTTTGTTCATGACAAAATCGTCAAGAGTGTATTTGCTTTCCCTAACCCCCAGAATAGCGTGAAGATTGGCCGCTCCGAGGTCAAGGTCAACTGCGATAACCCTCTTGCCTGTGTTTGATAATGCAATGGCAAGATTTGCAGAAATGATGCTCTTTCCCACTCCTCCTTTTGGCCCTACAATGGCCAGAGTCGCATTGCCTTTCTTTTGAAAGGGGGATGCAATACTTATTCTCTCTCCTTGATCACAAATGTGGATCAAATTCAATCTAACTTCAAAAACTTCCTTAGGGAGATCATGAGAGTATCTTTGCCCGGTTTCGAGTCTGAAGCCCTTTCTACAGGCGAGGACGACACGATCTCCCTCACTCTGGAAACAATCAATTCGGGATCCAGAGGCTCGGGAAGGCGCAATTCGCGAGGAGGACCTTCCGCTTCATATCTCGGCATCGCACTGGCTTCCACCAGCGCAATTATAACGGTGCCGGGCAAATTGTTGCGCAGCTTTTTTAAAAGCCCCGCTTCCCCTGCCTGCAAACCTTTCGTATCAAAGATCACGACCAGCGGAGCATATTTTTTAAAAGCCTCTTCGGCTTCATAAAAACTCTTGAACCAGAGAACATCAAAACCGCTGCGCGACAGGATCTTTTTTAAAATAGCGCCTCTGATATTGTCCGGACTTAAAACAATTACGGGGGAACTCATTCAGCAGCCTATTCTCCCTCCGACATACCCTTTATCAGCGCTCCCTTGGCCGTTGCATGGAGGGGATCCTCCGCAATGCGAACGCTGGATATCTCTACGGGAAGGCGTACGGTCTTCAGGGCGCTTTCAAACTTCTCTTTGACTCCCCCGGGGATTGCCGTACCGCCACTCAGCACGACCGGTATCGGCCCTGAAATCTTGGGAATCCTGTCCGTTGACGAGAGCACGTTATGCAGGCTCTCGACCAAGTTGAAGATTAACTCCTCGTAAAAAATATGTAAAGCCAAGGTGATCCTGCTTCTGGGCTCTTTCAGAAGGTCCAGGCCACCCTCTTTGATCAACTTCATCTTAGTGGCAGATTCACCTACCGAAATGCCCGCCATGGCATCAATATAATCGCCTGCTTTCTGGATGCTGAAAGTGACTACAGGAACGGAGATGTACGAGAGACAAACATTACACATACCACCGCCCATGCTTATGCCTATGCCTGTAAAGGCTTCATCGGCGAGCTCAGACATCACTACCGCAAGACCTTCATTGATGGCCACAGGCGTATATCCCATACTGCTCAGTAATCGCTTGATCACAGATTCGTGATAGACTACGGAACCAGTTCCATCGATGTATGGGCCCGGCACGCCGAAACATATGGTTTCTCCAAAATTTTTGGGCTTCAGAATCAGCGTACTGATAATGGCATTTATGACCTTGATCGCATAAGGCTCATTGGCGCTCAGAAGACCTCGTTCCATCGGCCTCCGGGTGTTGGCTGCAAACATGTTTGCGAAGCCCTCCGCCGAGTAGCCGATGATGTAAAACAGGCCATCCTGCTCAAAGAATGTAACGTCATTTTGTCTGAGGATATTTCTGGTAAAGTTTGACTCAGGTATCGTAAAGAACGCGTTCAACTGCTTTACCAGGTTGATATGATTACGCTTGTTCTGAGCCACTGCGATGTGGGTTGTTCCGATATCTATACCGACCGGCCCCGAAGGTCTGTCAGCTTCCTGGCCCAGTTCTTTCTCAGTTGCGACGATGGGCTTTTGAGAGGCCTCTACGGCCAGGTCTGTCTGCGAATCTTTTGACCCTTCGCTAGGGGTTTCTTCCTTCAGGTTGTCCAGGCGCTCTTTCAATAAATTCAACCTCTTTTCATGTTCTTTGATCATTGTCGGCCTCCCCCTCGTCAAAGTTCCGGATTGGTAACCCCTTCACTCCAAGGTTTTAGAGCAAGCGCAATTCTTTGTCTACGAAAAAACGAGGTAATTCCCGAAGGCAGCTCACTCCCTATCTCTCATCTGCATCCAGGAAGATAATCTCAGTTAAGAATTATTTTCCAGGGATCGGAAAGCCGAATCACGATCTGGCTGGAACGTCGGGAGCCAATTCCGGCTTCTATTCAATTTTTTACTTTAATCAATTCCGATGAAAGTATGAAGTGAAACCTGCAGCTACTCGATCTGACGGAATTCCTCGCGGGCTTTCAAGGCGAAATAGAGAAAAACAAAGGAGTGCCGTGAAAGACCTCAGGCAAATAAAATATGATAGTAGCTGCAAGGGAAATAGCCAACGCAACATGGAAGTATCCCACGCTCCGCGAGGTATGGTAAACCACTCTGGCCCCAACCTCTACAAGCCGCCTGATGATAGAATCTATGGATGGTCCGACGCTCTCGCCCCCAGAATACGGCATCCCGGAAATTCGATTTGCTGCCAAAGGCGTTTTAAATTCACTGTATGCCGATCTCCTGTTTCCGGTGCTTTTTCAGTCCCCTACATGCCAGAGTCTGAAAAATATATCCACCTGTTTCGATGTTAGTTGGGAGGTTTTAAATAAATGCGTGAATACGAAAAAAGATGTTGACAGTGTGTAATGTTTGGTGTACCTAATTGTCGTCTTCCCAGATCCGGAGGTGATCCATAATGTTAAGCCCTGCGGAAAACAACCTTTGCGCTCACCTCGACCGCCCGTCGAGTCCTGAGTGCGTCTTGATGCCTCTTTGCAAAGCCGAGTCCGGAAAGAAGGTCAAAGTCGCCTGCGTCCACGGGGAGCGTGGCCTGTGTGCCCGCATGGCAGCGCTGGGAATTTATCCGGGGGTCGAGATGCATTTGCTTTGTAGCGGATGTGTTCGTGTGAACGGCGGGGTCATCAGTCTGGGGAAAGATATTTCTGACAAGATTCTTGTAATCCCTTCCGCATAGGGCCGTAAAAGTGGACGGCCTCTTTAGCGCCGTTTCTTTTTTCGGCAAATGTTAGGCCTTCTTAATTTCCCGGCGAGACAGAGGATTTGCCCATGATCATTGTTCTTTTACGCAAAATGGCAAAGGGACAGAAAGGAACAATCCGCCGCGTTACAGCGTCGGGTGAAATCGGGCGCCGCATTCGGGACATGGGGCTGGTTCCGGGAACGCCGTTCCAGGTGCAGGGCCGCGCGCCTCTGAAGGACCCGGTGGCAATCCGGCTAAGAAATTTTACCCTGGCCCTTCGCAATAGCGAATCCGATTTTATCGAGGCCGAGGTGGAAGAGGTTTAATGGCTCACCCGGTGGAAAACCTGATCGCGTTGGCCGGAAACCCGAACTGTGGGAAGACGACCCTTTTCAACGCAATCACCGGCGCGCGGCAGCATGTTGGAAACTACCCCGGAATAACGGTCGAAAAAAAGGAAGGATACTGCCAGGTAAACGGCAGAAAAACCCAGTTGGTTGACCTCCCCGGGACCTATTCGCTTACGGCCTATTCTCCCGAGGAGCTCGTCGCGCGCAATTATCTCATCCAGGACCGCCCCAGCGCGGTTATCAATATAGTCGATTCATCCAATCTTGACCGAAATCTATACCTTACGGTCCAACTACTTGAGCTCGGCATTCCGGTCCTGATAGCCTTGAACATGATCGACACGGCAGCCGCGAGAGGACTTGAAATAAATTCCGAAGAACTCGGGCGCAGGTTGAAGCTGCCGGTTATACCCACGGTTGCGCGCACGGGCCGGGGTAAAGAGGAGCTGTTAGATGCCGCCGCACAACTGGTGCAAAAGAGTGCAGTTTGGGAGCCCCTCTACATTTCTTATGGACCTGATATCGACCCCGTTCTCGACAAAATGGAAGCGCTGATTGGGTCTGGCTGCTTCCTCACGGATTTGCACCCGGCCCGCTGGACGGCCCTCAAATACCTTGAAACTGACGAGGAGATAATACGAAAAGGAAAGGAAAAGGACCCGGTCCTTTCGGGCAAACTCGATGAACTTGCCGAACAAGTCTCACTGCACCTCCAGAAGACCCTGGACAGCTATCCTGAAGCCATTATAGCCGATCACCGCTACGGCTTCATATCCGCCCTGCTCAAAGGAGGGGTCGTCAAGAAGAGCCACAAAGCCGACCGGCTCTACCTCTCAGATCAGCTCGACCGGGTGCTCACCAATCGTTTTTTCGGCCCCGTCCTCATGATGCTGATAATTTACGCTGTCTATAAATTCACGTTCACATACAGCAAGGTCCCGGTGGGATGGCTGGAAGCAGGTTTTTCGGAGCTGGGAAGACTCGCGGACTCTTCTTTGCCCCCGGGGCCTTTCAAGTCGCTGATCGTCTCGGGCGTGATCGACGGGGTGGGCGGGGTCCTTGGGTTTGTGCCGCTGATACTGTTCATGTTCTTTGCTATCGCATTTCTTGAGGATACGGGCTACCTTGCTCGAGTAGCCTATATGCTCGACCGCGTTTTGCGCACATTCGGCCTGCACGGCAGCTCAGTCATGGCCTACATTATTTCGGGGGGGATCGCCGGCGGCTGCGCAGTTCCAGGAGTGCTTGCCACCAGGACCCTCAGAAGCTCCCGCGAGCGTCTCGCCACACTCATTACCGCGCCTTTCATGAACTGCGGGGCCAAGCTGCCCGTTTTTGCGATGCTTATAGCAGCTTTTTTCTCGGCAAAAGAGGCTCAGGTGATGTTCCTTCTGACCATTCTGTCATGGGTGGCTGCCCTGCTCATCGCAAAGCTGATCCGTTCGACCATTCTGCGGGGACCGAGCACGCCTTTCCTGCTGGAGCTGCCTCCGTACCGTTTGCCTACATTCAAGGGGCTTCTCATCCATACCTGGGAGCGGACGTGGCAATATATACGCAAAGCCGGTACGATCATCCTGGCCATTTCGATCCTCTTCTGGGCGCTGATGTCTTTCCCCGGGCTTCCGGAGACCCGGAGAAAAATCTATGATGAGAAACGGGCGTCCCTCCTGGCCGACGCGCCGCGTGGGGTGAAAGAGTCGCTGTTGGGTGCCGGAACCTCAGCGGACGCTTCAAATCCCAAAACCGATCCATTTCGACTTCGCCTTCAAGAGGTTGACAATGAGGAAGCCCAGGCGGCCCTGAAGAACTCGATTGCGGGACGAATAGGGTCCGGACTCACCTGGATCACCTCGGTAAATGGATTTGACTGGCGCACTAACGTCGCCCTGGTTTCCGGGATTGCTGCAAAAGAGATTATAATATCGACAATGGGTACGGCTTACTCGCTCGGACGTAGCAGAAGAGGGGAAAAAACGCCTCTTAGCAGCCGTCTTGCGGCCGACTTGTCATGGACCCCGCTAAAAGCTTTTTCGCTTATTATTTTTATTATGTTATACGCGCCCTGTTTTGCTACGGTAACCTGTATTATCCGGGAATCTACCTGGAAATGGGGACTTTTTTCGATGGTATTC
>Ga0187849_1005068_pt1 | contig 10640 bp, 7 predicted proteins | sample June2016WEW_4_10_2_FD_132412 | JGI IMG/M metagenome (GOLD analysis project Ga0187849, IMG submission 132412) | Peatland microbial communities from SPRUCE experiment site at the Marcell Experimental Forest, Minnesota, USA - June2016WEW_4_100 | ecosystem: Environmental > Terrestrial > Soil >... | reverse complement strand
GTGACGTGAAACAGGCCCTTGCGGCCGGCCGAAAGCCCGCCGCAGCCCCCCGCACGCAGCCGGCAGCGCGCGTTCCATCCGGCAGCGTGCGGGAGATCACGGTGACCGGCGTCCGCAGGCTGATTGCCGAGCGGATGCTCGCAAGCCTGACCACCACCGCGCAGCTCACGCTGAACAGTTCTGCCGATGCGCGCGCCCTTCAGGAGTTCCGCGCCCGGTTCAAGGAGAGCCCGGAAGCCATGGGGCTGCGCGGCGTGACCATCAACGACATGGTGCTGTTCGCCGTTTCGCGCGCGCTCCTCCAGCACCAGGACTTGAACGCTCATTTCACGGGAGACGCGATCAGGCAATTCGCCGACGTGGATCTCGGCTTCGCCGTGGACACGCCCCGCGGGCTCATTGTGCCCGTCATCCGCAACGCAGGCGCCCTGGGCCTTCGAGCAATCGCCGCGGAGGCCGGCCGGCTGGCGACCGCCTGCCGCGAAGGCCGCGTCACTCCGGATGAGCTTGCGGGCGGCACTTTCACCGTCACCAACCTCGGGGGGCTGGGCGTGGAAAGCTTCACGCCGGTGCTCAATCCGCCCCAGGTCGGAATCATCGGGATCGGCTCCATCATTCCACGCGCAACCCAGGGCGCGGACGGAAGCATCAGCTTCATTCCCCAGATCGGACTTTCCCTCACGATCAACCACCAGGCCGTCGACGGGGCGCCTGGAGCCCGGTTCCTGCAGACCCTCTCCGGCCTCATCGCCCGGTTCGATCTGCTGCTGGTCCAGTAAGAAAGTTTCCGGAGTGTGAAAAACCCGTGTCAGGGCGCGTGCGTCCTGTCACGTTATCGCTGAACAGGAGACTGCTGGTATGCCGAAATCAATCATCGTTGACCCGCGGGAGACGCGCAAGCAGGGGAAGCTCACGCTCTGCGACATCCCCCTCAACACATACGCGGCCGATTTGAAGAAAGAGGCCGAGAAATACGGGAAGGAAACCCTTCTTCGGGTGTACCGCGACATGGCGGTGATCCGCGAGTTCGAGACAATGCTCAACACCATCAAGACACAGGGCGTCTACCAGGGGATCCAGTACGACCACATGGGGCCGGCGCACCTGTCCATCGGCCAGGAATCCACGGTGGTCGGCCAGAGCCTCACGCTTGGCGTGGATGATTTCATCTTTGGCTCCCACCGGAGCCACGGAGAGATCATCGCCAAGTGCCTTTCTGCCGCGGCAAAGCTGCCCGAGCAGCAGCTTACCTCGATCATGGAGACCTACATGGGCGGGGCGCCGCTTCGCGTCGTTCAGAAGGGACACAAGGGATCGCTTCAGGACCTCGCCGTGGACTACTCCCTGTACGGAACGCTTGCGGAAATCTTTGGCCGTGAGAACGGGTTCAACAAGGGAATGGGCGGCTCCATGCACGCCTTCTTTGCCCCGTTCGGCAGCATGCCCAACAACGCCATCGTGGGAGGGTCGGCGGACATCTCGGTTGGCGCAGCGCTTTTCAAGCGGATCAACCGAAAGCCCGGCATCGTCATTGCCAACATAGGGGACGGCTCATCCGGATGCGGGCCCGTCTGGGAAGCACTGATGGTGGCAGCCATGGACCAGTACAGGACGCTGTGGCCGAAAGAGATCGGCGGCGCGCCTCCCATCATGTTCAGCTTCTTCAACAACTTCTACGGCATGGGCGGCCAGACCATGGGAGAGACTATGGGGTTCAAGGTCCTGGCCCGAATCGGCGCCGGAGTCAACCCCGAGCAGATGCACGCGGAGCGCGTGGACGGATACAACCCGCTGGCCGTGGCGGATGCAATCGAGCGCAAGAGAAAGGTGCTGCAGGAGGGAAAAGGCCCGGTCCTCCTGGATGTTGTGACCTACCGCTACTCGGGACATTCCCCCTCGGACGCCTCTTCATACCGCACCAAGGAAGAAGTGGCGCTGTGGCAGGAGGTGGACTGCATCAAGAGCTTCGGCGAATCATTGGTGGCTGCAAAGATCGCCAAAGCCGGAGACCTGGAATCCATCCAGAAGGAGACGGTGGAGCGCCTGCGCAGGATCACCGAGCTGGCTGTGTCCCTGGAGATTTCTCCCAGAATCTCCACTGATGATGATCAGATCGGGGGCATGATGTTCTCCAACGGGAACGTGGAGAAGGTCCAGGAGGGAAAGCCGGAGATGCTCCTGCCGGTGGAGCAGAACCCGCGCGTGACAGCCAACGCCAAGAAGTCGCGCTCGGGAATCGGCCCTGACGGCAAACCCCTTCCCAAGGCGCAGGTCATCGGGCTGAAGGATGCGATTTTCGAGGCCGTGCTGCACCGTTTCTCCATAGACCCGTCCATGGTGGCTTTTGGGGAGGAAAACAGGGACTGGGGCGGTGCATTCGCCGTCTACCGCGGGCTCACGGAGGCCCTGCCGTATCACCGCCTCTTCAACACGCCCATCTCCGAAGGGGCAATCGTCGGCGCGGCCGTGGGCTACGCGATGTGCGGCGGCAGGGTTGTTCCCGAGCTGATGTATTGCGATTTCCTGGGCAGGTCAGGCGACGAGGTGTTCAACCAGCTCTGCAAGTGGCAGTCGATGTCTGCGGGCGCGCTGACGATGCCCGTTGTGCTTCGCGTGTCGGTGGGCAGCAAGTACGGAGCCCAGCACTCGCAGGACTGGACGTCCCTTGTTGCCCACATCCCGGGGCTCAAGGTCATGTTCCCCGCAACTCCCTATGACGCCAAAGGCATGATGAACCTTGCGCTTCGGGGAACGGACCCCGTGGTGTTCTTCGAGAGCCAGCGCATCTACGACGTGGGCGAGCTTTTCGTCCCTGGCGGCGTCCCCACCGGGTACTACGAGGTCCCGGAGGGCCAGCCCGCGGTCCGGCGCGAAGGCTCGGACATGACGATCGTCACAATCGGGGCCACCCTGTACAAGGCGGTGGAGGCCGCCGACGTTCTGCGGGAGAAGTACGGCGTGTCAGCGGAGGTGATCGACGCCCGGTTCATCAACCCGCTGGACTATGGACCCATCATCGAAAGCCTGAAGAAAACGGGAAGATGCGTTCTTGCCTCGGACGCCTGCGAGCGCGGGTCTTTCCTGCACACCATGGCATCGAACCTCTCCCAGATGGCCTTCGATTCTCTGGACGCGCCCGTGGCCGTTGTCGGTGCGCGCAACTGGATCACTCCTGCCGCCGAAATGGAAGACAGCTTCTTCCCGCAGAAAGAGTGGATCATCGATGCGATCCATGAGCGCGTCATGCCTCTGCCCGGGCACGTGGTGAGCACCAACCAGAGCGCGGCTGAGATGCTTCGGCGCAACAGGCGCGGAGTCTAGGGCACATTGCGCGAGGCGCGACATCCGGTAGACGCGTCCATCCGCGCCAGACATTCCATCGCCCTAAGATCCCCGGGGTCAGGAGCAGAAACGGTAGCCTACTCCGTGCACTGTCGTAATGTGCCGCGGATGGGCGGGGTCGCCCTCGATCTTCTTCCTCAACACCGCAACGTGCTGGTCCAGCGTGCGCGTGGTCCCCTCGTACTTGACGCCCCAGACTTCATCAAGGATCGTCAAGCGGTCCAGCGCCTCTCCCTCCCGCGAGCTGAAAAGCCGAAGCAGCGCCAGCTCTCGCGGGCTGACGTCAAACTCGTCAACTCCCCTGCTGCCCTTCATCGTGCGCGGATCCACCCTCACGTCGCCGAACTCGATGGGCCGTTCGTCCTGTGAAAATTGCTTCGCCCTGCCCCTGCGGAGCACGGCCCTGATCCGGGCAAGGAGCTCGTTCGCGCCGAAAGGTTTCACCACGTAGTCATCCGCGCCCAGCTCGAGGCCGACAACCTTGTCGATCTCTTCTCCCTTTGCCGTGAGCATGATGACCGGCGTGGCGGCATCACGCCTGCGGATCTCCCGACACACATCGAAGCCGCTCTTCTCCGGCATCATGACATCAAGGAGGATGATGTCCGGCCTGGCCTGGTTCCATTTCGCGACCGCCTCCACGCCGTCACGGGCCGTGTCCACGCTGAAACCCTCTCCTTCCAGAAGGTCCACGAGCCCGGTCAGGATTGCAGCGTCGTCTTCAGCCACCAGGATCCTCTGTTTCATCATTTCTGCTCCTCATGGGGAGCCAACGCCGGCAGCCGAAGAACGAAGTCGCTCCCGCCTTCCTCCCTGCCCTCGCAGGTGAGGTCTCCGCCATGATCGCGCGCAATCCGGCGGGCAATGGTCAGACCCAGGCCGGTTCCCGGCACTCGCGTGGTCAGGGAATCGTCCACCCTGACGAACTCCAGGAAGATCCTTTCCCGGTCCTTTTCAGCCACGCCGATCCCTCGGTCTCTCACATGCACTGCAATACTAAGGCCTTCGCGCCCGACGATCACCTCGATCTCCTTTTCTGCAGGTGAGTACTTCTCCGCGTTAGAGAGCAGGTTGATGAGCACTTGTTTCAGAGCTTCAGGGTCGGCTTTGACAGAGGCATCATCCGCGGAAACCTGGGCGCGGACTCGCACTGTGAACCCAAGACCTTCAAGACGAACCCGCTGGCCTTCCACGACTTCCTGGGCGATCTGTCCGACATCAACGGCGCGCATGGCGTATTTCTTCCTGCCCTTCTCCTGGGAGGAGAAATCCAGAACATTGTTGATCAACCGGCCCAGCCTTTCTGTCTCGGCGGCCATCAACGCCAGGTACTTGTCCCGCTTCGCAGGTTCCGGCTGGCGCTTTCTGCGCAGAAGGTCGACGAACAGGCCTATCGAGGTCAGGGGTGTTTTCAGCTCATGAGAAACGTTGGCAACGAAGCTCGCCTTCTTTTGGGCCAGGCGCATCTCGGCCACCAGGGAGGTCAGGACCATGGTACCCCCTCCTGCGACGGACACGAAAAGGATGAGCACCAGGATCCAGATCACGGCAGAGGTGGCGCGCGCCTGGGATGTGATGGAGTCCGGGTCGGTGAGGTAGCTTGCGACTTCCCAGCGGGGAAGCGACTCGCCGATCTCCTGGGAGACGAACGGCTTTCTCCAATTGCGGTTGGCACCTCCAGGCGGTGTTGCAAGGGGCTCCCCGGTTTCATCCAGCACGGCAAGAATGCGCACGGGAGAGTATGTGGAGGGCAGGATGCCGGCGATGCGCTCGCGGAAAACCGGCATGGAAATCTCGCAGCCGACAATCCGTCCATCGCCCTGCTTGCTCCAGAAGAGGAACGTGAGCTTCTCCCCGACGAACCTGGGAATGATGCCGTACTCCCCTTGTGAGGCGATCTGACCGAGCAGGCGCGAGGTCGTTATATATTGCGAGGGCTGACCGGCCGGCGGCGCGGTTTCAGCTCGAGCCGCTTTATCCTGGCCGCCGCCGGGGGCCTGCTCCTGCTCTTCCGTTTTCAGATCCTTCGATACAGCCGCGTTCGTCTCCTGCAGTGCTTTCGAGGTGGGCTGAGCAACTCGCGCATTCAGCTCTTCGCCCTTCCTCCGGGCCTGTTCGTAGACTCTTGCCTGGACTGCCGGGCTCTGGGCGAACGTATCGATGGCCCGCTGACTTTCCAGGGCGCCTCCGGAGGGTTCTGCTGATCCCTGGGATGGCGGGGACACCGCCGGGGATGCCTCGGGTTGAGACGGCAATGCATCGGCTGCCCTTTCAGCAGGAGCCGCCGATGCGCCTGCGCTTGCATCCCGGACCTTCTCCGTGGAGGGCTTCTTCATCGACTGGTCCAGCTTCCCCGACTCGGCAAGGACCTCCTCCTTATGGACAACAGCGATGTTGGCGTAGACCGCGGTGCCGGACCTGCCGCTGAGAAAATCCGAGTTCTGCTGCAGAAACATCCGCTCAACGTCCGAAGAGGTTTTCGCGGGCGGCCACAGGATCTGGTAGCTGGAAGACAACAGATACGGCACTCCAACAAGAGGGTTGCGTTTCTTCCAGGCAGGGAGCACATCGTGATACGCTGCGCCCGGCGGGAGAGACACGCTGGCATGAAGCTCCTCAGCGAGCCCCGCAACCCCTGCGTTCAGGAGGCCCGCGGTGTGGGTAACTTCCGCGAGAAGCGTTGTTGCCAGCTGCTTTTCGACGTATGCCTCTTCACGGCCCGCCGATCGAATGGACAGCACGGAAAGGAAGACGCTTGGGACGAGCACAGCCGCGACAAAGATTATCCCGAGGTACCGAGCCTTCATTCCGACGCCCCCGGCCGCAGCCTCTCCTTTCCCGGATTCAATCTTACCAGGAAACCGACCCGTGACAAGGACCCGATATCACCGGAACGAAAAAGATCTGTAAAATATTTGTATGTGTGGGGGGATGCCGGGATGACGGGGCCCGACTTCATTGCTGGACTCGGAACGGACTTTTCGTTATGACAGACGCCATGGCAGGGAAAATCCGCGTCATCGTCTGGAACGAGAATCGACACGAAAAAAAAGACCCGCGCGTTTCCCGGATCTACCCGCAGGGGATCCACGGCGCGATTGCCCGGTTCCTGTCGGAGAACCCGGATTTCGAAATCAGGACCGCAACGCTGGATGAGCCGAAACACGGGCTGAGCGATGAAGTGCTTTCGGCAACGGACGTCCTTGTCTGGTGGGGCCATCTTGCCCATCGTGACGTGGATGACCAGATCGCGGCAAAGGTCCAGGACCGGGTCCTCCAGGGCATGGGCCTCGTCGTTCTCCACTCCAGCCACCTCTCCAAGCCCTTTGTGCGGCTCATGGGGACATCCTGCCTCCTTCGCTGGCGGGAAGCGGGGGAGAAGGAACGGCTGTGGGTGGTGGAGCCGGGGAGCCCCATCGTCGAGGGTCTTGGCCCATACTTCGAGATACCCCATGAAGAGATGTACGGTGAGCGATTCGACATCCCGGTGCCGGATGCCACGGTGCTGATAAGCTGGTTCGCCGGAGGGAACGTGTTCAGATCCGGGTGCTGCTTCCTCAGGGGGAAGGGCCGCATCTTCTACTTCCGTCCGGGTCACGAGACGTTCCCCACGTATCATCAGAAGGAAGTCCAGACGGTCATCAGGAACGCCGTCCGCTGGGCAGCCCCGGGGAATGGGCCGGAGATGAAGCTCGGCGATGCAGAGGAACCCCTGGAGAAGATCTGAAGAAGGCGGAGGACACGCGCATGCCGAACGTGAAAGTGGGCTGGGTTGGCACCGGGGTCATGGGCAGGTCGATGTGCGGCCACCTTCTGCGAGCGGGCTGCGCGGTGACCCTCTACACACGGTCCCGCGACAAGGCTGCAGCATTGTTGGAGGCAGGCGCGTCCTGGCAGGGCTGCCCCGCCGACGTGGCCCGGCGCAGTGACGTGGTCTTCACAATGGTGGGTTTCCCGGCGGACGTGGAGCAGGTGTACCTTGCGCCTGACGGCATCCTCAACGGCGCGAAGTCAGGTGCAATTGTCTGCGATATGACGACGTCCGAGCCGTCCCTGGCCGTGCGGATCAACGCGGAAGCCGCGAAGAAAGGAATTGCCTCCATCGACGCACCGGTGTCAGGCGGTGACGTGGGGGCGCGGGAGGCGAAGCTCGCCATCATGGTGGGAGGGGAGAAACAGGCGTTCGAGAGCATCCTCCCCCTCCTCCAGAAAATGGGGGAGACGATTTCCCTCATGGGAGGGCCGGGGGCGGGGCAGCATACCAAGATGGCCAACCAGATCGTGATCACGGGGAACATGATCGGGATGGTGGAGGCGCTGTTGTACACGCAGAAAGCAGGGCTCGGGCTTGATGCCATGATCGATATCGTGGGCAAGGGGGCCGCCGCATCGTGGTCGCTCAACAACCTGGGCAGGCGCATCGCGAAAGGGGATTACAACCCCGGCTTCTACATCAAGCACTTCGTGAAGGACATGGGAATCGCGCTGGAAGAGGCGCGCCGCATGAAGCTCTCCCTTCCCGGCCTTGCACTGGTGAACCAGCTCTATATCTCGGCGCGGGCCCTTGGGATGGAAGACCTTGGAACGCAAGCGCTCTACAAAGTGATAGCGGCCATGAACGGTTCCTGAGCCTGGCGCCTCGCAGGGACCGCCTCACGCCCAACAAGCGGTGATTTCACAGATTATCCGCTCGACGCCTCTTGTAAAAAAAGCGTTTGACAGGGAATGCAATCTACTATATGATGCGCTTATCACGAGTATCGAGCGGGTCTTTTATGAATCAAGTATCGCCTTTTCGTGCTGCATTTTTGTGCTTGTTCTCGATGCTTGGAAGGCTGAAAGAAATTGCTTGACAGCAAAAATGACGGCAGCTATAATGCCGGCATAAGCTATGTAACAGGGGCGATGAAGCAAGGCCGTTGGCTTTTCATCCCCCCAAAATCAACGAGGAGGGACAGGATGAAGAAGGCTGTAGTTTTAGGGATGATTCTTCTAGCCCTTGGCACCTTCGCTTTCGCTGATGGCGGCGTCACCGTTGGACTGGACTTCGGGCGCACGCAGTTCGTTCTTGCAAGCGGAAGCAGCGTGTCAGGTTCGCAGGTAATGGGACAGTCTTGGGTGGACCCACTTGGCACATTCCCCACAGGTGAGCGCCAGGACTTCCAGTTTGCTTGGTCGAACCAGTACATGGGAGTTAACTCCACGTTCTACATCGGGAATGGCTATGGCACTCCGGCGGCCACGTATCCGAATCTCTACGTGCAGGCTCTCTATGGAACTCTCAAGCTGATTCCTGACATGTTCAGCGTGGTCATCGGCGAGTTCCAGGCTGATGGATGGGACCACTTCAGGTTGGACTCCCCACATCCCATCTACGATGTGAACAACAACAACGTCGGCCGGTTTGTCGCATGGGGCGCAATTCTTGACCTCATGCCCAAAGACAGTGGTTTCGAGGCTGGCGTTTACTTGAAGACACCGGATCCGACCCAGTCTACGGAGATCTCGGGGGCTCTTTCCAACGACGCGGTTATCTTAGCGTACACGGTCCCCAACCTTGTGAAGGTCATGGCTGGAACGAACACGTTCGCAACGTATAATGGCGTGGGCGGGTCTTCGGAGCGGAACATTCTCGCCAGCGTTCAGCTTCTCATGGTTGCAAACCTGACGGCGTTCGACGAGTTCTACTTTGCCGGCTTTGACCAGACTCCGTCTGTAACCATTTACTCTGACGAACTGGCTTTCCAGTACGTCATGAAGCCCTTGACCATCATTTTTGCAGGGTTCTTCGGCGGCAACTCGGCTGGAGCCGGGACTGTCACAAGCCGTTTCCCCGGCTATGGATCGCCTGACTACGCCCGGTTCTGGGGTTTGGGCGCGGATTACACCGTGTGGGCGCTGGATCCTGAGTTCATCTATGACACAGGCATGGGCTTCTCTCTTGGTCTGTATGCGAGCATCTGGGCGGTCAGCACCTCGAACGCGGGAGTCAATTACATAGTTGAGCCCTACGTGAAGCTCAACAACTTCGGCCTTAGGATCGCCTTCGAGTATGCGGGCAACAGCCAGAGCGGCGCCGTCTCCACGTGGGCAATTCCTATCCTTATCGACTGGGGCTTCTAATCTCTGCATGAGCCAAGAGCGCGCTCGAAAGAGCGCGCTTTTTTTTGCCCAAGATACTCGCCCTTGAAACGGTCTCTTCCAGCATGCAATACTGTCAGGACACTGAAGTCACAGAGGAGACGGAAAATGCGCACGGTGAAAAACATCTCGCTTCTATTGTTTGCCATAGTCCTGCTCAGCGGGTGCGCCACGAGGCTCGGCTATCCTGCCAAGACGGTCGGGATCCCAACGCCGGTCACATTGTTTTCGAAGGTCGCACCGAAAGCGACAATCAACAACACCATGGCGTTCGGCGCCGTGGATATGTGGAGCTTCCTCTTCAAGAAGAAGTTCGAAGAAATTCTCGCCAAGCTTACAGGAGAAAAAGAGCGGTCGGTCCTCAACGCGGCTTTTTCACAGGATGTCGACAAAGCCAAAAATCTCTTTGCTCCAAGCTCGCTTGAGGTCCAGGACATCGGAGTTGACTATGCCAAGACGAAGAATGATCCTCCGACCTACTCGGGATTCGACTTCAGCCAGTACAAGGATTCAATAACGACTCCGTATATACTCGCTCTCACGCTCGATGCGTGGGGGCTCACCTTTGCCCAGGAGAACAAGGACAGCGGACCGTATGTAACCCTCACCATGCAGCTCATCGACAAGGAAACGAACGCAAGCCGGTGGAGCTACACCTATACCTTCCAACTCCAGCAGGACAAGGACGCCAGCGAAATCACCAATCCCGACAGGCTCGATGACATGCTGTGCAAGCTCATTCTGAACGGAACAAACCTTCTTTTCATGTGGCTGGGCTGGTAGGGCGCTTGCGAGCCTGAGCTTTTCCTTCCGCGGTCTTTGTCTTGAAGCTTTTATTCCTGTTCGCTATCCTGCCTTGAAGGACGCAGCGATGGCACATTTCTATGCCGAACCTTCCCACACCTTCAGCGAGTATCTCCTTGTCCCCAACCTCACCGGAAAGGAATGTACTCCCTCTGGAGTCGACCTGAGCACGCCGCTAATCAAGCACCGCAAGGGAGAGAGAGCCTCCATTCGCCTCAACATTCCCTTCGCTTCTGCCATCATGCAGTCGGTGTCTGACCACCAGATGGGGATAGGCCTCTCCCGGTGCGGCGGGATTGCCTTCGTCTTTGTCTCACAACCCGTTCAGAGCCAGGCGGAGATGGTGGGCAGGG
>Ga0187849_1005067_pt1 | contig 10643 bp, 8 predicted proteins | sample June2016WEW_4_10_2_FD_132412 | JGI IMG/M metagenome (GOLD analysis project Ga0187849, IMG submission 132412) | Peatland microbial communities from SPRUCE experiment site at the Marcell Experimental Forest, Minnesota, USA - June2016WEW_4_100 | ecosystem: Environmental > Terrestrial > Soil >... | reverse complement strand
CGGTTTTCGCTCGCGGCCTCGACGCTCTCGGCCATTTCGAGCTGGCCGGGCCGGTGCTCGTAGTTCGGGTGACGGCGCGCCAGCCATCCACCCGGACCAAAGACCCGCTCGAGGGGAGCTTTCTCAGTCTTCTTTTTATCCGTGACAGCCATCCGGTTTGCTTATGGAAAGTCGAAAGTCAAAGGTCGAAGGTCAAGAGTAAAGGATAACACACGGACGATAGGGCCGGGCACAAACACAAGCTCTTGGTAGTGGGTCAGCTTGATGTAGAGGCGGCTTCACGCCGCCATTTGGTCCGTCAGGTGACGGATAAACTCGCCGCTACAACACCAAACTGACCCACTACCGAGCTCTTCTGCCTGTACAGCCAGCGCGAGTCTTGGACCTGGACTTTCCACATTTGTGTTGCGATTTTCTCGGCCTTGCGCGGTTTCTCGCCCTCTCCCCCTTGGGGGAGAGGGTGGACCACCCCGGCGTTTTCTTCAGCCCGTCAGCCGACGGGGCCGGGTGAGGGGGTCCGGCAAGATCGGGTTGTCAACGGTTAAGCGTGCCAGGACACTAGGCTCACAAATTCAGGCTGAGTGCAAGGCAGTTGGAGGGACCGCGGTGCCCCATTATAAGCGTAGCGCTGACCTTTAGGTCAGCAACTGCTGGCCTGAAGGCCAGCTCTAAGAGTCAAATCAGGACGTCACCGGGGGGACCGGGACGACCCAACCGGTGGGTTCGCGATAATGCAAAGCGGCCTGGACAAATTGTAGTTGACCATCATTTCCATGTTGCTGAGTCGAGACTTAACACCTTTTCTTTTCAACAACATTCCCGCTTCTACCGGCTAAGTGCCTTTGTTTTCATACACATTCCGGCTTCGCCACCGAGTTTTCCACAGCGGCCCTTTGTTTTCATAGACATTCCCGCTTCGGTCGGTCAATTTTGAAGAATTCTTTTTTGCTTCCCCTCAGAGCGCTTGAGGGACTACATCAACAAAAAGATAGCTTTGGAGTGCGGCAGCTTGCTGCCGCTTTTTCGTCTCGAGCTTGCTCGAGGTGCTGCCGGAAGCAAGCTTCCATCGAGGGAAAGCGGCAGCAAGCTGCCGCACTCCAAAGCGCTTCGCGCCGGCAACCTTCTGTGGCCGAAGCCCCGGAAAATACGTAGCCTTTTGTCCATGGCGCATTGGGCCGATTTGCCGGCTTTTCATCCCGCTTGGCGCATTTTCGGAAGTTGCTTGGGGCAGGTAGTAACATTGCCGCACCGTGTTCCCGGCAGGCCGTGACAGACAATAGGGAATAGGGAAGAGCAGCATCGCAGCATGGCGTACCGAGCACGCCGTGACCTCCGGCATACGTTCAAGATACAATTCTAGCCTATGTTGTTCCGCTTGTCAAGTGACGTGAAATTTGGGTGGTGAGTCAATTTAATGTAGAGGCGGCTTTACGCCGCCATTTGGCGAGGTAAACTCGCCGCTACAGCATCAAATTGACCCACTGGCGAAATTTGTCCGGGTGATCCTTCGGTTTCGGGCGCGCCAAATGACGTAGGGGCGCCCTGAAATGCGCAGGCTGCTATTCCCTCCTGTATTGATTCACGTTTTAGGAAGCAATGGGTTACCACTTTCGCCGAGCTGCGGCAGGAATTGAGTTTCCGAATCGTTGGATACGTTCTCATGCCAGAAGATTTTCACGCGCTCATCGGGCCGAGGCCGGAGCCCCGTACCAGATGGTACTGGGCGGAGGCGAACCCGTCGCAGATCATGCAAAAGCTTGAAGAACGCACTGCTTTGTTTATCCTGTTCTGGAATGATGCTTCAGTCTTGGCCATGGACACAGTGCCGTGACGCATCGCCCAGGGGCGCATACATCCCGACAAAAACCGTCGGGACGTATGCGCCACCCGCGGTTGGGGACGGAGAGGATTTCAAAGGGATCCCGTGCGGGAAACAAGTTAGACGATTATCAGATGGAACTAGAGCTGGCGGGTCCGGGCACGGCAGTGTTTGAAGGGTCTGGGCGCCAAACTGGCGGCCACGTCCCATAGCGTCACTGTCGAAATGGAGCTCGTATAGCTTCGCATCTGGCGTGCCTACGATGCCGAGTGCCGGGAATGAGTCAATTCCCTGAAGGTCGTAGCGGACGCGGAATGGTGTTTTATGAGAAAACGCGTTCAGGGCGCAGTCCGTCGCCACCTTGGGATCGCCGCGGAGCCGCACGCGTCCGCAATCCACGGCTCCTGGCCCCGCGAGTGCGATGCTCGTCGAGTCCAGGCGGTCTGTTGGTTGCGCCGCCGTATTGTTTTGACCCGAAAGAACCAGTGGGCGACTTTCATCGTGGGCGGGATAGGATCCGGTGGGCGGGTTCCCGCCCACCTGCCCCTTGAGGCTGCTGCACAACCAATTCTCTGGCGGAAGGGGCTCTTCAGGGAGGGGAACTTTTACTCTTATGAGCGGGAAACTGTAGGTCTCACCTTTCTTCAGGACAACGTTATCCAAGGGGATGTTGACAGACTGAGGCCCGCTCGGTGGGTAGATGCCCCAGTTGCCACCGCCGCCTGGAATGGAGTAGCAGGCACCAAGCTGCAAAGAGACAAGACGGTTGATCTCGCCTGCCGGACGAAACTCGGAGATCCTCGCCGAACCGGATTGAATCGTAATTGTCACACTGTGCGCTCGAAGTTTGTACGTTCCGGAGACACTGTAAGTGACACTCCACGGCCCGGGACCCTGGACCAAATGGAAATTGCCCCAACGGATCACAGGCTCACCATCGGCACTTGTGGTGTCTAGAGATGTTGGCGGTCCTACGCTCGTCGATTCCAGCCGATCATTGGGTTGAGCTGTTTGGGCCGACCCTAAGGACGACTCCTGACGCGGAGTCTCTGGCGCGGCATTGGGAGGAATGACGGTCGCCGTCGAGAGAGTGCCATCCTTCAGCGCTACGTTGGCAAGCTGTTCGCTGAAGTCGAAGTCCGCATTGAACCAAAGGTCCTGGGTCTTATTTGTGGCCGGATCGAGCACCAGCAAGCGGTCATAGAAATGGCCCTCTTTTCTCGCCAAGCTTTGGGACCTTCCCTGGAGGTGGAGGACGCGGCCGAGAAAAATGTACTCCTCCTGACCCGTGACGACGAAGTAGGCGGTCTCCGGGCTCTTGCCGTCGCCGGATTGGCGAATCGAATCAAGCAGCGCGTTGAGGATCTTCTCGTGGGTGGCCGCCTCACCCTTCTGCTGAAGTTTCTGGCAGGCAATCATCGCATCGTAGTGGGCAATGGGACTGGCGTAGTTCCGGTCAAGCGCGCGCTTCGCCGAAGCGAACGCGCCCGTCCAGTCGCCCGAAGCCGCGATGTTGCGAAAGGCATTACCCTCCGCCAATTCGAGATTGCTTGCATGAGGGCCGGACCTTAGTGCCCCCGCCGCACGAAAGGCCCGGAAATCTACGGTCATGTCCCCCCGCTGAACGCGCGCGAGCATCTCGGCATATTCGTGCTCGCCTTTCTGTTGTTCTGGGCTCGGAGAAGTTGGCGCGGTCTGGGCCCTCATCTGGCCGCCCACTAGAAGCCCTCCAAGCAGACCCACGCAAGCTCGAATCGCAACACCTGATCGCGAGTAAATCATGACGGGACCTCCTTCACCTGAGCTAAGATTTGCGCTTTGGCATCCTACTGCCAAGTTGGTTTAGTCCGCGCATTTCTAATTCATTGAACGAGCAGCGCGGAGTCTCGCTCTCCAGGAACTCTGCGGCTGTCTTTTAAAGGAAAGAACCGCAGAGCTCGAACGACACAAAGCCTGTGCTAGCTGCTACTGCACATCCGAAACCTTGCCGTTAACGAAGGTGACTTTCAGGTCCTTGTAAACGTAGATCAGTTTTGACCCCACGTTCGCGGTCCTCTCCGGCTGGCCAAAAGCGGCGACCACCTGGTCGATGGTTTGTCCCAATTGGATTTGCGCGGGCGGCGCTTGCGCCGGGGCCGGTTGTGCTGCCCCGGTTTCCGGCTGCTGAGCTCCGGCTTGCGCAGGCTGCGCTTCGGCCGTACCCGTGTCAATGGCAAAGACTTTGGCGATTGTGTCTTCGACATCGGGAACGCTGGCTGTAGCCAGAGAGCCTTTTGCAAACTGGAAGAGCACTTGCCCCTGGTAGGAGGAGGGCTGGCTTACTCCATTACAGGCATCACACTCAATGACACGGAACCCGATGCTGTCCTTCTTCAGATTGACATCTAACTTTGAAACGTAGACCTTTTCTCCTGCCGGGAGGGCGCGGGTGTCACTTACCCCGCTTTCCTGCGACGAGGGCTTTGACATTCCGCGGATAAGGGAAGCGCCGAAGCCAGACCCTCTGCTGGGTGGGTGCAGCACCCCATCCTTACAGATAGCCGGAGCCATTGCCAGCGATCCTGGGGGGACACCCTGAATCCCTGCCTGTTGAATGACGAGTACAGTTCCTGGCTCTGTGACGGTGAGCTGTCCGGAGTTGAAGGCAATCTTCGCCAACCTGTATTGCGCCTCGAGCTGATCCTTTAAGGAAGGGGGCGCGGCATTTTGGGCCATCGCCGTGGGCGCTGCAAGAATCCCGACAGCTATCAAGGCGACTAGTAGGATTGCAGTTTTGCTTTTCTCTCTCATGGTGAAATCCTCCTTCACAGTAAACGTTCTGTCGGGCACGCCGTGGCGTGCCCCTATGACCTTGAACAACCCGAGGGCCGAACGCCGTTCGGCCCTACGGAGCGAGGGGCGGTCCGATTACTGGTTGGCCGGGGCTTGTGCTGTCTGAACCTCTTGCTGGACTTCTCCCTCGGCTTGGTCGGCTTCCTTCTGTTGATTGGCCAACAGAGCGTCTAAGTTCCTATCGGGCGCCGGCGGTGGAACTTCCCCGGCCGTGGTCTGAGTGTCTGGAGCCTTCGGCAGACCGCCTGTGCCTGATTTTTCCGCGAGCGTCTGAAGCCCGGAATCAAGCTGCTCCCGGAAACTGTTATGCATCTCTTGCAAGTCGTCGACGGCAACCATGGGCATAACACCGACGCTGCAATCGTTTTGCTTGCTGCTCATCACGCTTACGCGCACCTTTTTGTCATCCCCCGGCGTGTCATCGATGCGGGTGACGACGTCCCCTGGCGTGAGCTCGCATTCCTGACCCTCCGTCGTGCCCACACCGAGATTACTGGACACCACGAAAAGACGCTGCTTGGGATCCAGCGCGGCCGGTAGGGCTTGGTTGCCGACAGGCGCCGCCTGAGGGGACTGGGCTGTAGCCTGTTCCGCCGCGAGCTGACGCTTCACTTCCGCTTCAACCATCTGTTTTACCGCAGGGCTGAGTTGAGCTGCGGCTGGGCTTTCGCCCTCGGGGGTTTCGGGTCGCTCCTCGGGCCCGTAGGCCGAGGGGTTGGTTTCGGCCTCTCGCTTGGCCTCGTAGGCCTGTTTCAGGTTCTCAGCGAGCAAGAAATCCGTAAGCCACAGCGATGCGGAAGGGTAGTAGGGTGCCGGAGCAAAGTAGCCTCCGTAGAACCATGGGGCAGGGCCCCAGCCCCAATCGTAATAAACAGGGGCTGACCACGGACTGTACGCCCAACCGTAAAACACAGAGTGGTAGTAGTACACTGGCGCGTAGTAGTGGTAACTCCGTCCGCCGTAATTGTAGGTGCTGTAGACACGTGTGTAGGAACGGCCACCGACAAAATAGGTCCGCTGATAGTATGTCCGGCCATTGCGGTTCAGATACGGTCGCTCCATGTAGCCACGGTGCGGCCCCGTGGTGACCAATGTGCGGCCGTTGTGTTCAGTCACGACTCTCCTGTCGCCACGACGGAGTCCGTGCTCGACCGTCATGTTGCGGGTCGGGTCATGGAGTTGTTTTATCTTTCCGGTTGAGCCGAAATGTGCGTCCTGGCCGCGATTCCCGGTGAAGTGCACGGGCTTGTTGGTGTTGCCAACTTCCATGTGGCCTCCACGGGTCGCGACAGTGCGTGTAGGGCCTGGGTTTCCGGGACGTCCGCCCGGTGGATTGACACCGCTCGTGCGGGTGCTGGGGTTGACAACATTCGTGCGGGTGCTGGGGTTGCTAACATTCGTGCGAGTGTTGGGGTTGACAACATTCGTGCGGGTGCTGGGGTTGCTAACATTCGTGCGAGTGTTGGGGTTGACAACATTCGTGCGGGTGTTGGGGTTCGTCCCACCGGTCGGCCTGACCGCAGTATTGCTGGGCTGCACGCGCGCCGGCGGCGTGGTGGTCCGCTGCACGGGACGTGCCGCCGGCTGGACCGGCCTGGGCGCTGGCGCCGGTCTGGCCGGCGCTGGAGCGGGTTTGCTTGGAGGGGGGGGCGGCGGATTATTTTTGTTCTTATCGCCCGCCGGGGCGAGTACAGGAACGAGCATTATGACGAAAAGCACCATTAACATTTCCGTGATCTTGTTTTTTGACATGTTCAAACTCCTCACGATCTCCTGATTTTTGACTTCATTTCTCCGCACCTTCACTACTGTCGAGAACGCAGGAAAATGGGAAATTCCATAAAAACTTGCTTACCGAAATGAATTTTTCATTTCTGAGACTCCGGTTGCACAGTTGTGTCTGGCGCCTTCTCGTAAACCGAAGGGGAGGCAGGCCACATCTCGAGAACTTGGCTGCGATCAAATTGCACCGCCCCACCGGCTCCGGGGGTCTGAGCCTTCATTGCGCCGGCCCCGTCCTTCAGTGTGTAGCGAGCTCCCTGAACGACAAGCTCCGTAACTGCGAGCGAAGTCTGGCCTTGGCTCATCGTCCCTACCCCGATGACCTCCGCGCCTCGGTCGAGAGGAACCGGTCCAGGTTGAGCGACCGGAAGCAACAATATCCCGTGGAATTGAAAACTTCCGTCCGACCTAGGACTGATCGAACTCAGCACAATCAAGAGGCGACCAGCGGGGTCAAGCCAAAGCCTAGGCGGATGACTGGTAGTTGCCTCCGACGCTGCGTTTCGCGGAAGGGAGGGTGGCGCGCGGAGGCTTTTAGCAGCTTGTTCGAGACTGGCGCGGATGGTACGAATCCCCGTACCTGGCTCCAGGATCAGCGGCATCGAGTACGTCTTATAGCCGGAAAGCTGAATTTCCAACGCGTGTTTGCCAACCGGTATCTTCAAGATCGAAGGGGTATTGCCATAGAATTCCCCGTCGATCAGGATGTCGGCGGCGGAGGGATCGGAGAAACACTCCACCCTGACTCTCTCCGCGTTGGCGAGCCGCACCCCCGATTGGCCCGGCGAGGAAGCGGCGGATGTCGAGTACGCCGGTCGGGTGGTTACCGCCATTTGCGCCGCTGGCGTTGGGTAGGTCACGGCTGCTGTAGCCGTCGAGGGTGTAGGCGGATGACTGATGGCTGGCGCCGACGCTCCGTTTCGCGGGGGGGGCTGTTGTGCCGCAGGGGGGCTTTTAAAAGCAGGCGCAACAGGGGCACCACGCAGGAGGGATGCCATTGGCATGCCCATTGCTAGACCCGTCGGACGCCCCACCGCCCTACGAACCACATCGGAGAACTCGGGCCGCACGCCGGTGTTCAGGGTAACGATCTGTGCCTTGGAGGTCCCGGCATCGATCACTTGGATTATCTCGATGACCCCCACTCGCGTGTTGGGGTCAGAAGCTTTGTACAGCGCCAAGCGAGAGCCTTGATGGATTCCCTGTGACGAGCCCATGTCCAGCATCACGTTGTTACCCTCAACGGCGGTCACGTAACCCTGCACCGTGGCCTGTGCAGTTTCAGTTGGGAGCACGTGGTCCGGGGGAGCAGAAGGCAAGGCTGCTGGCTCCTGCGCCGGTACCGGTGCGGCCTCTTCAATCTGGCTGGGCAGATTGTGGTTCGCGGGGGCAGCGCTTAAGGCTGGTGCGAGCTGCACTCTTACCACGCGCCCGTTAGGTCTAATTGGGCTTTCTGCCCTTGAAGGAAGGTTGTTCCCAGCCTTCGGCAAGCCCACCTTTTGTGGCATTATTTTTGGCTTCTCTGTGCTTTTCTCGGGCGGCTTTTGTTCAGGCGCGGCACTCGCAGGCGGCTTCGGAGGAATCGGTGCGCGGACTGCCACCTGCACTTGAGGAAGTTCCGCTCGTCTGTATTCATGCAATAGGGGGGCTACCACCATTAGAACGAGCACCGCACCCACACCAAACGCCCAGATGATCTTCCTGGGAGTGAATAAGTTCGAAATACTCTCCCAGCCAGGAACTCTCCGTGACGGCCTGGCCGCTTTTGGAGAGCGGGAGTGTGCGGCCTCTGAACGGAGGAAGCCCTCCAGCCAGTTATCAAGCCGAGTCCGCGTCTGCTTCCACACAGCCTCTGGCTCGGGCGGACTCACACTCTCGAAGTTGAGCAGGCGACTCCGAAGCTCGGCGCATGCCGCGCACTGCGACAAGTGTTCAATTACGGTGTCCCGCTCCGGCCCGCTTGCCTGTCCCTCGATTACCGCGCAGAGCGTCTCAGCGTCCGGGCAGGGACCCATTGCCCCGCCGGACTTCTTGCGCAGTTGGGGCGTCAGCTTTTCCAAGAAGTTGTCCTCGTTCCAATCGATCATCTCTGTTGACCGATCCCCTTTATTTTCAGCCAGAGCCTCCGCCGCCCATTTTGCAGATGGGATTTCACAGCTTCAATTGAAAGACCCGTGCGAGCCACAGTTTCCTCATAGGAGTAACCCTGGATTTTCATTTCCAGGCAAAGTCGTTGGTCGGGGGGAAGGAAAGTCATTTCTTTCCACACTTCCTCAACCATCAAGTGCAAATCGGGCGTTCTTTCCGGCGCCCGCACGGCGGACCCTTCGGGCAAGAGTGCATCGTCAATTCCTGTTTCCGGGCGGCGTTTCCGCCACTGGTCAATGCAAACATTCTTCGCGATCCGCATGAGCCAGCCCGAGAAGTTGCCACCCTGAAAGCTGTGTATCTTCTGGTATATGCGGAGGAAGGTCTCTTGCGTTGCGTCCTCCGCGGCGGCGCTATCGGCAAAGAACCCCCGGCACGCCAAATATACCCTTTTGCGATGCCTCGCGAAGAGTTCCGCAAAGCAGTCGCTGCTCCCGGTCTCCTGAAAACGGCGCACGATTTCTTCATCAGGAATCGCGGGCGCTGTTTGTGCGCTACTTGCCATAACGTATGAAATTCGAAAATTCCATAAGACAGAGTTATCTTCCGGGCCCAAGGGAGACCCTTCGGACACCCAGGCCTTCGACATGCTCAAGTTTGGTTAGGGGAGCTACAGCTTGCGCATTTGTACGGGCAGGCAAAAATGCTGCAAGCACAAGGGCGAGGAAGGCGCCCAAAAGGATCACGAACCCTATGAAAGAAAACCCGGGCCGGGACATCGCCGCCTCCACACTGTGGAACGCAGCAAACTCGGCGCGCATTATACATCCTCGTTGGATATTGTCAAGAGACATTATGTCTGAAATATAACTTAGACTTAATTACTATTACTACGATATACAATGAGTAATCGGCAGATAAATTGGATCTCCCCTACCTACGTTGCGAAACCAGCCAACGATTTAATCAGCGAAAAACGAAGAAGCTCGCTTGCGTAGCTGGGGTGGGATGGAGAGAGACCAGCAATGGCGGCAATCTGCGCCGACTTTGCGCGGACTTCGCTTGACGCTGCCATGTGGCTCAATTAGACTTCCATCATCGCCATTGGGCGGGCATGGGAACTGAATGAAAAAGGAAACGATACTTACGGCGGTGGTTTTCTTCGTGGTGGGATTTCTGGCGGGGTATATCACGGACGCGCAGATGAACTGGAGCGGGCGGCAGAAAGCTGTGATGACGGCAACCCCCCGCATGCCCTCTGAGATGCCTGGCGGGGACGCTCCCGGTGCAGCCCAGGGAGGGGGCATGTCGCCAGGATTGCCTGAGGGGCATCCTCCCATCGACAACACGGCGGTTATCAAGCAACTCCAGAAGGAAGCGGAACAAAACCCCAAGGATTCGGACATTCCTTTAAAAATCGCCAACTTCCTGTACGACCAGCGGCAGTACCCACAGGCAATCGAGTGGTACCAGAAATCCCTGGCCATCAATCCGAAGAACGTCAACGCCCGCACTGACATGGGAACCGCATACTATTACATCGGCCAGACCGGACAGGCGCTGAAGGAATACAGCCAATCGTTGGCCATTGACCCCCGCCACAAGCCCACATTGTTGAACTTGATTGTGGTGAACCTGGAAGGGACTCACGACATCGCAGCCGCCCAGCGGGCGTGGGACCGCCTGCACAATCTGGATCCCTCGAATCCAGCTCTTCCAAGCTTGAAGCAGAAGTTGGACGCGGCGCGGGGCTCCGGCGGTGGCACTCTGCCCGGGCAGTAAACTCAGGGCATCCCCCAGGCCCCTCGAGCCGTCTGACAAACCAGGGGGGCTGGGAAGCTGACGCTCCAAAGAAACTGCAGGGATTCTTCGGCCCCCAAAGAACGGGGCCTCAGAATGACAGGGGCCGGGAAGCTGACGGCTGACGGTTCATGGGACGCTTGCTCTCCTATTTCGTGGAATTAATCTTCCTCATCGTGATCTCGAAGATGCTGGGCCGGGCCCTGCAAAGTCTCTTCCGTCCCTCTCCGCCGCGGCGGGAGAATCGTGCCGTGGAGGGGGAGCCTCGAGACTCTTCCCGGATGCGCATTGGCAAGACCGAGCGCGACCCCGTTTGCGGCAT
>Ga0187849_1005050_pt1 | contig 10667 bp, 10 predicted proteins | sample June2016WEW_4_10_2_FD_132412 | JGI IMG/M metagenome (GOLD analysis project Ga0187849, IMG submission 132412) | Peatland microbial communities from SPRUCE experiment site at the Marcell Experimental Forest, Minnesota, USA - June2016WEW_4_100 | ecosystem: Environmental > Terrestrial > Soil >... | reverse complement strand
TTTTCCGCCATCACCCAGGTCCCAGCACCGCATGCCTGAACTGCAATGTTTTTGTGGTGGTGACCTGTGCTATGTCGAAGATCTTTAAAGCCCGCACCGAAGGTGCGTTAAGTTCATTCCGGCTTTCGCCGGAATGACGACAAGGGAACAAAAAGGACTTTTTGCGAAGCCATCAAGAAAGGTGATTTTTAACACAGCGAAAAAGGAGGCTCTTATCATGCGGAATAAAATGAAATTCCTATCAGCATTGACTTTGTTGGTATTTTTCATACCCAGTTGTGCCACGTCTTATAAGGCTCAACCGCTTCCCTTCAGAGCTCCAAGTTCCTACGCAAATGCAGTCCGAGTGGGAGGCGCGGTCATGGCTGCTGAAGCCTTCGCGGACCCCAAGAAGGCGGAAGAGGCCTTTGGGTTCGACGTGCGCGGGGCGGGATTCCTCCCGGTTCAAGTCATCTTTGATAATGAGGGGACTCACCTGTTGAAGATCGTCCCTGAACAGACATTTCTTGAGGATGGCACGGGCAATCTCTGGCCGATTCTGGATGAGAAGACCGCCTATGACCGGGCTACGAGATATTCTCAGACCAAGCAGACCTTCAAAGAGGGAGCTTATGGAGCTTTTCTTGGGGCTGCTGCGGGAGCCATCCTCGGTGCTGCCATCGGAATCGTGGCCGGGCGAGGGGTGGGCGAGGCAGTTGGAAAAGGGGCGGCGCTGGGAGGCGCTGCTGGAGCAACGATTGGTGGGGCCCAGGGATTCACCTCTTCAGACGAAGCCCGCCGGACGATTATGGCCGATTTAAACAGGAAGTCCCTGGAGAACAAACCCATTTCCCAGGGCCTGGCCTTTGGTTTTCTATTCTTCCCCGGTGAAGCCAAGTCGGCCAAGGAACTGAGAATGCAGGTGATGGAAGCGGATACCGGAAGGGTTTATCTACTTAAACTGAGCCTTTAGCCGTTGGGAGCGCATAGTCCGAAATTGGAGTTTCGGTTGCGAGTAAAAATTTAGCCTGAGGGATGGGACTCGTATCCTGAAACTCTTTCATTGAGCTTCCTCTTCAAAATACAGTGCCCACCTTCCCAAAATACTGAGTTTACCTGATTTGTTTCTCCTCCCTACCTTCGGTAGCATAAATAGAATAATCCAAAGGTATATTGTCGGAAGGACACGATTGTTCAATCCAAGGCCATCCGGGAAACGCCAGGCAACTCCTCAAGAAGTGGAGGCGATTTGTGCCGCATGACCTCTCTTCCTCCCTTCGGGAAACGTTTCGTGATCTCTCCCTTGCGGCGGGAGGTGGCTATTGAAACGATCGTAAATTCTGAAGCTCATAAGGGAGAAGTAGGGGCTGGCTACCGTGGGAAGATTCCCAAAAGGGGTTTCGGTCTGGAAAAAGGGCTGGATGGAGAAAAAAGGAGGAGACGGAGTGCAAAAAATCATGGTGTTGGTTACGTTGGCCATTATCTGCGGGGCGTCATGGTTGGGGGTCAAAGACACCCGAGGAGAGGATTATGAAAGGGGGAAAGCCCTCTTTAACGAAAAATGCCAACTCTGTCACGGCCTGAAAGGGGACGGGAACGGACCGGCAGCCGCAGCCTACAGTCCCAAGCCGGCCAATTTCACCGACCCCAAATTCTGGAAGGATAATCCCGGCAAGGAAATTAATAACGCCATAAAAAATGGTTACCGGGCCATGCCGGCAGTAGACATGAAAGCGGACGAAATCAAGGCGATCATCGACTACATGATGCACGCTTTCAAAAAATAAAGAGGGACCGGGAGAGATGAAAAAGTATGACGTAATCGCGATCGGATCTGGATCGGCCACGAATATCCTGGATTCAATCATCCAGAGGGACCCGCAGATAAAGATCGCCCTGATCGATAAAGATGACCCGGGGGGAATCTGTCTCACGCGCGGATGCATCCCCTCCAAGATGCTCCTCTACCCGGCTGAACTCATAAGAACGGTGGAAAGAGGTTCCCAATTCGGCATCGAAGTAGAAGTAAAGAGGGTTGATTTCCTCAAGGTGATGGAGCGGATGAGGACCAGTATCTCCAGGGACGTGGAGGAAATTCGGAAAGGATTATCTCATCATCCGAGTATTGATTACTACCCGGAAGCCGCCGAGTTCCTCGCTCCTTATACCCTAAAGGTAGGGGGGAACAAAATCAAAGCGGATGTGATCCTTCTGTGCACAGGTTCAAAACCTCTGATCCCTCCGGTGAAAGGACTGGCGGAGGTGGGATATGTTACGAGCGATACCCTGCTGAAGATGACCGAGCTCCCGGAGAGTATTGCCATCCTGGGGGGTGGCTATATCGCCGCCGAGTATGGTCATTTTTTTTCCGCCATGGGCGCAAAGGTAACGATCATCGGGCGGAATCCGCAATTTCTACCGAATGAAGAACCCGAAGTATCCACCCTGGCCAAGAAAGAGATGTCTAAGTATATGACCATCCTTACCGACCAGGAAGTCGTGGAAGTGAAGAAAATGGATGGGGAGAGGAAAGGGGTTGTCGCCCGGGACAAAGGCCGGGGCAAGGAAATGAATCTGACCGCTCAGGAAATTCTGGTCGCTTCAGGGAGGTCGCCGAATACCGATATTCTCCACCCGGAGAGGGCTGGAATAAAGATCGATAAGGATGGCTGGTTTGAGGTAAACGAATACCTGGAGACCTCTCAGCCGAATATCTGGGCCTTTGGAGATGCCAATGGCAAATCCCCCTTCAAACACAAAGCCAACTATGAATCCATGCTGGTTTTTAACAATGCCGTGCTGGGAAGAAAGGTGAAAGTCGATTACCATGCCATCCCCCATGCCATCTTTTCTTATCCGGAGATCGCCGCCGTGGGATTAAAGGAAAAAGAAGCCTTGGCCCGGTATGGCGAAGAGCGGGTGCTGATCGGCCTGCAGCGTTTCGAAGAGACCGGCAAGGGGCAGGCCATGGGTCTGAAGGATTTCTTTGTGAAGGTAATTTTGCAGGAAGGAAATCAAAAGATATTGGGCGCCCATATCATCGGCCCCCAGGCTTCGATCCTGATCCAGGAGATCATCACTCTCATGTATACGCCGGCACAGGATTCCAGCCCGATCGCAGAAGGGATGCACATCCATCCGGCCTTGAGTGAAGTTGTAGAACGGGCCTTCGAATCTCGGATGTCTCCTGCCCATTACCATCATGTCTTAATGGATTCCTTAAGGTTGGGAAAATGATTTTAAACTCAGTCGGAAGGGGGAAGATATGCTGCCCAAATTATTCCGGACAAAAGATGAGTGGTCTCTCCTGATGCTGCGGGTGATGCTGGGAATCGTGATATTCCCCCATGGGGCACAGAAAATTTTTGGCTGGTTTGGGGGGTACGGCTTCGCCGGGACCATGGCCAACTTCACTGACCGGATGCACATCCCCTGGTTTTTTGCTCTTCTTGCCATCCTGGCTGAATCCCTGGGGAGCTGGGGGCTGATCATCGGTTTCCTCACACGGATCGCTGCCTTTGGCATTCTATGCAATATGATCGTCGCCATCTGGCTGGTTCATTTTCCCTACGGATTTTTTATGAACTGGGGGGGCAAACAGAAGGGGGAAGGGTTCGAATACCACCTCCTGGCGATAGGCATATGCGTTGCCCTCATGATTGCCGGAGGCGGAAAATGGTCAGTGGATCGAGCGATTACGAAGCATCTGGGGGGTAAGCAATGAAAGAGATGTTTCTTTGGCCACGCAGGCTATTTCTAAAGAGGGTCGGGGGCCTCACAACCGTGTTGGTGGCTCCTGTTGGTTGGCTCGCAGAATCCAGAATTTCTCTTGCGGAAGCTGGAGAGAAGAAAGAAGAGGCCGAGGTTTCTCCCGCTGAGGATCTGATGCGGGAGCATGGTGTTCTCTCCCGGATTTTGTTAATCTACGAGGAAATCATCAAAAGATTAATAGAAAACCAGGCTCTTCCGCCGGAGGTATTGCCCAGCTCAGCGGCCCTCATCCGCCGCTTCATCGAGGACTACCATGAAAAGCTCGAAGAGGAATTTCTTTTCCCCCGGTTTGAGAAAGAGGGAAAGCTCGTGGATCTGGTAAAGGTTTTGCGGGAACAGCACCAGGCGGGGCGGCGTTTGACCGATTGGATCAGGGAGGGGGCAGCATCCAGGACTTTAAACGACAAGAATAACGGGAAAGGGTTGGGGAAGAATATACTCCTTTTCATCAAAATGTACCGGCCCCATAAGGCGTGGGAGGACACCGTGCTTTTTCCGTCCATCCATTCCCTGTTCTCCCCGGAGGCGTTTGATAAATTGGGCGATCAATTCGAGGACCGGGAACGGGCCCTCTTTGGAGAGAACGGCTTTGCCCGCATTGTCGCTGAAGTGGCTGAATTGGAGAGAAAGCTGAATCTATTTGAGTTGAGTCGGTTTACTCCGAAAATATAGATATACGAACAGTCCGTCTACAATCTTTTGCCGCATTTACACAGGGCGCATCCGCAAACTTTACCCATTTTCTCCCTCCTTCTCTGAATCGTTTGCTAGATTCAGTCTTGGCGACGACAGTCCTCGGTACCTCCTTCCTTTCTCCTCTCATTCTTTCTCAAGTCTCGTGCGGGATAAAGGGAGTAATCTCAGTATTTTTTTGGGGAAGCGACATTATTCCGGGGTAACTACGGAGGAGCTATTTTTTCCTGAGAAAAGATCAAAATACTGTGATTTTTCGGGAAAAATACAGGAAACACCCTATTTGGGTTCCTATCGTTGCCATGCAGAATAAAAAGAGGGACATTGTTGCCCAAATTTCAAAATGCGGATTTCGGGATTTTCATTTTAGCAGGATGTAGAAAAACTCCAATGCACCGTCACTCCCACAAAAGCGGGAGTCCAGAAGACTTTGAATCCCGCCTTGGGCGGGACTGGATTCCCGCTTCCGCGGGAATGACATTTCAGAACGGAAAAAGACTTTTTCAGCACCTTGTTAAATTTCAGGCTGCAACGATCCAGCATCCTGCAAACGCTGGAGTGGCAGACTTAAGCAAAGGCGGGTTGAATCCGGGTGCCTGGAGGTACACCTTCATTAAGACCCGGCAGTCGCATTTGGGGGAAGGAAAGGATCAAAATGGCTACAAGTCAAAGCATGAAAGCCTTATTCCTCGACGTGGGCGGCGTACTGCTCACGAATGGCTGGGACCGGGCGATGCGCCAGCGCGCGGCGGCAACCTTTCGTCTGGATTACGCTGACATGGACGAGCGTCACCATTTAACCTTTGACACCTTTGAATCGGGCAAGTTAACCCTGGATGAATATTTGGACCGGACCATCTTTTACCATGAGCGCCCATTCTCCCGGGAAGAGTTTACGTCTTTCATGTTTTCTCAGTCCAAGCCCTATCCTCAAATGATCGAGTGGGTTCGTGCTCTCAAAGCACGGTATCCCCTCAAAGTGGCCGTGGTCAGCAACGAAGGGCGGGAACTGACTGTATACCGGGTCCGTACGTTTGGGCTGGCGGAGTTCGTCGATTTTTTTATCGTTTCATCTTTTGTCCATTTCCGGAAACCGGACAGGGATATTTATCGTATGGCCCTGGACATCGCCCAGGTTTCCCCCGAGCAGGTGGCCTATGTGGAGGATCGTTTGATGTTTATGGAAGTGGCTCAAAGTCTCGGCATCCGGGGCATCCACCACACGGGTTATGAGTCTACACGGAAAGGCCTGGAGGCCTTGGGCTTTACCCTGGGTTCTCACTGAATTTGGCAAAAGCTTTCGTAGACGCAGGCTTCAGCCTGCGAATCATCACGGGAGGGGCGGGTTTCAGGTCCGACCCTCCCCGTAACCCCAATTCTCCGAAGGAGGGAAGTATGGCCAAACTTAAATTCTCCGCTGATATTCGACCACTCTTCCGAACTTTCGACGTCGATTGCATGAAACCCAACGGGATTGATTTTTCCTCCTATGCCGAGGTGAAAAAACACGCCCGGGACATATACGGTCGCCTTTCAACCAAAGAAATGCCTTGCGATGGCGGGTGGAGCGACGCCAATATACAGAAATTCAAAGAATGGATGGAAGGCGGCATGGAGGCCTGAATCCTAAAGGGCCTCAAGCGGGCAGGGGTTTGAAACCCTCCCTGACAAAGATTGTTCACAGGCTAAATTCGGAATAAATGAGGAAGCTCTACGTACAGATATTTTCATCGGCTAATAGGATGAACTGCAGGGGATAACTCATGACCCAAGCCGAACAACTCGCGGCCTTCGTCGTCCAGGCTTCCTATGACGACCTCTCGGAGGCCGCCCGAACACAGCTCAAAATTCGGGTATTGGATGGACTGGGCTGCGCTATCGGCGCTCTGGATGGGGAACCCATTCGAATCCTCCGGAGACATATTGAGGATTTTGACGGTGCGGGGCGATGCACCCTGATCGGCGGCGGGCGGACGGCCCCGGACCGGGCCGCCTTCTATAACTCTGCCTTAGTCCGCTACCTGGATTTCAACGATAGTTATCTGGGCAAAGGTGAAACTTGTCATCCCAGCGATAACCTGGGGGCGATCCTGGCCGCTGCCGAGTATGCCCAGATAAGTGGCCGGGAGTTTATGGTAGCCCTGGCAGTTGCCTATCAGGTGCAATGCCGCCTGAGCGACGTGGCGCCCGTTCGAAACAGAGGTTTTGACCATACCACCCAGGGCTCATACGCCGTCGCTGCCGGCGTGTCCAAAGCCCTAGGTTTGGACCAGGGGCGAACTGCCAATGCCATTGCGATCTGCGGGACCGCCTTTAATGCCCTGCGGGTTACCCGCACGGGTGAACTCTCCCACTGGAAAGGTCTGGCTTATCCCAATACGGCCTTCGGCTGCACCCATGCTACTTTCCTGGCCATGGAGGGGATCACCGGACCTCTCCAGGTCTTTGAGGGGAACAAGGGTTTTATGGACTCCATTGCCGGTCATTTTGAGATCGACTGGTCCAGGGAAAATCTCGAACGGGTCACCCAGACGGCCATTAAGAAATATAATGCCGAGATACATTCTCAGTCTGTCCTGGAAGGGCTTCGAGAACTCCAAAAGGAAAATGGTTTCAAGGCCGAAGAAGTAAAGAAGATTGAAGTGGAGATCTTTGATGTGGCCTACCATATCATCGGCGGCGGTGAAGAGGGGAATAAAAAGCTCGTTCGCACGAAGGAGGAAGCCGACCATAGCTTGCCCTATCTGGCAGCGGTAACCCTCCTGGATGGCCCCGTTATGCCGGACCAGTACCGGCCGGATCGAATCCAGCGGGAAGATGTCCAGACCCTCCTCCATAAAATTATTGTGCTGCCCTCAGAGGAGTGCAGCCAGAGATTTCCAACAGAGATGCCCTGCCGCCTTATGGTTACCCTTCGCGACGGCCGGGTGTTAGTAAAAGAGAAGAAGGACTACGAAGGTTTCCAAACCCGTCCCGTAGGCTGGGAGACCGTGCATCAAAAGTTTGATAACCTGAGTTCACCCTACGCCGACCCGTCTTTGCGCCGGGAGATTGCGGAGGCGGTGCCGCGCCTGGAGGAAATTCAAGTCACCGACCTTGTGAGAATGCTGGCCAACATCCGTGTTCCATCGGCTCCTGGAAGAGGAAGCAGGGGGTAAGATTTAGGAATAAAAAATTTTAGGCTTTGTTCCAAAGGAGCGTGTTTCACCGATTTTCAGGACTTTCCCGCGGCCCGGGATAACCGCAACCAGGACATAGCAATTTGCTGAGGGCACGGGCCCCCCAGAAATCCCCCCTGCCCCCCTTTACTAAAGGGGGGTTGGGGGGATTTCAGAGACGGATTAACAAATCAAAATATCTTACCAGATTTCAAGATCTTTACGCGCTGAACGTACCTACGGTAGCATCACGCAATTTTGGAACAAAGCCAAATTTTAATTTAGAGAATTTCAAAGGGAAGGAGATTCGGAAATGGCAAAACCCCGAGGCAAGGAAAGGGCTTTCAGCTTTTTGAAAGTGAACGAACGTCCTCCCAAACCCCGTACCCGGGGGGTGACCGAGATCCGGGGTCCTTATTACACGCCCATGGGTAAACGCTATCTGCAGGACATCCTGGAGACGATGGCCGAGTACGTTGACTCTTTAAAGTTTGCGGCCGGCTCCTTCAGCTTGATGCCGAGGGAAGCCGTCAAGGAACTTATCGACCTCTGTCACCAGTACGATGTTCTGGTCTCCACCGGTGGCTTTATTGAGTATGTTCTGACCCAGGGGCCAGCGGCCGTGAACCGCTACATTCAGGAGTGTAAAAACTTGGGGTTTGATATTATCGAGGTCTCCAGCGGCTTTATCACCATCCCAACCGATGATTGGTTGCGATTAATAGAAAAGGTACAGAAAGCCGGACTGAAACCCAAGCCGGAGGTAGGGATTCAATTTGGAGCGGGGGGCGCCACCGCAGCGGCAGAACTGGAAGCCGAGGGAACCCGCGATCCCGAATGGGCGATCTCCCAGGCAAAACGGTTTCTGGACGCCGGAGCTTACATGATCATGATTGAGTCGGAGGGGATTACCGAAAACGTAAAAGTATGGCGCACCGAAGTCCCCGCCAAAATCGTTGATACTCTGGGCCTCGAAAAAGTGATGTTTGAGGCGGCCGACCCGGAGGTCTTTGCCTGGTACATCAAGAACTATGGCCCGGAGGTAAACCTCTTCGTTGATCACAGCCAGATCGTCCATCTAGAGTGCCTTCGTTCGGGGATCTGGGGGACGAAGAGCCTCTGGGGGCGGGTGCTAACCTTTAAGGGTTAAATTTTGAAAATCCTCTTCTTTATTGATGATCTCATAAAAGGCAGAAAAGACGTCACTCCTGCGAAAGCAGGAGTCCAGGACTGCCTAAAATGACTGGATTCCCGCTTTCGCGGGAATGACGAAAATGGAACGAAAAGGACTTTTTACGAATCCATCTTTATTGATTCGGTGATGAACTCGCAAGGGAAGGAGGAAGGTAAAATGGATAAAAAGATCATGATTCTCGAGTTTGGTGGAAGTCTACGGAAAGGTTCCTTCAACAAAGCTCTCTTACGGGCGGCGCTGGAGGTGGTTCCCTCTGATGCCGAGCTGAAGGTCTTCGAGATTGGAGGAATGCCACTCTTTAATCAGGATCTGGAAAGCAACCCCCCGCAGATCGTGAAGGACTTCAAAGCCCAAATCAGGGCAGCGGATGCAATTTTGATCGCGACTCCAGAATACAACTACTCGATCCCTGGATTTTTGAAGAATGCTATCGACAACGCATCTAGGCCCTATGGGGACAATGCTTTCGCGGGTAAACCGGTGGCCATCATGGGGGCATCCATTGGTAATCTGGGAACGGCGAGAGCCCAATACCACCTTCGACAGTGCTGCGTTTTCCTGGATATGCATCCCCTGAACCAGCCGGAAGTAATGGTTCCGTTGGCCCAGGATAAAGTCGATCAAAACGGCCGGGTGACGGACCCGAAGACGAGGGAAAAGATAAAAGAACTGTTAGAGGCCTTGGTGGTTTGGACCCGGAAGCTAAAAAAAGACTGAGTTCGGAGTTGGGAGTTCGGAGTTCGAGGTAAAAATCCAAATACCGAAATTCCGGATTTTCTGGGGTCTTTTCATGAGATCTTAAATCCACGATCGGCAGTCTGGTGCCCCGAACTCCGAACTAAATTACTCCGAACTACCTTTGGAGGTCTCATGGCTCAGCCGCAGATTACCTTTTACGGCGCCCACTGGTGTCCCGATTGCCGCCGGGCCAAACAGTTTCTGGGGGAACACCAGATCCCTTACCGCTGGGTGGATATTGAACAGGACCCCGAAGGGGAAAGATTGGTCCTTCAGAAAAACAACGGCAAACGCATCATTCCCACCATCGAGTTTCCCGATGGGTCGATCCTGGTGGATCCCAGCAACGCGGAACTCGCGGCGAAACTGGGGCTCAAGACCAAGGCCCAGCGCAGGCACTATGATTTCCTTTCGGTCGGAGGTGGGCCGGCCGGCCTGACAGCGGCGCTTTATGCGGCCCGGGAAGGGATGGATACGCTGGTCATCGAGCGGGCGGCTTTGGGGGGGCAGGCAGCCATAACTGAACGTTTGGACAATGTACCGGGTTTTGACGAGGGGATTGAAGGGGCGCTGTTCGGAGTAAAGCTTAGGCGCCAGGCAGAGCGGTTTGGCGTTGAGCTACTCCAGGCACAGGAAGTGGTAAAAGTTTACAGCCATGACAATTATCAATGTGTCGACACTGCAGACGGCAGCCAGTACAGTGCCTGCGCTCTATTGCTGGCCACCGGCAGCCGCTACCGGCGCGTGGGTGCTCCCGGAGAAGAAAGCTATATCGGGGCAGGGATCCATTATTGCGCCACCTGCGACGGCCCATTTTACAAGGGTTTCCCGGTAGCGGTTATAGGTGGGGGGAACAGTGCCGCCGAAGAGAGTTTGTTCCTGGTGAAGTTTGTGGAGCGGGTGACGTTATTAGTACGCGGGGAAGAACTGAAAGGGAGTCAGGTGATCCGGGAAAAGGCTTTAAGCCATCCCCAGGTTGACGTTCGCTTCCATACGGAAGTGGTAGAATTCGAAGGAAACAAGGGAAAATTAACCGGGGTGACTATCAAAAACAATCAGACCGGCGCAACGGAGGAGATCCACCCCGCCGGAGTCTTCGTCTTTATCGGCCAGACGCCCAATACTGCTTTTCT
>Ga0187849_1005048_pt1 | contig 10672 bp, 8 predicted proteins | sample June2016WEW_4_10_2_FD_132412 | JGI IMG/M metagenome (GOLD analysis project Ga0187849, IMG submission 132412) | Peatland microbial communities from SPRUCE experiment site at the Marcell Experimental Forest, Minnesota, USA - June2016WEW_4_100 | ecosystem: Environmental > Terrestrial > Soil >... | reverse complement strand
CCTCCGTGGAAGAGCAGGGATCGGGCCAGCTCAGGTGGCGCCTGGTCGAGGACGAGGAGTCCAGGATGCTGTTTCCCCAGGCCAGTGTCGGCGAACGGCACGTGGGCACCGGGGAGTACCGGGGCATGGAGTTCTTCCACGTCAACGCGCGGACCATCGTGAACAAGGTGCCGGCGGCCTCTAGGATGCCTTTCGGTCACACGATCAACGCTTACCGGGGATGCAGCCACGCGTGCACGTACTGCTTCGCGAGGCCGACTCACACATACCTCGGGCTCGGGATGGGCGACGACTTCGAGCGCAAGATCGTAGTCAAGGTCAATGCCGTCGAGCGGCTCGGAGCGGAGCTCCGATCACCCCGATGGAAGGGCGACCCCATCGCAATGGGGACGAACACCGATCCCTACCAGAAGGCCGAGGGCAAGTACCACCTGACCCAGGGCATCGTGAGGGTGCTTGCCGAAGCCGGCAACCCCTTCAGCATCCTGACGAAGTCGACGCTGGTGCTCCGCGACCTCGAATTGCTCGCATATGCCGCGACGCGCACGCGCGTCAGGCTCGCCCTCTCGATCGGCTCGCTCGACCGCGACGTGTGGCAGATGACCGAGCCCGGGACACCGCCTCCGGACAAGCGTTTGGAAGCGGTGAGGCGGCTCACACAGGCCGGTGTACGGTGCGGGGTGCTGATCGCCCCGGTCTTGCCAGGGCTGTCGGACGGCGACGACCAGTTGCGAGCGGTGGCGCAAGCATGCCTCGAGGCCGGCGCGGTCTCGGTCACGCCGGTCGCCCTCCACCTGCGTCCGGGCGTCCGGGAGCACTACCTCGGCTGGCTCGCCAGAACCCGGCCCGAGCTGGTGGACCTGTACGCCCAACGTTTCCGCAAGGGCTCCTATCAACCGCGAGCCGAGCAACAGCGCGTCGCCGAGGTCGTGCGAGAGGTGGAGGAGTCCGCCGGGCGCCGCTATTCCAGGCTCGGCCACACGGGCGCCCGTTCGCTCGGGCATCCGCCGCCGGAAGTGCCGGCTTTGCGCGTGGGTTCGTCGAGCGAGCAGCTCCGCCTGCTCTGAGCGCAGTGGGCCCGCCTTGAGCGCATTGGGCCTGCTTTGAGCGCATTGGGGAGGTGTCTGCTACAACTCGGCGATGCGAAACGTGGAGCCTGACGGCGCGATCTCCCCGGAACCGGTGCGCTGCCGGTGGGCGGCCGGTGCTTTCCTGCAGCCCTATCACGACCAGGAGTGGGGTGTGCCGGTGCACGACGATCGCCGGCACTTCGAGTTCCTGATCCTCGAATCGGCGCAGGCCGGCTTGAGCTGGGTCACGATCCTCAAGCGCCGGGACGGCTATCGCAAGGCCTTCTGCGACTTCGACCCGGACGCCGTTGCCGATCTCGGGCCGGGCGACGTCGAGCGTCTCCTTGGCGACGCCGGCATCATCCGCAACCGCCGCAAGGTGGAGAGCGCGATCTCCAACGCCCGTGCGTTCGGGGACATCCGCCGTGAGTTCGGCAGCTTCGACAGCTACATCTGGGGCTTTGTCAACGGAGCGCCGATAGTCAACAGCTGGGGCGAGGATTCGCAGATCCCGGCCGAGACGGTCCTGTCGAAGCAGGTGAGCGCGGACTTGAGGCGCCGGGGATTCACGTTTCTGGGGCCGGTTGTCTGTTACGCCCACCTCCAGGCGACCGGCCTGGTCATGGACCACGTGACGAGCTGTTTTCGGTGGCGCGAGCTCGAGGGCGAGGCCCGAGGACGGTCGGCTCGTCGCTACGGTCGCGACTCATGACAAACGAGAGAGCTGTCGAAGACCGCGAGCGGGCTGACTTCCTTGAGACGCTGTCCACCCACAGGTCCTTCCTGCGCCGCACCGTCCGGGATCTCACCGACGCGGAGGCACGCGAGCGCACCACCGTCAGCGAGCTCTGCCTCGGCGGGGTGATCAAGCACGTGACCCGCGTCGAGCGGCGATGGGCCGACTTCATCGTGCGAGGACCTGCCGGCAGCGAAGTGGACTTAGAGGCGCACGCGGCCAGCTTTCGCATGCTGGAGGGCGAGACGCTGGCGGGCCTGCTCGAGAACTACGAGGAAGTGGCTCGCCGGACAGACGACCTCGTGGCATCGTTGGGTTCCCTCGACGACTCCCAACCTCTGCCGCCCGCACCTTGGTTCCCACCTGGTGCGCGTTGGTCGGCACGTCGGGTTCTCTTGCACGTCATCGCCGAGACCGCCCAGCACGCCGGCCACGCCGACATCATCCGGGAGTCCCTCGACGGCGCAAAGACCATGGGCTGATCCCTCGCCGGCGCGGAGGGCGCTCGAGGGACAGCCCGCGTTTCACCGATCTGAGCTTGAGGGTGCCCCGGAGCCCGGGACTAGTACCCCACGATGTAGCTCACGCCCGACGGCGAGTAGAAGTCGCTCAGGCGTGCCGGGAGATGGCGGGCCCCCCGATGGCAATTGTCGCGCGGCCGGCCCCAAAGCTGGTCCCACCCAGCCGAGCGGGTCAGGCCAGAGGTTCGAAACGGGCCGTGAAGTGGCGAAGCTGAGGTGCCTCCTCGACGATCCGGTAGCCACGAAGGCCGGAAGCCTCCTCGGCAACCGCCTGGCACACCTCGATGACGTAGTCGATGTGGCTTTGTGTGTAGGTGCGCCTCGGGATGGCGAGCCGCACGAGGTCCGTCGCTGCCGCTCGCTCGGTGCCGTCGCTCTGGCGGCCGAACATCACGGTCCCGATCTCGCAGCCGCGGATGCCGCCGGTCTTGTACAGCGCCACCGCGAGCGACTGGCCGGGGTACTCGAGCGGCGGGACATGGGGGAGAAGCCCACGCGCGTCGAGGTAGACAGCGTGGCCGCCGATCGGCATGAAGACCGGAAAACCGCTGCTATGCAGGGCCTCGCCCAGGTATGCGGTCGATTGGATCCTGTAACGCAGGTAGTCGTGCGAGACGGCCTCTCGGATCCCCTGTGCGATGGCCTCCAGGTCCCGGCCGGCGAGCCCGCCGTAAGTGGGGAAACCTTCGGTGAGGATCAACATGTTCCGGAACGATTCGGCGAGCCCGTCGTCGTTGCATGCGAGCCAGCCGCCGATGTTGGCGAGCGGGTCCTTCTTCGCGCTCATCGTCATCCCGTCGGCGAGCGAGGCCATCTCCCGCACGATGTCGGCGACCTCGCGCCCTTGCTGGCCCTCCTCGCGCTCGCGGATGAACCACGCGTTCTCGGCGAACCGGCAGGCGTCCAGGAAGAGCGGGACTTGGTGCTTGTCGCAGACAGCCCGCACCTCGTGGAGGTTCGCCAAGCTGACCGGTTGACCGCCGGCCGAGTTGTTCGTGATGGTGACCATCACCACGGGCACGTGTTCGCGCCCGCGAGCGGTGATGAGATCGTCGAGTGCGGCGGTGTCGAGGTTCCCCTTGAACGGGTGCAGGTTTGCCGGGTCGCGTCCCTCTGCGATGACGAGGTCGACCCCCTCGGCACCGGTGAACTCGATGTTGGCCCGTGTCGTGTCGAAATGGGTGTTGCTCGGCACGACCTGACCGGGGCCTCCGATCACCGAGAAGAGGATCCGCTCGGCGGCGCGACCCTGGTGGGTGGGTATCACATGGCGAAACGGGAACAACTCTGTCACGGCGTCCCGGAAGATGAACCACGAGGGCGAGCCGGCATAGGACTCGTCGCCGTGCTGGATCGCCGCCCACTGGTCACGGCTCATCGCGCCGGTGCCGGAGTCGGTCAACAAGTCGATCAGCACGTCACGCGCCGAGAGGTTGAAGACGTTGTAGCCGGCGTCGCGTATGGCGGCGTCGCGCTCCTCGGAAGTTGTCATCCGGAGCGGCTCCACAGCGTGGATGCGGAACGGCTCGATGATCGTGCGGAAGGTTCGTGGCGTGGCCGTCACGCTAGCTCGTGTCGCGGCCAGACGGCTCAGATCAGGCGCCGCTCCGTCGCCCATTTGGTCAGCTGGTGACGCGTCGAGAGCTGGAGCTTGCGCAACACGGCCGAGACATGGCTCTCGACCGTCTTGATCGAGATGGTGAGCTCCCGGGCGATCTCCTTGTAGGTGTAGCCGCGGGCGATGAGACGCAGCACCTCACGCTCGCGCGGCGAGAGGTGATCAAGCTCTGGATCGAGCGGGCCCCGAAGCTCGAAGTCCGGCGGCATCGACGCGAACGCGTCCAGCACGAAGCCGGCCAGACGCGGTGAGAAGACGGCGTCGCCGCCGGCGACACGCACGACGGCGTCGACGAGCTCCGGGCCCGAGATCGTCTTTGTCACATAGCCGCGGGCTCCGGCCCGGATGACGCCGATCACGTCCTCGGGCGCGTCGGACACTGACAGGGCGAGAAACTTGACGCTCGGATGGATTGGCTTGATCGCCTCGATCACCGCCTTGCCGCCGCCTCCGGGCATGTGCACGTCGAGCAGCACGACATCTGGCAGCCGTTCCGCGATCAGCTCGATTGCCGCTGGGACCTCGTCCGCCTCCCCGACGACCTCGACCGCGTCGCCGAGCTCGCTGCGGACCCCGGCGCGGAACAGGTGATGGTCGTCGACGAGGAAGACCCTGGGAGCGCCGGTCGCGTTCATGCGCGGCCTGGGTGCCTGGGCAAGCTGAGCTCGACCTCGGTCCCCTCTCCGGGCACGGAACGGATGACGGCGGTCCCGCCGTTGCGCTGCATCCTGCCGCGGATCGACTCTGCGATGCCCTTGCGGTCGCCGGCGATCGCGTCGGAGTCGAAACCGGCACCGCGGTCTCGCACGAACATGGACACCCGTTTCGGCTCGACTTCGACATAGATCGAGACCGAAGTGGCTCCGGACCACTTGGCGGCGTTCACGGTCGCCTCCCTGCCGGCCGCGAGCAGTGCGCGCAGCTCGTCATCGAGCGGGGAGTCGCCGACGGTGACCGCGTCGACGGCGATCCCGTGGGCGGCTTCGACATCACGCTCGATCTGTTCGACTCCCGCGGAGAGGGTCAAGGCTCCTTCGGCGCCGAACGACCCCGGCGCTCGCCCTTCGAACAGCCACGAGCGCAGCTCGCGCTCTTGGGCGCGGGCCAGCTTCGCGACCTCCAGGGGCTGGTCTGCGGACCGTTGGATCATGGCCAGGGTCTGGAGGACCGAGTCGTGGACCCGGGCGGCCATGTCGGCACGTTCCTCAGCCCGGATGCGCGCCTGGCGCTCGCGCACGAGATCGAGTGCCAGCCTGAGCCACCAGGGGCCCAAGAGGACGACGGTCGCCGCGATCAAGAGCAGCGTCCCTCCGAGCGGCCGCAGCCAAGAGTGGCTCAGAGCTCCGTCGGCGATGACGAAGACGCCTAGCACGAACAGCAAGATGCCGGTGCCGAGACGGACCATGAAGACACGAGGTGCCTGCCGCGGTTCGGCACCGAGCTGGAGCAAGGCCCTTGCCGAATCGACCAGCCATGCTCGTTCGTCGTCCTCGGCGTTCCGGTAGACGAGGACCAGCCCGGCCGCGCTGATCAGAAGCGGCGGTCCCCAAGACGACGCGAAGCTCGCGTGCAGCACAGAGGCGATGAGCAGGACGAGCACCAACACCGGTACGAGGGCGAGCACGAGGGTGATGCCTTGTCGGTCCGAGATGGCGCGCGCTGCGATCGTCTCGGACGAGCCCTCGGCCGGGAGCAACAACCACGCGAGCACATAGCAGACGACGCCGAGCCCACTCACCAGGGTCGTCAGCACCAGGACGATGCGGACGACCGTCACGTCCCTGCCGAGGCGCGCGGCAAGGCCGCCGGCAATGCCGGCGAGGATCCGGTCTTCCCGGCTTCGGTAGAAGCGGCCTCGTACCAATCGGTGCCGGTCTCGCCTGCGGCCGCCCGGGTGCTCGCCATGTGGGTCCCAACGAGGGCCTCGTGCTTCCCACCGCGGTGGCCGTGACTTGAGCTGATCGGAGATACAACGATGATCGCGCCTGGGGGGGACCACGACCATCGGGGGAGCCCCTGACGTCCCGCTCAGGTTGTCAGGGCCGGATCCGGGGCATCCCCGATATCCAGGCGGCGTTTGGTGGCGCACGATGGTCGCATGGACATCACGACGAATCAGAACAACGAGGAGGAGCCCCACCTCCTCCGCAGATCGCGCGACGGATCGATGCTGGCCGGCGTCGCGGCAGGGCTTGCCGAGTACTTCGAGGTGGATGCGACGTTCGTGCGGATCGGCCTCGTGGCGCTGACGCTGCTCGGCGGTGCCGGCGTGCCCCTCTACGTGGCGGCATGGCTGTTGATCCCCGAGGAAGGCTCCGAGGTCGCCGTCGCCGGCGAGATCTTGGGCCATTCCTGGCATCGGTGACCGCGACCGTGTCGATCGAGCCCACTCGTTGTCCAGGAAGGAAGGAAATGCAATCACGATGGGATGTCCCTTGGGGATCGTCCCCAAGGCCCGACAGCAACGCCAACCTGCGGATCGGCGACGCCGAGCGCAACGAGATCAGCGAGCTGCTCTCCAAGCACTACAGCGACGGACGCTTGGACGCCGCCGAGTTCCAGGAGCGCCTGGACAGGGCCATGAGCGCGAAGACGCGGGCAGACCTGTCCGGGCTGCTCGTCGACCTGCCCAGTCTGCAGACCCCCGAGCAGGCCGCGGCCGTCCGCCAACCGCCCCGCCGTCGGCCGCGGGTTGTGAGGGTCGTGCTCTTCGCCGTCGTGGCCTTCTGGGTCCTCTCGGTCGTCGGCGCCGCCGCGAGGGGGTTCTGGTGGTTCGGGTGGTTCGGGTGGGTACACGGGCCCTGGCTGTTGATCGGCCTGATCGTGCTGCTGCTATGGGCGCGGGACCGCCGGCACCGGCGCTGGCGCTACCGGCGCGAGCTCCTCGACGAACGTCCCCAGTAGAGCGGCCCCCGACCTGGACGGCTGTGCAGCCGGAGTCCGGTGGGTACCCGTGGCGGCTGCGCACCCTCGGCCGCCGCCGCGGCTCGTTCTGAGGCGGTGAGACTGCGGGTGAGCGGCCCTGCGAGGGCGATCGCGACGATGCACTGAGCCACGCCTGCGATGATCAGTGGCAGGCGCAGTCCGTGCACGGCGAGAGCGCCCCCGATGAGTGAGCCGATCGGGAACGCGCCCCACACGATGCCGCGCCACGCGGAGCCGACACGTCCCATCAAGTCCCGGGGGGAAAGGCTCTGGCGAAGTGAGTTCGCTATGACGCTTCCGGCGTAGACGGCGAAGCTGACCACGGCAAAAGCCACGCCGGCGAGCAGCCATCCCTTCGCGGACGCCATGACGAGATAGGCGAGCCCCGAGACGAGGGCGGCGCCGATGAGCGTCGGGATGTTCCCGATCCGGGTCGCGATGCGGTCTGCAAGCAAAGCGCCGGGGACATTGCCGGCGGCTCCGGCGGCCAAGAACAATCCGTACAGACTTTTGGGCACTCTCCAGTCGACCGTCGCGACGATGACGAGCACGCCCATGACGAGCCCCTGCAAGCCGGCCAATGCCGCGAGCAGGGTTACGAGAAGCCGCAGCGAGCGGTCCTTTACGAGCTGGCGGGCGCCGGCGAGGATCGAACCATGGGCTGGTCCGGCTTCCAGGCGCTGGGTGCGGAAGCCGAGCAGTGACAGGCCGGCAGCACCGACCGCCGTCGCGTCGGCGATAAAAGGGAGGGTCTTGGTCACAGCGAACGCGAGGGTTCCGAGGATCGGCCCGCCGAGGTGCTCGGTGGCCGCCTCGGTGCCGCTGAGGATCCCGTTCGCACGGGGGAACGAGCGGGCCTCGACCAACTCCGGCACTGTGGCCTGCGAGGCGGAGTAGTAGACAGCTCGGGTCCCTCCGTTGACGAAAACCAGAGCGATCAGCAACGGGAGATTGATGTGATGGCTCGCGACCAAGAGTGCCAGTGTCGCCAGAACGAGAGAGCGCCCCATGTTGGTCACTGCCATGAGCCGGCCTCGCTCGAAGCGGTCCGCGAGCGCGCCGGCGGGCAGCGCGAGCACGAGCCACGGGAACGTATCGGCTGCCGCAACCGACGCCACCGCAAGCGGATGCGGATCCACGAAGAGGGCAAGGAGGGGAACGGCTCCGTAGCCGAAGCCATCGCCGACGCTCGATACGGCGAAGGTCGCCCAGAGATAGCCGAATCGTCGCCCTAGGGATCGAGTAGCCCGGGGCGTGGCACCAGGACTGTCTTCACTCTTCTCGCGCGCCCGCTCGGAGGTCACATCGCATCATTGCTCGCATTTGGCACCCGCGTTGCGATGATCGAGCCCGCAGCCGATCCGACGGTCGTCCGCATGCCGCGGCTGCAAAAAGAGGTGCCTTCTTTCTCGAAGCAAGCTCGGAGAGCGGCAGGCGGGAAACTCATACTGCTAAAGGATTCCGCCTGCCCCTCCGATAACAAATGAGAGGAGTCGCTTCAACGTCAAAGTAACAGCGGCTCCAGCTCTGAGTTCAAGCGGTCAAAACCGCAAGACTCAGCCCCACATGGGGCTAAGGCTGACCAATTCGACCACCTCCCTTCCAAAGCAGGGGACCACGGTCGGGGGATACGAGGGCGTTAAACCGAGCTACCGGTGCCCTCAAATCCCCCGCGTTCACAATCATCCCAGTTCAGGGGGCTACTGCACAACAGTCACACTAAGCACGCTGTCAACGACGCCGCAAGGGGCACCTCGCAAGAGATCTTCCGGCTTTCAACCCCGCGTGTCGCCGGGATCGATTGTGCACGAGTGAGCCAAACCTCTGAGCCGAGGGCTCTCTCTGAACCCGCCCTCGTGGCGCGATCGGTTGCGCTGTAGTGAGCTCAACCTCTGAGCTGGGAGTTCTCGATCCTGTCGTCCTGCTTGGTGTCTTCCAGCCGTCCGGGAATGATGCGAAGGGGTCGCGACAAAGCCAGCTCACGAGAGAACCTGAGGCGGGGGTGAGTGGCAAGCCAACGCAACAGATCGTCGCGTCCCAACGGAGGCGAGAAGTAGTAGCCCTGGACTGCGTCGCAGCCCGCGTCGGCGAGGATTGCACAGGTGACCTCGTCTTCGGCACCCTCGGCGACAACCGACAGGCCTAGCGAGTGCGCCATCGCGATGGAGGATCGGACGATGATCGAGTTGCTCTGGTCGGCGGCCACATTGGCGACGAACGATCGATCAAGTTTCAACTCGTTGGCGGGCAAGCGGTGCAGGTACGCGAGCGACGAATAGCCGGTCCCGTAGTCGTCGACGGCGATCCGCACCCCGAGGTCGGCGAGCTGGCCGAGCACGTCGCTCGCTTCTGCGATGTCGGCCATGACTTCGGTCTCGGTGATCTCGAGCGTGAGCGAGCTCGCCGGAATCCCGTTCGCCCCCAGGTGGGCGGTGACGTTGCGAACGAGAGAGCGGTCCGAGAGGTCGCGCCCGGAGATATTGATCGCGAGGCCGATGTCGAGGCCTTCGCGCCGCCATCTGGCTGCCTGGTCACAGGCCTCGGTGAGCACGAAGTCTGTGATCTGGCCGATGAAGCCCATCTGTTCTGCTATCTGGATGAACTCGTCGGCGGGCACCTGACCGTGCACAGGATGGAACCAGCGCGCCAGCGCCTCGACACGGACGACCTCTCCGGAGACCATGCCGGCGATCGGCTGGTACATCACGCTCAGCTGTTGACCGCTGGAGAGGGCCTCCGCGAGATGGCCTCCGAGGAGGAGCTTGCGTTGCATGCTCTGGTCGTGTTCGGGCAGGTACAGCTCGATGCCCGAGCGCTTGTCCTTCGCGTGGTACATCGCAATGTCTGCCCTCTGCAGCAGAGTTGCGACATTGTCTCCGTGCTCGGGTGCGAGCGCGATTCCCGTCGTAGCGGTGACCGCGAGCGTGATCCCGTCGATGTTCATCGGCTTGGAGATCGCCGCGAGCAGGTCACGCACTATGCCCAGAGCCTCTTCGGGCCCGATGATGTCCGGCACGACAAGCGCGAACTCGTCGCCTCCGAGGCGGGCAACAGTCGCCCGGCCGCTGCTCGCGCGCACGAGGCATTCGGCAACCTCGCACAGCAGCCGATCACCGGTGTCGTGGCCGAGGGTGTCGTTGACCTCTTTGAAACGGTCGAGGTCGAGCAAGGCGACAGCTGCCCTGCCCGTGTCTGCCAGAGCGGCCGCCGCGCGATCGAGGAACAGGGTCCGGTTGGGGAGCCCGGTCAGCAGGTCATGAGTCGCCTGGTGCCACTTGCTCTCGGCCTCGAGCCGGAGCTCCTCGATGAGCTGCGCCCGCTCCATTGTCGTGCTTGCGTGCGCGGCCAACGCCTCGAAGAGCCTCAGGTCGTCGTCGTCGAAGGGGGCGAAGCCTTCGTCGCGGTCGAGCGCGACGAGTGCTCCGAGGGTTCGTTCTCCGCTCGCGAGCGGCACAACTATTGCGCCCCGGAATTCGCCGAGGAGAGAGTCGGCGTCCGGTTCCCGTTTGTGGCTTCCGGCCGTGCCCAACAACAGGCTCGTTTGCTGGTTGTTGATGGCCCTGGCGATCACCGACGAGCTGTCGACGATCGTCCTTTCGACCGTTGAGCGGACGTCGCCACTCAAAGCGATGTGCCGGACAGATGGCCATTCGTCGACGATGATCAGCTCCGCCCGGTTCGACCGCATCACCGACTGCACCTGCTCCAGCACTGCCCAGGCAGTTCCGGTGGTCTCGAGGTAGGGGCCGGTCACCGACTTGCTGAAGTCGTAGAGCTGCTGAAGTGCGCCGAAACGATTTGT